>Ga0181531_10000422_pt1 | contig 28610 bp, 15 predicted proteins | sample PEATcosm2014_Bin_38_FD_119743 | JGI IMG/M metagenome (GOLD analysis project Ga0181531, IMG submission 119743) | Peatland microbial communities from MTU Mesocosm Facility, Houghton, MI, USA - PEATcosm2014_Bin11_10_metaG | ecosystem: Environmental > Terrestrial > Soil > Wetlands > Peat | place...
CGCTCCAACAATTTCCCCTCGACGGGCACCGAGGCCAGGTCTCCATGGAAGCGGATGATGCTGTCAGTGGTAGTTGTCTTGTCCGCAACGACTGATCCCGAATCGTCATCCCAGTTATCGCGACGTTTCCAGGCAGCGTTCGAATCGGCCCACAACTGTCTATCTACAAATTGTTTATTGAGCAGGACTGCATAGTCGTCTCCGGTCTGGCGTTTCATCGCGTGAATGAACTGGCCGAGCTCCTCACCAAGTTCAACATAGCCGGTCAATCCGCCCTGCGCGTCGTAAACTGGCCGCAAGACTCTAACCGCAAAACCCGCCTTTGCCAATTCGTTCCCTGCCACTACGGCATGGGTGCGCGCAACCTCGTTGTCGATGAACCGATTGAGATGGTCGCCGAATTTCGCGGGGGCATGCAATCGAAGAAAGACGGTCATGTCAGGCTCTGGAGTGTGGAACATCCAGTTCGTGATGCCTTCGCTTTTCAACCTGGAATATAGCGGTGCGCTGAGTTCGAGCAGGCGATTGCGATCGCGGGAGGCGAGGGCGTCGCGGATCGCAGGATCCACGATCAACGTCTCGCTGACCGCCGTCATCTTGCTGATCTCCCTGGCTTCCAAGATTGCGAACAGCTTTTGCGCGGCGGAAACCGACTCCATGCCTATGGCCTGTGAGTTGCGTACAAAGGAAAATTGCATCAGCGTGATAGCGCCACCAACTCCGACTACCAGGCAAGCGACCAACGCTGCCAGAACTTTAGTCCGTATCAGGTTCCTTTTCATGCAAAACGCTCCTACAGGTTGATATTCAGCACGTCTTTGGCAGCTTTCCTGAGTTTGGCGACATCATCGGCGACGTCCGGAGTGCTCGAATTGATGAGGGCCAACATCCGCCCCGTGCGCAATCCGATTTTGCCCTTCACCTCCATCGCGTCAAGGCCGTCAGCCTTGATCTTGTTCTCGATGAGTACCTTCAGATCGTAAAGTTGACTCACAGGCAGCTCCCCCCTCCCGTTTCAAGGCGCACCCATCGTCTCTGGCTGCCAAGAACGGTCGCTAGAATTTATATCGGCACATTGTGTGGGAACTTCAGAGGAGGAAACGCGAGCACGAAGTGTACTGGTGGAAAAGTGCGCGCGATCACGACAACCTGCGCGACATCAGGTCGCAGCGATGGCTGCTGCGATCGAATGGCGCGGTGCTACAGATGCGCGTCCCGAGGCGGACACGCTTGGTAGATAAACGCTAACGCGACGCTCTTGCTTTCGACGGATACTTCGAGTCTAAGTCGAGGTTCAACTCCAACACATTGACCCGGGATTCGCCGAGAAAGCCGAACTGACGACCTTCGGTGTGCTGCTTCACTAGATCCATCAGTTGAGCTTCTGGGATGCCGCGCTCTTTGGCCACCCTTGGAGACTGGAATTCGGCGTTGGCCGGCGTGATGTCAGGATCGAGGCCTGATGCGGATGTCGTCACGTAGTCGGCGGGAACAGGCTTTGCAGGATTCTCGCTCTGTGCGGCGGCTACGTCGGTCTTTACGCGATCTACCAGCTTCTGGTTTGTGGGACCGTAGTTGGTCGCTCCCGAGTTCGCCGCGTCGTACCCGTTGGTTCCCGCTGCAGAGCCGCGCGGGTGGAAATATCCTGCTCCCGTGAAGGGCTGCGCGATGATGCGCGAACCAATCACCTTGCCATCGCGGACGATCAGTTGCCCATTTGCCTTGTCGTGAAATAGCACTTGCGCACAAAGTGTGACGACCATCGGGTACACAAGTCCGACCAGAATCGTGGTGACTACGGTCATTAGAATCGCGGTAATGATGTTGCGTTTCATCTGATTGTCCTTCCTATGCCAGTCCGACGCTTGTGATGAGCAGATCAATCAACTTGATACCAACGAACGGGGCAACGATTCCGCCTACGCCGTAGATCCACAGGTTGCGTCGCAACAGTGCGGCCGCTCCCATGGGGCGGTACTTGATGCCTCTCAAGGCCAGCGGGATCAGGGCAATAATGATGAGCGCATTGAAAATCACGGCCGAAAGAATTGCCGACTGTGGCGTCTTCAGATGCATGATGTTGAGCGCGTTTAACACTGGAAATGTGGCCGCAAACATTGCCGGGATGATGGCGAAGTACTTGGCAACATCGTTTGCGATGGAGAAGGTTGTCAGCGCGCCACGCGTCATGAGCAGTTGCTTGCCGATACCTACGATTTCGATCAGCTTGGTGGGGTTGGAGTCGAGGTCGACCATGTTGCCCGCTTCCTTCGCCGCCTGCGTGCCCGAGTTCATCGCCACTCCCACGTCGGCCTGAGCCAGCGCGGGAGCGTCGTTGGTGCCATCGCCGGTCATCGCCACCAGCTTTCCTTCGGCCTGCTCCTTGCGGATCAGGTCCATCTTGTCTTTCGGAGTTGCCTGCGCGAGAAAATCATCCACACCGGCTTCCCGTGCAATCGCCGCCGCTGTCAGGGGATTGTCACCCGTAATCATCACTGTGCGAATTCCCATCGCCCGCAGTTGGTCGAAGCGGTCGCGCATTCCGCCCTTCACGATGTCTTTGAGCTCTATGACGCCAAGCGCACCGCGCTTGCGCTCGGCCACAACCAGGGGCGTGCTTCCAGCGCGAGCAATGGTGTCCACCAGTTCGCGAACTTCTGGCGCGAACACACCGTTGTTCTCCTGCACGAATCGTTCAATGGCATCTACAGACCCCTTTCGGATCTGAAAGCCATTCAGGTTCACGCCGGACATACGCGTCTGCGCCGTGAAGGGCACGAACTCGGCATGGTGCTCCTGCAGTTCGCGTCCACGCAGGTTGTACTTCTCTTTCGCCAGTACAACGATGGAGCGTCCTTCTGGAGTCTCGTCGGCCAATGAGGACAGTTGCGCAGCGTTGGCCAGTTCGTCCTCGGTGACTCCCGGCGCGGGGACGAAGCGCGAGGCCTGGCGATTGCCAAGCGTAATGGTTCCTGTCTTGTCGAGCAGCAGTGTGTTCACGTCACCCGCGGCTTCCACGGCGCGGCCTGACATGGCAAGCACGTTGTGCTGCACCAGGCGGTCCATTCCTGCAATTCCAATTGCTGAGAGCAATCCCCCAATTGTCGTTGGGATGAGACACACCAGCAGCGAGACCAGCACAAACACGGTCTGCGGAGCGCCCGAGTAGATTGCGAACGGCTGCAAGGTCACCACCGCAAGCAGGAAGACAATGGTCAATCCAGCAAGCAGGATGTTGAGGGCAATCTCGTTCGGAGTTTTTTGCCGTTCAGCGCCTTCTACAAGGGCGATCATGCGGTCGAGGAAAGTCTCTCCCGGGTTGGAGGTGATTCTCACCTTGATCTGATCGGAGAGCACTCGTGTGCCGCCTGTCACGGCCGAGCGATCGCCGCCCGACTCGCGAATCACAGGAGCGGACTCGCCAGTGATCGCTGATTCGTCCACCGATGCAATTCCGTCGATGATCTCACCGTCGCCGGGAATGAATTCTCCTGCGGTGACTACCACAACATCATTCGCACGCAAGGTAGAGCTGGCAACCTGCTCCATCGTTCCGTCGGCGAGTTGGCGATTGGCTACGGTTTCAGAGCGAGCCTTGCGCAGGGTGTCCGCCTGCGCCTTTCCGCGCCCTTCCGCCATGGCTTCGGCGAAGTTGGCGAACATCACGGTGAACCACAGCCACAGTGTGATTTGAAGATTGAAACCAAATGCCTCGTGCGGTCGCAGAATGAGCAGGATCGTGGTGATCACGCTGCCCACTTCAACCACGAACATGACAGGGTTGCCCATCATCTTCCGAGGGTTCAGCTTGAGCACGGAGTTGACGGCTGCTCCGCGGATGATTGCCGGATCCCAGATAGACTTGCGATTCTTCGATGTGCTCGACATGATTTCCTCAGAATGCCTTTCCTGCATTCATCTGCAGGTGTTCGAGAATTGGGCCAAGGCTCAGTGCGGGGAAGAACGTCAGCGCACCCAGGATCAGAATCACGCCGATCAGAAGAACGCTGAACAGCGGCGTCGTGACCGGAAATGTTCCTACTGAGGCTGGCACGTATTTCTTCTTCGCCAGACTGCCAGCGATCGCCAGCATTGGAACCTTCATCAGAAAGCGCCCGCCAAGCATCGCGAATCCAAGCGCGACGTTGTACCAAGTGGTGTTGGCATTGAGACCACCGAAAGCCGATCCATTGTTTCCGGCTGCCTCGGTAAACGCATAGAGCATTTCGGAAAAACCGTGCGGGCCAGGGTTGGCGATGGATGAAGTACCGAACGGCTTTACACTCGAGATCGCAGTTAACACGAGGATAATGAGAGGAAAGATGAGCGCGAACAGCATTGCCATCTTCACTTCATACCCCTCGATCTTCTTGCCAAGATACTCCGGTGTTCGTCCGACCATCAGGCCCGCAATAAACACGGTCAGCACGATGAAAACGATCATGCCGTACATGCCCGAGCCCACACCTCCGAAGATGACTTCGCCCAACGAAATGTTAATCAGCGGGACCATCCCACCGAGAGGTGTGTACGAATCGTGCATGCTGTTAACAGCCCCGCAGCTTGTGTCCGTGGTTACAGTGGCCCAGAGCGCAGAATTGGCAATGCCGTAGCGTACTTCCTTGCCTTCCATGTTTCCGCCGGTCTGGGTTGCGCTGGCGCGTTGATCCACGCCGAGCAACAACGGATTGCCACGGGCCTCCGCTGAGTACGCGACGACCACACCTGCGAGAAATAGTGCGGCCATTGCTCCCCACACCGCCCAACCGTGCCGGAGCGACCCGGTCATATGGCCCAAGGTGTAAGTAAGCCCAGAGCCAATGGCAAAAATGCAAAGCATCTCGATCAGATTAGTGAGAGGCGTCGGATTCTCAAACGGATGCGCGCTGTTTGCGTTGAAGAAACCGCCGCCGTTGGTACCAAATTCCTTGATGAATTCCTGCGAAGCCACTGGGCCCTGCGCGATCGTCTGTTCGGCGACTGTGTCCATCACCGGCTTGCCGTCGGCGCCCATTGCGGGTTTGCCGTCGGCTCCGAGGTGGGGGACCTGTTGCGGTTCCACGATTTTCACCGTGTCATAGGGGTTCAGGTTCTGCACAACCCCCTGAGACACCAGCACCAAGGCGCCAACAATGCAGAACGGCAACAGCACCCACAGCGTGCAGCGAACCAAGTCCACCCAGAAATTACCGATGGTCTTCATTTCGCGCCGCGCCACTCCGCGAATCAGTGCGATGGCCAGCGCAATTCCCGTCGCCGCCGAAACGAAATTGTGGTATGCGAGGCCTGCCATCTGGGTGAAGTAAGTCATCGTCGTTTCGCCGGAGTAGGCTTGCCAATTGGTGTTTGTGGTGAACGACACCGCTGTATTCCACGCCAGATTCGGAGGGCTTACGGCGCCCAACTTTTGCGGATTGAACGGCAGATATCCCTGCATGCGCTGCATGGCATACAGCAGCAACATGGAAACCACGCTGAACAACAACATCGCCACGGCGTACTCGGTCCACGGCATCTCGTGCTCTTCGTCAACGCCAGTGGTGCGATAAATCAGTCGCTCAATCGGACGAAGCACCGGATCGAGAAAGGTCTTCTCGCGATTGAAGACTCGCACCATGAATAGGCCGAGCGGCTTCGTGACTGCGAGAGTCAGCAGCAAGAACAACGCGATCTGCAACCATCCATTGATTGTCATACTAGAATTTCTCCGGACGCAGCAGCGCGTAGACCAGATACACCATCATGAGAGCGGTCACTACGAGCATCACGATCGTTTCCATTTTGTCCAGCTCCCTTACCTGATCCGTTCACAGAAGTGAACGTAGCCAATTGACACCGCGAAGAAGAGGATAGTAATCACAACGAATGCCAAATCCTGCATGGTCTTCCTCCAGGCGAGCCGAATAACGGCCACTCTGCCCTTGTTTAATTGGATTCGATATGCGATAAACCCCGGCTAAAGAGTTCCTAAAAAGTCCCTAAATCTCTGGATTGGACTGATCAGCCTAGATGACGTTTCAAGTGCGGCATCGAGTGGCACGACTCCCTACGCTCCCTTGAATTGAGATTTCCGTTCGAGTTGGAAGTGCTCAATTGGTGCGACACGATTTGGTCGCAGAGCGAGGTGCGACCTGGAGTGAACCAATGTGATAGGGAAGGAGGCGGCGCGGCGGCGAGAGGCAACTTCGAGTATTGCGGGGGTTCGCGAGGCCTTTGCCTCCGACTCCAGCGCCATGAAGAATCTCAGCAGGAAAAGAACTGCAACAACGCCAATGGAGAAAAACGTTACCAGCACCAACATACGAACCTCCCAGCCAGGCGAGCTCGTGCCGCCTCTCATCCAGCCTTCAGTTCAATTGGATAGTTCGGTAACTAAAGCACAAATGAAGAGTGCCTAAATTCTTTCTAAATGGACGCGGTCAGCGGGTTTCAGGAGGACGAAAGCTATTTGATTTCGCTGGGTTCGAATCGGTAGCCTACCCACTTTTCAGTCGCAATGTAGTGGGCCGAGCCATCTTCCGGATCGAGTTTCTTGCGTAGATGATTGATAAACACGTGCAGATACTCGGGCTGTTGCGTGTTGTTTCCGCCCCACACTGCTGCCAGCAGTGTGCGATGGGTGAGCACACGCCCGGGATTCCGTGCGAGATAAATGAGAAGGTCGAACTCCTTTGGGGTAAGCCTGACCTCGCGGTCTTGCACCTTGACGATCCGAGTGTTCAAGTCGATCTGGAAGTCGCCCGCCTCAATCTTGCTCGCATTCTCGTCCTGTGCAGGACGCGCGGCGCGGCGCAGTCCGGCGCGAACCCTGGCAATCAGTTCATTCATGTTGAAGGGCTTGGTCACATAATCGTCGGCGCCCGCGTCCAGAGCCTCCACCTTCGGCGTCTCTTCGCCGCGCACTGATAGCACAATGATTGGAACCGCGGATTTACTACGGATTCTGCGACACAGTTCCAGACCGCTCATATTCGGCATGGAGAGATCGGTGATCACCAGGTCGGGAGACCAATCCCGCATCACCTCCAGTGCCTCGTCGCCGTCGCCCGCGGTTCGCACGCTATACCCGTGCCCGCCAAGTGCGGTGCGCAGCACACGCGTGATCTGCGATTCATCATCCACCACGAGAATGTTTCCATGGACGTCCGGGGCGTTCATTTTACTTTGCCTCCTGGGTCACGATGTGCACGTCTACCAAAGGGGCATCGCGCAGAAAATCGTGGATCGCCGAAAAGTAGAGGAACTTTCTCCATCCCGTCTGCGCGGAGCGGCCAAACACAATCTGAGTAATGTGCTTTTCGTGTACGATTTTCGCTACTTCTGCCGCCACTTTCTTTCCTTTGACTTTGACGATCTGTGCTCCCAGGTTCTCGGCAAAGCGGAAATTTTCGTCCAGGGTTCGCCGGTTTTCGGGGTCATCATCCTTGCCGATGTCCACGTACAGCACGAAGAACTCCGCCCCGATCCTCTCGGCCATTCGCGCGGTACGCGCAACCAGATACTGCGCGGCCGGATTCGAACTGACGCACACGGCAATGCGCTCCGTGATGGGCGTGCGACTCTCAATGTGCTCCTTGTCGCGATAAGTTTCAAGGCTGCGGTCCACCACATTGCCAACCTGCCGCAGCGCCAGTTCGCGGAGAGCAATCAAATTTCCGGGACGAAAGAAATTGGAGAGTGCCCGATCGCTTCGCTCCAGCGGATAGATGTCCCCGCGCTTCATTCGGGCCTGCAACGCTTCCGGCGTCAAATCCGAGAGCACGATTTCATCCACGCGCTGCAGCACCCAGTCCGGAACTGTCTCGCGTACGACCACGCCAGTGATGCGGCCTACGATCGGCGTCACACTCTCAATGTGTTGCACGTTCATTGTAGAGATTACGTCAATGTCCGCGTTCAGCAGTTCCATCACATCTTCATAGCGCTTGCGGTGCTTACTGCCCTCTATGTTGGTGTGCGCCAGTTCGTCCACCAGCACAATTTCCGGGTGCACTAAGAGAATCGCATCCACGTCCATCTCGTCGAAAAGCGTCCCCTTGTAGAGGATCTGCTTTCGCGGAACCGCGGGCAGGCGCGCTGCGAGTTCGGCGGTTGCCGGGCGCCCATGGCTTTCAACCACGCCAATCACCACATTCTCGCCGCGACTGGAGCGCCGGATGCCTTCGCTTAACATGGCGTACGTCTTGCCCACACCGGGTGCGTAGCCGAGGAAAAGCTTGAAAAGCCCTCGCTTCCTGGTCGGTGCGGTTTCTTCCAGCCATTGCTCCGGTGTCTTCTGCATGTCGCGCCTATTGTCAAACAAGAACTGAGAATTGTCGAATGCGCTACAATGCCGAGCTGTGAACAAGCAACTTATTTATCGCGCCGCTCGCTATCTGGCCTGCTGTGGAATTGTGGCTGTACTGGTCTTCTTGTGCCGCCTGCTCCATGCGAATAGCAGCACTGCCGGCTTCGCATTTCTTCTGGCGGTGCTGGTGGTTTCGGCTGTGTGGGGATTGCGATGTGCCATATTTCTCTCTGTAATTGCGACGCTGGCTTACAACTTCTTCTTTCTCCCTCCCGTCGGCACCTTTACCATCGCCGATCCGCAGAATTGGATTGCGCTTTTTACTTTTCTGCTCACAGCCGTTATTGCCAGCCAGCTTTCTGAGCGCGCCCGCCGAGAAACTGCCAACGCCAAGAACCGCCGTCGAGAGTTGGAGCAGCTCTACGCATTCAGTCAACATATGTTGACCGCTGACAACGTGCTCAGCCTTGTAAATGCAATACCCGTGAATGTTGTGGAGACGTTCGGCGCAAAATTCGCAGGCATGTTCACCATCCACAGCAAGAAGGTGTACTACTCAGACCTGCGCGCGCGGGAGCTCATTTCCGGCGATGATTTGCAGCGCGTCAGCAGCCGCGGTGAGCCGGTTGCCGACGCCAGCACCGGCCTTCGCATCCGCCCACTGCGGGTTGGGCTGCGCTCCGTGGGGGCTCTGGCCATTATTGGCGGCGACCTTTCGCCGGAGAGCATGGAAGCAATCTGCAGCCTTGTCGCCATCGCTATTGAACGCGCTGGGGCCGTCGAGAAACTTGCGCATTCCGAGGCTGGACGAGAGGGCGAGCGCCTCCGCTCCATTCTGCTCGATTCCGTGACTCACGACTTTCGCACTCCGCTCACCGCCATCAAAGCCTCCGCCCAATCGCTTCTCGGCGACGCTCAACTCAGCGATGCAGCGCGACAGGAGCTGTTGACGGTCATCAACGAAGAGAGCGACCGCCTCGACCGCCTTGTCGGCGAAGCTGCCCGCATGGCACAGCTTGACGCTCATGCGATGGAACTGAATCTCGAGCCACACCACATTCAGGAAGCCATTGACGCTGCGCTCGCCATCAACCAAAACACCCTTGCACGCCATAAGGTGGAAGTGAATGCCGACGATTCCCTGCCCCTGGTGAACATGGATCTGCGGCAGGCGGAGGAGATACTTTCTCAGCTGCTCGACAACGCTGGGAAGTATTCGCCGCGCGGCACACCCATCACGATCACCGCTGAGGTTCAAGGCAACATGATGATCACCAGCGTAGCCGATCAAGGGCCGGGCATCGACAGCATCGACCAGAGCATGGTCTTCGACAAGTTTTACCGTGGACGCGGCCAGCGTCAAAGCGTGCAGGGGACAGGCATGGGACTGGCGATTGCCAAAGCAATTGTCGAAGCCCATGGCGGCACCATATCGCTGACCACTCAACCGGGCCACGGCTCCGTCTTTTCATTCGCACTGCCGCTCGCAGGTAAGCATCGCAGCGAATAGTTGCTAATCCGGTCTAGGCGTCTGCCGCATTGCGCTCGCCAGATGCGCTCCCTCTCTCGCCTCGAACACCGACAGCATTGACATGGAGACAGCCGCCAGCGCCGAACCGGCACCCATGGCGGCGAAACCCAGATACCACGCGTGCACGTTACGGAATCCGCCACCGAGATCGAGAGCGGTGCCCACTACCAGAGGTCCAATCGCCGCTCCGACAAATCCTACTAGCGTGTAGATGGCAAGGGTCGCGCCTTGCGCATCCGGGGTCGCAACCTCCACGGCTCCTGCGGTAAGAGTTCCGGAGTCTGCCATGATTGCGACGTTGTACACGAACAGCGCAACCAGCGCGAGGTGAAACGAAACGCCGGACAAAACCACTCCTGCCATACACGCGATGATGCAAATGGACTCGACACCGCGCGCCATCCGACTGCGCATCCCGGGCTTCACGGATTCGGCACCAAGGATACTGGCCGGAACTCCGATCAGAATGATCAGCATCGACCACCGCGACAAACCTAATCCGGCATTGCCGTTGCTGAAGCGCCGCCACGCGAACAGGAGAAAGGTGGGCAGCCAGGCGCGGAAGGCAAACAATTCCCAGCAGTGACCGCCGTAGGCAAGGATGTAAGCGACGGCTCTGCGGTTCTTGAGGACGGGGCGGAAATCCAGGGGATGACGCGTGGCAACAACGTTTAAGTCGGGCTGGAGTGGGATTCCGGCGGTCGCCACCCACGCAAGGATTGCTGCGAGCAGAGAACCGAAGCCGCCAACCAGAAACGCCGCCCGCCATCCGTAACGTTCCGCCACCCAGCCGCTCATCAGAAAAGAGAGGCTTGTGCCAAGCGACCACGCCGCGGTGTAATACGGAACCGCACGAATGCGCGTGCGCTTCTCGAGACGCGTCGTGAGCAGCCGCAATCCGGGCATGTAAGTTGCGCCGGTCGCCAGGCCAGCTAGAGCTTGCAGAAGGAACGCGCTCCAAAGACCATTGGCGAATGCTGAAAAGCTCACGCCTGAGATTGCGCCGATGACGCATCCCGCGAAGTAGATCAACCGGGCGTCGAGGCGGTCTGTCAACGCGACTAACAGCGGAACTCCGGCAGCGTAACCGAGAAAGTATGCGCTGCTGATCCAACCGGCACGCGTGGAATCAAGATGCCAGAGGCTTGCCAGGTTGACCAGGGTTGAAGCGAACGCGGCCGAGCCAAGTACGGAACACAGTTGCGCGAGGACAAGACCAGCCACCAGGCGAGTCACTCGCGACGTTTGCAAAGCTACACTGGAGCCCTCAGGCAATGGACTCACTCGCCGAATATCCTGAACTCGAGTCGGCGGCAATTCGATCAGCGAATATGCGGCTACGCACTCGTTTGACCCGGGGATTTTCCAAAGCGCAAGACTACGCAAGTGATATTGTCGAGGCCGCCCGCTTCCCGTGCAGCGGCTACCAGTTGCGCACATGCATCCTGACACGAAGGTGATCTCTCGACGATTTCAAAGATCTTGCCGTCCAGCAGGTGGCGAGTCAGCCCGTCGCTGGCCAGCAAGAGCGTATCGCCCGGATCCGCGACCAGATCACGCACATCCACTCGAATGTTTTCTTCCGTACCCAGTGCCCGCGTGATGATGTTCTGAACCTCCGAGTGCCGCGCCTGCTCCTCTGTAATCAAGCCGCGGCGAAGCTGTTCCGTCACGAGTGAATGATCCTCGGTCAGTTGCTCGATTTTTCCGTTGTGCAGGAGGTAGACGCGGCTGTCTCCCGCGTGTGCCACTGTGAACTTTGTCCCCTCCACGAGTACCGCAACGATTGTTGCACCCATCCCCCGCTGTGCCTGGTTTTGTGCGGCGGCGGAGTGAATCTTCCGGTTTGCAAACTGGATCGCATTCGTCAGAAGGGAGGCGCGGGAGGGAATGGGTTCCATCTGTGGCGACGGGCTCGACTTGGCTTCACCGTTGCGGCGACAATATTCCAGCACGGAGTCAACGCCGATTCGGCTAGCCACTTCGCCCGCCGCTGCGCCTCCCATTCCGTCGCAGACCACGTAGATTCCGCAGAGTTCGTCGTAGCCAAAGCTATCTTCGTTGTTTGTGCGCACGCAACCAACGTCGCTTTGGCCTGCAACCTGGACATCAAGACTCATTTCGTCACCGCCAGCCCTCACATCTTACACAGGTTTTGCAGTTTTCGCCCTGACCCTGAAAGCCTACGTGGTGCGGCTCGCAATTTCTGAGCTCGCGTAAAATAGTCGCTTACGTTCACCCAATGGTTGCGCCCGCATTCGCCTTTTACAAATATTCACAACATCCATCAGAGACAAACATTTAGCATGACATTCATATTCAAATTCAGAAGGAGCTTTGAGTGAACACAGGTTGGCGCATCTACCTTCTGACACCGGCGTTTTTCTGTCTTTCCTTGCTCTTCACTTCGGTCTCCCTGCTTGCCCAGGGCGGCCCTCCCCTACTGACCGACGATCCGGGCACTCCGGGACGCAACAATTGGGAGATCAATCTCGGATACACGCTGGACCGGCAGCCGGCCGACAACGAATACGAAACTCCAATCCTCGACATGAATTATGGTTGGGGAAATCGCGTCCAACTCAAATACGAAATGCCTTATGTGGTTAACAGCAGCAACCGCGGCCCACTGCAATCCGGACCGGGCGACTCAAAGATAGGCGTCAAGATTCGCTTTTTTCAGGACGAGAAACTCGACCTGAACATAGGCACCTATCCGCAGTTTGAATTCAACAACACACAAGACTCCGTGCGTCGCGGCCTTGTCTACGAGGGACCTCTGTTCCTTCTTCCGCTGGAAGTCACCAAGAAAGTGGGGCCCGTGGACGTGGACTTGGAAGTCGGGCACTGGTTCACCCAACAGAAAGGCTACTGGATCAGCGGCCTCGCGTTCGGCCACCAGGCTGGACGTCGGTTGGAACTGCTGAGCGAGGTGTACAGCAACAGCACTCCGTACGCGCAACGCGATAACACGTTCGATTTTGGGGGACGCTACCGCCTGAGCCGAAATGCACTTGTGATCTTCATGGCCGGACGTAGCTTCAGCCCACCGAGCAGCGGGCAGTCACAATTCATTGGATACTTTGGAATGCAATTCCAGTTGGGACGGCACCTGCGCGATGACGTCGAGAAAGAGCAGCAGCCACGGGAGGGCGCGTCACTGCTCAGCAGAAAGCCCTGACCATCTCAGAGCTCATCCCGCAGATAACCTGTTCTGCGCGGATCAGGCATGCGGATAGCAACAATCAACGCAACCGCGCAGAGTGCTGTGACATACCAGTAGAAAGTCGATTCCCTGCCCGTGGATTTCAACGCCAGGGCCACGAACTCCGCCGAGCCTCCGAAGATGGCGTTGCCCAGTGCATAGGACAGGCCTACGGCCAGCGCGCGCACCTCCAGGGGAAACAGCTCGGCCTTAATCAGCCCGCCAATTGAGGTGTACAAGCTGATTACGGCCAGTTCCAGCAGCACCAATCCAAAAGCCGCAAACGGGCTGGTGACCTTGGCAAGCGCATGCAGAATAGGCATCGTGCTCAAGGTCGCCAAAGCGCCAAACCAGATCATCGAAGTGCGACGGCCGATTCTGTCTGACAGCGCGCCGAACAGCGGCTGCATCAGCATATAAACCAGCAGCGCAACGGTCATCACCTCACTCGCCGTTTTGGCGTTCATCCCTGCGGTGTTAACCAGATACTTCTGCATATAGGTCGTGAAGGTGTAGAACATCAACGAGCCGCCTGCGGTGAAACCAAGCACCGTCATGAAAGCGCGCTTATGCTTCAGCAAGCCCGCAAGGCTGCCCGCATCCTTGTGGCTGCGCGATTCAACAGTAGATGTCTCTTCCAGTGATCGACGCAAGTACCAGGCCACGACGGCAGCGAGCGCCCCTAGTACGAATGGAATCCGCCAGCCCCAATGTTTAAGCTGTTCGTTGGTCAGGAACTGTTGCAGCACCACCAGCACCAGCACTGCCAGCAACTGCCCGCCAATCAGCGTCACATACTGGAACGAGGCGAAGAAGCCACGTCTTCCGCTCAGCGCAACTTCACTCATGTAAGTCGCACTGGTGCCGTATTCACCGCCCACGGATAAACCTTGCACCAGGCGCGCGAAGAGCAGCAGTGCTGGTGCTGCCATGCCGATGGCGGCATAGGTTGGCAGGATGGCAATCAGCAATGAACCGCTACACATCATCAGGACCGAGGTCATCATCCCGGTCTTGCGGCCACGCTTGTCAGCAATGCGACCGAATAGCCAACCGCCAATCGGACGCATGAGAAAACCTGCTGCAAACACGCCAGCGGTCTTCAGCAGTTGTATGGTCGGATTGCCATTCGGGAAAAAGGCAGACGCAAAATAGATTGCGCAAAAAGCGTAAATGTAGAAATCAAACCACTCCACCAGGTTTCCTGACGAGGCCCCCACAATCGCGATAATGCGTCTGCGGGTATCCGCTGCCGTCGAGATTTCTTGTTGCGCCATCGGCGTCATCCTGCTTCGCATGAAGATATATCCGCTTCTTAGTAACGCCAGCTGCTCAGGTCCGCTCCTGCTGGCGCGGTCTTGGCGATACGGTCGAGAATCTTGCTCAGATACATCGTGTTGTAGTGCAGGCGTGACAGATAATTCGGCTGCTTCGGATCGCCATTCCAACAATGCTCTGCGCGATCTCCGTACTTCACTTCTCCTTCATACGGCGGATTCGTAGTGGCTTTCAGGAAGTCTTCCATCCTGTACACGGCATCGTTGAGGAAGTACGTGTCGGCGCTTCCGCAGTAGAGATGCAATTTGCCCCTGAGCTTTGGACCGAGGGTGTCCCAGTTCTTTTCGAGGATGGCGCGCAGATCGTAATGCTCTTTCCAGTAGGCCGCAACCTCGTGGTCGATCACGCCAGTTCGTTTATCAAAGATTTGTTTTGGATAACCGTCCTCGCCTACCGGAGAATACACGGCTTGCCAGATATCGAACTGCTCTCCCGAGCGTCCGTGGCTTCCGAGCGCCAGTTCGTATGCGTTGTTTTCCTCGAGCGTCAACAACGTGTGTCCCTGGTAGTCGCGCATTGCAGATTGCGCCACGCGCTTGTGTGTACCTTCGAGGTAGAACGCGTTGCTGTCGTTGTATAAATCGATCAACTCATAAGAGCGGAAGTCCACTGGATCAGGACAAGCTCCGAACGCTCCGTTGTAGTGATCGGGATAGAAGATCTGAACCGCTAGCGCCTCCCATCCGCCGGTTGAGCCTCCATAAGTGAACCGCGCCCAACCCTCCCCAATCGCTCGAAACTGCTTCTCGATCGCGGGGATGAGCTCGGTCTCGATGGCATCGCCATACGGACCAACGTTCGCGGAGTTCACCGCGTACGAGTCGTCATAGTAAGGATTCGCGTGTTGAATTTTCACGACCAGAAAGCGCGGAAAGCCTGGCGAAATCCACTGCTGATAGTTCTTGTAGGACTCCTCCTGCTCAATGCGGTTGTAGCCAGCAACGTGAAAGCGCTCACTGTAGTCCGGCTTCAGATTGGGGTCGGGGGGATCGGTGCGGAAGTCGCTGAATTCGCTCACGAAGTGGTCGTGAAAAATCATAAGCGGGTAGCGAGAGGCAGGATGAGTATCAAATCCTTCTGGCACTAGCACAATCGCCGAAAGATACACGGGACGTCCCCAGAACTTCGTCAGTAGCTGACTTTGTATCCGGAGGTGGCGGATGTACTTCGTGTCCTTCGCTTCGGGAATCGAAGGGATCACCTGGTCCATCACAATGTTGATCGAGGCCCCGCCCTTGCGCACCACAATCTTCTGAGGCTTGCTGTACAGGTTTCCGGGAGCAATATTCCAATGCTGGCCCTCGCCGCGGTCCATCGGCAACTTGACGGTCACTCCATCTGAGCGATGAAACGTCTCATAGCGATGCAGAACGGCTTGTACGAAATATTCGCCGTCAGGAAGGTTCCGCAAACTGCGAATCGGATAACCATCTGCGCGTTCATCCACCACAACCGACTGCCCAGGCCGCATCCCATCCACATCAACACCAAACATCAGTTGAGACTTTGGTGTGTCATCAATCTGCATGCGAGGCTCATCGCTCGGGTCCGTGGAGAGCAGCAGGTAAAGGCGTCCATCCAATTTCTGTTCACTTGCGGCAGCAGCGAAGCTGATGGAAAAACGCACAGACGCATTTGTCGCCGATTCCTGCGCGGCGGTGCCGCTGCAGGAGAGCGCCAGAACCACAGCGAGAAGGATGGGGAGGAGAGAACGCGAGCCGGAGATCATGAGACAGTCTAACTCGGGATCGCGGCAAGAGCGACAGTCGGATGATCTTCCGAAGTAAACGGTGCAGAATAACGACCACCGGCCTTTTACAGCCGGTGGTCGCGAAGTAACACAGCACAGGTAGAGCTCTTACTCGTTCTCCTATTGGATCGTCAGGTCGAGAGTGACGGAGTGATGCACCGCGCCACTTGTGGCAGTCAGCGTCATGGCACTGGTTTGTGGTGCAGGTAACGAAGTGCCACCGCCACAAGCGCTCATGCCCGTCGCCATCAGTACGCCCAGCAGGATGAGCATCGACGGCAGCATCTGCAGACGAAGCGCACGGCGCATCTTGCGCATACCGAACATCGGAAGCAGGACTGCGAGCAACAACGGCTTCGGGAATCCGCTTGGGCCGTTGGGAGCGGTTGCCGAGGCCTGTGACTTGGCAGTGTTGACCGTGATGGTGACTGTCACGGCACCGCTCCCGGCCGGAATGGTAGATGGCGAGATCGTGTAGCTTGCACCCGCAGGCATTCCCGTCAGCGTTAACACCACCGCACTTGCGAAGACAGATCCGCTCGTGGGCGATAGCTGCAAGGTGTAAACAGCGGAATTACCCGGCAGAACGGTTGCAGAGAGTACTGTGGTCGTCGATCCGTTAATGGAGAAGCTGAAATCCTGCACCGTTTCGGTGACTGCACCGGAGGTGCTCCCCACATAATCTACGTTTCCGGCATACACGGCGGTTATGGTGTGCGGGCCAACGCTTAGAGTGGCGGTGGTGAGTGTCGCCGTTCCCGTGTTGTCCAGTGTGATCGTTCCCAACCCGACGCTGCCATCCATGAAACTCACCTGTCCCGCCGGAGTGCCTGCGGAACTGGTAACTTTCGCGGTGAATGTCACATTGCTTTGCGTCAGTATGATCGGTGCACTCGATTGCAACGTAGTGGTGGTTGCATCTGTGCTGACCGTCAACGTTCCGTTGACCAGTACGGTGGCGTAATTGCTCAGCTTGTTTCCTGGGTCGCTGAGCTGCGGTGTGATTGGGTAGGTTCCAGCCGGCGAAGCCGCGGTTGCCGTTGTTATGAAGCTGGAGGTGATTGCATCGCCCGCTATTACACCAGTCAGCGTGCCGGTCAACGTTGGTAGCGCGCCGTCATAGGACATGCTGGCGTTATTTGCAGTTGCCGTCAGCGCTGCCTTGCTGATGGAGAAGTTCGCTGTGTTGTAAGTAACGTTGTAGTTGGCCAGAATCGCGGATGGACTGAGATTCGCGCTGATCGCGTAAGGACCACCTCCCACTGTTTCGCCTGACGCACGACTGTAGGTCGCGGTCACGTTATCGCCCGCCACAAAACCCGTCAGCGTTCCGTTAAAGCCCGGATCGACGCTGCCATAGATCTTCGTGCCTGCATTCGGAGTCACGGATGCGCTGGCTTTGTTGACCGTGACGCTGATAGAGCCGGTCGCCGAGGTGTAATCCGCCAGATCGGCGGGAGTGAAGATCACGCTCTGTTGGGCCGTGCCCGCGCCCGGTGCCGTAGCCGGGTTGGTAAAGCTGAAACTGCCCGGGGTCGAGCTCACTCCGCCCGTCAGGGTGGATGCAGCTAACGTCTGGCCGTAGGTGATCGTGCTCGCCGTCGGCAAGGTGGTAATTGTCGAAGCGGCTTTGTTAACCGTGACGCTGATCGAACCAGTCGCGGTGGTGTAATCCGCCAGATCGGTTGGAGTGAAGGTCACGCCCTGTGAAGCCGCGCCCGCACCCGGAACCGTAGCCGGGGTGGTGAAGCTGAAGCTGCCGGCGGTCGAACCCGCTCCGCCCGTCAGGGTGGAAGAGGCAAGCGTCTGACCGTAGGTAATCGTAGTAGCCGTCGGCAAGGTTGTGATCGTCGGCACGGCCTTATTGACCGTGACATTGACCAAACCGGACACGGAGCTGTAGTCCGCCGCATCGGTTGGTCTGAAGGTGATGCTCTGCGCTGCCATACCGACGCCTGGTGCCAGGGACGGACTGACGAAGGCAAAGCTACCCGGGGTCGACGCCGCGCCGCCGGTCAGGGTAGAGGCCGCCAACGTTTGGCCGTAGCTGATCGAACTGGGGGTCGGCAACATGGTGATTGCCGAAGCTGCCTTGTTAATCGTGAGACTGATCGAGCCGGTCGCAGTGTTGTAATTCGCTGCATCGGTTGGAGCGAACGTCACGCTCGCGGAAGCCGTGCCGGCGCCTGGCGACGTGGCCGGGTTGGTGAAGCTGAAGCTGCCCGGTACAGAGCCCGCGCCTCCCGCCAGGGTAGAGGAGCCTAACGTCTGACCGTAGATAATTGTGCTGGCCGTCGGCGGGGTGGTGATCGTCGGCGTGGCCTTGCTGACCGTGACACTGACCGAACCCGTCACGGTAGTGTAGTCAATCGTGTCAGCTGGGGTGAAGGTCACGCTCTGCGCGGTCGAGCCCGCGGCTGGTGCCGCAGCGGGAGTGGTGAAGGCGAAAGTTCCAGCGGTCGAGCCCGCGCCGCCCGCCAAGGTGGAAGAGCCTAGCGTCTGGCCGTAGGTAATTGTGCTGGCCGCGGGCAAGGTGGTGATGGTCGGCGTGGCCTGGGTGACGGTCAGCGTACCACTGACGAACTGGAAGCTGTAGTTGTTCGCCGATAGTCCCCCCGTACCCTGTGTGCAAGTGATCGGATAACCCGCCACGGTGCTGCCGGCGGTTGCCGAGGTTGTGCATGAGGCTGTACCGCTCACCACTGTTGATGGATCGCCATTTACGTACCCGGCGATCTGGTAGGTGAGCGTTGGAATGGCCGCACCGTAGAGGATCGAGAGGTTATCTGGAGTGACCGTCAGGACTGCAGGATCCACCGTGATGGAGACCGTCGCCGAATTGCCCGCATAAGTGTTTGGATCGGCGGGCGTAAAGGTCGCAATCAGGTTCGGCGTTCCCACCGGAACAACAGCGTTGGCAGCAAAGTTGTAGGCAAAGCTGCCTGGGACTGCCAGGTTGCTGGTTGGATCGATGGCAGTCGCGTTCAACTGCTTGCTGGCATCGAGTGGGGTGCCATAGACGAACTCGGTTGGAGCCGGAGCAAAGTTAATCGTGGGGACAATCAGGTTCACCGTCTCCACGGTTACCGCCGAACTGTTGCCAACAAAATTACCATCGCTATCCACGAAGGTGGCAGAGATGTTGTGCGGACCGAAGGCCAGCGCTGACGTGTTGTAGATCGCCGTGGTGCCCGCCAATGCAACGTTGCTGCCGATCTGCACTCCTCGGTCCATGAACTGGACATAGCCCGTTGGAGGCAGTGCGCTTGCATCGAGCGATGAGGGAGTGACCGTAGCGGTGAAGGTTAGCGGCTGGCCGACATTCGCACTCATGCCTGAGGTCGCCAGGGTCACCGACGTGGTGTCCTGTGTAACCGTGTATGGCAGCGTTACGGAGGTGGCGCCGGAATAATAAGCATCGCCCGTGTAGGTCGCGAAGATGTTGTGCGGGCCCTGTGGCATCATCGCCGTCTGGAGTTGGACCGGCTGAACGCAGGGACCAGCGCCGTTCAGAACGACAGGAGAACCCGAAGCATTGCCGTCGACATATAACTGCACAATACCCGTTGGACACACCGGCATCGAGGCCATGCCCAATTCGAAATACACCATGGTGCCGTAAGGCGTTGGGGCCGGTGCGCCAGACATCAGCGTAAAGCTCAGTGCCGGACTCAACTGACGGATGGTCAGGGTTTCGATGTCCTGACCAATGTAGTTGGGATCAACAACAGACGCTGCGACCGAATAGCTGCCGGGGTTGGTCGGCGGAGTTGCGGTGGAGGGATAGATCGTACCGTTGACGCCCGTGTAGCTGAAGGTGAGGAATAAGCCGGTCGGCGAGGTCGAGACCGTAACTGGCTCGGGCGCGCCGCTATAGGTTTGGGTCAAACTGCCCAAGGTAACCACGGCAGTCGCCTGCGTCACCGTGAGCGATACCGTCTGGGTCGCCGTAGTGTAGTCGGTCTCATCGGTAGGAATGAAGGTGACGGAGAGCATATCCGTGCCGGTGGCCGGAATTGTACCCGCCGCTGGAGTATAGACGTAAGTGCCTGCCACGGCGCCCAGTATCGAGCCAACTGCTGTGGCGTTTAACTGAGTGCTACCCAAAGCAGTTCCGAAGGTGACGCTGGCAGGAGTCGGCCAAACAACATTCGGAGTGGCCTTGTTCACCGTGACACCGACTGGGCCGGTTACGGTGTTGTAGTCCGCAGTATCCGACGGGGTGAAGGTCACGCTCTGGGATGCCGTGCCGCCGTGCGGCATTTTGCCCGGAGTGGTGAATGCGAAGCTGCCCGCGGTCGAACCCGCTCCGCCGCTCAGGTTGGAGGCGGCCAGGGGCTGGCCGTAGGTAATCGGGCTGGCCGTGGGCGGGATGGTGATCGTCGTATTGGCCTTGTTCAACACGACGCTGACCGAACTGGTCACGGTGTTGTAGTCCGTGGTGTCCGTCGGGGTGTAGGTCACGCTCTGGGAAGCCGTGCCCGCGCCCGGTGCCGTGGTCGGCGCGGTAAAGGTGAAGGTTCCCCCGCCGGGGGTTGCTGAACCGCCCGTCAGTGTAGAGGACGCCAAAGTCTGGCCATAGATAATCGGGCTGGCCGTCGGCAAAGTGGTGATCGTCGAGTTGGCTTTGTTGACCGTGACGCTGATCGAACCAGTCGCGGTGGTGAAGTCCGTCAGGTCATTTGGAGTGAACGTCACGCTCTCCGATGCCGTACCCGCGCCCGGCACTGTTGTCGGGTTGGTGAAGGCAAAGCTGCCTGCGGTCGAACCCGCTCCCCCGCTCAGGGTGGAGGAAGATAAAGTCTGCCCATACGTAATTGTGCTGGCCGTCGGCAAGGTGGTGATCGTCGGAGTGGCCTTATTGACCGTGACGCTGACCGAGCCGGAGGCGGTGCTGTAATCCGCCAGATCCGTCGGGGTGAAGATCACGCCCTGTGTGGCCGTACCCGCGCCCGGCGCCAGAGTCGGAGACGCAAACGTAAAGCTGCCCGCGGTCGAACCCGCTCCACCACTCAACGTAGAAGCCGCTAACATCTGGCCAAAGGTGATGGGGCTTGCCGTCGGCAGGGTGGTGACCGTCGACGTTGCCTTGTTGACCGTGATGCTGATCGAACCGGTTGCGGGCGCGTAGTCGGTCAGATCGGTTGGGGTGAAGGTCACGCTCTCAGAAGGAGTGCCCGCACCCGGCGTTGTGGCCGGAGTGGTGAAGGTGAAACTGCCGGCGGTCGAGCCTGCTCCGCCGCTCAGGGTGGAAGAGGCTAATGTCTGTCCATAGGTGATCGTGCTGGCCGATGGCAGGGTGGTTATGGTCGGAATCGCTTTGTTGACCGTGACGTTTACCGAGCCGATGGCAGTGTTGTAGTCAGCTGAGTCGCTTGGGTTGAAGACCACGCTCTGCGGGGCTGTGCCTGCGCCGGGTGCCGTAGCCGGACTGGTGAAAGCAAAGCTGCCCGCAGTCGAACCCGTTCCCCCGGACAACGTGGAGGAGGCCAACGTCTGGCCGAACGTAATCGCTCCCGCTGTCGGCAAAGTGGTGATCGCTGGAGTTGCCTTGTTGACCGTGAAGCTTACAGTGACTGGAACTGCGGGAGCATAGCTGCCATTGCCGGATTGAGTTGCCTGGATCGATACCACTCCGGCTCCGGTAATCGTTAGTGTCGCAAGATTCACGTTTGCTGGACCTGAGATCACCGAGTAGCTAACGGGCAAGGCCGAAGACGCAGTCCCGTTCAGCGTGATCGGAGCCCCTCCATAGGTCTGGTTGCCCGGGCTCGAGAATGTGATGGACTGCGCTCCTTCCAAGCCAACTCCGGAAACCGTGATGCCCTGGGCGGAAGCTCCGTACAGACTGTTGTCAGCCAGTGCCACCGTTTCGTTAAGACTGCCTGACACGGTCGGACTGAAACTGATCGTCAGCGGACAGCTTGTACCCGCTGCCAGAGGCAGGCCAGTCGAGCAATCGTTATTGCCTGCAGCTTCCGGGAAATCTGTCGGATAGGTCACGGCCGAGAATGACAGCGCCATGTTGCCGATGTTTTCGACCGTCACCACGCCATGCGTCTGATCCGTGAAGCCCACTGCGGTGGTCGCGAACCTCACGCTTGGTGCATCTGCAAGATCCAACTCCACTGCGCCGCTGTTGGATGCATCGGGGAAGAAGACATTGCCGCGTCCGTCCACGGCAACTCCGGTGGGAGGATAGGCAAAGCCGGCGCCCAGGGTTTGAACCGTTGTGTAGCCGCCCGAGGCCACAATTTCCTTTATCGCCCAGTTGCCGGAATCGGCGACGAAGATATTTCCGTTTCCATCTACCGCAACGCCTTCAGGGCCGCTGAAACCGCTGCCCAACGGAATCACCGTGGTATAGCCGCCCGACGCCAGAATCTCTTTCACCGCATTGTTGCCCAGGTCGGCGACAAAAACATTGCCGCTTGCGTCCACTGCAACTCCAAGGGGAATCGTGAAACCGCTGCCCAAGGTCTGGACATTGGTATAGCCGCCTGCCGCCAGAATTTCCTTTACTGAATTGTCGCCCCAGCTGGAGACGAAGACGTTTCCGCTGCCATCCACCGCGATCCCTTCGGGGCCGTTGAAACCGCTACCGAGCGGGACAACGCAAGCCGCGCTCATGCAGCCGAACGGAATCTCATCCACTGCATTGTTACCCCAGTCGGCGACGAAGATGTTGCCGCTTCCATCGACCGCAACTCCATAAGGCTGCGTGAAACCGCCACCCAGCGTGGTGACGCAAGCGGCTGTAACGCAGGTTGGCGGAATCATTTTTACTGCGCCATTGGAGGGATCGGCAACGATCAAATTTCCGTTCCCATCTACCGCCGCGCCAAAAGGATTGCCGAAACCGCCGCCTAACTTGATCTGGGTGGCAGGCAGAAAATTCACCTGCGGCCCCAGGCCGGTGCCGGAAATGTAGTTGGTTGCGAGGATGGTTCCAAGGCTGTCCGCGAGAACAACCGCTCCATAGCGCATCCCGGCATATTTTGGAGTAAACGTCACGTTCACCGTGCAGGTAATGCCGGAGGAATAGCTCATTCCCGAGGCGCAGCTTCCCGTCGTGGCATCAGTGAAATCAAGGCCAGTCGCGCCTTGCGTGAGCACCAGCGGGCTGCCCAGCGTACCGCTGCCCGGCAAACCGGACGGGATGACAAAGGTCGCGGTCATTGCCGTTGGGCTGGGGCTGCCAATGTTGACCGGCAGGAATCTCGGATTCACCGTCAGTGGAGCCGAAGCCGTGGCCGACGTGTAAGTAATCTGATCGTTCGGCGTGAAGGATGCACTCAGAAGATAACTTCCGGGCGCAAGGATCGTTGCGCTGGTTACGGGCACAGCACTCCCGCCCGCCGGAGTTGCGGTGTAGGAGAAAGTACCTGCGACGGGATTACCACCGCCGTCGGTGGCCAGCGCGTTCAGAACCGTACTGAGGTCGGAGCCATAGTTCACGTTCGATGTCAGTGTCCACACAATCGTCGGAACCGTCTGCGGTGGTGGCGGCGGGGTTGTGCCAATACCCGATAGAAGAATGTTCTGGGTTGAAACCACATTCAGACTGTTGTCGGCCAACTGTACCGCTTCGTTGAGATTGTCAGCCGACAGAGGATTGAAACTGATGGCCAGCGAGCAGTCTGCTCCCGCCGCCAGTTGCGTAGTCGCCGAACAATCGCCTGTGCCAGTGAAGTCCGTTGGATAGTTCAGGGCCGTAAATGTGAGCAGCGCATTGCCAATATTCCCGACGGTCACTGTCTGTGGACTGTCATTGCTGGACCCGCCCACGTTCGTCGTCGCAAAACTCAGACTCGGAGCGTCCGCAGCATCCAGTTTCACAACCTGGACGCCATTGTTCCAATAGACGTTACCGCTGCCGTCCACGGCCATCGCTCTGGGCATGAACACAGCAGGGAAACTCACGATCGTGCTCTGGGTGAAGCTGCCCCCGGTAAGCGTCTCTTTGTATACGGTGCCATCACTGTCCCAATCAGCGACATAAAGATTGCCGCTCCCATCTACGGCTAACCCTTGTAGATAATTGAGATTGCTAACGATCGCAGTCTGGGCGCCATAGCCGGAGCTCGTCCACGGCACCTCCAGCACTTGGTTTGTGCCGTAGTTGGCGATGTAAACATTGCCGTTCCCATCCACCCCCAATCCATTAGGGTTCGATAACCCAGTGGTCACCACGCTTTCGGTATAACTGCCCGACGCCGGCGACTCTTTGAATACCTGGCTTTGCCACAGATCGGCGATATAGACATTGCCACTGCCATCCACCGCCAACCCAGTGCCGGAAATCGGACTGGTCGGCAACGTGATTTCGGTGCCATAGGCAGAGCCCGTCCACGGCACCTCCACTACCCGGCCGTGATTCGTATCGGCGATAAAAACGTTGCCCGCTCCATCGACCGCTACCCCATGCGGATAAGCGAGGTCGCTGGAGATCACACTCTGTGTATAGCTGCCCCCGGACAACGTCTCCTTCACTACCCGGTTATTCACGGCATCGGTAATGTAGACATTTCCGCTCGCATCCACCGCAGCCCATTCCGGATCAGAAAGACCAAAGGAGCTTGACGAGTCGGCAACTATTTTCTGCGTTCCTGGCAGGAAATTGACCTGCGGTCCGATTCCGGAGCCATAAATGTATCCGGTCGCAATCACGTTTCCGGAACTATTCTTGAGCACCACCGCGCCGTTTCGGCTGCCTGCGAACTTGGGTGTGAAAGTCACGTTGACCGTGCAGGTATGGGGCGCAACGTAGGTACCCGCCACGCAACTACCTCCAGTGACCGCAAAATCCAGGCCTGCTGCGCCCTGGGTCAGCGCTAGCGGGTCTTGAATGGTTCCCGAAGTGTCAAGAAGGAACGTCAACACAATCGCTGACGAACTCGCACTTCCCACATTGACGGCGCCAAAATTCCCGGCCGACGAACTCAAATCAACTACCTTGCTGTTCCCATTGGCAATCAGGATGTTGCCGTTCCTATCCACTGCAATGCCATACGGACCGCTCTGGCTGCTGGCGAGCGTGATCTGGGCTCCGTAGCCACTGCCCGTCCACGGCTCCTCCACGACGGTGCCGAGTACAACATCTGTGATGTAAACGTTGTGGCTGCCATCTACCGCGATTCCGGTAGGATCCACCATCCCGCTGCCGATCGTGCTCTGGCTATAAGTGCCGCCGGAGAGCGTTTCCTTGTACGCCTGACCGCTGTTGTACCCGGCAATGTAGACGTTGCCGACACCATCTACCGCAACCCCGGTCGGGTGGAAAAAGCCGCTGCCGATCGTGCTCTGGACGTACGTGCCGCCTGTGAGAGTTTCCTTGTAAATTTTGCTGGTGGCGTAATCTGCGATATAGACATTGCCGGACACATCCACGGCAACACCCACGGGGCCAGAGATGCCGCCGGAACTGTTGGAAGCGACAACACTCGGAGTGTAAACGCCCCCCGACAGTGTCTCCTTCAAAACCTGTCGGTTGTTGGTATCGCTGATATACAGATTCCCGCTACCGTCCACGGCGATGCCTTGCGGGCCACCCAGTCCGCTGACGACCACCTGCGGGGCACCATAGCTACTGCCGTTCCACAACATCTCCAGCACGCGATTATTGTTCATGTCGGCGATGAACAGATTGCCGCTACCATCGACAGCAATTCCCTGAGCGTGGGCACCGCTTGCGATCGTGCTCTGAGTGCCAATCAAATGCGCCGTCTGCGCAGAGGCGACAGCGCAGAAGACAAGGCCGAAAACAGCGAGCAGCAGCGACGCAAGGCGCAGAGGACAGGTCGCGCGATGGCTAGAGGAGCCGAACAAGGTGCGAACAGAGCGAGGGATGATCATCATGGCAGTCAATTCCTTTTCAATATCCACGCGGAATAAATACGGAATGATGGCGGCAAGAATTCACGCCGGGTTTCCGGTCGGATTAGTGACGTGGATTAGTTAAGGACGAGAGACTTGCCTGTGTCGACGAATCAGTCGGGACTTGATGAATTGTTATTTCGGCGTTGGCCCATCGGGAGATGAGTTTGCTTTTGGGAATGAGATGAAATGCTCCAACCGCCGCATCGTCCGAGACGATGAGGAGTGCCATTCAGATGGGTTGAGGTTAACGGTGGGTTTTCGCGAGTTGAATTAACTGCCTCGAACGCTTACGCGAGTTTCACCAGATGGTAGTCGCGGTCGGACGGCCGAAGCACAAACCTTGGCGCTTGTTCTCGCTGCTCGCTACACCCCAACCTCGCGCGGGTGGGATCGCATAACTTGCGAGCGCAGCGGAACCTCTTCGCGCGACGTTGTATTTGAATCCTTCGCTACTTACGAACATCTTAGTGATATACATCACGACGTAAAGTGATGAACTAAAAAGGATGGAAATCACGCATGAAGAAAGTTGTTGCTCTCAGCCTACGTCTCCTTACTCCAAGGCTTGATAAACGAGTTGAGCAAGTTCGTTCCGACCTTGCGAGTTGGCCTAGCGGAGCGGGTATCATCGTCGAAGTGCCTTAGGAGGGCTGGTGCGTAGTTCAAGCACCAGTAAATTCCGTGGAATTCCGCCGTGATACCAACGGGCCTTGAAGTCTTTCTGAAGGGACGCGGTTAGACTAGGGCCGGTAGGGTCTGTTGACTGACCGGAGATGCGGCCGGAGTTTCTCCTCCAAGCTCTTGTGCCATCGCGTAGCGCTTCTGCAAGAACTCCATCAACTGATCCAGTGCGGCAATCGCGGCCTGAGGATCATGTGTCTTGATCGCTTCCAGTATTTTGGTGTGTCCCTGAGTAATCAGTTCACGCTCGCTTACGCAATACTCAACCCGGTAGGCCACGAGGTTTAAGACCGGCTCCATGATTTCCATCATCGCGGTCACCAGAAAATGCAGCAGCGGATTGTGCGTGGCTTCGACGAGAAGGCAATGAAAGCGCACGTCTGATGAACAGAATTCCCGGTCTGTCGTCTTCGGATCGCGCTGCGTAACGAGTTCCGCCTCCATCTGATTAATCTGGTTTTCCATGGCACCGCTGTCGGCGGAGTATCGCTGTGCCGCAAGACGGCAGCAGATTCTCTCAATCTCCTGGCGGGTTTCTACAATGTCCGAAAGATTAAAGTCTCCAACCGTGAGAAACACAGCAGCCATGCTGGTAAGTTGTCCGCGGATCTCCTCCAGGCTGGGCTTCTTCACAAAACTTCCGCCTGAAGGCCCGCGCCGGGTATGGATCAGGTTCTGCGCAGCAAGGCGCTTTAGCGCCTCACGAATCGTCGGTCGCGACACACCAAAGCGCTCCGCCAATTCCTCTTCCGTTGGCAGTTTCTGATCAACTTTCAATTCGCCGCTGACGATGGCGTCGCGAATATTCGTCGCGATTTGCTTGGCGACTCCCTCAGTGTTGATATTTCGGTAATCAATAGGCATTACTTGGGCTCCCGGTTTCACTATTGCCAGAGCATACCGACATCAAACGGAGGCGGAAAACCTGCGCCTCCGAAGAAAGCTCCATTCTTCTCATCCTCAGACGTACGAACTCTACCAAGAATCTGATGGTTGTACAAATGTTTCTTTGTCTATTGATTATTTGTTTGACATATAAAACATTGTCGACTAATTTTTACCCGCAACTCTAAGCGCAATACTTTTTGATTCATCCGCTACCAAGAGGATTATTCGTTCGCGACTCGTTTCAGCTCTTCAAGTTAGGGATTCAGGACAGGCAATAAGCATTTATAGAGGAGAACAAACATGGCGACCACAATGGCATTACATACATTCGAAAATCTTCAATATGAAGTCAAGAACCAGATCGCACATATCACCATATCTCGTCCCAAGGTACTCAACGCACTGAACACGGCAACCCTCGCCGAACTGAAATCGGCAATTGAGTCGGCTCGCAACGATGATGAAGTGCGTGTTGTTATTCTCACCGGCTCCGGAGAGAAGGCCTTTGTGGCTGGTGCGGACATCAACTTTGTCGCCGCGACCAACGCTGTGACAGGACGTGAACTGGCATTGCTGGCGAAGGGTGTTTTTAGCACCATCGAGAACCTGGGCAAGCCGGTCATCGCAGCGGTGAATGGCTTCGCTCTGGGGGGTGGCTGCGAGCTTGCAATGTCTTGCACGATCCGAATCGCGAGCGAGAATGCGAAGTTCGGCCAACCCGAGATCAAACTCGGCGTCATTCCCGGCTTCGGCGGTTCCCAGCGTTTGCCCCGCCTGGTTGGCAAGGGCCTGGCGATGCAGATGATGCTCACGGGAGACATGATCGGTGCGCAGGAAGCATTGCGCATCGGCCTGGTCAACGAGGTCACTCCCCTGGCAGAGTTGCTCCCGCGCGCTGAGGCAATCGCCGCCAAGATCGTCGCTGCAAGCTCCCTCATCACTGCCATGTGTCTGGAAGTGGTCAACAAGGGCACGGAGATGCCGCTGGAAGAAGCGCTCGATTTTGAAGCGGCTATCTTCGGCATCTGCTGCGCCACCGAGGACAAGAACG
>Ga0181531_10000423_pt1 | contig 28607 bp, 23 predicted proteins | sample PEATcosm2014_Bin_38_FD_119743 | JGI IMG/M metagenome (GOLD analysis project Ga0181531, IMG submission 119743) | Peatland microbial communities from MTU Mesocosm Facility, Houghton, MI, USA - PEATcosm2014_Bin11_10_metaG | ecosystem: Environmental > Terrestrial > Soil > Wetlands > Peat | place...
CGGAGTCATTGCTGGCCGAAGCGGGATTTGCGCCGGTCACGAGCTGGACGGATGCGCGGGGATGGTTTGCGGTTTGCCTGGGGCGGGCAGAGTAGCAAACCGCCCCACGCGCCATCCTTCCAGTGTTCCTTGCGGAAAGGTGGGGATCACGAAACTCCTACTTGGCTGCGTCGATCCGGACCAGCAAAACGTCGTGGCTCGTCAGTTCGATGGGCATATTGTCGGTGAGCGTGACCGCCTTCCCGGCCCAGAGGTCTTTGCCGTTCTGCGGACCATGCAGGCCCAACTTAGTCAGATTCAAATGGAAGGGGTGGGTGGAGTAGCGGTCGCTGCCTGCATTGAGGACGGCGATGGCGAGCGCTCCGCCGTCAAGAGGACGGGTCCAGACTTCGACCTCGCCTTCTGAGTAAATGCGCGCGCCCTGCTCGCCCAGCCGGTCCTGATTGATGGCGATGACGTCGCGGTTAGTGAGGATGGCCTTGATCTCGGGTTTCATGTTGGGCAGGTCGTTGCCCGCCAGCAGGGGCGCGGCCAGCATGGCCCAGAGAGAAAAGTGAGCGCGGTTCTCGGCCAGGGTCAGCTTGCCGTTGCCGACCTCAAGCATGTCGGGATCGTTCCAGTGGCCGGGGCCGGCGTATTTCTCGAGGCCCTCCTGCTGACTGACGATGGCGTAGATGCGGTCCCATTCGGGCCTGATGTCGTCGGTGGTGCGCCACAGGTTGCCGCCGAGCGCGGGCGCCCACTCCCACGGGGAGTCCCAGCCATACTGGCAGAGCGAGAAGACGATGGGGCGGCCGGTGACCTTGAGCGCCTTGGCCATCTTGGCGTACGCAGCGACCATGAGGCGCATCTGCGCGGCCTTGTCGTTGGGAGCCTGCTTCTGCATCACTTCCTCGTTGAAGCTGCACAGGTCGTATTTGAGGTAGTCGATGCCCCAGGAGGCGTACATTTTGGCGTCCTGCGCCTCGTGGCCGAGCGAGCCCTCGTAGCCGCCGCAGGTCTTGGGTCCCGGCCCGGAATAGATGCCGATCTTCAGGCCCTTGGAGTGGACGTAATCGGCCAGTGCCTTCATATCCGGGAACTTCGAGTTGGTTTGCAGGACACCGTTGGCGTCGCGCTGGGCCTCCCAGGTGTCGTCGATGTTGACGTAGATGTAGCCGGCATCTTTCATGCCGGTGGCCACGAGCTGGTCTGCGGCGGCGCGGATGTCCTTATCGGTGACGCGCTCGGCGAAGAAGTTCCAACTATTCCAGCCCATGGGCGGCGTCTGCGCCCCCGCCAGGCGTGGGGCCATCTTCGCCCTCGGTGGCACCCGCCTTGCGGCTGGCATTTGGGATGAGGCGGTGAGAGACGCTAAGGCGAGAACTGCGAGGGAGATTGAAGCGAAAATGCGCATGGTCAAACCTCTTGAAAACGATTTCACGGGGAATTCTATGCCGGGCGCGCTGGTTTGGGCAATGCCGATCTTGGCTGTGGGCCGGGATGGTCCCCGAGGTGAGCCGATCCGGCGAGCTTTGACCAGAAAAAACCGGCGTAGACTGCTCAAGAGGCGGCTTTGCAAAGGAGTTTCTTTTTCCCATGTCGGACATGAATCCGGATGTGACATCGCTTTTTCTTGAGTTCTCCCGGCGCAAGCTGCTGGAGCAGTATTGGCCCCGGCTGCGGGCGTCGGTCGAATCCCTGACGGAGGAGCAAGTCTGGTGGCGGCCCAACCCGGCCAGCAACAGCATTGGAAATCTCATCCTGCACCTGAACGGCAACGTCCGCCAGTGGATGGTGGCTTCGTTCAACCGGCGGGAGGACCTGCGCGACCGACCGGCGGAGTTCGATGCCCAGGAAGGGATGTCCGCTTCCGCGCTGCTCGATCGGCTCGGCGAAACCATGCGAGAAGCCGCGGAGGTGATGGCGCGGCTGACTGAGGCCGATCTGGTCGCACCATACGAGATTCAGGGGTACAACGTCAGGGGCCTGGATGCTGTCTACCAGGTGGTCGAGCACTTTGGGATGCACTATGGGCAGATTCTCTACATCACCAAGAATCTGTGCGGCAGGGATCTCGGGTTTCATAGCGAGTTGACCAAGACGGGCCGGGCTTCCTGAGGACCTGGTCATTTCATGGCCATTGAGGTTTTCTTCGCCGGGCCGGGTGGGATTCTTTCTCTGGGAGGGGTTTATGGGTCACGATGCCGCGCCAAGCGGGTCATTGCGAACGACAATTGCGCCCTGGCTCTCAGTGCAGGGGGGCGCACGGGCTGTCGAGTTCTACAAGGCGGCGTTCGGTGCGGCCGAGGTCTATCGGATTGAGGACCCCGACGGAAACGTGGTGGCACGGCTCTCGGTCGACGACGCGGAGTTTTGGCTCAGCGACGAGTCACCCGAGCATGGAAACGCGAGGCCAGGACCGGGCGCCGGCGCTTCGGTCCGCATGATCCTGACGGTCGCCGATCCCGATGCGGTGTTTGCGCATGCGATAGCGGCAGGCGCTGTCGAGGTCTACCCGGTGAGCGAGGGACACGGCTGGCGCGTGGGGCGTATCGCGGACCCGTTCGGCCATCACTGGGAGATTGGGCGGCAGGTTGACTCTTAATTGAACAGTCGGCTCCTGACCGGAATCTCAATTGACAATCAAGGGCGGACTCGCCAGGTCTCGATTCCCAAAGTGAAGTGCCCGGGTTCGGGCGTTCCCCATTTCTACCCCCGCGATTGCGGCCAACCGCCGATTGTTGACGCCGTGTGAATCCTGAGCGTAGATTGATCTCGTACGGAGAAGGAGGGCGGTCCAAAAGATGCAGAGAGTCTCTTCGAGCTATACAGTACGTGAGGTGACTGAAGCCTAGGGCATCGTGCTCCAGACCCCGTGGTTGCCCCGGCGGAGAGGTTGAACCGCAGGGGGCACTACCGCATTCTTCACGTAAGAGTGCATCCTTCGACCCGATGTGCAGGGTGGCGATTCTTCTAGTGGAGCGACGACTCTGTCGCCCAGGAAGCCCGGTCTACCGGGTGACGCCATCGAGGCCTCGCGGCTTGGGAGCATGAGTGAAGGTGCTGGGCACTCGCGGCGGCGCGATGGCCTTAGGTCAAGTATCCACAATTTACCGCGACGGCCTGGGCAATCTGCCTGGGCCGTCGTTGTTTTAGAGAGTCAATTGCAGCGGTAGTAATCGGCTTCAACTTCAAACGACCAGCGTCAAAGGCTATCCTTCCCAAGACAGGAGTTTCCTCAAGTCACTCGCACAGGATGAAGCTACTAAGCCAAATTCGCGGACTATTCATTCGTATAGCTCTACTCGGTTTGCCGCGTCGCAAGAAGAAGCCGAAACTGAATGTGTTTGTGGTGCCGACATCCACTGTAATGCGTGCGGGTGTTGAGTATGTTTTTGATATGTTGAATTCCTGCCAGGAAATGACCCGGTTTATTGTTACCGACTCGTTAGAGATTCGCCGAACCAACCCAATCCAATACTCACCGATTGAGTATATTGCCACGATACCGAAGCGCACCGCACTGAAAGACCTGGCCATGTACATCTCGCAGTTCGATTTTTGTCCCCAGGCCGACTCGTTTCTCCGGGCAGGGTACGGCGCGCACAAGGGCGATCGCCAGCTTGGCTACGTTTCAGACGAGAGTTTAGCTATTCTTATAGGCCGCGAGAAATTCGTCTGGGACGATCCTTCGCCTGAATATGCGCTAACGGGGGATTTCAACGAAGATGGTTATACGATACTGTACAACAACGACACTTCCAATTACCCGAATGACATTTCAAAGTATAACAATATCGCGGCAATGTCTTTGACGAAGCTAACTGCGCTTCCAGAGATCGACTCAGAGGTGGCGCGCAGCGGTGATTACGAAAACATATTTCTCAACGCAAGAGCATATATCGTTAGTAACACAGTGCATTTCCTGGCGGAGAGGCTATTTGCATCTACGATGGCCTCTGAACATGTGGCGGCCTGCATACTGAACCTGAATTGGACCGGAGGGTTGATCTCGAGCCTTGCAAGCCGGGAGTTCTGCTCCGCTTGCCGGGACAAGATGCATGAGGCTGGAACGGCTTTCCGCGCGGGGAAGTTGATTTCCTGCGATGAGGTTATTGGCAGCCTTGAAAGGATGGTGAGGTGTTTGGACCGGATCGAGCAGATCAAACAAGCGGGGAATGTACTTAAGTTATCGGCATGGGGCTGCTTTACGATGCTCGGTGTTTCGTTGATTCTAGGTGTGGTGGGCAATTATACCAACGATGTTACTTTCGCGACCTTGTTGCAGAGGTATGCACACCCGCTTGAGATAGCAGCGGGAAGCGCCGCAGTGGGTTTGTTACTTCTGGCTGGTTTTGCTGTGTGCAGTTGGATTTCTCCGGGCAAGCGAGTGCGGATATGAGGGCGGCAGGAAGCGTATGCGAGAAGTTAATCGCTGTGGCTTGCCAGATGAACGACTCGTAGCCGGATTAAGTAGATGAATTGCATTCCGAATCGGGCGCGTCTTCAGATGAGATTGGCGTGGTGCAGGCGGGGCGACGCATTTCGGTCAAGAAATCCAGGATTGCGGCAGGGAAGATCATTCAAGATGCGCCAGGTCTTCGGGAAGGTCGATATCGACTTCTCCGCCGGGGAAGGGCAGAGCGATCAGGGGGAGGGTTGGCTGCATGAACAGGACGCGCGCGCCCTGGTTGCCACGGAGCGCGCCGAGCTCTGCAAAGACTGCACGGGGAAAGACGGCGGGCGTGCCCACAATGCCCGCGTAAGCAGAAGCTAGCATGGCGGGCGCGGCCTGCCGAGCGAAGGCTTCCAGCAATCCGCGGAGGTGGCCGGCCGTAAGCCGAGGCTGATCGCAACCGAGAATCAGCAAGCCGGAGGCTTGCGGCGCACTCTCCTCAAGAGCGCGCAGTCCTGCGTGAATGGAAGAGGCGATGCCCTGTTCCCAGCCGCTGTTGTGGACCGGGATTGCGTTGCTCAACTTGTCAAAGCGGACGGCCGCGCAGATGCGCTCGTAGTGGGCGCCGAGCACCACGATCACGGGTGTTGCGCCGGCCTCGCCGGCCAGCCGAAGGGCGCGCTCGAGGAGCGTTTCCCCGCCATGGAGGAGCAACTGCTTGGGCTGGCCGAGGCGGCGGCTGGCTCCGGCGGCAAGAACAATGGCGGCAACAGACATCGGCACAAGTGTACGCGGAAGCGGCTGATGGGGGCGCGTCCGCGAGCAATCGCATTTCCGCGATGCCTGAGCGAGAATAGAAACATGACCGACCTCGAACGCATTCTGCCCCTGTGGCGCGAGCTTGAAGCCGCTGGGGAGGACTATGTTCTGGCCACGGTGGCGGCGGTCGAGGGTTCGAGCTATCGGCGGCCCGGCGCCTGCATGTTGCTGGCGCCGGACGGACGGCGCGCCGGCACCGTGAGCGGAGGATGCCTGGAGGCGCAGGTGGCCAGCCGCGCCTGGTGGCTCACCGCCCATGGGCCCACGCTCCAGCGCTACTCGACGGCCGAAGAGGACGGTGACCTGCCTTACGGCTCCGGCTGCGGCGGCGTGGTCTTCCTGCTTCTGGAGCGGCGCGCGACGGCGGGACCGCTGCTCTCTGCGCTGGGGCGAGCCTTCGAGAGGCGCACTCCGCTGGCGGTGGCGACCGTTCTGGAGGGCGAGCAACTGGGCCGCCGCGCTTTCGCCGGCCTGGGGCAGGATTCCGCCGAGGGCGTTCAAAATACCACCGCTCCGCTTCAGAACCTCGCGGAACTGGCGCTGGCCGGCGGCAAATCGATGGAAAAGAAGATTGCAGTCGAAGGAACCGAGGTCCGCGTCTGGGCCGACGTTCGCCCGGCCCGCACTGGCCTTTGGATCTTCGGCGCCGGCGACGATGCGCAGCCGCTTCTGCGTCTGGCCAAGGAGTTGGGCTGGTTCGTGGTGATTGCCGACGGCCGCTCTCATTTGGCTAAGCGGGAGCGTTTTCCCCTGGCCGATGAGATTCGCGTGTTGCCGATGAGAGAGATCCCGTCTTCAGGCGGCTTGTTATCGACGGCCGGTCTGCGTCCCGGAGACGCCGCCGTGCTCATGACGCACAGCTTCGAACAGGATGCGCGGGCGCTTGCCTCGCTGCTGGCTCTGGACGCGGCGCCGGCCTACATTGGCGTGCTGGGCCCGCAGCGCCGCACCCGCGAATTGCTGGCCGAAGCGGCGCGATTGTTGGGCTTGCCGGTTGGCCCCGCGGGCTCGACCGTGGACCGGGTCGAGCGATGGCTGGAGCAACTTCATGCCCCGACAGGCCTGGACCTGGGCGCGGAATCGCCGGAGACCATCGCCTTGTCGGTGGTTGCGGAGATTCAGAAGTCCCTGAGCGGAGCCACGGCTCTGCCGCTGCGCGAGGTCCGGGCCACCGCGGCGGCGATAGCGCGCTAGAACATTTTCGGGAATTGTGTAGACCGGAATTTTGTAGCCATCCCACCCATTCCGCAGAAAAACGCGGAATGGATGGGGCACGGAAGTCTACAGTAAATCCGAAAACGCTCTAGAACAGCCTCAGGCCCAACTGAAGCCGCTCTTGGAGAGCGGCAGCGTGCGAACCCGCTTTCCGGTGGCGGCAAAGATGGCATTGGTTACGGCCGGCAGAATCGGCGGCAGGGTCGGCTCGCCGAGGCCCGTGGGAGCGTAGTCGGTCTTGCGCCAATAGACTTCGATCTTGGGCACTTGCCTCATGCGCATCAGCGGATGGTTATGGAAGTTCGACTGGTCGATCTTGCCATCCGTCAGCGTGATCTCCTGCGCCAGGTGGCCCAGGCCTTCCATGATGCCGCCTTGCGCCATGTTTTCCGCCGCGGCGGGGTTGATGATCTGGCTGCCGACATCGCCAACCGCCCAGACCTGGTGCACCGTGACCTTGTTCTGGGCGTCCACGCTGACCTCGGCCACTTCAGCGAAGTAGCCCAAATGGCAGAACCAGGCGGCGATGCCCATTCCGCGGCCCGGCATCTTTTTCCGGTCAGCCCAGCCGGATTTCTCCGCGACCATCGCAAGCACGCCTTTGTAACGCTCCGGAATGAGAACCGACTGCCCGGTTGGCTCGTGGTCGCCTACGGCATCGTGTTCACCCGAGGACCAGGGCGACTGTTTGTTGCCGAGCAATTCGAGCTGGAACTCGAGCGGATCGCGTCCGGCAGCGGCAGCCGCCTCGTCAAGGAAGGACTGCGCTACCCAGCAGTAGGCGTTGTCGCCGGGGGCGCGCAAGGCTCCGGTGCGCAGCATGAGCGGCTGCGCGGAGGTGTAAAGCGCGTAAGCCGGCGGAAAGCTGGCGGGATAGGTGTCCCCTCCAATGCCACCCCCGGAGGTGGAGTGCTTTTCATCGCCAAAGGTCACCAGGTGATGCCGCCAGGCGGTGAGCTTGCCCTGCGCATCGAGGCCGGCTTTGAGGCCAACCGTTCCGCCGGGGCGGAAGGGGTCGTGGGCGATGTCGTCTTCGCGGGACCAGAGCAGCTTGACCGGTGCGTCAATCTGCTTGGCGATCCAGGCCGCCTCGACCAGGTAGTCGTTCTGGAGGCGGCGGCCAAAGCTGCCTCCCGAGCGCACCATGTGGGTGGTGATGTCGCTCTCCTGAATGCCAAGCGTCTTGGCTACCAGTTCCAGGCCGTTGCCCGGCAAAGTGCTGGTGGACCACATCTCCAGCTTGCCGTCTTTCCAGTGCGCGGTGGCGCCCTGCGGCTCCAGCGTGACGTGGGCAATGAACGGATATTGGTACGTGGCCTCGATGACCTTGGCCGAGGCCTTCAGCGCCGCGTCCACGTCGCCATACTTGCGCACGGTGGTTCCGGGCGGGGCCTGCAGCAGCTCTTCGGCGCGCTTGTGGAAGCCGTCTGTGCTTTGCGTGGCCGCGGGGCCCAGGTCCCAGTCGACCTTGAGCTGTTTGCGCGCCTGCTGCGCCTGCCACCAGGTGTCGGCGACGATCGCGATGCCCGGTTCCATGCCCGGCTCCCAGGGTGTGAAGGCGGCGGGCACGATGCCGCCATCGATGACCAGCACGTGGCGCACGCCGGGCAGCGTCTTGATGCGATCGATGTTGGCGCTTTTCACCTTGCCGGCAAAGACCGGAGCCTTTTCGATGGATGCGAATAACATGCCCGGCAGTTCCACATCGATGCCGAAGAGCGGCTTGCCGGTGACGATGGCGTGGGTGTCAACACCCGCCTGGGTGTGGCCGATGATGCGGTAGTCCTTGGGATCCTTGAGATGGACGCTGCTGAGCGCGGGCGGAGGCAGTGCGGCGGCTTTAGCGGCAAGCTCCCCGTAACTCAAGGAGCGCCCGGAGGCGGCGTGAAGCACCCGGCCGGATTGCGTGGTGCACTCGGAGGCCGGCACACCCCAGGTTTCCGCGGCGGCGGCGATGAGCAACTGGCGGCCGGCCGCGCCCACGCGGCGCATCGGCTCCCAGCCCTGGGGCGTGTTGGCGGAGCCTCCGGAAAACTGCCTGCCGTAGATCTTCTCGTTGAGCTCGGCCTGCTGCACACGGACGTCTTTCCAATCCACGTCGAGCTCTTCGGCGATGAGCATGGGCAGCATGTTGCGCATGCCCTGGCCGGATTCCGAAGCGCGCGCCATGATGGTGACCACGCCATCCGGAGCGATGTGGATGAAGGCCTGCGGCGTAAGGTCGGGCGGCGGGGGCGGCCCTTGCGCCGCGGCGAGCGGGAAGTGATAAAGACCCAGTGCGAGACCGCCGCCCGCCAGGGCGCTCATCTGCAAGAAAGATCGCCTATCGAGGTTCATCGGAGGGCCCTCCTTTAGCTCTTGCGGGCTGCGGCGCCCGCTTCCGCTGCCTGGTGAATGGCTTGGCGGATCCGCGTGAAGGTGCCGCAGCGGCACAAGTTGCCGCTCATAGCGGTGTCGATCTCGGCGTCCGTTGGATGGGGCGTGCGCGCCAGCAGCGCGCTGGCGGACATAATCTGCCCGGCCTGGCAGTAGCCGCACTGCGGCACGTCGAGCGCCTCCCAGGCTACCTGGACGGGATGGAGGCCATCTGGCGAGAGCCCTTCGATGGTGGTTACGGGCTGCCCACCCACGCTGCCCACCTGCGTCATGCAGGAGCGCACCGCGCGGCCGCCCACCAGCACCGTGCAAGCGCCGCAGAGGCCGATGCCGCACCCGTACTTCGAGCCTTTGAGGTTCAGCACGTCGCGCAGCACCCACAGCAGCGGCGTATCCGGCGGCACGTTCACCGTCGCGGCCACGTTGTTCACTGTCAATTTTAAAGGCATTGGTTCACTCCACAATCCGGTTGGGGAAGAGGATCGGTCACGAACACAAGATCGAGATTGCAGTCTATCGCATTCCGGGTTGGGCTTTCCACCGGAACCGCGACTGCCGGACGGAGTTTCCGGTGGGAGATGGCCAGAACCGGCGACTCTGCGAAAATGGAGGGAGATGCTCTCCCTACAAAATGCCGGCAAGCGGTTCGGGCCGCGGGTGCTGTTCCTGGAGGCCAACTGGCTTATCCGGGCGCGGGAAAAGACTGCGCTGGTGGGGGCCAACGGCACCGGCAAGTCCACCATCATGAAGGTGCTGGCCGGCCTGGAGACGCTGGACTACGGCCAGGTGCAACAGACGCGCGGCATGAGCATCGGCTACCTGCCGCAGGAGGGATTGGCGCTGGCGGGGCGCAGCGTTTTTGAAGAATGCCTGACGGTCTTTGACGAGTTGCGGGAGATGGAGAAGGAGATCGAGCGGCTCGCGGGACAACTGGCCGTCTTGGATCACGAAGGGCCGGAGTACGAAGCAGCGGCGGAGCGCTACTCGATGCTGCAGGAGCGGTTTCACGCATTGGACGGCTACGCGCTGGACGCGCAGGTGGGCGGTGTGCTGACCGGGCTGGGATTTGGCAAGGAAGATTGGGGACGGCAGACCGATGAGTTCAGCGGCGGCTGGCAGATGCGCATCGCGCTGGCCAAGTTGCTGCTGGCCAAGCCCAACCTTCTTCTTCTTGACGAGCCCACCAATCACCTGGATCTCGAAACTCGCAACTGGCTCGAAGACTATCTCAGGACTTACCCTTTCGGTTACATTCTTATCTCCCACGACCGGTACTTTCTGGATGTTACGATCGACCGCACGGTGGAGATATGGAACAAGCGGCTAAGTATCTACCAGGGCAATTACACCAAGTATCTCAGTCAGAAGGACGAGCGAAGGACGCAGTTGGAGTCGGCTTACCGGAACCAGCGCTTGCAAATCGAGCATCTGAAGTCGTTCATCAACCGTTTCCGGGCGCAGGCCACCAAGGCCAAGCAGGTACAGAGCCGCATCAAGGAACTGGAAAAGATCGAGCGCATCGAGATACCGGAAGAGGAGGCGGCGATCCACTTCAAGTTTCCCCAGCCGCCGCCTTCGGGACGAATGGTCGCTGAGGCGGAAGGACTTTCAAAGAGTTATGGCGCCAACCAGGTGTTGAAGGAAGTCAAGTTCACGATCGAGCGCGGGGACCGCGTGTCGCTGGTGGGCGTGAACGGGGCGGGCAAGTCCACGCTGATTCGCCTGCTCACCGGCGACGAGGCGCCCACGGCCGGACAGGTGCGCCTGGGCCACAACGTGCTGAGCGAGTACTTTGCGCAGGACCAGTACAAGGTGCTGGACGGCGACGCGCGGATGCTGGAAGACATCAGCCGCGCCGCGGTCAAAGTGCCGGAGCAGGCGCTACGGTCGCTGCTGGGCTGCTTTCTCTTCAGCGGCGACGATGTCTTCAAGCCTCTCGGCGTACTGAGCGGCGGGGAACGCAACCGCTATGCGCTGGCGCGGATTCTTGTGTCGCCGTCGAACTTTCTGCTGCTCGACGAGCCGACAAACCATCTGGACATGCGCGCCAAGGATGTTTTGCTCGAGGCGCTTGCGGCGTTCAGCGGGACCGTGGTGTTTGTGTCGCATGACCGCTACTTCATCGATCGTCTGGCGACGCGCGTGCTGGAAGTGGAGGGCGGCACGGTGACCAGCCACGAGGGCAATTACGAGGATTATCTCCGCTGGAAGGAGGCGCAGACCGCCGGCGCCGGCAACAATGGCGGCTCGAACGAGCGCGTTCCGGGAATTGATTCGCGTCAGGGCACGGCTTCAGTCGAGCCGAAGAGCAGCCAAAACAATGGGGCTTTAGCCCCTGAAGGGCAGACCGCGGCCGAGTCCGATGCAGCAAAGGACCGACCGCGCCGGCTGAATCCCATCAAGCAGAAGCAGATGGAGGAGCGGTGCGGTTTCCTAGAAGAAGAAGTCCCGCGTATCGAAGCCTCCATCGCGCACACCGAAGAGCAATTGGGCGTCTACGTCTCCGCCGCCGAGACGCAGAGGCTGACCACGCTGGCAGAGGACCTGCGCAGCCAGTTAGCCGCGCTCACCGCCGAGTGGGAAGAGCTGATGGGGCAACTCGAAGGTGCTTGATTCAGTGTTGGGGACCGGCTTTGTCGGCCCGTCGTGCATAATCAAAACACGATGGCCCTTTTGTGGAATCCCGAGAGCTGGACCAAGCGGCTGGCCGAGCTGGAGGCGCGGTCCGGGGAGCTGAAAGAGGCCCCCCTGCGGCGCGATGTGCGGTCGCTGGGCATGCTGCTGGGCGAGGTGTTGCGCGAGCAGGCCGGCGAGGACCTGTTCGCCAATGTGGAGGCGCTGCGCCAGGGCACCATTCGTCGCCGCGACGCCGAGGCCCGCGGCCGCAGCGAAGAAGCCGCGCACCACGCCGCCAGCGCGCTCGAACTGGTGCATTCGCTGACGGTGGAGCGGGCCATCCTGCTTACCCGGGCCTTTGCCTTCTACTTCGAACTGATCAATTTGGCTGAAACCAACCATCGCAAGCGGCGGCGCATCGCACTTCAGTTGAGCGGCGAGCCCGGCCGGCAGCGCGGTTCGCTGGCCGGAACGCTTGCGGAGATGCGGCGCGTGGGCATTGGCGCGGACGAGGCTATGGACTGGCTGAAGCGCGTGCTGGTGGTGCCCGTGTTTACCGCGCACCCCACGGAGGTGGCGCGCCGCTCAGTGATGTTCAAGCGGCGCCGGATCGGCGAGTTTCTCGCCTTCCTGGATCATATTCCGGTGCCCGAGCAGGACCTGGCCCGGCTGGAAGAACTGGTGCTGGCCGAGATCACCAGCCTGTGGCAGACCGACGAGGTGCGCTCGCGCCGGCCCACCGTCTACGACGAGATCAAGATGGGGCTGGACTACTACGACGTCTCGATCTTTGAGACGCTTCCCGAGCTGTACCGGGAGATCTCCGAGGCGCTACGGGCCTCCTATGGCCTGGAAATCGAGGCTCACGCGCTGCCGCAGGTGCTCTCGTTCGGCTCCTGGATCGGCGGCGACCGCGACGGCAATCCTTTTGTGACGCCGGAGGTGACGCACGACGCGATTCAGTTGGCGCGCGGACATCTGCTGATCTACTACCAGCGGCAACTGGAGCAGATTACCGACCTGCTGACCACCAGCGCCCAGCAGCGGCCGGTGAGCGAGGCGCTGCGCAGCCGGCTGGAAGCTTATGTGGCGCAGGTGCATACGCCGGAGGCGCAGGTCTTCGGCGAGCAGTATGAGTTTGAGTACTATCGCCGCTTCATCATCTGCCTGAAGGCGCGGGTACAGCGCACGATGGAGCATCCCGGCCCCGCGGGCGCCGCTTTGCCGGTAACACCCTACACGCTGACGCAGGGTCAGGAGAAGCTGGCCCAGGTGCTGCCCGCCTACAATTCGGTGGATGAGTTTCTCGACGACCTGGAAGCGCTGCGCGGCTCGCTGGCCGAGAATCGCGGGCTGCGCATCGCGCGCACGCTGGTCGATCCGCTGATTCTGCAGGTGCGCACCTTCGGGCTGCATCTGCACACGCTCGATATCCGCCAGCACGCGCGGGTTCATGCGGCTGCGTTGCAGGAGGCAATCACCGACACCATCGCTCCGTCGTTGCCCAGCGGGCTCTCGGCTGAGACGGCCAGCGTGCTGGAGACTTTTCGCGTGGTGGCGGAGATCAAGACCGGCTGTTCGCCGGAGGCCGTTCGCCAGTACGTCATCAGCGGCGCCTCGACGGTGGAAGATGTGCTGGCCGTGGTGCGGCTGGCCCGGCTGGGCGGGGTGAAGGTGGAGGGCGCGGGGCGCGATCCCGGCTTGATGCCGGTGCCGCTGTTCGAGTCCATCGAGGACCTGCGCCAGGCTCCGGCGGTTTGCCGCGAGCTCTGGAGCAGGCCCGACTATCGCAGGCTGATGGCCACCTGGGACAACTGGCAGGAAGTGATGCTGGGCTACTCCGACTCGAATAAGGACGGCGGCATGCTGACCAGCACCTGGGAGATCTTCCGCGCCCATCGCGACCTGCACGTGGTGGCGCGGGAATGCGGCGTCAAGCTGCGGCTCTTCCATGGGCGGGGCGGGACGGTGGGCCGGGGCGGCGGACCCACGCATCGCGCCATCTTCGCGCAGCCCATGGACTCCTTCGACGGCCAGTTGCGCATCACCGAACAGGGCGAGGTGCTCAACTTCAAGTACTCCGACGAGGTGCTGGCCGAGCGCAATCTGGAGCTGATGATCGCCGCTTCGCTTGACGCACTGGCGCGGCCCAACGCGCGCGACCCCGAGGGCCACTTTACCGGCATTCTGAAGCCGGAGTGGGAGGCTGCGCTGGACGAGTTATCGGCGATTGCCTTCGACTTTTACCGGGCCCATATTCTCGACGACCCGGGCGTGGTGACTTACTTTGAGCAGTCCACGCCGGTGGGCGAATTGGAGCACGCCAAAATCGGCTCGCGGCCTTCGCGGCGCAGCGCCTCTCCCAAATTGGCCGACCTGCGCGCCATTCCCTGGGTCTTCGGCTGGACGCAGTCGCGGCTGCTGGTGCCGGCGTGGTTTGGCGTGGGCTTCGCCCTCGAGCAATATCTCGAGAAGCCCGGCGCGCTCGACCTGCTGCAGGGCATGGCGGCGGAGTTTCCGCTCTTCATCGACCTGCTGCGCAACGTAGAGTTGGCGCTGGGCAAGGTGGACCTGGCCACGGCAAGGCTCTACTCGGCGCTGGTCGAGGACTCGAAGCTCCGGGAACGCATCTTCGACCTGTTCGAAGCGGAATTTCATCGCACCGTGCGGGCGGTGCTTGCGGTGACGCAGCAGAAGGAGGTGCTCGAGATCAACCAGGTGCTGGCCCACTCCATCAAGCTGCGCAATCCCTACGTCGATCCCATGCACCTGATCCAGGTGGACATGCTGCGCCGCAAACGCGCCGGCGAAGATACGCCGGAGGTGAATCGCGCCATCGCGGCGACGATCAGCGGGATTTCAGCGGGACTTCGCAATACCGGATGAGTCGAAGCGGGCTCGGGCCGCCGGCCTCACCGCGTCGCGTAATGCATCACGACATGGAGTGCGATCACCGCCCCTGTCAACAGAATTCCCGCCGCAACGGCCGCCCGCTTGCGCCAGAGCAGAATCGCCGCCACCACAAAGACCGCCTCCGGAATCACGATCACCGTCAGCCAATGCGTCCATTCCAGCCGGTCCAGCCCCAGCCCCGGAAACAGGTAATGGGCCAGCCGCAATAATCCGAAGGCGCTGAAGACCAGCACCAGTGCAAGCCCCGCGCCCGAAACGACTCCAATCGCTTTCTTTCCCGTCGAATTCATCCTTCCCTCCTCCCTCACTTTTCTTCCTGCAATCCATTTCCGCCAGCTCTGACTGGCATGGCGCAGCACCGCGGCCACGCTACCCAAGGCCCAGAACAACGCCGCCCAGTCGCCCTTGATAAATTCCAGTTCGGCCAGCATCGCGCGGGCCCAATCCCGGCTCTGCTCCGGCGCCAGGCGGACCATCGCCCTCAGCAGCGCCGCGGCCCACCTCCGGGGCGCGCCCATCAGCACCTCACCAGCCCCAGGGCCACTTGTCCCAGCGGCCCTGTCCCCTTTACCGCCGCGTGCAGGCGCGCAAACCGCAGTCCCTCCGGCGTAAACCGGTACATGTGCCGCGGAGGCCGTCCCGCTTCAGCCGCTTCCCAAGCGGTCTCCAGCAGCTTCCGTTCCGCCAGCCGCATCAGGATCGGATAGAGCGTTCCCGACTTCAGCCCCGTGTTCCGGCTGATGTCGTATCCGTATTTCCACTCTTCGCCCGGATCGAGAAGTGCGTCGAGGACCAGCAATGTCTGGGGTGAAAGTCGTAGCTTCATTTTGAGAACTCTACATATATAGACTTTAGTTGTCAACACCCATTTTCACTGAATCTCTTGCCGCGCCGACACACTGCCCTCGGCTCAGGCTCGGTCTTGATGTCCTTGGGGCTGTGAAGAGAGGGAGCGGGAAACCAACCCGGCAACTGGAATGTGGCGGATTTCGGCCACGGCGCGGGAAAGCAGTTCCCTGTCGCCGGTAGGCAGGCTTGCCAGGTCGCCGCCTTTAAAATACGTAAGGGCCTTGACTGCTTCACTGGGTTGAAAACTGGGGTTGAACAGCGCGGCTGCGGCAGCCAGCCCGGATTCCAATCGCACACCGGCTCGCAGGATTGCGGCCACATCCTGGTAGTCCTTCGCCTCGATTCTTTGTTGCATCACCTTCAGCTTGGTGGCCAGCAGATCGAGGAGCGAGGCAACCTCCAGCACACCGTCTGGCGTGCGTTCCGGAAATCCTGCCCGCCCGATTCCGATCTCTCCAAAGAAGGAAACCTTGGCGATTCCTCCGCCAGCCGGCGCCAGAACACTGAAGGTGTCCGGCCGATCTTGAATCACAGTAGACCGGCCTAGAAAACCAAAACTTCTGCGAAGTTCTTCCCGATCCAACTGCTTTTCGGTGAAGAAATCGAAATCGATGGATGTCCTGTGACCTAGCCGCAACGCCACCGCAGTCCCGCCGTAGAGAACAAAGCCCAAATCGACGGTGGCTGCCAGGTGGGGCCAAATCTCTTGCTGCGCGAGTGGAAGCGCCTCCCAATGGGGCTCAAACACGCTCATCCGGTCTTCCTCACCGGCATAGGCGGCACCGGCCTCTTGCCGTACTCGGCGAGCCCCAGACGGTAATGCCAGTAGTGCCAGGAACGGGCGTCCAACTGACCGGTCTCGGCGCGCTCCAGGACTCCGCGCAGATAATCTTCGCCTGTGGCTTCGATCATCTCCGTCAAGTCCTCGAAGGCGCCCAGGTTCATGACCTGCGCCGCCACCCGATCGGGAAACTCCATGGCCTCTTCGGGCGTCTTCCACCAGATATAGCGGGACGCCAACCGGAGCAGGCACGCGAGCGCCTCCCCGGTCGGCATGGGCCGGGCATCAAGCACCTTATCGCGGCTGGGTTGGATGGTCGCTTGCGGGGCATCCATGGTGTCCGCTCCCCATTTCCATTCTACCAAGTCTATGAATTTACTTGAGGTTCCCCTTGCCAGAACCCGTGGTTCGGTACTACGCTGTTGTCATGCATCGATGTCGCTAACACCGCCCTGGTGGCTGCTGCGATGCACCCGTGCGCCCAACTCGCGCCGGTCCTTTTCCCCCTGACAGCACGGCCACCTCCCTGAAAACTTTGCCAAGGAGCCCCTGGGAGCGTATCCCGGAAAGAGGAGAAACATCATGGCGCGCATTGCCGCAGATGTAACCGAACTCATTGGCCGCACCCCGCTGGTGCGGTTGAACCGTGTGGCCGCAGGCTTGCCCGCGACCGTTGTCGCGAAGCTGGAGAGCCAGAATCCGGCGTCGAGCGTAAAGGATCGCATCGGTTTCGCAATGATCGATGCGGCCGAAAAGGCGGGAAAGATCACGCCCGGAAAGACCATTCTGATCGAGCCGACCAGCGGCAACACCGGGATCGCGCTGGCATTTGTGGCCGCGGTCAAGGGCTACAAGATCATCCTCACCATGCCGGAGACCATGAGCCTGGAGCGCCGCGTGACGCTGCTCGCCTACGGCGCCGAAATCGTGCTGACGCCTGGTCCCAACGGCATGAAGGGAGCCATCGCCAAGGCCAACGAGATCCTGGCCAAGACGCCGAATGGCTTTATTCTGCAGCAGTTTGACAACCCCGCCAACCCGGCGATCCACCTGGCCACAACGGGGCCCGAAATCTGGGACGATACCGATGGCAAAGTCGACATCCTGATCTCCGGCGTGGGCACGGGCGGCACCATCACCGGCGTCTCGAATTACATCAAGCCGAAAAAGCCCTCGTTCAAGGCCGTCGCGGTGGAACCGACCGACAGCCCGGTGCTTTCCGGCGGCAAGCCGGGACCGCACAAGATCCAGGGCATCGGAGCTGGGTTTGTGCCTGGAGTGCTCGACACCTCTCTGGTGGACGAGATTGTTCAGGTGACCAACGAAGAGTCTGTAGAAACAGCCAGGCGGCTTGCCAAGGAGGAGGGCCTTTTTGTGGGCATCAGCTCCGGAGCGGCGGTTGCCGCGGCGCTGAAGGTGGCTGCCCGGCCCGAAAACGCAGGCAAGCTGATCGTGGTGGTGCTGCCCGACTTCGGCGAGCGCTATCTGTCCAGCATCCTGTTCGAGCCGCTGCGGCAGCAGGCCCTGGCGTTGGCCACCGAGGCGATCGCGGTTGTAGCGACGGTGTAGGCAGTTCGATGGCCGGCGGAGCGCTCGCCGTTCCGCCGGCCCCACGTTCCTTCAGCTCCTCTACTTTGTTGAACGACCCGCCCACTATGTCCCTGTACGCCCGCATTCAAGAAGACATCGGTTCCGTGCTGGAGCGCGACCCGGCCGCGCGCTCGCGGCTCGAGGTGTTTCTGTGCTATCCGGGGCTCTGGGCGGTGTGGATTCACCGCATCTCGCACTCGCTTTGGCGCTCAAAGATGCGGCTGGCGGCGCGCGTGCTCTCCCAGGTGGCGCGCTTCTTCACCGGCGTGGACATCCACCCCGGCGCGCTGCTGGGGCGGCGGCTGTTCATCGACCATGCAACGGGCGTGGTGATCGGCGAAACCGCCATCGTGGGCAGCGACGTGACCCTGTATCAAGGCGTCACCCTGGGCGGGACCGGCAAAGGCCACGGCAAGCGCCATCCCACGGTTTGCGACCGGGTCTTCATCGGCAACAACGCCAACGTGCTGGGCAACATCACCATCGGCGAGAACTCGCGGGTGGGCGCCGGCTCGGTGGTGCTGGACGACGTGCCGCCCAATTCGACGGTGGTCGGGGTTCCGGCGCACATCGTCTATCGCAACGGCCAGCGCGTGCTGATTACCGATCCGCACGACGTGAAAGACCCGCTCTCCGACGCGTTGATCGCGCTCTCGGCCCGAGTGGAGGAGCTGGAAGTGCGCCTCTGCGTCGAAGGCCAGCCTCAGCCCGAGGCAGTGCAACCCTTCGCAGCCGAAGAAGCCGAGCGGAGCGCCTACCGCGAAGAGCTCTTCCGCCTGCGTGAGTACGTCTCGATGGGCGAAGGGATCTAGTCCTCGCAGCTCCAGTCATCCTGACCAGAGTTTCAACAGATTGTGCGAACGGCTGTTGGCGCCCGTTGAGAATTACTTCCGGCTAGCCGGTGATAGGCCCGGAACGCACCGATATCGAATTTGGATGCTGCAATTTGGGTTCAATGAACAACGTGGAAAGTGCGTTTCCAGCGCGTGTCCGGGAAGAAATGCACCAGAACGTGGCCGATCCACGCGAGCTTGTTACCGATTCCTGTTTGTTCAATTTCTCCATCAGTGGCCTTGAACGACCAATAGTTGAACAGCGGACGGCCAATTATGTTGGCGCGCGGCACGAAGCCCCAGTAGCGCGAGTCCAGGCTGTTGTGCCGGTTGTCACCCATCATGAAGTACATGCCGGGTGGAACCACCAGGTCGCCGTCCTGGATATAACTCGGGAAGCTCACGGACCATGACTCTGTCGACCCAGGCACCTCGGATGGAGGTACTGCGGGGAAATCGTCGAGGAACTCGTTGAAGTTATCCGCCGTCGTCGGCTGCGCAAATCCCGCAGGCTGTGCGACACCATTCACAATCACAATGCCGTTGCGTAGATGAATACGATCGCCCGGTACGCCAATCAACCTCTTCACCAGGGGAGTGTATTGTGGTGTTCCGTCATCGTCAGTCGCATCAATACCAGGTTGATAAACGGGCTTGTAGAACACCACTATATCGCCGCGCCTCGGCTCGCGGTATCTTATCAGCGGCATCCACGAAGCGGGCGGCATGAGCGTGATCCGGTCGACCACCAGGTGATCACCTATAAGCAGAGTGTTCTTCATCGACCCTGACGGAATGACGTAGTTCTGAGCTAGGAAGGTCAGAATGAACAGGCCCACTACCAGAACTGAGCAGATGCTGGCCAGCGCTTCGAAAGGAGTTTCTTCCCGATCGATATTGGCAGAAGCTGCGCGCTTTGTCGAACCGGGAGAAATCTTCGTTGTTGGGCTCATCCAAGGCTCCTCAGGAAGGCTCGCGAGCCCAAGGGCATTCGATTGCAGTCGAGTTTGCGTCTTGACCGGAGTCTATCAAACCTCTGTGCGGTGCAGGGTTTTCCGAACGATTTGGTATTGCGGGAGTGTTGTCGGCAATTCGGAGATTACCTGGAAAGTCGATGTAGACGAATGCATCATCGTCCTCGCTTAAGATGGACCGAAACACTGGCTGCCCCGGAATCAGCCGGCTCGCGGACGCGAGCGCGTTTCTATGGGCGAGGGAATCTGACGCTGCGGTCTCCCGCCCCGGTGCTACAGTGGTTTCGTCCTCACTCTTTTTCCGGGGTCCGTCTTCTTGCGGGGTTTTCGTTCGCTTTTTGTTGCCGTTCTCGCGCTTCCTGTTTCCGTCCATGCCGCTTCCCGGGTTCAGGCTGCGGCGGTCCCCGCGGAGATGCGCTCGACGGCCTTCACCGTCACGGTGAACGGCCAGCCGGTGGACGTGGCCCACGCTGCGGCTAGTTATGAGTTCGTCAGCTTCGACGTAACCGGCCCGGTGGAGGTGGCCATCACCGCCGCCGAGCCGGGATTCTGGGATCGCGGCGTCGATGTCCAACCCTGGCGGCTGGGCCTGCGCCCTACGCGGCAAGGACAGACCATCCGGCTGCGGCTCGCAGGCCCGGCCAAGCTCTCCATCTCCCGGCCCGGCGACTTCCTGAACCACGCCCGGATGCTGTTTCTCTTTGCCGGCACGCCGCCTCCGCCGCCACCGCCCACTGGTCCCAACGTCCGCATTGTGCCCGCGGGCGTTCATCGCGAGAGCCTGAACCCCCAGAGCGGCGAAACCCTCTACCTGGCTCCGGGGGCCTACGTCTTCGGCAGCCTGAACCTGTGGAAGGTCGAGAACGTGAAGGTGCTGGGCCGCGGGACCATCGTCTACGAAGGCTCCCAGGACCCGGCCAACGACGAGGGCTGGATGCAAAAGCCCGACTGGCACTGCATCGGCGCGCTCGAAGCCAGCAAGGTGGAGATCGACGGACTCACCTGCATCGTCCGGGCGCGGACCTGGTCGATCCAGATGAAGGATTCCAGCGGCTTCACGTACGAGGATCTGCGCGTGATCGGCGGCAACCCCGGCAACGCCAACCAGGACGGCATGGATTGGCTGGGCGGCGGCGACACGGTGGTCCGCGATGCCTTTATCCGCGCCTCGGACGACGTCTTTGCCATGCAGGGCAACTGGGACGGCTACACCGACGAGGACCTGCTGCGGCCCGGCCACGACGTGCAGAATATCCTCATCGAGAACAGCGAACTCTCGACCAGCATCTCGAACATTGTGCGCTCCGGCTGGCCCCGCAAGAGCTTCAACTCGCGCAACTTCACCCTGCGCGACTCCGACATTCTGCACGCCGGCATCGGGGCCTGTGGGCAGACCTTCGGCCTGCTCGGCTTCTGGGGCGCGAACGGGGCCAAGGGCGACCACTCCAACTACACCTTTGAGAATCTGTTTCTCGACAATTGGTACTCGTTGGTGCAGATCGAGCGGTCCGAGCCCGCCTTGCACGGTTTCACCTTCCGCAATCTCTGGGCGCTCGACCAGCCGCCGCTGGCGGGGTCCACGATTACGGGGCAGGTGGACGGGGTGGTCTTCGACAATGTGAAGTACGGGCAGAACCGCGCGGCCGCCAACGCCGACCTGCCGCTGGTGGTCTCAGGCGGCGCGGCGCCGGCTCATTTTGTTACCCCGGAAGGCCCGGCAGCAGCGTTCACTGTGGACCCGCCCGTTTTTGCGCCGCGGCAGAGCGTGACGTTCACCGCGCAGGCCGCTCCCGGCGCGCACTATACGTGGCTCTTTGGCGACGGAACTAGAGGACAGGGGCGGCGCGTACGCCATCGCTTCCCCGACGCCGAGGGCACGCAGCTCGACGGTTCTGGAAGATTCAGGGTTCTGCTGCACGTTGAGGGCAAGGAAGACCGCCAGGATTGGGCCGGGCAGGGTGTGGTGGCCGTGGCCCGATGGCACGACGCCGTCTCCACGGCCGGCGCCACCGTGCCCGGTCTCACCTGGCAGATTTACGCCGGCGCCTGGCCCGATCTGCCGGACCTGGCGGCAGAACACGCAGTCTTCTCAGGGGAGTCGCTCAATCTGTACGCGGATTCGCATGGCTTTACGCATTATGCCGCCGCGTGGGACGGCCTCATCGACATCCCGGCCGACGGCGGCTACACCTTCTACCTGATGAGCCGGGACGGCGCGCGCTTGGCGATCGACGACGTGGAAGTGGCCAAGACCGGCCCGCCCTTCGCCCAGGTCTGCGGGTCGCCAGGCAATGCAATGCGCTACGATCGCGGCTCTCTGGGCCTGCGCGCAGGGAAGCACATTTTTCATTTGGAGGGGCTGCATTCAGTCAGCCAGGGTCCGCCGCGGCTGCTCTGGGAGGGCCCGGCGCTGCCGCTCACCGACGTGCCGCAGGCGGCCTTCAGCCATCCGCGGCAGGACGCGGTGACGCGGTAGGCGCGAGGTCGAGAATCAAAGGAAGTCCTTCTTTCTGGATTGAATGAAGTATGCTCCGCCCAGCAGCAAGGCGATCAAGGCAAACTCCGTTGCCAGCGTGAAGGACGCCGCCGGGCGCCACTGGATCACGGTGCCGAACATTCCATTACTGATGCCCGGAATGTGCGCCACGAGATAGCCGACGATATTGATGGCCAGGTTGCCAACCACCATTGCGGAAATCGTCCAGCCCTTGGATTCCGTAACCAGGGCGACCGCGATCATGAGGCAAATGCCCGCCAGGATCTCAACCGACATGATGACCGTGTAGGCAAACAGCCCATGGATGACCGGCGAGATCACGACCAGGGCCAGGCTGCCTGCCACGAGGATCACCCAAAAAGGGATGAAGATCAGCAGATTGACCAGAATCTTGGCGCTGGTGTACTCAAGATGGGAGACGGGCAGGCTCATGACAAACGCGAGCGTCTGATTCTCCCGCTCTCCAACCAGTGTGCCCATCACCAGCGTCGCGCCGATCGCGACCATGGTGGTGATGAGAAGAAGCAGGCCGAGGAAGAAACCCACCTTCCCCGCGAAGGCAACAATGGCGAGCGACACCAGGCCGCCGGCCAGCGAGAGCAGGATCGGCCCGCGCATAAAATACCAGTCCTTCAGAATCAGACGCCTGACCATTGCGTAGTTCATGCGGATAGCCGCTCCCTTCTGCTGTGCACATTGGCGACAAAGATCTCTTCCAGTGTCATGGTGTCGACTGCCTGCACAGTCGCCCCCAGCTCATTGCAGGCGGAGACCATGGCCGGCTCGAAGTTGTTGGTTGTGAGCACGGGAAGCCGGCCGCTTCCGTCCACCTGCACGATTCCCGGAAACCGTGGGACGGCGCCGTCCGGTGGGAGGACGAGGCGCAGGCGGCGCCAGCGATCGAGAAAGGCTTCCTTGTCGTCGGAGTCGATGATCCGGCCCCGGTCGATGAATGTGATCTGGTCGGAAATCTGCTCCACGTCGAGGGTGTTGTGCGACGAGAAAAGGATGGTGCGTTCCTCGTCGGCCAGGACCGCCATCAGCTCGTCCAGCACTTCCTTGCGAGCCACCGGATCGAGTCCGGTGGTGGGCTCGTCGAGCACCAGCAGGCGCGGACGCCGGGCCAGCGCCAACAGCAGGGCAGCCTTGACGCGCTGACCGTGGGAAAGCCCCTTGATCTTCTGCTGCGGCGTGAGGTCGAAGCGCCGGACGAGGGCTTCGGCGTAGGGCTGGTCCCAGCGGGGATAAATGGGGCGAAGGAACTCCATGTGCCAGGCCAGGGTTGCCTGCCCATAGAGCCGCATGTCCTCCGAGACAAATCCGATGTCGAGCTTGGCCGCCGCCTGGTCCGCCGGCATCGGGTGGCCGAGCACCCGCACCGAGCCCGCATCCTGGTGGACCAGGCCCATCAGGATGCGGATGGTTGTCGACTTGCCTGCCCCGTTGGCGCCGATGAGGCCCATGATGCTTCCTGCGGGCAGCTCAAGGTCGATTTCATCGAGGGAAAAGTGAGGGTATTTCTTGCTCACTCCCTGGAATTGGACGGAGAGTTCACTCATACAATCTCCTTGGTAAGCCGGTCCTCGTTCAAGCGATTCGAGGCCTCCTGAATGCGGCGTGCAATCTCATCGTTCGACAAGCCAAGGAGCGTGCCAAGCCGCGTAGCCTGCTCCAGGTGTTCCTGGAATTCCTCGTGATAAAGCCGTGGGCCCAGATCGGGATCGGGGGCAACGATCGATCCCTTGCCCTGCTGGGTGAGAATGATGCGTTCGCGTTCGAGCTCCAGATAAGCGCGCTTGACGGTGATCACACTCACGCGCAAGGCAATGGCAAGCTGCCGGATGGAGGGGATCTCCTCGCCCGGAGCCCATTCGCCGACCGCGACTCTCTGCTTGATCTGATCCATGATCTGCTGGTACATCGGGCGGCGATCAGATTGCGAGATGACGATGCTGCTGTGCATGTCTATATACTGAGTATACACAGTTATCGCAAAGAGTCAAGCGAATTCTTTTGCGGGAGGCGATTCGACTGCTGTCTGTTCTCTGGGTTTCTCTATTTCGGCAACTGCGTCACATCCCAGCCGCCGCCCAGGGCGCGGACGAGTTGGACACTGGCGGCGTACTGGCGGGTCTCGAGATCGGCGGCCGTGCGCTGGTTGGTGAGCAGGGTGCTCTCCGCGATCAGGACCTCGAGATAGCTGGTGGCGCCGCCCTGGTAGCGCTGGTTGGAGATGTCGAGGGAGTGCTGCGCCGCATCGACCGCCCTGCGCTCGACCACGGACTCCTGCTCGAGGACGCGCAGGTCGGAGAGCTTGTCCTCCACCTCGTTGAAGGCCGCCAGCACCGTGGCCTTGTAGGCGGCGGTCTCGGCTTCGTAGCTGTGGCGCGCCTGATCGGTGAGAGCGTGGCGGCGGCCGGCGTCAAAGAGCAGCTCGGCGGCCTGCGCGCCCAGCGACCAGAGCGCGCTGGGGCCCTGAATCCAGGTGCCGCCGTGCGTGCTTTCGAAGCCGCCCGCTCCGCTCAGCGTGATGGTGGGGTAATAGGCGCTGACGGCGATGCCGATCTGGGCATTGGCGGCGGCGGTGCGGCGCTCGGCGGCGGCAATGTCCGGGCGGCGCTCGATCAGTTGCGAAGGCACGCCGAGAGGAACGTTGGGCAGGGGTAGATCGAGCGGCGCGGGCGGAAGGGTCAACTCACGGGCCTGCAGGTTGGCGAGGGTGGCGATGGCGTGTTCATACTCGGCGCGGGCCTCGTCGATGTCGATCCGCTGGGCACGCACGGTTTCAAGCTGGGTTAGAGCCTGGGCCACGGCAACTTCGGTGGCCACGCCACCTTTCAGGAGGCGCTGGTTCAGGTCCAACTGCTTTTCATCGGAGGCGATGGTGGATTGGAGAAGCCTACTCTGGGAATCCAGCCCGCGCAGTTCAAAGTAGTCCTGCGCCAACTCGGCGTGAAGGCTCAAATCCAGGGTGGCCATGTCGGCCGCGCTGGCCAGTGCGGTGGCGTTCGCGGCCTCGACGGTGCGGCGGATGCGGCCCCAGAAGTCCGGCTCCCAACTGGCCTGGCCTTCGAGCTGAAAGTCGTTGTAACTGGTGGCGGAGCCGGCGACAGCCAGCGGCCGGTTTGCCGAGATCTTGTCATGCGAGATGCCGGGACCGGCGGAGAGCGTAGGGTAAAAGTCCGCGCGGGCTACCCGCACCTGATCTCGGGCGGCAAGATAGGTCTCCAGTGCGGCGCGCAGCGTCTGGTTCTGAGGGGCGATGAGGTCTTCGAGGCGGTTCAGCTCGGGGTCGTTGTAGATCTCCCACCATTTGCCGCGCAGCATTCCGTCGGAGGGGTTTGCGGGCTGCCAGCCGCCGCCGGCGGGATTGGGAGGCGGGACCACGGCGGTGGATGCGCCGGTTTCCTTGTAGGCGGGCGGGGCCTGGTAGGCAGGGCGGTTGTAGTCGGGGCCTACGGGCTTGCAGCCGGCGAGAAACGCCAGTAAGGCCAAACAGGCCGCCGAGAGAGGCAGATTCTTGCCGAAGAAGCCGGAGAAGAATCTCGCAGGGGCTAAAGAGGCTGCGGAAAGGCTCGAGATTCCGGCCGAAATGGACGGAGAGCGATCCTCCGGGGATAAATGGGTGGGTTGAAACCCACCCCTACCAGCCCGCACCGATTCTGTTGGCTTTATGCGGGGGTTGAAACCCACGCCTCCCTCCGGATTGAGACTTTCCGCTTGCTGTAAAGCCCGCATCGCTACTTGCCTCCCGCGGCGGCCTGGGTGCCGGGGCTCCCGACAAAGACCTTTTCCCCCTCGATGAGGGAGTCGGGTGGGTCCTGGATGACCTTGTCGCCGGCGCTGAGCCCGGTCACGATCTGCACGCTGGCCCCGTCGTCCTCGCCGATGACGACCGGAACCAGATGCGCCACGTTGACGCCGGTCACCACGCCCACGCGGAGCCCTTCCCTGCGAAAGATGAGCGCGGCGGCGGGCACGATGAAGCTGGGAGCGGCAGCGGGCGTCTTGAAATGTACCTGGGCCAGTGAGCCGGGCAGCAACTCGCCGGCGCGGTTGTCCACGTCGATCTCCACCAGCAGGGTCCGGCTGGCCGGATCGATGGCGTCGGCGGTTCGAACCAGGGTGCCCTGGTAGGTCTTGCCGGCGTGCTCGGCAAAGGTCAGATCGATTTTGGAGCCTCGCTTTACGGTTTGCGAGTAAATCTGCGGCAGGTTGGCGTAGACCCTCAAGGTCTGGATGGCTTGCAGGTGGAAGAGCTCCTTGGCCGCGCCGGGGTCGATCAACTGGCCGGTATCGATGTTGCGGGCGGTGACCACGCCGTCAAACGGCGCAAAGATCTTTTCGAAGGATTGCAGATCCTGGAGCCGCTCGACGTTGGCCTGCGCGGAGCGAACGGCAGCCGCGGTGGCCGCGGCCTGGTTGACGAAGGTATCGGTGTCCTGATGGGAGACGGCGTCTGTCTTCACCAGTCCGGTGTAGCGCTCGGCCTGGATGCGGGCATTATTGGCGGTGGCCTGCGCGGTGTTCAGGTCGGCCTCGGCCTGGGCCAGTTGCTGGTCCACCTCGGGAGTGGCGATCACGGCCAGCAGGGCGCCTTTCTTGACCCGGGCTCCGATGTCGAAGTACCAGCGCGTGAGGTAGCCGGAGGTGCGCGCGTAGATGGGCGAATCGGTGTAGGCGGTCACGTTGCCGGGGAGAACAAAGCTGTCCACCGGCGCGCCCTGCCGGGGTGCGATGGCGATCACCGTGGGAGCGGCCAGTTCCGTGGTGCGCTGGGCAAGCACATCGGCGGCGGACCTGCGGCTGAGAATGCCGAAACCCGCCAGTAGCACAGCCACCAGGAGTACCACGGTCACGCCCACCAGGGCCAGGCGCGGCGAGATGGGCTTTTGATCGGGCGCGGCTTCGTGGTTTTGCGCATCGTGCGCCGCCGGATGCGGGTTCGGTTTGGATTCGTTGTTCATATAAAAGCTACTCCGAAAGCTCGTCAAACTCGTCAAAAGTCCCGGCCGCCGCAGCGCCGTGGGCCGTCTTCCGGCGGCCTTCCAGCCAGCCGTGGACGACAGAAAAGAACGCGGGAACAAAAAACAGCGTGGCCACGGTGGCCAACAGCAGTCCGCCGATGACGGCGCGGCCCAGCGGAGCGTTCTGCTCGCCGCCGTCGCCCAGGCCCAGCGCCATCGGCACCATGCCGATGATCATGGCCAGGGCGGTCATCAGCACCGGGCGCAAGCGGACAAATCCGGCGTTCAGGGCGGCCTTGCGCGCATCGCCCACCAGGATCTCCAACTGTTCGCGGGCAAAGCTGACCACCAGAATGGAGTTGGCGGTGGCCACGCCCATGCACATGATGGCGCCGGTGAGCGCCGGCACGCTGAGCCGGGTGTTGGTCAGAAAGAGGAACCAGACAATGCCGGCCAAGGCCGCCGGCAACGCCGAAATGATCAGGAACGGATCGAGCCAGGACTGAAAATTGACCACGATTAGCAGGTATACCAGCAGGATGGAGAAAGCCAACCCGGTCAGCAGCCCGATGTAGGACTTGTACATCGTTTCGCTCTGGCCGCGCAAAATGAAGTGCGAACCGCGCGGAAGCTCGTTGTTTTTCTCGTGGCGGGCGATGATCTTCTCCATAGCGCGGGTCACGCTGCCCAGGTCGGTCCCATCCACATTGGAGTAGATATCGATGACCGGCTGGACGTCGTAGTGGCTCACGGTGCCCAGTTCGGCTCCGGGGGCAATGGCCGCCAGGTTGCCCAGAATCTGCAAGGGCTGCGGGGCGCCGGGAGCGCCGGTGGACGCGGCGCTCAGGACCGAGGCCGGAGTCTGCTGCGCCGCCGCGCTGCCGGTCACCGGCAGGCTCTCAAGCGCGGCCAGCGTGTCGATGCCGTACTGCGGCGTCTGGATGGCGACGTTGTAGCTGACTCCGTTCCTGGGATCGAGATAGAAACTGGGGGTGGTCTGGAAGCTGCCGCTGAGCGCCACCAGCAGGCTCTGGGCCACGTCTTTCTGCGTCAGGCCCAGCGTCTGGGCGCGCGTGCGGTCCACGTTCACCGTCATCGTGGGATAGTCGAAGGGCTGCTGAATGCGGGCGTCGGCTGCGCCGGGAACGTAGCGGACTTCATCGAGGATGCGGTCGGCGAGAGCGCGGTTGCCATAGAGATTAGGGCCGACGATCTGGATATCGATGGGCGCGGAGAGGCCGAAGTTCAGAATCTGGGTCACGATGTCCACGGGCAGCACGTAGAACGTGACGCCGGGATACTGGCGGGCCAGTTCGCCGCGCAAGCGCTCGACGTACGCCGCGGTCGGATGATGATCGGGGCTCAACTGGACCTGGATATCCGCGTCGGCGGGGCCGATGGGCGCCGAGGTCGAGTAGGAAAGGTTCAAGCCGGAGTAGGGCAGGCCGATGTTGTCGACAATGGTGACCACCTCTTTGGCCGGTATGTTCTCGCGGATGGTCGAGTCGATGTGGTCGCAGAGCAGCGCCGTTTCCTCGATGCGCGTGCCGGTACGGGCGCGCACGTGAATCTTGAACTGGCCGGAGTCCACCGATGGGAAAAAGTCCTGACCGAGCGAGGGCAGCAAAATGCCCACCGAAGCCATCGAGAACCCCAGGAAAAGAAGAAGAAAGAACGCCGGGTAGTCGAGGCAAAGGGCCAGCAGGCGCAGGTAGCCGTGACGAAACTTCTCAAAGCCGGACTCGAAGCCCATTTGAAAGCGGACAAAGGGATTGCGGCTGGATTGCTTGCGGGCGGCC
>Ga0181531_10000426_pt1 | contig 28474 bp, 24 predicted proteins | sample PEATcosm2014_Bin_38_FD_119743 | JGI IMG/M metagenome (GOLD analysis project Ga0181531, IMG submission 119743) | Peatland microbial communities from MTU Mesocosm Facility, Houghton, MI, USA - PEATcosm2014_Bin11_10_metaG | ecosystem: Environmental > Terrestrial > Soil > Wetlands > Peat | place...
GCATTGGCGGCCTCGCCAATCCGTTTGTGCGCCCCGGCGCCGAGGTACAGCCGCAGCCAGGCGAGGTGAAAGCGACGGAAGAGGAGGCGGATGCGGCGCCACCCATTGTCGCCGACAAGCCCAAGGACTCCGCCCATTAAGACGAAACAAAGTAACGGGGTCTGGGGCCGTCACGCCTTGGCGTGCTGCGCACGACGGCCCCAGCGGGTCCAGGGCAGAGCCCTGGCCTTCCTTAAATGAAATTCACCCACTTCTTCATAGACCGCCCCATCTTCGCGGCGGTCTTATCGATGCTGCTCACCATCGCCGGCGCGGTGATCGCGCTGTCGCTGCCGATATCGGAATATCCCGAAATCGCGCCGCCCACGGTCAGCATCCGCGCCACCTACCCCGGCGCTTCCGCCCAGGTCATGGCCGAAACCGTCGCCGCGCCGATCGAGCAGGAGGTGAACGGTGTAGACGATATGCTCTACATCGTGTCGCAATCGGTCGGCGACGGCACGCTGACGATCAATGTGGTGTTCAAGCCCGGCACCAATGTCGATACGGCACAGGTGCTGGTGCAGAACCGCGTCGCGGTGGCGCAGCCGCGGCTGCCGGACGAGGTGCAGCGGCTCGGCGTGGTGGTGCGGAAGGCGTCGCCCGACCTGATGATGGTCGTGCACATGATTTCGCCGGACGGCTCGCGCGACCAGCAATATATTTCCAACTACGCGACGCTCTACATCAAGGACATGCTGGCCCGCGTGGACGGCGTTGGCGATGTGAATATTGTCGGCGCGCGCGATTATTCGATGCGTGTCTGGCTGGATCCGGGCAAGGTCGCGGCGCGCGGGCTGACCGCGGGCGATGTTGTCGCCGCGTTGCGCGCTGCCAATCTGCAGGTTGCCGCGGGTGCCATCAACCAGCCGCCGGCGAAATCGCACGGTGCGTTTCAGCTTTCGGTGCAGACGCTGGGGCGGCTGATCGATGTGGACCAGTTCGGCGCCATTGTGGTGCGCGCCGAGCAGAATGGCGGCTATGTGCGGATCCGCGACATTGCCCGTGTCGAGCTCGGCTCGCAGGATTACACGGTCAACGCGTATCTGAACAACAAGACCGCGACCGCGATCGTGCTGTACCAGCGTCCGGGTTCCAATGCGCTGGCGACGGCGCGTGCAGTAATCCGATCCATGCAGGAGGCGAAGCGGCATTTTCCCGCCGGCATCGACTATACGGTGGTCTATAATCCGACCGAATTCATCCAGCAGTCGGTCACCGAGGTCATTCACACGCTGTTCGAGGCGGTGCTGCTCGTCGTGGTCGTCGTGCTGGTGTTCCTGCAAACCTGGCGCGCCGCCATCATTCCGGTGATCGCGATTCCCGTCTCGCTGGTCGGGGCGTTCCTGATCATGGGCGCCTGCGGCATCACGTTCAACACGTTGTCGTTGTTCGGGCTGGTGCTCGCCATCGGCATCGTCGTCGATGACGCCATCGTCGTGGTGGAGAACGTCGAGCGCCACCTGGACGAGGGCATGACGCCGCGGGACGCGGCGCACGAGACAATGGACGAGGTCGGCGGCGCGCTGGTCGCGATCGCGCTGGTGCTGTGCGCGGTTTTCGTGCCCACCGCGTTCATCAGCGGGCTGCAGGGCTCCTTCTACCGCCAGTTCGCCATTACGATTGCCTCGGCGACGGTGATTTCGGCTTTTGTTTCGCTGACGCTGTCGCCGGCGTTGGCGGCACTGTTGCTGAAACCGCATGAGGGCCAGCCGCGCCACACGCTTGCCTATCGGCTGTCGGCACCGCTGCGCGGGTTCTTCGCCGGCTTCAACACCGTGTTCGATCGCGTCTCGCACGGCTACGGCAATCTGACCGGCCGCGTGATACGCATGGGCGGCATCATGCTGGTGATCTACGCCGGCCTGATCCTGCTGGCGGTGAACCGGCTTGGCGCCACACCGACCGGCCTCATTCCACAACTGGACCGCGGCTATCTGATCGCAGCGTTCCAACTGCCGCCAGGCGCCTCGTTGCAGCGCACCGACGCGGTGATCCGCCAGGCCGGCGACATCATCATGCACCGGCCGGGTGTGCAAAGCGCCGTCGCCTTCGCCGGCTTCGATGGCGCGACCTTTACCAACGCGCCGAACACCGGCGTGATTTTCGTTTCATTAAAACCGTTTAGCGACCGCGTGCCCCTGGGGCTTTCCGCGCCGGTAATTCGTGCCGACGTGCAAAAGCAGCTATTCAAATTGTCGGACGCTTTCGTCTTTGTGCTTGAGCCGCCATCCGTGCCCGGCATCGGCACCGGCGGCGGCCTCAAACTCTACATACAGGACCGCGCCGGCCGCGGCATTCCGGCCCTCGAGCAGGCCACCTGGGCAGTCGCCGGCACCGCTGCCCACACGCCCGGCTTCAACCAGGCATTTACCCTGGTCAACACCCACACGCCGCAGGTCTATGTCGACATCGACCGCACGAAATCCGAGCTGCTCGGCGTGCCGATCGACAACGTGTTCGATGCGCTCTCCATCTATATGGGCTCGGCCTACATCAACGATTTCAACCTGCTCGGCCGCACCTACCAGGTCAGCGCCCAGGCCGACAACCAGTTCCGCCTGAGCCTGCGCGACGTGGAGGAACTGAAAACCCGCAACGTCACCGGCGACATGGTGCCGATCGGCGCCGTCGCGACGTTTCGCAACACCACCGGGCCGTTCCGCGTGCCGCGTTACAATCTGTTTCCGTCGGCGGAAGTGCAGCTCGGTCTGAACCGCGGTTTTTCCACCGGCGAGGGCATCGCGGCCATCGAGAAGATCGCGGCCGAAAAACTTCCGCCAGGCTTCAGCTTCGAGTGGACGGAAATCGCCCTGCAGGAAAAACTTGCCGGCAACACCGCATTCATCGCCTTCGGCATGGCGGTGGTTTTTGTTTTCCTGCTGCTGGCAGCCCTCTACGAAAGCTGGCTGCTGCCGTTGTCGGTGGTACTGATCGTGCCGATGTGCATCCTGGCCGCCATGGTCGGCATCGACCTACGTGGGCTCGATCGCAACATCCTGGTGGAAATCGGCCTCGTGGTGCTGGTCGGCCTGGCCGCCAAGAACGCCATTCTGATCGTGGAATTCGCGCGCCAGGCCGAAGATGAAGGCAAGACCCGGTTCGAGGCCGCAATTGCCGCGGCACATACGCGGTTTCGCCCGATCCTGATGACGTCGTTCGCGTTCATTTTCGGGGTGTTCCCGCTCGCGATCGCTACCGGCGCCGGTGCGGAAATGCGCCAATCGCTGGGTACCGCCGTGTTTGCGGGTATGATCGGGGTGACTTTGTTCGGGCTGCTGTTTACGCCGACATTCTATGTGCTGGTGCGCCGGGTTGCTACGCGGCGGCAAGGCAAGGGATAGGAAGGCCAGGGCTCTGCCCTGGACCCGCTGGGGCCGGGGGCCCCAGACCCCCATTCATAAAGAATCGTTGTTTTAACGGCGAAGCCAGAGAATCCATGACATTTACTGGCTTCGCCGTGCCCCCCTAGAAATCTTAATGAATGGGGTCTGGGGCCTACGGCCCCAGCGGGGTCCAGGGGCAGAGCCCCGGCCTTTTTGTCTTCTCGCCCAATCAACCCCAACATGGTAGGCAAGACTCGATGAGCTACTGGGGCAAGGTTTTCGGCGGCATGGCGGGTTTCGCCGTGGGCGGGCCGTTCGGCATGATCATGGGCGCCGCCCTCGGCCACGCCGCGGATACCGGCAGTCTGCCGTTCTCCCTGCCCAGCTGGCTTAAGGACCCCTCCGGCCTGCACCCCGCCCGCGTCGCCAGCCTGTTCACCCCGCGCGAGCAGGTGTTTTCGCTGTGCGTGGTCTCCCTCGCGGCCAAGCTCGCCAAGGCCGACGCGCCGGTGAACCGTGCAGAAATCGACGCCTTCAAGCGCTGCTTCCGCATCCCGCCCGAAAACGCGCGCATCATCGGCCGCCTGTTCGACCAGGCGCGCCTCACGCCCGACGACTTCGAGCCCTACGCACGCCAACTCGGCGAAGCGTTTGCCGACAACCGCGATACGTTGGAAGACGTGCTGGCCGGCCTGTTCGGCGTCGCCCGCGCGGATGGCGCGGTCAACGAGGCCGAGCTGCAATTCCTGTCGCGCACCGCCCGGGCATTCGCGCTGGACGGCGATGCCTGGGAGCGCGCCCGCACCGGCCGCGCCCGCCAGGCGCCACGCCCCGACGAGCCCGACCCCTACAAAGTCCTCGGCGTGAAGAAGAACGCGTCCGACGACGCGGTGCGGGCGGCCTGGAAAAAGCTGGTGCGGGCCAATCACCCGGATACGCTGGCAAGCCGCGGTGTGCCGCCGGAATTCGCGGCCGACGCGGGCGAGAAGGTGGCTTGCATTAACGCCGCCTGGGATCGGATTAAGCGGGAGCGTAAACTCTAAAAAAAGGCCGGGGGCTCTGCCCCCTGGACCCCCGACGGCGTGCCGCCGCTGTCTTGAGCGCTGCGCGGCTGGAGTCCCCTAGTGCAGCCTGTCGTCGACGCCCCTAGTCCCAATCAGGATGTGCGGCCCGGCGGCGTCGACATGCTGATCCTGCACTACACGGGCATGAAGACCGCTCGGGACGCCATCGATCGGCTACGCGACCCGCAGGCAAGAGTCTCCAGCCACTATGTCGTCGACGAGGATGGCACCGTCTACCGCCTGGTTCCGGAGCACCTCCGCGCCTGGCACGCCGGCATTTCGTACTGGCGCGGCCGCACAGGCCTCAACGATGTCTCCGTCGGCATCGAGATCGTCAATCCCGGCCACGAATGGGGCTACCGGCCGTTCCCGCCCGCGCAAATCCTAGCCGTCACCGCGCTGAGCCAGGCGATCCTGGCGCGCCATCCGATTCCGGCCCGCAATGTCGTTGCCCACAGCGACGTGGCCCCCGACCGCAAACAGGACCCAGGCGAGCTGTTTCCCTGGCAGGAATTGGCCTCCGCCGGCGTCGGCATCTGGCCGGGTGGGGAAGCGCCAGAGACCACGCCCGGTGCCTGGGACGAACCCCGCGTGCGTGCCGCGCTGACCAAAGTCGGCTACGATGCCAACCACGCCGATCTCGCCACCCTGCTCCGCGCGTTCCAACGCCACTGGCGACCCGAGGCCGTCACCGGCGAGGCGGACGCGGGCACCATCTTGCGCCTGGACCGGCTGCTTCGCATGGTGCTGCCGGCATAACCACGGAGGCGCGCCATGCTGACCAAGGGCGACGACTATCCGATCCACCAGACTGCGGAACCGATTGCCTACGCCGGCACCGACCGCAATTTCTACGACCGCTATTTTTTCAACGGCTACAATCCTGACGGCAGCGATTTCTTCGCGCTGGCCTTCGGCGTGTATCCGCATCTGAACATCGCCGACGCCCATTTTTCCGTGCTGCGCGGCGACATTCAGCACTGCCTGCACGCCTCCCGCGTGCTGCACATGGAACGGATGGATCTGCGCGTCGGCCCGATTTCGATCGAGGTGGTGGAACCGTTGCGCCAGTTGCGGCTGCTGGTGGAAGGCGAGGGCATAGCAGCGGAATTGCTGTTCGAGGGCCGCGCCTTTCCCGTCGAGGAGCCGCGCTTTACACATCGTATCGGGCCGCGGAGTTTCATGGATTACACGCGCCTGACGCAAAACGGGCGTTGGACCGGCTGGGTCGAGGTGGATGGCGAGCGGTGTGTGCTGTCCGCGGGCGCGATTGGCACGCGCGATCGCAGTTGGGGGATTCGCCCGATCGGCGCGGCCGATGCGCAACCGGTGGCGCCACCGGTGCGACCGAGTTTTTTCTGGCTGTGGTCGCCGTTGAATTTTGGTGGGTTCAGTGTGTTTTTTCATGTCAATGCCGATGATGACGGGCGACCGTGGAACACGCACGCGGTGTTGTGCCCGGACGGCGCGGGGCCGGCGGAGATGCTGCATTGCGAGCATCCGCGCATGGAGGTGCGCTGGCTCGAGGGTCTGCGTCATGCCGAACATGCTGTGCTGCATGCGGACTTTCCGGGCCGTCCGATCGAGGTTGCGTTCCATCCGCTGGCAAAATTCCAGATGCGGGGGATTGGCTACATCGGCTCTTCGTGGCCGCACGGCGTGTATAAGGGTGAGCTCGCCGTGGAGCGCGAGGATTTCTCGATTGCTGGTGCTGATGCCGCGGCGATTGGGAACTTGCACATCCAGGCGCTGTGCCGGGTGACGCTGCTGGAGGCCTGCGGCCCGGATTGTGAGGGGGTAGGCGTGCTGGAGCAGTTGGTATTAGGACCATATGCCCCCTACAGCTTTACCTAAATGAATGGGGGTCTGGGGCCGCCGGCCCCAGCGGGGTCCAGGGGCAGAGCCCCTGGCCTTTTCTTGGAGTTTAAATGGTCGAGGTTGTTTCTGTATCGGACATCGATGCTGCGTGGCTGACGGAGCGGCTTCGCGAAGCTGGCGCATTGCGCGAGACGCGTGTGACGGGTTTTTCCAAGCAGAACGTCGGCAACGGCCTGGTTGGCAACAGCGTGCGGTTTTCGTTGCAATACGACGCGGCCGAGCAAGGGGCGCCGGCGAGCGTTGTCGGCAAGTTTCCGTCTGAAGACCCTACCAGCCGGCAGTCCGGCGCCGGCATGAGGCTCTATCTACGTGAGGTGAATTTCTATCGGTTTGTTGCGCCGACCGTGAAAATTCATACGCCGCGGGTGTATGCGAGCGGTTTCGATCCCGGGTCGCACGATTTTTTCCTGCTGTTCGAGGATATGTCGCCGGCGCGCGGCGGCGATCAACTGACTGGCTGCAATGTCGCCGATGCCGCCACTGCCATGGTGGAAATCGCCGCTTTGCATGGTCCGCGCTGGGGCGATCCCGCGCTCGATACGTTGGATTGGCTGGGTCTGCCGCAACCGGAGACCGAGCGCATCGTGCAGTTGGTGGCGCCGGTGGCCGAGCTGTTCCGCGAGCGCTACCAGGCGGTGTTGGAGGCGGACGTTATGGAAGCGGTGATGCGCCTGGTTCCGTTGGCGCACCGCATGATGTTCGATGTGCCGGCGGCCCGCACGGTGGTGCACGGCGATTTCCGCCTGGACAATGTTTTGTTCGACGCGAAGGGCGGCGCGCTGAAACTTGCCACGCTGGATTGGCAAACGGTTGGCCGCGGCTGCGGCACCCTGGATGCCGCGTATTTTCTGGGCGCCGGCCTGCGCACCTGGGACCGCGCCGCGCACGAGGTGGCGTTGATGCGCCTCTACCACGAAGCCCTGCTCTCGTTCGGTGTCCGCGGCTACGGCTGGGAGCAATGCTGGCACGATTACCGCAAATACTGCCTGCACGGCGTGTTCATGGCGATGTTTTCCGCCATCAGCGTCGCACGCACCGACCGCGGCGACGACATGTTTCTCACCATGGCACGGCGGCACGCGCGGCAGGCGCTGGAGTTGCGGGCGTTTGATTTGTGGAACTAACAACAGCCTCTCGTTTTTCGCCAATTACGCTTACCCCGGAAGCTTTGACCACCGGCGACGATGATCAAGGTAGCGGCATTCAGAGATCCCTTCGACACCTCACGCACGCGGGCGGTGAGGCCCATAGAGCGCGTGCAACGCCGCCACTTCGTTTTCAAGTTGCTCTGCCGATGGCAAGGGCAGTGGTAGCCTCGCGGCCAATATACCCGCGAATACATCGTGCTCCGTCGCACGCGGCCCTAGTTCGCGCGCGGCTTCACGAGCCGATAGGGCTCCCGCCGAATAGCGCTGCAGGATGGTCAGGGCTTGGATGTCGGCTGCATCAGCCGGATGTCCAGGGTCGGGCTCGCGCTCGGTGCGTTGGTGACGATGTCCTTCCATACGGCCTCCGCTGAGGGGATCAGCCCGCGCTGCTCAGCGAATGTCAGCATAGCGCGGGTTGTCGCCAAAACCACTATATCACTCAGATGCTCCCGCTGTATCAGCTTTGGCACCCGTTTATCCTCATAAATCACCAAAACCGGGCCACCGACCATCGGCAACGTATCAACCAGCCAATCGCGGATCGCCCGTTCACCAGCATCTCGCATCGTGAAGCTGGGATCAGTCTGGCGCGCCAGCCGGTAAGCTTCACCGATTTCAGTCTTGACGACCTCAACCGGCTGATCGCTACCCGGAGCCTGGCCCAGCTTTAACCAGGCGGCCACGTGCCGCGCCCAGGGGCGTGTAGTGTCGCCGCTCGCTTCATACGCAACGATATCCATGATCACCACGCGGCCGAAGGCGTGCAACAAACCGAGCTGACCGGCAGCCGCAAGGTGAATAAGTGGCGACATGTCGGGCACGACGATGACGGGTGTGATTTCGATCTTCATCGAGTCTCTCACTCGCGCCGCTGATGTGCGGCGGGTCGATACGGTTTCTTCAATTCAGGCCGGCGCTAGGAAACCGGCGTGATTGCCTGTCAGACCCCCAACCGCTCCTTAAAAAACGCGATCACCTCCTCCACCGCCTGGCGCGTCGGCTCGCCGGCCGCATCGATCAGATCCCCGGTAAACACCGAGTGCGGCGGCTTTCCGCGCGCCCGCATGCCGGCCGGATTGCCGCACGCGTCCGGTAACTCCACGCCCACGAACGCATTGCCAAATTCCCGACGCAGCGTCGCGAACCGCTCAGCGCGGCTCAGCGTATCCCCCTCGAACCGGTAACCGCGCACACACAATCCCTCGCTTGCCACGCGCGCCTTCACTTGCGCCAGCCCGCTCGGCGAGATGTCCAGCGCCGCGTGATTCAGTGCCGGCAACCCAGGCTGGCTCAGCACCGGGGCCAGGATCACGGGATCCACCGCCATCGACAGCGCGAACCCGCCAGTCAGGCACATCCCGATCGCGCCGACGCCGGGCCCGCCGCATTCCGCGTGCGCCTGGCGTGCCAGCGCCTTGAGCCAGTCCGTGATCGGGCTGCTCTTGTTCGCGGCCAGCATGGTGAACTCATGCGAAATGCAGAGACCGATGGTGCGGCCCAGGGTCACGATTTCGGGGTTCGCGGCGTCCGGCGTGCCGAGCAGAATCGGCGCATAGACGCGAAACCCGGCGTCGCGCAGCCAGCGGCAAAACCGGGCCAAGGTTGGTGTGAAGCCATAAATCTCGTGCATGACCACGATCGCGGGACCAACCGCGCCGGTCACCAGCACCGTCCGCGTCTTGCCAGCGAACGTCATGTCGCGGCGGCGGAAATCGGTGATGTCGGTGCTGAGTGCCACCACAGCGGTCCTCTATCCTACCACAAGGCGGCGCTTCGGAGCAGCACAGTCTGTGCCGCGTACAACGGTGCTGCGATCACCAGTCTACGGCCACGACAGATCGTTGCGCGGAAGCCGATCATCGTCATCGATCACTACGACCTGGTGAGGCACCGCGCTCCCCCATTTCCAGAAAACCACATTCTTGTCTGCGCCCGTGGCGTCGGGCGCGAAACTAGGCACGATGGCACCGGCAAAGCCAGCCGCTATGAGGCGTTGTGCGACCCGCCAACTTGGCGGAATTTCCCCACGTCGCGCAATCTCCAACCATCCGCAGGCGAGGTGGCTCGGGCGAACAGAGTGTGCCGCACGCACGGCGCGGTCCGTGAGGTCGATCACATCGTCACACGCCACCCGGTAGGCACATAGCGTCACTGGCTTGAAGGTAAACCCCTGCTGGGCCTCCCTGAGGGCGGTTGCCGTACTCAAGCTGGTGTAAAGAGCTGGTAGGCCGACCGGATTAAACCGCCCACCGTGCCGGCTGGCGCCGTCGCCTGAGGCCGGGCCGAACGCAAACCGAGGCTCATGCGCCCGGTACACGGTGCCCGTAATCCTCACGCGTAGCCGTTCACCTCAATCGCATCCAGGTAGGCGAGCACATCATTGGCGCGACCCTCCAAGACCAAGGAAAACGCGGTGCGCTGACCTAAGGCCGCAAGAGGCTCGGACTGAAACCAAACCTGGGCGCGCGAAACGGAATCGCACCACGGCCGCACACGCTCGATGATTGCGTCGATCTCGTCCCGATGTTCGTGGACCGCGCGCTCCATCTCGCTGCTATCGAACGTGGCGACGTGCTCCGCGAACCTGTCAGGGAGACGGCCTTCGCGTCGCTTCGGAGTATGCCCAGGCATCGCCCATTAAGGGCGCTTGTCGCCCGCCAATGCAAGCATTGTGGCCGCTTCCGTGTGCCTGCCGCTTGACCCCGCCCGCGCGCGGCGCCACCACACCGCATCCAGACGGCCGGGCAGCCGCTGTTCCGCGGTAACGCGGGATGGAGGAAAGTCCGGGCTCCACGGGAATACGGTGCCGGTTAACGGCCGGCGGGGGCGACCCCAGGGAAAGTGCCACAGAAAACAAACCGCCGGACGACCATGGGACACCATGGGCCACGGCAAGGGTGAAACGGTGCGGCAAGAGCGCACCGCGCCGCTGGCAACAGCGGTGGCAGGGTAAACCCCACCGGGAGCAAGACCGCGTAGGGGCGGCGGGCCGGGCGCGCAAGCGCCGCGGCCAGGGGCATTCCCGCCCTGCAGCCCGGGTTGGTCGCGCGAGGCGCGCGGTAACGCGCGTCCCAGAGGAATGGCTGCCCCTGGCCGCAAGGCCAGGACAGAACCCGGCTTACAGGCCGTCTGGATTCTTTCGATCAAATCAGCAGAAATGCGTTTCCTCCACAGCACCATCCACAGCTTTGTGCACAACCCGCACGGCCCGCCCACGGCGCTCCCGCATCGATCCGGAGCCACCGGCGCACGCGGCCGGCGGCAGCCCCGTACGCATCACAGAATCTTAAGCATTCCTTCACGAAACCTTTTGACGCCCATACAGGCCCATGCTATCCCATGCCGTCCCAGCCATCGTGCGGTTTTCCCATGCGCGACCACGACCGGCCGGGAGACGGCGCCGGCACGCACAAGGGGGGTTGAAGCGCGGGCGGATGGGTCAATTCATGGGCACCCACCAGAGCAAGCTGGATGCGAAAGGCAGGGTCTCGATCCCCGCGCCGTTCCGCACCGTGCTGCGCTGCGGCGCCAGCGAGGGACCCGTCAGCATCGTTTTGCGTCCATCGCACATGCTCCCGTGCGTCGAAGGCTGGCCGGTGCCGGTTTTCGAATCGCTCGGCGCGCCGCTCGAGACCATGCCACTATTTAGCGCCGATCACGAGGATCTTTCCGCGGCACTGTTTGCCGATGCGTGCCCTGTCGAATCGGACCGCGAAGGCCGCATTGTGCTGCCTGATTGGTTGGCGCAACACGCGGGCGTTTCGGACGCGGTGGTTTTTATGGGGCAGGGCAAGAGTTTTGGCATTTGGGAACCGCGCGCGGCGGAGGCGCGCCGCGCCGACGCACGCGCGCGCGCGCTGGCACGCGGCCTGACGCTGCCGGGTATTGTTTCGCCAAGCGGTGTTTCGCTGGGAGCCGCCGCGCGATGAACAGCCAAGACCATATTCCGGTGATGCTCACGGAAATGCTCGCGGCCCTGGCGCCACACGCCGGCGGCGTTTATCTGGATGGCACGTTCGGCGGCGGCGGTTACGCGCGCGCCATTCTCGATGCCGCGCCCTGCACTTTGTGGGCGATCGACCGCGATCCCGCCTCCGTCGCGCGTGGCGCGGCCCTCGCGGCGCGCTATCCCGGCCGCCTGCACATCATCGAAGGCACTTTTGGCAATATGCTGCAGCTGCTGGCGTCGCACGGCGTCACCGCGCTGGACGGAATCGTGCTCGATCTCGGCGTTTCCAGCTTCCAGATCGACGATCCGGCGCGCGGCTTTTCGTTCCGCGCCGATGGCAATCTTGACATGCGCATGGGTGCCGAAGGGCCCACCGCCGCGGATCTCGTGATGCACCTTCCCGAGACCGAACTCGCCGATACCCTCTACGAACTTGGCGAGGAACGGCATTCGCGCCGGATCGCCCGCGCGATCGTGGCCGCGCGCGCCCAGGCGCCGATCGAAACCACCTCACAACTCGCCGGCATCATTCGCGCCGTGGTGCCGAAATCGCGCGACGGCATCGACCCGGCCACGCGCAGCTTTCAGGCGCTGCGCATCCGCGTCAACGACGAGCTCGGCGAAATCAGCCGCGCGCTGGAAGCGGGTGCCGCGCTGCTGGCACCGGGCGGGCGTTTGGTTGTCGTATCGTTCCATTCGTTGGAAGACCGCATGGTAAAACGATTTTTCCTGGCCCAGGCCGGCCGCGCGCCGTTGCCCTCGCGCTACGATCCGCGCGGCCTCACCGAGCGGCAGGCGCCCCGCTTCGAATTGCCGTTCGCCAAGGCCGCCCGCCCCGGCGCCGCGGAATTAGCCCGCAACCCGCGCGCCCGCAGCGCCCGGCTGCGCGCGCTGCAACGTTGTGCCCCGCCACGCCATGACAAGGAGGCGTTTGTATGATCCGCCCGTTCACCAGCCTGTGTTTGGTGGCGGCGTTCGGTTCGGGTATGTATCTATACGCCGAAAAACACCGCGCCGAACTGCTCGACCGGCAAATCGCCCGCGTGATGCACGAAACCGAAGCCGCGCGCCAGCGCGCCGGGCTGCTGCGCGCCGATTGGGCGCTGCTGAACGACCCCACCCGGCTGCAGGATATGGCCGACAAATACCTGGCGCTGAAACCGATGGCGCCCGGCCAGTTCGTGCAATTGGCCGATTTGTCGAACCATCTGCCCGCGCCCGTGGTAACGCCGCCCGGCGGCAGCACCGACGACGATGCGCAGGTCGCCGATACGCCGCCACCGCCGGCCGCCCCGGCACCTGCGGCGCAAGTGGCCCCGACAGTCGTTGCGAAATCGGCGCCGCCGGCCGCGGACCACGCCAAGCTTGTCGCCCATGCCGCACCGAAAAAACCGCCGCATCCGGTGGCGCTCGCCGATCGCGAGGCGGCGCCGCGCGACGGGCCATTGGCGCCGAGCGCGCCGCTGCCGTTGGCCAGCCCGCGGCCGGTGGGCGCGCGCGTGATGTCCGCGATGGCGCGGCGGTCGCACCTGCCGGTGCGCTCGGCGATGGCGGCCGCGGTTCCGAGTGCGTTGGGGGCGGCTTATGTCGGGTCTGAGCTAGGTGGCCGCACGTCGCTGCCGCCGCCCGTGCCGCTGGCAACGCAGTGATGAAAGTAAGGCCAAGGGGCTTTGCCCCCTGGACCCCCACTGGGGCCGTCACGCCTGGGCGTGCTGCGCACGACGGCCCCAGACCCCGTTCTATAAGTAATGGGGTCTGGGGACTTGTCCCCAGCGGGGTCCAGGGGCAGAGCCCCGGCCTTCTTCCTTATGACTGAACCCCCGCCCCCCAACGCCACACCACCCTCCGTGCGCCGCCGCACGGAGGCCGCCCGCCTGCTCGGCTCCCCCGACAGCGGCGCCATGCCGCGCATGGAAACCGTGCGCATCACCGCGCCCGATCTGGTGCGCCGCGCCGCGCTGGAGCGCACGCGCCAGCGCCTGGTGTTCGCCGCCGGCGGATTTTCGCTGCTGTTCGGAGCGGTCGCGGCGAAACTTACCTTCGCCACCGTTCTGTTCCCGATGGCCACCTCGCCGGCCGCATCCCGCCCGGTCATTCCGCCCGAGCCGGTCGCCGAGGCGCCCGATGCCCCGCCGACGATCGCGGACGTGAAGAAGGTGCGCGCCACCATCCTGGACCGCAACGGTCAGATCCTGGCTATTTCTTTGCCCACCGCGGCCTTGTTCGCCAACCCGAAGGAAATGATCGACCCCGCGGATGTGGCGCACAAGCTGAAACAGGTTTTGCCGCGGCTGGACGAAAAGCAGGCGGTCGCCCGCCTCACCGCCGCGAAGGAATTTGTCTACCTGGAACGCCAGATCACCCCGGCCGAGGAAATCGCCATCAACGGCCTCGGCATTCCCGGCGTCTATTTCCAATCCGGCGAAAAGCGCCGCTATCCTTTAGGCCGCGTGGCCGCCCAGGTATTGGGCGGCGTGGACGTGGATAGCCACGGCGTCGCCGGCGTGGAGCGCGCGTTCGACCAGCGGCTCGAAAACAGCGCCGAGCCGTTGCGGCTTTCCGTAGACGTGCGCGTGCAAGCCGTGATGCGCGACGAGCTGGAGAAATCCAAGGAGGAATTCCAGGCGATCGGCGCCTGCGGCATCGTCATGGATGTGAACACCGGCGAAATCATCGCCATGGTCAGCCTGCCCGATTATGACGCGAACCAGTTTGGCGAAACCCCGCCCGATGACCGGTTCAATCGCGCGGTCACCGGCATGTTCGAGCCGGGCAGCACGTTCAAATTGCAAACCGCCGCCATGGCGCTGGATTTCGGCTCCGCGCATATCTGGGACGAGTTCGACGCCGCGCACGATATTCATATCGGCCGCTTTACGATCGTCGACTACAAGGGCAAGCACCGGATGCTGTATTTGCCCGAAGTGCTGGCCTACTCGTCCAACCTGGGCGCGGCGCACATCGCCGTCGGGGTCGGCGCGCAGCGGCAGCGTCTGTGGCTCGGCGCCATGGGCATGCTGACCAAGGTCGGCGTTGAATTGCCCGAAGCCGGCAGGCCGCTGTTTCCGCCTGTCAGCAACTGGAAAGAAGCCGCGACAATGACCATCGGTTTTGGTCACGGCATCGCGGTCTCGCCGTTGCACGTCGTGCGCGGCACCGCGGCGCTGGCCAATGGCGGCATCGTGCTGACCCCGACCGTTCTCGCGCGTGACCCGAACGATCCGCCGCCGGTGGGCCGGCGCATCATGAACCCGTCCACGTCGAATACGATCAGGAAACTGATGCGCCTGGTGGTCACCGACGGCTATGGCAAGCCGGCCGACATCGAGGGCTATTTCGTCGGCGGCAAGACCGGCACCGCGGAAAAAGTGGGGAATGGCGGCTACAAGAAGCACGCCAACGTCAGCGCGTTCATGAGCGTGTTCCCGATGAACGCGCCGCGCTACGCGGTCTATTTCATGCTCGACGAGCCGGTCGGCAACAAGGAAACCGGCGGCTACGCCACGGCGGGCGCGGTGAGCGCGCCGGGTGCCGGGCGGGTGATCGCACGCATCGCGCCAATGCTTGGTTTGTTCCCCGACATCCAGCACGAGCCGGAAATTCAAGCCGGGCTCGTGATCCCGATGCAGCCCGCCCGCGGCAGCGGCGAACCGACCGGCACTGGCTCGCCGCTGGAGCCGCGCGCGCCGGCCACCGTCGATACGGTATCGTTGCCGGTTGTTCCACAAAAGCGCGATCTCCTGGCATTGCGCCACGAAGCCGCCTACCATCCGTCTTCACCACCGCATGTTACTCGCTGACATGCTCGCCAGCGCCGGCATTTTTGGGCACGTTGCAACACCGGTTCCGATTACCGGGCTGACGGCGGATAGCCGGCGCGTGTTGCCGGGATACCTGTTTGCCGCACTTCCCGGGTTGCACGCGGATGGCCGCAAGTTCATTGCCGATGCGGTAGCATCCGGTGCCGCGGCGGTGCTGGCGCCATCGGGTACCGCCTGGCCGCCCGGCGTGCCGCCACGGCCGCTGATTGAACATGCCGAGCCGCGCCGCGCGCTGGCGCTGCTTGCTGCGGCCCATGCCGGCCCGCAGCCCGACTCGATCGTTGCTGTCACGGGCACGAACGGCAAGACCAGCACCGTCGATTTCATCCGCCAGCTTTTTACCGTGGCCGGCCAGAAAGCCGCCAGCCTCGGCACGTTGGGCGTGCTGGCACCTGGCCTTGATGGCGGCAGCGGGCTCACCACGCCCGACCCGGTGGCGCTGGCCGAAACGCTCGCGCAACTTGCCCGCGAAGGCGTGCGCCACGCCGCGCTGGAAGCTTCCAGCCATGGCCTCGATCAATTCCGTCTGGATGGCGTGCGACTCGCCGCGGCCGGGTTTTCCAATTTTTCGCGCGACCATTTGGACTATCATGGCGGCTTCGATGCCTATCGCGCCGCCAAGCTGCGGCTGTTCGCGGAATTACTGCCGGCTGGCGCGCCCGCGGTGGTCAACGCCGACATGGACGCCACGACGCTCGATGCGCTGCGCGCCATCGCCGGCAAACGCCGGCTCGCTCTACGCACTGTCGGCGAGGCCGGCAACTGGGCGACATTGCTTGGCAGCACGCCGCTTCCGCATGGGCAGGTCGTTACTCTTGCGACCGGAGGCCGCGAACACCGCATCGAACTGGCGTTACCGGGACGGTTCCAGGCCGATAACGTTCTGCTAGCCGCCGCACTCGCGGAGGCGACCGGCCTGGCGAACGCCTGGGAGTTGGTTCCGCGGTTGCGGGGCGTACGCGGCCGCATGGAGTTTGCCGCGCGCCTGCCGAACGGTGCCGCTTGCTATGTCGATTACGCCCACACACCCGATGCGCTCGAGCGGCTGCTGCTGGCATTGCGCCCGCACACGCAGCATCGTTTAATCTGTGTGTTCGGTGCCGGCGGCGACCGCGATGCCGGCAAGCGTCCGCTCATGGGTGCCGTCGTCGCGCGCCTGGCCGACGCGGCAATCGTTACAGATGACAACCCACGCACCGAGGATGCAGCATCGATCCGCACTCGGATCATGACAGCCTGCCCAGGCGCGCGCGAAATCGGCGATCGGGCGAGCGCCATTGCCGCCGCGCTCAATTTCGCGGGCCCTGGCGATGTGGTCGTTGTCGCCGGCAAGGGTCACGAACAGGGCCAGATCATCGGCCGTGATGTGTTGCCGTTCGACGATGCCAGCACGATCCGCGCGCTCGCGGGCGCCGCATGACCGCTTTGTTCACCGCGGACGAGCTGGCCCACGCCACCGGCGGCGTGATGACACATCCGTTCCACGCCACCGGCGTTTCGATCGATACCCGCACGATCCAACCCGGCGACGTGTTCATCGCGCTGCACACGCGCACCGGCGACGGCCACACGCATGTGGGCGAGGCGCTGCACAAAGGCGCTGCCGGCGCGTTGGTGCAGCGTCAGGAAGGCGCACCGGATGACGCATCCCTGCTGATCGTGCACGACACGCTCACGGCGCTCACCGCGCTCGGCGGATATGCGCGCGAACGTTTCGAGGGTGCTGTCGTGGCCGTCACCGGCAGTGTCGGCAAGACGACCACGAAGGAAATGTTGCGTACCATGCTGTCCGCCTGTGGCCGCACGCACGCGGCGCACGCCAGCTACAACAACCATTGGGGCGTGCCGCTGACGCTCGCGCGCATGCCGCCCGACGCTGCCTACGCGGTGATCGAAATCGGCATGAACAATCCAGGCGAGATCGCCCCGCTCGCGCGCCTCGCTTCACCCGATGTTGCGGTGATTACAACCGTAGAGGCCACCCACATCGGCCATCTCGGCAGCCTCGATGCGATCGCCGACGAAAAAGCCAGCATCATGCAAGGGCTTCTGCAGGGCGGCAGCGCGGTGCTGCCGTCCGCCCACGCCCAATTCGCGCGCCTCGCCGCCCGCGTGCCGCCGGGTGCAAGGATTGTTACGTTCGGTCCGGAAAACATTTTGATGAGTTCAGAGGACGCGGACGGCACCGAAATCAGCGCCACGATCGCCGGCACGCGTCAAGATTTCCGCGTCGGCGCGCCGGGTCGCCACATGGTGATGAATGCGCTGGCGGCCCTCACCGCGGCCGCGTGCCTGGGCGCCGATGTGTCGGTCTGTGCCGCGGCACTGGCCAGCTTCCATCCCGTTTCGGGCCGCGGCGCGCGCCGCAAGCTGCTCGGCGGCGCTGCAATTCTGCTCGATGAGAGCTACAATGCGTCGGCCGCGTCGGTACGTGCCGCGCTCTCGGTGCTGAAGTTGCAACCCGCGCGCCGGCGCATCGCGGTGCTCGGCGATATGCTGGAACTCGGCGACTTCAGCCAGTCCGAACACGCGAACCTGGCGGGCGTGGTCGCCGACTCGGCGGACCTGCTGTACGCGTGTGGTCCCTGGATGAAGTTCTTGTATGATGCGGTACCTTCCCAACAACGCGGCGCCTATGCGGCCGACAGCCTTTCATTGGCGCCCGTGGTGCGCGCCGCCGTGCGCGCGGGCGACGCCGTGCTGGTAAAAGGCAGTTTTGGCAGCCGCATGGACGCGGTCGTGGATGAGCTGGAAGCGCTGGAAGCAGGCCATGCGCGCGGCAATGCTGACGCCATCGAAACGGTGGCCGCCTGATGCTGTACCTGCTCACCCATGCGCACGAAAAATTCGCGCTACTCAACCTGATCCGCTATCTCACGTTCCGTTCCGGCGCCGCGTGCCTGACCTCGCTCGTGATCAGCTTCTGGCTGGGGCCACGCGTCATCCGCTGGCTCAAATCGGTGCAGCGTGGCGGCCAACCGATTAGAGAGGACGGACCAGAACGTCACATCATCGAAAAGAAAGGCACGCCGACCATGGGCGGCGTGCTGATCCTTGCCGCCTGCACGGTTTCCACGCTGCTATGGACCGATTTGCTGAATGGCTATGTCTGGGCGGTGCTGTTTTGCACGCTGGGCTACGGCGCGGTGGGTTTTGTCGATGATTATCTGAAACTCTCCCGCCGCAATACCAAGGGCGTTTCAGCGCGCGGAAAGCTCGCCGTGCAGGTGCTGATCGGGCTGATTTCCGCGACCTGGATCATGTATTTGACCAAGGGGCCGCTCGGCAGCGAGGTCGCCGTTCCGGTGTTCAAGGGCCTACTGATCCAGCTTGGTCCGGTGTTCCCGCTATTCGGCATGTTCGTCATGCTAGGCAGCAGCAACGCGGTGAACCTCACTGATGGACTCGACGGATTGGCCATCGTGCCTACCATCATCGTCGCCGGCGTGTTCGCTCTGATCGCGTATCTCGTTGGCCATCGGGAGTTTGCCGATTACCTGCAGCTCAACCATGTACCAGGTGTCGGTGAACTTGCGGTGTTCTGTTCGGCGCTGATCGGCGCCGGCATGGGATTTCTGTGGTTCAACGCGCCGCCCGCCGCGGTGTTCATGGGCGATACCGGCAGCCTGGCGCTCGGCGGCGCGCTCGGCGCCGTTTCGGTCGCGGTGAAACACGAAATCGTGCTGATGATCACCGGCGGCCTGTTCGTCGTCGAAACCGTCAGCGTGATCGTGCAGGTGTTCTGGTACAAGCGCACCGGCCGCCGCGTATTCCTGATGGCGCCGTTGCACCATCATTTCGAGAAAAAAGGCTGGGCGGAACCTACGATCGTGATCCGCTTCTGGATCATTTCCATGATTCTCGCCCTCTGCGGCCTTGCCACGTTGAAAATCCGATGAGCCGCTTTCCCGCCAATCTGTTCGCCGGGCGGCGCTACGCCGTGGTCGGGCTTGGCCGCGCCGGCACGGCATCGTTGCGCGCGCTCAGCGCCATGGGCGCCATCGTCACCGGCTGGGACGACGCGGGTTACGCGCGCGACCAGGCGGAAGCCGAGGGGTTTCTCATTGCCGACCCGACGCCGGATATCGGCGACCTCGATGCGCTGATCCTGTCGCCCGGCATCCCGCATCGCCTGCCGGTGCCGCATCGAATCGCCTCGGCGGCACTCGCGGCCGGCCGCCCCATCCTCACCGACGCCGAACTGCTCTACCAGGCGGTGCGCGGCGCCGGCAGCCGCGCGCGTTTCGTTGGCATTACCGGCACCAACGGCAAATCCACCACCACGGCGCTGCTGGCGCATATCCTGGCAGTGGCGGGTATTCCCCACGAAGCCGGCGCCAACCTGGGCCCGGCCGCGCTGAGCCTCAAGCTATTGCCCGACGACGGCGTGTATGTGCTGGAAATGTCCAGCTACATGTTGGAGCGACTCGCGAAATTGCGGTTCGATGCGGCGGCGATGCTGAACCTCTCGCCGGACCATCTTGATCGCCATGGCGACATGGCGGGCTATGTTGCTGCCAAGCAGCTTATTTTCGCGCGCCAGACCAACGGCGACGCGGCGGTGATCGGCATCGATGATGCGCTCAGCCGCGCGATGGAAGCCAACCTTCCGCGCGCCATCACGATTTCCGGTGTGCAGCCGGCCGATGTCTGGTGTGACGTTACCACATTGCGCGATCGCGAGGGTGCCATCCTCGACATGGCGCACGCGCATGCCTTGCCGGGTCCGCATAATGCACAGAACGCCGCCGCGGCCGCGGCACTTGCCGGCGCGTTGGGCGTGCCGCGCGCCGCGATCGCGCGTGGCATCGCCAGCTTCCCGGGCCTCGCGCACCGCCAGGAGTTAGTCGGCATCGTCGATGGCGTGCGCTTTATTAACGACAGCAAGGCGACTAACGCCGACGCGGCCGCGCGCGCGTTGGCCTGTTATGGCAGCCTCGTTTGGATCGCCGGCGGCATTGCGAAAGCCGGCGGCATCGCAGCGCTCGCCGATTTCTTTCCGCGTATCGAGCACGCATTCCTGATCGGTCGCGATGCCGCTTCATTCGCTTGTGTGTTGGCCGCGCACAATGTGGCGCATACGATCGTCGAAACATTAGACCGCGCGGTGCCGGCCGCACTGAATGAAGCCCATGCCGCCGGCGTCGATGTCGTGCTCCTGTCTCCGGCCTGCGCAAGCTTCGACCAATTCACCGGGTTTGAAGCCCGTGGCACGCGCTTCCGCGATCTCGTTGCGCTGCAGGCCGCACCGAAAATGGCGGTGGCGTGATGGCGACATTTTCGCGCGCCGACACCTCCATTCTCGGCCGCTGGTGGTGGACGGTCGACCGCCTGACGCTGTTTTCCATCGTCAGCCTGATATTTTTCGGCTATGTGCTCGTGCTGGCGGCAAGCCCCGCGGTTGCCGAACGCATCCACCAGTCGCGCGACATTTTTATCCTCAAGCAGGTGGTGTTTCTGGCGCTGGCCGGCGGCGTCGTCGTTGCGGTATCCCTGCTGTCGCCCCGCAGCATCCGCCGCCTGGCATTGGTCGGCTGTCTGATCGCGTTGGCGCTGACCGCGCTGACACTTGTGCACGGCATCGAAATCAAAGGCGCACGCCGCTGGATCCACCTGCCCGGCATGCAGATCCAGCCCAGCGAATTTCTAAAACCGTGTTTCGCGGTGGTAACCGCCTGGCTGCTCACCGACGCCAAGCGCAACTCTATCTTCCCCGGCACGGTGGCAGCCTTTCTGGTGTTCGGGGTGATCCTGCTGCTGCTCAAATCGCAGCCGGATATCGGCATGCTCTCGGTCATTACCGCCGTATTCTTTGCCCAATTGTTCGTGCAGGGCATGAATGTTGGATTTGTCGGCCTGGGCGCCGCCGGCATGGCGAGTGCCGCCGCCGGCGCCTACGTGATTTTCCCGCATGTGCGCAGCCGCGTGATGCGTTTCATTCACCCCGAGCAGGGCGACCACTACCAGGTCGATATGGCATTGCAGGCGTTCGGCAACGGCGGCCTGGTCGGGCGCGGCCCGGGCGAGGGGCGCGTAAAAGATCTGCTGCCAGATGCGCACGCCGATTTTGTCTACGCGGTCGCCGGCGAGGAGTTTGGGCTGATTGTCTGCCTGTTGATCCTCGGCGTTTTCGGGTTCATCGTGTTGCGCGGTCTTCTGCGCCTGGTTCAAGAGAACGACGAATTCACCATTTTGGCTTCCGCTGGCCTGCTAACCGGGTTCGGTTTGCAGGCCTTCGTGAACATGGCTTCTACGCTGCATTTGATTCCGACTAAGGGTATGACGTTGCCATTCATTTCCTATGGCGGCAGTTCGGCTATTTCCGTAGCGCTGGGCATGGGTATGCTGTTGGCGCTCACACGCCGGCGTACGCACGGTGATCCAGCATGAGGGGGCCGGCCGTGAAACCCGTGGTGATTGCCGCTGGCGGCACCGGCGGTCATTTCTTTCCCGCCGAGGCATTGGCGTCCGAGCTTTTCGCGCGCGGTCATCGCGTGGTGCTGATGACCGACGCACGCTCCGCTGCATTGAACAGCCGCGTATTCGCCGGCCGCGAGCAGTTCGTGCTGCGCGGAGCTGGGATTGCCGGGCGCGGCATGGTACGCGCCACGCGCGCCGTGCTGAACCTTGCCGCCGGCACGGTCCAGGCACGCAGTATTCTTCGCAAGATCGATGCCGCCGCCATCGTCGGTTTCGGCGGCTACCCGTGCGTGGCGCCGGTGCTGGCCGCGCGCACGTTGCGCGACCGTCCGGTCATTTTATTGCACGAACAGAATGGCGTGCTGGGGCGGGCCAATCGAATGCTCAGTCGTTACGCCGATATTGTCGCACTCGGCGTCGGCGGCACAAGCCGCGTTCCCGCCGGCGTCACCACCGAATTCATCGGAAATCCGGTGCGCCCCGCGATCGCTTTCCTTGCCGGCCGCGGCTACACCCCGCCGCAGGACGCCATCCGTTTGCTGGTGCTCGGCGGTTCGCTCGGCGCGCGCATATTCAGCGACGTGGTCCCCGCGGCACTGGCGGCATTGCCCGAGGCGTTTCGCGCACGCACTACCGTGACGCAGCAATGCCGCGCCGAGGATATTGCGCGCGTCGGTGCAATCTATCAGCAAGCCGGGATCGCCGCCGAGCTAGCGCCGTTTTTCGATGATGTCGCCGCCAGATTCGAAACCGCGCATCTGGTCATCGCCCGCGCCGGCGCCTCCACCTGCGCCGAAATTGCCGCCGTCGGCCGGCCCGCCATTCTGGTGCCATTGCCGTCCGCGATCGACGACCATCAGACCGCGAACGCACAGGCACTGGGGCGCGCCGGCGGCGCCCGCGTGATCACGCAACGGGATTTTACGCCCGGCACGTTGGCAGCACAATTGAACGATTTGTTCGCGCGCCCACACCTGCTCGCACGCGCCGCCGGCGCCGCGGCTGCCATCGCCGGTCCCGCTTCGGCCGCCGCCCTGGCCGATCTGGTCGAGCGCCAGGTTGCTCTCGCGGAGGCGCGCACATGAGGGCGCTGCCGCTCAGCATCGGTACGATTCACTTCGTCGGTATCGGCGGCATCGGCATGTCCGGCATCGCCGAGGTGCTGCACACGCTTGGCTACGACGTGCAGGGCAGCGACATTGCAGAAAACGCCAATGTGCGCCGGCTGCGTGCGCAAAACATCCGCGTCGCGGTCGGGCATGATGCGAACAATCTCGGTGATGCCCAGGTGGTCGTGACATCCACCGCGGTCAAACACGATAACCCGGAAGTCGTTGCTGCTCGCCAACGTTTGGTGCCGGTGGTACGCCGCGCTGAAATGCTTGCGGAACTGATGCGCCTGCGCTGGTCGATCGCGGTTGCGGGCACGCACGGAAAAACCACCACAACGAGCCTGGTCGCCGCCGTGCTGGAAGCGGCAAAACTCGATCCCACCGTGATCAACGGCGGCATTATCGAAGCCTATGGCAGCAACACGCGCATGGGCGCCGGCGACTGGATGGTGGTCGAGGCCGACGAAAGCGACGGCAGTTTCTTGCGCCTCCCGGCCACCATTGCGGTGGTCACCAACATGGATCCGGAACATCTCGACCATTGGGGCACGCCGGAAGCCATGGTCGCCGGCTATGACCAGTTTGTCGGCAACATTCCGTTCTACGGTTTTGCCGTGCTCTGCATCGATCATCCCGCCGTGCAGGCCATGATCCCACGCGTGGACCGCCGCATCGTCACCTACGGCTTCTCGCCGCAAGCCGATGTGCGGGCCGACCGGATGGTTGCCAATACGCTCGGCGCAACATTTGAGGTGGAGGTGACAGACCGTTTCCGTCGCCGTAGCCGCCGCCTTGGCCCCTATCGGCTGCCGATGCTCGGCCAGCACAATGTGCAGAACGCGCTCGCGGCGATCGCGGTCGGCGTGGAAATGGAAATCGATGACCAGACGCTGCGTAGCGCGTTCCTGAATTTTCGTGGCGTGAAGCGGCGCTTTACGCGCACCGGGGAGGCCGGCGGCATTACCGTGATCGACGATTACGGCCACCACCCGGTTGAAATCGCGGCCGTGCTGAAAGCGGCCCGCCAGGCGGGCGCGCGCGATGTCGTGGCCGTCGTGCAGCCGCATCGCTACACGCGGCTCGCCTCTTTGTTCACCGAATTCTGCACGTGCATGAACGATGCGGGCACCGTCATCGTCGCCGATGTTTACGCCGCCGGCGAGGCACAAATTCCAGGTGTGACGCGCGATGCGCTGGTGGATGGGTTGCGTGCCAGCGGCCATCGCAGCGTGGTGGCGTTGCCGGCCCCGGAACATCTGGCCGAAATGGTGCATGCGATCGCGCGACCGGGCGATTTCGTGGTTTGCCTCGGTGCCGGCACCATCACCAACTGGGCGCAGGCGCTGCCGGCGCAGTTGGCCGAGTTGCAGGGTGCGCGCCGGCGCGTGGGCGGTGGCGCATGATGGCCGCCCAGGCCGTTGCGCACATGATCGAAACGTTGCCGCCGGTGCGCGGCCGCATCCAGGCGGACGCAGCGCTGGCGGCCAACACCTGGTTCCGCGTCGGCGGCGCCGCCGAGGTTTTGTTCCGACCGGCCGACATCGGCGACCTCTCTTCATTCCTCGGCGCGCTGCCGTTGCATGTGCCGATGACCGTGATCGGTGCCGCTTCCAACCTAATCATCCGCGACGGTGGCATTCCGGGCGTAGTGATCCGGCTCGCGCGTGGTTTCGGTGAAATAACCGTGCAGCCGGACGGCGTCATCGCGGGTGCCGCTGCACTCGATGCGGTGGTGGCCGAACACGCGGCGCAGGCCGGCCTCGCGGGTCTCGAATTTCTGTGCGGCATTCCCGGTGCCATCGGCGGCGCGGTCGCCATGAATGCCGGCGCCTATGGCAGCGATGTGGCGGCAACGCTCGATTGGGCGGAGATCGTGACCCGCCAAGGCGAGTTGCAACGTCTGCAGGTCACCGACATCGGATTTTCGTATCGCCAATCGGGCCTCCCCGCCGGCAGCGTTGTGGTGCGCGCGCGGTTTGGCGCACGCCCTGGTGATCCCGGCACGATCGCCGCGCGCATGGCGGAAATCCGAGCCAGCCGCGAGGCGACGCAGCCCGTGCGCGCCCGCACCGGTGGCTCCACGTTCCGCAACCCGCCCGGCGCCCGCGCGTGGGAACTGATCGATGCGGCCGGCTGCCGTGGCCTCACGCGCGGCGGCGCGGAAATTTCGCAAAAACATTGCAACTTCATGCTCAACACCGGCGGCGCGTCGGCCGCCGATCTCGAAGGCCTGGGGGAGGAGGTGCGTCGCCGCGTGCATGCCGCCAGCGGCATCACGCTCGCCTGGGAAATCAAGCGCATCGGCCTGCCCGCGGCAAAGCCGGAGGCCGTGGCATGAAGAATGTCGTCGTTCTGTTTGGCGGCATCTCCGCCGAGCGCGAGGTCAGCCTATCCTCCGGCCGCCAGGTCGTTGCCGCCCTGCGAGGCGCCGGCTACCAGGTGCAGCCGTTCGATGTCACGCAGGATCTCGGTGCAATGATCCGCGCGCTGGACCCGAAACCCGATGTCGTCTTCAACGCCCTGCACGGCCGTTTCGGTGAGGACGGCGTCATTCAGGGCGTGCTGGACTGGCTCGATATCCCCTACACCCATTCCGGTGTGCGTGCATCGGCGCTTGCGATGGACAAGGCGGCCAGCCGCGCCGTGTTCGCCGGCGCCGGCCTGCCGATCGCGCGCGGCCGAGTCATCGAAATCGGCACGCTCGCCGACGCCGATCCGTTGCCGCGCCCTTACGTCGTCAAGCCCCTCAATGAAGGTTCCTCGGTCGGCGTCGAAATCCTGCGGCGTGGCGAAAATCGCCGGCATGAAATTGCTCGCGAATGGCGCTTCGGACCGCAAGCGCTGGTCGAGGAATTTGTGCCGGGCCGTGAATTGACCGTGGGCGTCATGGGCAATCGCGCGCTGACGGTGACTGACATCGCGGCGACACACGCGTTCTATGACTACGAAAGCAAATACGCGGAAGGTGGCTCGCGCCACGTCGTACCGGCCGCCATTCACGCAGATGCATTTGCCCAGGCGATGGATTTCGCGGTCGCCGCGCACGCGGCGCTCGGCTGCCGCGGCGCCACGCGCGCGGATTTTCGTTACGATGACACGAAGGGTGAGCCCGGCCGCCTCGTGCTGCTCGAAGTGAACACGCAACCCGGCCTCACCCCCACGTCGCTGCTGCCCGAGCAGGCGGCATTCTGCGGCATCGAGTTCCCCTCGCTCTGCGCCTGGATGGTGGAGGAGGCACGATGCCGCGTGTGAAGAAACGCGAAATTGCGCGCCCGAGCCGCCTGAAACTTCTGTTACGGCGTCAGCGCCGCCTGCTGCGTCCGCTGACGCTGAGCGGCGTAAGTTTCGCGATCGTCATAGCAGCTCTGTTCGTCGCCCACTCGGCGCAAACCGGCGGCTGGGCCGCTCGCTTGCAGAAAACCTTCGCGCGCAACGTCGATCTGCGGGTGCAGCAAATCGTCATCAATGGCCGCGCCAATACACCGGAACCGCTGCTACGTGCGGCGCTCGGGGTTTCCACCGGCGACCCGATTCTCGGCTTTTCGGTGAGTGCCGCGCGCGATCGTATTGAAAGCCTTTCGTGGGTCGCGCATGTGGCCGTCGAACGACGTTTGCCCGGGACGATTTTTGTTGATCTGGCGGAACGCCGTCCGTTCGCAATCTGGCAAAGTCAGGGTAAATTCCTGCTGATCGACCGTAACGGCGAAATCGTTGCCAACGAAGACGTGGCGGCGTTCGGCAACCTGCCCCTGGTGGTTGGCGCTGCCGCCCCCGCTCATGCTGCGTCGCTGCTTGATCTGCTCGAAACCGTGCCGGATATTCGCGACCGCGTGGCCGCCGCGGTACGCGTCGGCGAACGCCGGTGGAACCTGCAACTGAAGAACGGCATTACGGTCATGCTGCCGGAAGGCCACGAGGAAGCGGGCCTGAGACGTCTGCATGATCTGCAAGCGAGCCAATCGCTGCTCGATCGCCCGCTCGTCTTTATCGATTTACGCCTGCCCGACCGGCTCGCAGTGCGGATAAAACCCTCGGCGCAGATCCTGCCCGATCAGACCCCTGCCGATGCCCATTCAACCGACGTCGCGAACAGGCGGGCGACATGAACGAGATTTCGCGTCGCGCCGGGCTCTCCCTGCCGCCCGCCATGCCACCCGATCCGCCGGCGCATCCCCGCAATCTGCGCGCCGGCCCGTTCGGTGTGCTCGATATCGGCAGCACAAAAATTGCCTGTCTGATCGGCCGCACCGACTCCGATGGAGCATTGCGCGCGCTCGGCAGCGGCCTTACCCGCGCGCGCGGCGTACGCGGCGGCGGCATCACCGATCTGGAAGAGGCCGAACGCGCGATCCGCGCGGCGGTCGCCATGGCCGAGGAAATGGCTGACTACCGGCTGCGCACCGTTACGGTCAATTTGTCCTGCGGCCAACCGGAAAGCCGGCTGTTCAACGTGCAATGGCCGGTCGGCAGCCGCCAGGTGACCGATGCCGATGTGCGCCGCGTAATCAGCGAAGGGCGTGCCCGCGCTGTCACCGAAGGCCGTGAAACGATCCACTCCCTGCCGGTGACCTTTTCGGTGGACGAAACCGCAGGAGTCGCCGATCCGCGCGGGCATCATTGCGATGTGCTCTCGGCGCGCCTGCATGTCGTCGATGCGCTCTCCATGGCGCTGCGCAACCTGGGCGCCGCGGTCTCGCGTTGCGACCTGGAAATTTCCGAAGTGGTCTCTGCACCGTTCGCCGCCGGCCTGTCCTGCCTGGTCGAAGACGAGCGCGAACTCGGCGCCACGATCATCGACATGGGTGGCGGCACCACCAGCCTTGCCGTATTCTTCGAAGGCCAGCTGCTGCACACGGCGCAAATCCCGGTCGGCGGCCAACACGTCACGCGCGACCTTGCCGGCGTGCTCTCCACGCCGATCGACAATGCCGAGCGGCTGAAAACGCTGTACGGCAACGTGCATGCCTGCCAGGAAGACGAGCGCGAAATTCTCGCCGTGCAACTGATCGGCGAGGAAGACCATCAATTCGCGAAAATTCCGCGCAGCATGGTGATCGGCATCATCCGCCCACGCCTGGAGGAGACATTCGAAATGGTTCGTGATCGTCTTGAAGCCGCTGGCCTCGGCCGCGCCGCGGGCGGCCGCATCGTGCTCACCGGCGGCGCCTGCCAACTGGTCGGCGTGCGCGATCTTGCCGGGCGTATCCTGGAACGTCCGGTTCGCCTAGGACGCCCGGCCGGCATCCGCGGCCTGCCGGAAAGCGCCTCGGGCCCCGCGTTCGCCGCCGCCACGGGCCTGCTCAGCTGGGCCGCCGGCGAAGGCCGCACGCTGCACGATATGGCATTCGAAACGGAAAAACCCCGCGGCGTGCTCTCCCGCATCGTCGATTTCCTGCGCGAGCGCGTCTAGCGCCCGCCCGATCCCCTCTCACCCGAAACCCAAAGGCACAGGAACCGCCACCATGACCCTGAACCTCACGATCCCGAAAATCATGCATACCGACTTCACGCCCCGCATCACCGTCTTCGGCGTCGGCGGCGGCGGCACCAACGCTGTCGACAACATGATCCGTCTCAATCTCCAGGGGGTGGATTTTGTCGTTGCCAATACTGACGCACAGCAATTGATGCATAGCCGTGCCGATCGCCGCATCCAGCTTGGGCCGCATTTGACTCAGGGCCTCGGTGCCGGCGCCAAACCCGAAATCGGCCGCGCC
>Ga0181531_10000428_pt1 | contig 28455 bp, 25 predicted proteins | sample PEATcosm2014_Bin_38_FD_119743 | JGI IMG/M metagenome (GOLD analysis project Ga0181531, IMG submission 119743) | Peatland microbial communities from MTU Mesocosm Facility, Houghton, MI, USA - PEATcosm2014_Bin11_10_metaG | ecosystem: Environmental > Terrestrial > Soil > Wetlands > Peat | place...
CTGATCATGCATTCCGCGACCAAGTGGCTCGGCGGCCACGGCGTCGCCATCGGCGGGCTGCTGGTCGATAGCGGCCGTTTCGACTGGGAACAGTCCCAAAAATTCCCGACCCTGACCGAGCCCTATGCCGGCTATCACGGCATCGACTTCGCCGAGGAATACGGGCCGCAAGCCTTCGTGATGCGGGCGCGGGCCGAAGGGGTGCGCGATTTCGGCGCGTGTTTGAGCCCGGCCAACGCCTTCCACATCATCCAGGGCGTCGAGACCCTGCCGCTGCGCATGGACCGGCACATGGCGAATACGCGGCGCGTGCTGCAATTCCTCAAATCGTCGCCGTCCGTCGCCTGGGTCTGTCATCCCGACCTGCCCGAGCATCCCGACCATGCTCTCGCCGAGAAGCTCTGGCCCAAGGGCGCGGGCTCGATCGTCAGCTTCGGCATCAAGGGCGGGCGCGCTGCCGGCAAGGCCTTCGTCGACGGCTTGCAGCTCATATCGCATCTCGCCAATGTCGGCGACGCCAAGACGCTGGTGATTCATCCCGCCAGTACCACGCATCAGCAGATGAGCGCCGCGGATTTGAAGACCGCCGGCGTGGGCGAGGACATGATCCGGCTTTCGATCGGGCTCGAAGATGCCGACGACATCCTGGCCGATCTCGAGACCGGCTTGCGCGCGGCGCAAAAGGCGGCCGCCCGGCCCAAGGCGGCGGAATAATGGAGTTTTCGGCCGGCGGCGGGCGCGTCTTCGCCGGCTCGGGCGGCCGCGCCTTCGAGCCGTCGCTGCCCACCGTGGCGCTGCTGCACGGCGCCGGAATGAACCACACCATCTGGGCGGCGCAGGCGCGGGCCTTGGCCCATCGCGGACGCAACGTGGTGGCGCTCGATTTTCCCGGCCACGGCGCCAGTGCGGGACCGGCCCTTGCCAGCATCGAATCGCTGGCCGATTGGGTGCTGGCCTGCCTCAAGGCGCTGGGCGCGGCGCGTTTCCGTCTCGCCGGGCACAGCATGGGATCGTTGGTCGCGCTCGAGGCGGCCGCGCGCGCCGGCGGCGCTTGCGAGGCTCTCGCCCTTTTGGGCTTCGTGCCGGAGATGCGCGTCCATTCCGATCTCTTGCAGGCGGCGCGGACGGGCGAGCATCTGGCCGCCGAGCTGATGACGAGCTGGGGCTTCGGCCTGCACGGCCTCACCGGCGGCAATCCCGCGCCCGGAGTGTTCCTGCCGCAAGTCGCGCTGCGTCTCCTGGAGCAAGCACCGGCCACGAGTCTGGCAGTCGATCTCGCCGCTTGCGACGCCTACCGGAACGCCGATGCGGCGGCGCAGCGCGTCGCCTGCCCGGTGCTCTTGCTGCTGGGCGAACGCGACCGCATGACGCCTTCCGCCAAAGGCGCGGCGTTCGCCAAGAATTTTTCTCAATCCCGCGTCAGGCTTTTGCCCGACGCCGGCCACATGATGATGGTCGAGCAGCCTTCGCTCACGCTCGATTCGCTGCTGGCGATTCTCTGAAGTATTTTTTGGCGCGACTCGACTCTGCCGAAGCGTTGACGCGCTCCGAGGGATAAGCGAGGCTCGCGCGCATGCGCCGCTGGCCGTTGGGACCGATAGTTGCCGCAATCTGGTTCGTCCTCTGCGGCGTCTATTTGTTGCACGTGCTTGGCTGGGATACGTTCACCGCGCTGACCCCGCTGGACCAGGCGTTGTACGCGGCCTTGGCGCTGCTGCCCGTGCCGATCATCTGGGGCGTCGTCACCATCCGCCGCCGCGCGCGGGAATTCTCCGCCGTATCGGCGCGGCTCGCCGATCAGCTCGACCGGCTCTATACGCCCTCGGAAGATCGCGACCATCGCGCGCAGGAAGCGCTGCTGGCGTTGCGCCGCCAGGCCGAGGAACTGGCCGGCGCGGTCGACAATACCGTCCAACGCATCGAGGCTTCGGCCGAAGGGCTGAGCACGCGCCTGACCGAGAGCATGCGCACGGTGACCACGGCGATGGAGCGGGCGGAATGGGCGCGCAGCGACCTCGAAGGCGCCATCAGCCCCTTGAACCGCCTGGTCGAAACCCTGAGCGCCGAAAGCGCCGCGATCAACCGCGCCGTGGGGCGCGACCTCGACGAGGCCAGCGGCCGCCTCGCCGGGCACGTGGAAGACGTGGAGAAGGCGGTCGACCGCGCGCTGGCCACCGCGGGCGAACGCAGCCAGAAGCGCGCCGCTGAGATCGAGCACGACCTCGCCCAATCGATCGAGCGCGCCGGCAACCGCGCCGCGACCGAGTTCGAGCGCGTGAGTGAACGCATCGCCCGCGGCATCGAAACCGCAACCATGCGTATCACCGCCGAGACCGAGATGTTCCGCAGCTCGGTGGACCGCGCCGCCGACGGCGCCGTCAACCGTTTTTCCGAGCAGACGGCTGCGGCGGAGAAGAAGCTCGGCGATGCCGCCTCCCGCATCGAAGGCGCGACCGTGCAGCTGGCGGCGGCGGCCGAGCGCGGCGGCGCCGTGCTCAGGAGCGGCGCCGACAGCTTGGCCGAAGCGGCGCAGGCGGCGATAGTGCGCACCGAGGATGTCGCCGCGAAATTCCGCGAGACGGCCAAGGGCGCCGAGAGCGTGGGCGTGGCGATGCTCGGCCGGGCGCACGAGTTGAATCAGGTGGCGGCGGAGAGTCTGGCGCGGCTCAAAGAGGCGGGGGAAAGCTTCTCCGCCCAGGCCGGAATGCTGACCGAGGCGGCGCGCCAAGGCGGCGCGCGTATCGACGAAATGGGCGAGAAACTGCGCGAGCGCGCCGACGACCTCACTTCGGCCGGTAACCAGGCGGCTTCCGGCATCGAGAGCGCGGGCGAGGCCTTCCGCCGGATCGGCGGCGAGGTCGCGGCAGCGGCGGCTTCGAGCGCCGACACCGTTAAATCCGCCATTTCGGCGCTGGAGCAGAGCGGGCGGAATATCGCCGCGGCATCGGTCGAGATCGAGCTCGCCGCCGACCAGGCCAAGGCCCATATCGGACGCGCCGGCGAAAGCATCGGCGAGGACACCCGCCACCTGGCGAGCGCCGCCAGCGAGGCAGGCGCGAAGCTCGACGAAAGCGGCAATACCGTCCGCCGGCAGGTGGATGCGGTGCGCGAGGCCAATGAGCGGGCGGCGCAGCAGGTGGCGAAGCTGGGCGAGAACTTCGCCAAGGAACTTGAGCATTTCAACACCACGCGCGAGGCGATCGGCGTCCAGGTGACCGAGATTCGCGCGCGGCTGCAGCAGCATACCGAGGAACTGGCGCGCGCCACCGAACTGGCGATGAAGAACGCACACGGCGCCGGCGACACCTTTCAAAGCCACGCCGAGCGCCTGAAGGAAGCGACATCCGCCATGGGCACCCAGGCGGAAACCGTGGGCGCCGCATTGTTGCGGCAGCTGCTCGAAATCAAGCAAGGCACCGAGAGCCTCATCGGGATGGGTGAAAGGATCGGCGGCGTGCTGCAATCGGGCGTGGTCGAGATGAACCAGGCAAGCGACCGCGCCACCAGCCGCGCCGAGGAGGTGGCCCTGGCCTTCACCGAGCAGGGCCGCGTCCTCAACCAGGTGAGCGAACTGGCGACGCAGCATCTGTCCGCCAGCGGCGAGGCATTGCGCAGCCGCGCCAAGGAGGTTTCCGACGCCGTCGGCGACGCCGAGTTGCGCATCGAAGAGCTGGGAACCCGTTTCACCGAGCGCAGCCAATCGGTCGTCGCCGCGGGCGAAAGCGCCTCGATGAAATTGACGCAGGTCGGCGAGATGTTCCGCGGCCAGGCGCAGGAGCTGGCGGCGGCGGTCGAACACACGGTGGCGCGGGTCGAGACCGCGCGCGACACGCTCAACCGGCATTTCGATTCGCTCGGCACCGCCACAGGCGCGGTGGCGGCGCGGCTCCAGGAGATGGGTCAGGCGGCGGAAAGCCAGTTGGCCACGCTGGCCGCCACCGGCGCGGCCATGACCAACCGCGGCGACGAGGCGACGGCATCGATGCGCCACCAGCTGCGCGATCTCAACGCCGCGCTCGACCAGACCACGACGCGGCTCGAAGGCGTGCGCGCGGCGCTTTCCGACCACGCGGCGCAATTGAACGGCGCCACCGACCTGGCGGTCGAGCGTCTCAAAGACGTGATCGGGAGTTACGACACCCAGGCGGCGACGCTGATCGCCGCGGCCGAGCGCATCAATATTTCCGCCAACCAGGCAACTAATCTGTTCGGTGAACAGGTGACCACGCTCGTCAAGGCCGCCGACCAGGCGGCCGGCATAGCCAAACAGGTGCAGGACAAGTCGCTCGCCAACCAGCAGGAGACCTTCCTGCGCAATGCGACCCTCATGGTCGAGACGCTGCAATCGCTGGCGGTGGACATCACCCGCGCCCTCGACCAGCAGGTGCCGGAGGCGGTCTGGCGGCGTTTCCACGCCGGCGAGCGCGGCGTGTTCATCCGCCACCTGCTGCAGGCGCAGGAACGGGAAACCAACGTCGGGATCAAGAAGAAGTTCGAAGAAGACCTCATCTTCCGCGAACACACGTTGCACTATCTCGACCAATTCGAGAATTTGCTGGCCCAGGCGCGCGCCTGCGACCATCTCGACGTGCTCGGCACCACCTTCGTCACCTCCGACGTGGGCAAGCTTTATCTCATCATCGGCAACGCCGTCGGCAGGCTGAAATAGCAATGAAACGGGCGGCCCCGCCTGGGAGCCGCCCGCTCACAACCCTGTTTCCTCGAATTCCGCTTTCGCGGGAATGACGGGATTTAGGCCGCCTTGTGATCGATCGTCTTCGGGCCGGAACCTTGGGCGATCTCGATCTTGCGCGGCTTCTTCTCCTCGGGGATCTCGCGCGTCAGATCGACGTGCAGCAGACCGTTGTCGAGGGAGGCGCCCGAGACCTTGATGTGGTCGGCGAGCTGGAAGCGGCGCTCGAAGGCGCGGCGCGCGATGCCGCGGTGGAGATATTCAGTGTTCTGTTCCTCGTCCTTCTTGGACTTGCCAGAGACCAGAAGCTCGTTCTCCTTGACCGTGACCTCGATATCGTCGCGGCCGAAGCCCGCCACCGCCATCGTCAGGCGATAGGCGTTCTCGCCGGTCGCTTCGATGTTATAGGGCGGGTAAGACAGCGAAGCGCCGTCGAAGCGCGTCGCCGCATCGGCCAGGCGCAACAGCCGGTCGAAACCGATGGTGGAACGGAACAGCGGGGTGAAGTCGAAACTATCCATGTGACACATCCTCCTATGAGCAATGTTGACGCCCGGGCCCCGCCAGGAGGCACCCGGACGCAGTTCACATGGGAATGGCAAAATCGCCCGTCAAGGAGACGCGCGCGAAATCTTTAGACGCAATCTAAGAACTTATTTCTTCGGAGATTTTTCGGCTTTTTCGGGCTTGGCCTTGGCGGCCTTCTCGGCGGGTTTCTCGGCCTTGGCCGGCTTTTCGGCGGCCTTGGCCGCAGGCGCCGGCTTGGCTGCCGTCGCGGGCTTGGCGGCCGGCGCTTCGCCCGGTTTGAGGCCGAGGCCTTGGCCCTGGAAGCGCTTGTTGAAACGCGCCAATTGCCCGCCATCCAACAGCTTCTGCTGGCCGCCGGTCCATGCCGGGTGGGAGCGGGAATCGATTTCGAGATTCAGCGTGTCGCCCGGTTTGCCATAGGTCGAACGGGTCTTATAGCTGGTGCCGTCGGTCATGATGACCGTGATCTCATGGTAATCCGGATGGATTTTGTCTTTCATCGCACGTCTCCAAGGAGGCGCGCTTTATAGCCCCCTCCCCGCTTCCATGCAACCATGCCCATGGTATTGCGTAGCACCGCGGCCGCGGCAGCGGTTGCGTCGCGCGAGACCAATCTGAACGTTCCGTCAGCTTCAATTCGATGCGGCGGTTCTTGCGGTAGGCGTCCTCGCTGGTACCCGGATCGATCGGCTGGTATTCGCCGAAGCCGGCCGCCGCCAGCCGGTTGGGCGGGATGCCCTGATCGATCAGGAACCGCACCACCGATTGCGCGCGAGCCGAGCTCAATTCCCAGTTCGAGGGATATTGCGGGGTGTTGATCGGCCGTTTGTCGGTATGACCGTCGACGCGCAACACCCAATCGATATCGGGCGGGATCTTGGCCGATATCTCCTTCAGCGCCTGAGCCACGGGGATCAACTGCTTTTGCGCCCCGGGGGTGAGCTCGGCGCTGCCGAGATCGAACAGCACCTCGCTCTGGAAGACGAAGCGGTCGCCGACGATGCGGATGTCCGGCCGGTTGCCGAGCACCTGGCGCAACCGCCCGAAGAATTCCGAACGGTAACGCGCCAGTTCCTCGACCTTGGTCGCCAGGGCTTGATTGAGCCGGTTGCCGAGATCGGCGATCTGCAACTGATCCGCCTTGGTCCTGGCCTCCGAGGCGTCAAGCGCGGCTGCGATCTGCGCCAGCTGGTCGCGCAAGGCCAGAATCTGCTGGTTGAGCTGATCGATGGTCGTGCTCTTCGCGCCCGATTCCTGCTGCGCGGCATCGCGCTGAGCCTGGGTCTCTTGCAAATCCCCGTTCAGCTTCGACAGATTGAGCTTGAGATCGGCGTTACTGCTCTTTTCCAGATTCAAGACGTCGGTCAGCTGGTTCAGTTGCGCCGTCAACTGCTTCAGGGCGGCGTCGCGGCCCGACAGCGCGTCGGTCAGATAGAACTGACCGGCGGTGAAAACCAGCAGCACGAAAACGATGACCATGACGAGCTGCGACAGCGCGTCGACGAAGCCGGGCCAGATGTTGATCGCGGAACGATGGCGGTGGCGGGACAGATAGGGCATGGGAGGCTAGCGACGTTCGCGCTCAGATTCCTTCGAGGAGGCGGCAATGGTGCGCGCAACCAGGCGGATCTCGTTGCGGATTTCCTGGATCGCCTGGCCGCGGCCCTGGGACATTTCCTCGACCAGCCGCGCCAGATGCAACTCGATGGCCCGGAGATGCGCACGCGCTTCCTCGGCGGATTGGCCCGAACCGCTATCGGCCAGGCGCTGCAACACCGGCTTCATTTCGACGTGCTGCTCGGCCAGCTTGAGCATCAGGCTCTGCTCGGTGCGCATCTGATCGGTCAAAGCGCCGAGCTTCTCGGTCAGGCCCAGGATGTTGCTGTTGGCGGAAATGCGGCTTTCTTCGCCGCGCGCCAGGATGCGCTGCAAGCCCTCGAGGCTGTCGGCCGTCTGCTCCAACAGCGCCTGGATGTAGGCCGGCGCTGCGGCCTCGCCGAGGTCGAGCGCGCCGGTCGGCACGGAAAGCCGGGTATGGTCCGAAAGATATTCCTCGAGCTCGTTGTAGAAGCGGCTTTGCGCAAGACCGGCCTGAAGGTCGAGGAAACCCAGCACCAGCGAACCGGCGAGGCCGAACAGCGAGGCGCTGAAAGCCGTGCTCATACCGCCCAGGGGCGTTTGCAACCGGGATTTCAGATCGGCGAAGGCGCTGACCGGATCGCCCGGCCCGGCCGAAAGGCCGCCGATCACGCCCTTGACCGACTGCACCGTCTCCAAGAGGCCGTAGAAGGTGCCCAACAAGCCCAGGAAGATCAGCAGCCCGATCAAATAGCGCGAAGTTTCGCGCGATTCCTCGAGCCGGGCGCCGATACCGTCCATGACCGTGCGCAACGCCGTGGCCGACAGCGTCAGCTTGCCTTCCGGGCTTGCCGCCATCAGGCGCGCCAACGGCGCCAGCAAGCGCGGCTTCTTCTTGGTCCTAACGGCCGCTTCCGGGCTGCGCTTTACCTGTTCAATCCAGCGTATTTCGGGCTCAAGCAGCAAAACCTGGTGGAAAATGTAGATTATACCGGCCGCCAGAATGCCCAGAATCACGCCGTTCACCAGCGGATTGCCGAGGAAATAGGGGTAAAGCGATTGCCACAGCAAAGCGGCGACGGATGCGACGGCGATGACGAGGACCGCCATCCGCAGAAGATAGCGAAACGGGTGACTCAACGGAGAATGCCTCGCGAAACGGGGGTTTAAACGCTCTCCTCGCCCGGCCTTACGAGCCGAGCACCATCAAATCCACGCGGTCGAGGGAACCCCCACCCTCGGCCCGGTTGCCCAGCGCGCGCACCTTGATCTGTGCGCCTGAAACCCCCCGCTGGATGAGATAGTCCCTGACCACCACGGCGCGCGCCAACGAAGTGAGACGCGCCTCGACGGCACCATTCGCGTCGCTGCCCGGCGCGCTGGCATAAGCGACAAGCTGGATATGCTGGTTCGGCTGCGTGTTGAGCTTCTGCGCGACGCTGTCGAGCACGGAACGCGCATCGCCGCCGAGATCGGACGCGCCCGGCGCAAAGCGCACCGCGCCGCTGTCGGATTTCGGGACTGCGATCAGAGCCGTCGCCGGCAGCGTCGCCGCCGAGGCGGCGCCCGGTTCCAGCGCCGGTGCTCCGGGCGGGCCGGCCGTCGGCATCAAGCGGCTCAGCCAGCGGCCAAAATCAGAGGGCGAAGGCGGCAGGGCCGCCACTTGCGGCATGCTCGGTGACGCAGGCGCGGCAGGCGGCGCGAGCGGGACGGCGACGACCGCATTGCCAATCGGCGGCTTCACTGCTGAATCAGCCGGGCCTTGCGGCCCCGCGTTCGCCGGCGGCACGGCGGCCGCCACGGTTTGGGTCTCCGGCAGGTGAAGCGCGATGGGCGGGCCGGCGGCGGCGCTCAACGCCTCGGCCGGCGGCAGCGCCGAATAATCGATGGTGACGCTGCCAATGTGCTCGATACGGCCGTCGGCAACGCGCGCGCCGCCCGGCGGTTGGAGCACGATCTTCTGCTGGGTTCCGCTTTGATCGGCGGCCATGGCGCGCGGCGGACGGAGAACGAAGCGGCTATCGGGAACCGTGGGCGCCGGGCCGAGCTGGTCGAGGGCGCTCAGATCGACCAGTACTTCCGGGCGATTGTAATTGGTATAGGGCGATTGTGCTTGGGCCGGCAGCGCGGCGGCAATCAGCGCCGGCGCCATAACGAGCATCGCCGTTGCGGCATACAGTCCGCGCGGTCCGGATCGAATAACGGCGGCAAGTCGTCGCATGGCTTGCGGCATTCCGTCTGTTTGTTATCGCCTCCCCCGCTGCTCTGTTGCTTAAGGCGGATGCGGGGATTGGTTAAAGCCTAGCGTAGGAATCGGCTTCCCGCCACTGTCACGTAACGAGTTTTCCACAGGCTCCCCACCGCCGCTCGACGCCGCCTGTGCAGGGAACATTAGGGGACCAAAATCAGGGGATCAAAAAATCTTCCGGCCGGTTATTCCGCTGCGACGTCGTTCAACAGCTTGCGCAGCTTTTCATGCAGATCGCTGTTGGCGGCGATGATGCCTTCCGCTTGCAATGCGTCTTGGCCACCGGCGAGATCGGTGACATAGCCGCCAGCCTCGCGCACCAACAGCAATCCGGCGGCGATATCCCAAGGCTTCAGTCCGAACTCCCAGAACCCGTCGAAGCGACCGGCGGCGACATAGGCCAGGTCGAGCGAGGCCACGCCCCAGCGGCGGGTGCCGCTGGTTGCGCTCATGACCGGCGCGAGGGTCCGTAGGTATTTTGCGTGATCGCCGTGGCCGCGGAAAGGTATGCCGGTGGCGATAAGCGCATCGGTCAGGTCGCGCCGCGCCGACACGCGTAGACGGCGGTCGTTCACATAGGCGCCGGAGCCCTTTTCAGCCCAGAACATCTCGTCCTTGATCGGATCGAGCACCAGGCCGGCGATCAGCTTGCCTTCGCGCTCCAGCGCGATCGAGATGGCGAAATGCGGCAGGCCGTGGAGAAAGTTGGTGGTTCCGTCCAAGGGATCGATGATGAAGCGGTGGGCTTCGTCCTTGCCCTTGTGTTCGCCGCCTTCCTCCAGCAAGAAGCCATAGCCGGGCCGCGCTTTCTCGAGCTCGCGACGCAGCACATTCTCGGCCTTGAGATCGGCCGATGAGACGAATTCGCCCGGCCCCTTGACCGAAACCTGTAACTGTTCGACCTCGCCGAAATCACGGATTAGGCCCTTGGCCGCCTTGCGCGCGGCGGCGGCCATGACATTGATGAGCGCGGAACGATTGGCCATGGGCCGCGCGGGCTCTCAATCCTTGGCGCGTTCGACGTAACTGCCGTCCGCCGTGTTGACGACGACGCGGGTGCCGGCCGCGACATGCGGCGGCAGCATGATGCGCCTTCCATTCGAGAGCTTGCCCGGCTTGTAGGAGGAAGACGCGGTCTGGCCCTTCACCACCGGGTCGGCTTCGGTCACTTCCAGAATCACGGTCTGGGGCAGCGTCACCGCCAGCGGCGTTCCCTCGTGGAGCTGGATCGTGCAGATCATTCCTTCCTGAAGGAAATCGACCGGTTCGCCGATCAATTCGCGATCGACCGTCAATTGTTCATAGGATTCGTTGTCCATGAAAGTGGCGTGCGCACCATCGATGAACAGGAACTGCATCTCCTTCTCGTCGAGATGAGCGCGTTCTACCGTTTCCTGCGTACGATAGCGTGCATTGGACTTGGTACCGGTTTTGAGGTCGCGCATCTCGACCTGGGCGAAGGCACCGCCCTTGCCGGGCTGGATCAATTCGCGTTTCAGCACCAGCCAGAGCTTGCCGTCCTGCTCGAGCACATGGCCCGGCTTGATGTCGATGGCGTTGATCTTCATGGCGCTGTCCCGGTTGGCGCGGCGGTATTGGACGTGGTTGATTGGCCCCGGCTTCTAGCAGCTTGCGCCCCGGAACCACAAGGAAAATAGGGCACTTGGCGCATGATGCAGCGGGGCATAGCTTGGCCCTCCGGAAACATAGGGCGAGGGTTTCGTGGCCAAAGCGCCATGGTGGCGGCAAGACGTTTTTGCAAAGCGTGCGGCGAATTTGCAAATGCGCGGCGCCATGATGCGCGCCGTCCGCCAGTTCTTCGAGACCCGGGGCTTCGCCGAGGTCGAGACCCCGGCGCTCCAGGTGAGCCCCGGCCTCGAGCCGCATCTCAAGGCGTTCGCGACCACGTTGGAAGAACCGGGTGCGGCCAAACGGCGGCTTTTCCTGCATACGTCGCCCGAATTCGCCATGAAGAAGCTGCTGGCGGCGGGGATGCCGCGGCTTTTCCAGCTCGCCCATGCCTTCCGCAACGGCGAACGCAGCAATACGCATCATCCCGAATTCGCGCTGCTCGAATGGTATCGCGCCGGTGCGAGTTATCGCGACCTGATGAAAGATTGCGAGGAGCTATTGCGGCATACGCTGGATGCTGCCAATCGCACATTTTTTACGTACAACGGGCGGCGGGCCGATCCCGTCCGGAGCTGGGAGCGGATGACCGTCGCCGAGGCGTTCCGCCGCTTTGCCGACATCAATCTGCTCGCGACCGCACCCGATCCCCACAATCCGGACCTCAAGCTTCTGGCCAAGGCGGCGAAGCCGCTGGGAATTTTGCCGCACCGGGGCGATCAATGGGAGGACCTGTTCTTCCGCATTTTCCTCGATCGCATCGAACCCAAGCTTGGGACTCCCGCGCCGACTCTGCTCTACGACTATCCGGTCTCGATGGCGGCGCTGGCGCGGGTCAAGCCGGCCGATCCGCGCGTGGCCGAACGCGTCGAGCTTTATGTCTGCGGCCTCGAACTGGCCAACGGTTTTTCCGAGCTCACCGACGCGAAGGAGCAGCGTGCGCGCTTTGCGCGCGACCGGCGCAACAAACGCAAACGCTACGGCGAAGCCTATCCGGTGGACGAGGATTTTCTCGCCGCGCTCGAAGCGGGATTGCCGGCAAGCGCCGGCATGGCGCTGGGCTTCGATCGTCTGGTCATGCTCGCTAGCGGCGCGGGAAGCATCGACGAAGTATTGTGGGCGCCGGTCGGCTGAATCGACACACACGATCACGGGTTACGGCGTAACCAATCATCCGGACTCAGTGGCCACGCGGGTAAACCGGAATCTCGACGACGATGCGGGTGCGGATCTGCGGATAATCGGCCGGCAGCGGCGGAAACGGCGCGCTCGAGGTGATCATCATCCGCGCCGCCTCGTCGATGCGCGACAGACCCGAGGAGGACAGCATCGTAATGGCGTTCATGGCGCCGGTCGGTTCGAGTACGACGCTGTAGATCACCAGCCTTCCGCCGGGACCATTGAAATCCGCCGCCGACGGATAGATGCGATTGCGCTCGATCATCTGCATCATGTGGTTGAGATAGGCGTCGCCGGCGAGGTCGCGGTCGGCCGTGCCCCCCTGCTGCGGCAGGCGGATGGTCAGATCCTTCTCCGCCGGCGGCGCCGGCGGACGCGGCTCGGCGGCCACCGGACGCGGTTGGTTCTCCTGCGGCGATCCCGATCGCGGCAAAGCCGGCTCCGCCTTGTCGGTCTTTTTCGCCTCGGTCTTGTCGTCGGCGCCGGATTCACGCGGCACGATCTTGGGCGGCTCGGCCTGCACCGGCGGCGCCGGCTGCGGCGGACGCACCAGCGTCACCTCGATCGCCGGAATCTCGGGCGGTGGCCGCGCTTCCAGGTGTTCCAGCAACCACAGCAGCACCGGCAGCAGATGGAGCAGCGCCGCGGCGATGAGCGCCCGGCGCCCGAGCCAGACGGGACGGTCGACCGGGTCGATCTCGGGCGGCGGCACGCCGCCCGCCAGCGCCGGAACAAGCGACGGCGCGGTCGGGTAATTCTGCTCTTCCTGCGGCGGTGCCATGCAATGCCTTGATCCGTCCAGTGCCATGCTCCGGCCCCCGGCGGATATTCCTAACATATTGGTATGACGCAGAAATTTCCAACATCCCCGCGCCCGAAGGAAGCCGGGGAAAATCGCGTCTCAGCGGGAAGCCGCGATCGCCTGGGCGAAGGCCTTGACCGCGGCGCCAGGCCCCTGCGGATGGTCCCAAACCGCCGAAATCACCGCCAGGAAATCCGCCCCGGCCTTGACCAGCGGCGGGCAATTCTCGGGCGTGATGCCGCCGATGGCGACACAGGGTACGGTCATGATCTCGCTCCACCAGCGCAGGATCTCCGGCTCGGCCCTGGCCTTGGCCTCTTTGGTCTTGGTGGGGAAGAAGGCGCCGAAGGCGACGTAATCGGCGCCCGCCTCGGCCGCCTCGATGGCTTCATGCCGGCTGTCGCGGCAAGTGACGCCGACGATACGTTCGGGACCGAGCAGCGCGCGCGCCTCGGCATAGGGCGTATCTTCCGGCCCGACATGAACGCCATCGCAGCCGCAAGAGAGTGCCAGGTCGGCCCGGTCGTTCATCAGGAAGGTCGCGCCCCGCTGTTGCGCCACCGGCCGCAGGACATCTGCGGCGCGGCGGATGGCGTCGTCATTCGCATTCTTGAGGCGCAGCTGAACGCAGGCGACATCGCCAGCATCGAGCGCCTCGGCCAGCTTGCCGGCGAAACTTTGCGGCTCCAGCGCCAACGGGGTGATGAGATAGAGGCGGCTCACGCCTCGCCGCGATAGATGCGGATGATGGTATCCAGCATCTTGAGCGCTTCGGCGCGCGGCCGCTGGAAAGTGTTGCGGCCGATGATCGAGCCGGTGCCGCCGCCGTCGCGGATGGCGCGTGCCTCGGTGTAGACGCCCTCGAGGTCCTTGGCTTCGCCGCCCGAGAATAAGACAATCCGCTTGCCAGCGAAGCAGCACTGCACGACATGACGTATGCGCGCGGTCAAGGTCGAGATGTCGATCTTCTGCGCCTCGTAGACCTTTTTCGCCGCCTCCAATTCGAGATGCGCGGTGGGCGGCTTTACCTTGATGATATGCGCGCCCAACAGCGCCGCCATGTGGGCGGCATAGGCGCAGATGTCGATCGCGGTCTCGCCTTCCTTCGAGAGATTGCCGCCGCGCGGATAGGACCAGATCACCACCGCCAGGCCCGCCGCCTTGGCCTCGCGGCCCATCTCGGCGATCTCGCCCATCATCGTGTAGGCCGCGTCCGAACCCGGGTAGATGGTGAATCCGATGGCGGCGCATTTGAGCCGGATCGCATCCTGGACCGAAGCGGTGATCGCCTGGCTGGGGGCCTCCTTGGCCCGCGCTAGGCTGTTGGCCGAATTCAATTTGAGGATGGTCGGAATCTTGCCGGCGAAGGTGCCGACCCCGGCCTCGATCATGCCCAAGGGCGCGGCATAGGCCGAAAGCCCCGCATCGATGGCGAGGCGATAGTGGTAATGCGGATCGTAGGCCGGGGGATTGGGCGCGAAGCTGCGCGCAGGCCCATGCTCGAAGCCCTGGTCGACCGGCAGGATCACCAGTTTGCCGCTGCCGCCGAGCCTGCCCTGCATGAGGATGCGCGCGAGATTCGCCTTGGTCTTGAGCGAATCGCTTTCGTAAGCGTCGAGGATTTTCTTGACCGGTTTGGTGATCGCCATGGCGGTTCCTTGTTCAGGCCGGATATAGCAGACGAGCCGGCATCAGGCCAATGTCTCGCCCGCGAGATAGGCGCGGCACGATGCCTCGGCGTTTTTCTTGTCGCGCAGGTCGAGCGCGGAATCGTCGCCGCCGGTTTCGATCGCGGCGCCGAGCGCGCGCGCCATGTCTTCGAGATCCGCGCGCGCCTGGGCGTTGCCGGAAAACCCCACCCGCTTGAAGCCCAGGCGCAACGCCGCCAGCGCCGCCCCGGCCGCATCGCCGCAATCCAAGGCGGCTTCGGCCTCGACTCCGGGACAGGCCGATTTCGCCTGCTCGACCAGGGATTTAAACCAAGCCGGGCCGGCATAGGCACCGGCGCCAGGACCGCTCGCCAGTACCACCTTGCGCTTCAAGGCCGCGGCCGCAGCCAACGCGGCGCGGGCCTGACCGAGCGAATGGACGACGATTCGCCCGCCCACGGCTCAGCCCAGCGCGCCCACCAGCGCCGCCGCCTCGACCATGCGGTTGGAGAAGCCCCATTCATTGTCGTACCAGGCGAGGACGCGGCAGAAGCGCTTGCCCATCACCACGGTCTGAGTCAGGTCGAAGGTCGCGCTATGCGGATCATGGGTGAAATCGCCCGAAACGCATTCGTCGCGGTTGACGGCGAGGATGCCCTTGAAGCGGTTGGAATTCGCCGCCTTGGTCATGAGCGCGTTGATTTCGTCTTTTGCGGTGTCGCGCGACGCGGTGAAGGCGAAGTCGATCAGCGAAACATCGGCGACCGGCACGCGGATCGAGATGCCGTCGAGTTTGCCCTGCAAGGACGGCAGCACCAGACCCAGCGCCTTGGCCGCGCCGGTCGAGGTCGGGATCATGTTGAGCGCGGCGGCGCGGGCGCGGCGCATGTCCTTGTGCAGCGTGTCGACTGTGTTCTGGTCTCCGGTATAGGCGTGGATCGTCGTCATATAGCCGTGTTCGATGCCGATGCCTTCGTTCAACACATAGGCCACCGGCGCCAGGCAATTGGTGGTGCAGGAGCCGTTCGACAGCACCTTGTGTTCGGGCTTCACTTGGTCGCTGTTGACGCCCATCACCATGGTGATGTCGACGCCATCGGCCGGAGCCGAGACGATGACTCTTTTCGCTCCGGCTTCGATATGTTTGGCGGCCGCCTCGCGCTTGGTGAAGAGCCCGGTGCATTCGAGCGCAACATCGATCTTCAAACTCTTCCACGGCAGCTTGACGGGATCGCGCTCGGCGCTGACCGCGATTTTGCCCTTGCCGATGTCCATCCAGTCATCGCCGGTCTTGATTTCGCCTTTGAAGCGGCCATGCACGCTGTCGTATTTCAGCAGATGCGCATTGGCCGCGACCGAGCCGAGATCGTTGACGGCGATGATTTGCACATCGTCGCGATTCCGCTCATGCAGCGCGCGCAAAATCAGCCGCCCGATGCGACCGAACCCGTTGATGGCAACCCGAACGGCCATGAATCCTCCTAGACCAACGCCAGCGCCGCTGAGCATACCGCCTCGGCGGTGATGCCGAAATGCTTGTAGAGATCTGCGGCCGGGGCCGAGGCGCCGAAGCCCGTCATGCCGACGAAGCCGCCAGCGCGGCCGATGTAGCGGTCCCAGCCGAAACGCACGGCCGCCTCGACCGCGACAAAGGGTGCCTCGCCCAGTACCGACCCGCGGTAAGTTGCCTCCTGCCGGTCGAACAATTGCCAGCACGGCATCGAGACCACCGCGGCTTCGACCTTCTTCTGCGCCAGCAAATCGCGCGCCGTCAGCGCCAGCGAGACTTCCGAACCCGTCGCCAGAATGGTCACCTGGCGCTTGCCTTTCGCCTCGGCCAGCACATAGGCGCCGCGCGCGCATTTGTTCCCGCCATCCGCGCCCTTGCGCAAGGCGGGAACGGATTGCCGGGTCAGGGCCAGGATCGAAGGCGTCTTGGGTTGCGTCAAGGCAAGCTCCCAGCATTCCGCGGTTTCGACCGCGTCGGCGGGCCGGAATACCAGGAGATGGGGAATGGCCCGCAAGCTGGCAAGGTGCTCGACTGGTTGGTGCGTCGGTCCATCTTCGCCGAGGCCGATTGAGTCGTGCGTCATCACATAGATCACGCGCAACTCCATCAACGCCGAAAGCCTGATCGCCGGGCGGGCGTAATCGGTGAACACCAGGAACGAGCCGCCATAGGGAATGATTCCGCCATGCGCGGCCATGCCGTTCATCGCCGCCGCCATGCCGTGCTCGCGAATGCCGTAATGGATGTAGCCGCCGGAGAAATCCTTGGCGGTTATGACCTTCTGACTTTTGGCCTTGGTATTGTTGGAGCCAGTCAAATCGGCCGAACCGCCGATCAGCTCGGGTAAAACCGGCGCCAGCGCGTCGAGCACATTGCCCGAAGCCTGGCGGGTGGCGATTTTGGGCGCATCATTCGCGGCCTTGGCCTTCACCTGGGCCAACGCCGCGCGCGCTTCGGGCGGGAGATCACCTTTCATGCAACGGGAAAACTCGGCGCGGGTATTGGCGTCAGCCGCGTCGAGCCGCTTCTTCCAGGATGCCGAGAACTTGGCGCCTCGCGATCCCGCGTCGCGCCAGAATTTCACCACGTCCTCGGGCAGGACGAAGGGTGGCTCCTGCCATCCCAGACGTTGGCGCGCACCGGCGATCTCGGCCGCACCCAGAGGCGAGCCGTGAGCGGCCGCCGACCCTGCCTTGGTCGGCGCACCGAACGCGATCGTGGTTTTACAGGCGATAAGCGAGGGCCGCACGCTGGTGCGCGCTTCGGAGAGGGCGGCAGCAAGCGCCTCGGTGTCGTGACCGTCAACCGCCGTGGCGTCCCAGCCCGCGGCGGAAAAGCGCGCGAGCTGGTTTTCGGACGTGGACAGCGCAGTAACGCCGTCGATCGAGATGCTGTTGTCGTCCCACAGCACAATCAGCTTCGAAAGCCGCAAATGACCGGCGAGCGAGATCGCCTCCTGGCTGATTCCCTCCATCAAGCAGCCGTCGCCGGCGATGACATAGGTATAGTGATCAACCAGATCCTTGCCGAAGCGCGCGGCGAGTATGCGCTCGGCCAGCGCCATGCCGACCGAATTTCCCAGCCCTTGTCCCAGGGGACCGGTGGTGGTCTCGATGCCCGCCGCATGCCCGCGCTCGGGATGGCCGGCGGTACGGCTGCCGAGTTGGCGAAAGCGCTTTAATTCGTCGATCGTCATGTCGGCATAGCCGGTGAGATAGAGCAGCGCGTAAAGCAGCATCGAGCCGTGACCGGCCGACAAAACGAAACGGTCGCGATCGGGCCAATCCGGTTGCGCCGGATCGAATGCGAGAAAACGCGTGAACAGCACGGTGGCCGCATCGGCCATGCCCATCGGCATGCCGGGATGGCCGCTCTGCGCCGCCTCGACCGCGTCCATGGCGAGAGCGCGAAGTGCATCCGCCATGTGCCGGAGCATCGGATCGCGCGGCCGCGGCAAGGGCGGCGACGATGCGGTCGGGGTCGAAGTGGCACTCATCGCAGAAGAATCGATTCGGCCTCAGCGTGATCGGGGCGTGATCGGGGCCGCACCTTGGCGCAGGATCGGCTTTACCGTCAACCCTCGATGTCGCGGGACAGAGGAGCCGGAGCGCGGTGCGGTTGCGGGCCGGTGGGCTTTACCGCTAAGGTCGCGCAATCCGGGATCTCGCGCGGACTCTTGGGGCGTAGCCAAGTGGTAAGGCAGCGGATTTTGATTCCGCCATTCGGAGGTTCGAATCCTCCCGCCCCAGCCAACCAAATAAACGGGATTTCCGAGGTCACCTGGGCAATAAAGATCGGGCGGCCTCGATAACGCGCTCCACGCTTATGCTGCGGACAGCATCGCCGGCGAGCGTTTCATCATACGTAAAAACTCTTTCCGGCCTCACAATTTTGAATGGAACGCCGACGGGCCCAAATACGCGGTCAAAATCAAGGCGGTGATCGGGACAATTTATCCATGACACCTCGACAACCGAGACGTCCAAAGCAGCGGCAATATGCTTAGGCGCACTATCGTTGCCGATGAAAAGTGAGCATCGTTTCAAGATAGACCCCATTTTAAGGATGGATGTATTGCCAACTAAGTCCCAGATCAGCGAAGGCCAATCCGGCAAATGCAGCGAATCATTGCGGTCGGATTTACTTCCCAAAAGGATAAACCCGAATTTTCCCGCCTTATCAATTTCCGACATGGCTTTGGCAAAGAAATGGGTTGGCCATATTTTGTGTGGCACTCCAGCGCCGATCCCAACGGCAATTAGTTTTACGTCCGAGCGGAATCCGTCCTGTGCCTTCACGTCTATTCCTGGCTTATAGCGTTCTCCCCTGTACCCGAGTTGCTCGAGCAGCCGGTACGGCGCGAGCCAAGCTGGTTCCAACGGTCTCGCCAGGGGAACAACATCAAAGCCGACATAGGATTTTGGTTTATTGACCGCGATGAAGGCCGAGGCTCCATAATAATCCGGCGCCGGACGCGGGTTAAGAACCAGATCGAAAGATGGAGCGATATTTTCTGCCTTGTCCACTTCCACAACGCAGCCAAGCCATGGACATATGCGCCAAAACTCGGCTGTCTTTCCGGTGCATATCATCGTCAATTCGGCATCGGGCCAAAATTCGTGGCAAGCGCGAACGAAGCCCGTGCGGATGACCTGATCGCCGAGGGCATCCAAGGAAACTATGCCTATCCGCATCAGCGCTTTTCCTTGGTACCGGTCACGACGCGAATTGCCCTGTTCTTTGAATAGGAGCCGCCTGTCCTGCGATGTGAGCCGCGCCCGTAGCGGTTATGGTTTGGGCGGCGCGGGCGTCGGCAGACCGCTATCCATCGCGCCGATGCCCCCGATCTTGGCCGTGACCTGCACCTTACCGGCCTTTTCGAAGGTGAGGGTGATCGGAAAGCTCTGGCCTTCGACCAGCGGCTGTTTCAAATCCATCAACATGACGTGGTAGCCACCGGGCTTGAGCATGGCCGTCGCGCCGGCCTTAACGTCGATCCCCGGCACCGGGCGCATCATCATCACGCCGTTCTCCAGGCTCATGCTGTGGATCTGCGCCTCGCCCGCCACCGGCGTCGCCACGCCGACGAGCCGGTCGTCGGTCTGGCCCTGGTTGACCAGCGTCATGTAGGCGGCGCCGGTCTTGGCGCCCTGCGGCGTGGCGCGGGCCCAGACATTCACGGCCTGAACCGCGGGCGGGTTGCCGGACTGAGCGGCGGCGGAACCGGCAAGAAACGCCGCAAGCATTCCGATCACGGCTATTCTGCAAAACATGCCGCGAAGCATAGGACTCACTGCCGGCGATGGGTAGCGAAGAAGGTCAGGATTTCCTCGGCGGCGGAAATCGTTCTACCGCCCCCGGCCGAAGGGAAGATATCGCGCGGCCAGTTGTGGTCGCCGTTCACGATCTGCCACAACACCACTTCGCTGTTTCCATCGCAGTTGCCATAAACCTCGCGCTTCAGCGTCGTGCCGTCTGTGTCGGCGATCTTGGGTTTGGGATCACAACCGTCGCTTGACGCCCAGAAAGATACCGCGTCATCGACCGACATCTTCCAACGATGAGGAAAGGGCAAGAGTGGCGAGGAGCCGCCCTCGTAGAGGATAAGGAGATCCTTGCGTCCGTTGATGATCATCACCGGCACCGGCGTCTTGGGCATGGGAATGAGATATGATGTGTCGTCGCGGGTCAGGCCGCCGATCGCCGCCGAGACCGGCGCCACCGCGGCGAACCATTCAGGATGGATGGCGGCAAGCTGATAGGTCAGCATGCCGCCATTGGATATTCCAGTGGCATAGACCCGGCTGCGGTCGATCGGACGATGCTGCGCCACGTCATCGATCACCGCGCCGACGAAGCCGATATCGTCGACATGGCGGGTCACCGCGTCGCCACAACAGATCTGCGCGTTGAAAGTGCGCTGCGGCGGATTGCCGCCTTCACTGCCATCGGGATAAACCACCAACATACCAAGCTTGTCGGCCGCGTCGGAAAGGCGCGACTGGTTGGCGAAACCCCGTGCGTCGTCGCCCGCGCCGTGCAGCGCGATCACCAGCGGCAACGGGCCATTGCCCGCGCCACGCGGCACGTGCACGTAATAGTCGCGATCGAGGCCCTGCCATTGGAGCGTGACGAGCACATCCGCCCGCGCCGGCGCGGCCGCGAGCAGGCAAATGACCAGCAGAACGGCGGCAACCCTCATTCGGCGCCCGCGAAGGCGCGCTCCACGGTGGAAGGCTGCTTGCGCTTCCACGGCGCCGCTTTGAACCAGGCGACGCCATAGGCGATGGCGAAAAGCAGGCCGAAGCTCGCGCCATTGACCGCGAGCTGGATCGGCGCACCGGTACCAGCATGGTCGAATACCATGCCGCCAACATAGGACAGCACCATGCCCGAGGTGAAGATCGAAAGCGCTTGCTGACCGCATTTGACGAAGGGCTTGAGCGGGGGCGCCAGCAGAACCGTCTCTCGGCCCTTGAGCAGAACCACCGTGACATAGGCCGAGGCGAGGAAATGGACGTATTGCATTGGGTCCATGTAGGTTTTGTCGCTGTGAACGTCGATCCATTGGCGCAACGCGTCGATCGAGGGCACGCGCTCGAACACCGAAGGCAACGAGATCGCCAGGCCCGCCAGCAGCACGGCGACGCTGCCCCAAAACAGAACGTGAGAATCGAGCGGAACTTTGATCCAGCCGCGCCGCAGCGCGAAGCCGGTGAAGAAGATCAGCTGCCAGGCGAAAGGATCGAAAAACCACATCCTCTGATCATCGGCATTGGCCGGGAAATTGATCCCGAAGGCCCAGGCGGCGGCATAAAGGGTGAGCGAGGCCGCCATGGCAAGGAAAGGGCTTAGCCGCGCCAGGATCATCACGGCCGGCACCATCGCCAGCACGACGATATAAAGCGGTAAGATGTCGAGATAGTGCGGCACGTAGGTCAGGGTGAAGAGACCGATCAGCGTGTCCTGGGGATCGGAGAAAAAGCGCTGCAGTTGCGACACCGCGATGTAATCGGTGTCACCGAAAATGCGCGTGCCGGCGGTTACCACCATCGCGGTGACGAAGAACATTCCCAATTGCGCGGCGTAGAGTTGCAGACATCGGTAGAGGATGCGCAGACTGCCGATCAACCAGCCCCGGCTCAGGAACGTGCCGCCAAAGGCGATCGCCGCCGCCATGCCGGACAGGAACACGAACATGTTGGCGGCGTCGCTGATGCCGAAACGCGCCGGGATGTAATTCCACAGGATATTACCGCGGCAATGCGCGATGAAGATGATGAACATGGCGCTGCCGCGGAAGAAATCGAGCCGCGGATCGCGGCCCTTGTTCAATGCCGATACGTCTTCCACAACGCTCTCCGGTCTATGACGAACGCAACTTCGCCGGGATCGGGATGAAGGGCAGATAGCGCTCGATGAGCGCGATGCCACGCCGGCGGCGGATGACCATGATGGCGATGCTGAACACCCACACCGTGCAGGCTTCATGGAACAGCACGCCGCCGTCGCCGTAAGGATCGATGCCGAGCGGCGAGAACAGGTGGAAGAAGATGGCGCCGCTCATGATGCAGAAGGCCATCGCCGCGCCCGCCACCTGGAGCGGCGGGATGAACAGCAGGATCGAGGCAACCAGTTCAGTGCTGCCGGTGCCGATGCGCATGAACTTCTCGTGGCCGTGAAAACCCAGCCAGTCTGTCAGGATGGTGAACAGCCAGACGCTGCCGTCATCACCGGTGAATTTGTATTGCAGGTACCAGACGAAGATGTAGGCGATGTAGATCGCCATCGCCCAGGCGGCCAACCCCAAGATTCTCTGCATGACGTTCCTATTCCGTCCTTCTATAGCAAATCCCCGCGGCACCGGTCACGATCCGCGATGCCGCGCCTAGTTCACATCCGCGCGAGCGAAGCCGGCGACGCGCTTATATTGCTCGGAAAGGTTGCGCAGTTCGTCTTGACTGATGAAGCGGCCGAGATCGTCGAAAGGCTTGTCGCCGGTTAGCTCCGCCACCTTGATGTTGATGAAATCGGGCGGGTTGGCGCGGTTGGCGAGGACGATCTTGGAAGTCGCCGGACGGCGTATCGCTTCATAGGCCTTGAGCGCCGCGCGCCGGTCGCTTGCTTCCGCCAGTTTCTCCGCCAGCACGCGCGCGTCGATCAGCGCCTGGGCCGCGCCGTTGGAGCCGCGCGGATACATCGGATGCGCGGCGTCGCCCGCCAGCGTCACTCCGCCGGAGCTCCAGGAATCGACCGGATCCCTGTCGACCATCGGATATTCGAGCAGCACCTCGGCGCCGCGAATCATCTGCGGAACATCGAGCCAATCGAAGCGCCAATCTTTGAAATGATCAAGGAAATCCTCGATCCGTCCCGGCTTGTTCCAGTCGTTCTTCTCGGGCTTGCCGGATTGGATGTTGACCACCCAGTTCACGAGCTGTCGACCGCCGCCGAGATCGGCGATGGGATAGAGCACCATCTTGCCGCCGTGGATCGAGCCGATGCGCATATAGCTGTGGCCGGTCAGGATCGATTTCATGGGGGTGACGCCGCGCCAGGAGTTGATGCCGCCGAAGGCCAGGTCTTCCCGGGGATAGAACTGGCGGCGCACGGCGGAATTGACGCCGTCGCAGCCGATGGCGATCGCGCATCCGACCGGCGCGCGGCCGCGGAAGCGAAGCCGGACGTCCCGCCCCTCCTGCTCGACCCCGATGCAATGATGGCCGGTGACGATGCGGTCCCCGCCCAGGCGGCTGACCGCCGCGCGGTAGAGGATCATGTGCAGCTTGCCGCGCGGAATGCCCAACTCGGGATAGGGATAGCCCGCTTCGCGCCCGCGCTTTTCCCTGTAAAGCAATTGGCCGAAGCGGTTGAAGAAGCAGCTCTCGCGCATCTCGATTGCCGCTGCAATCATCTCGCCGTCCAATCCCAGCGCCGCCAGCTCACGCATGGCATGCGGCAAGAGCGTGATGCCGACGCCTAGCTCCTTCAGTTCGGGCGCGGCCTCGTATACCCGGGATGGAATCCCGCGCTTGTGCAGATTGAGCGCCAGACTCAGCCCGGCGATGCCGCCGCCGACGATCGCGATCTCATCGGACGCAATCACTCCAGGCTCTCGCGCCAGAAACCCAGCGCCTCTTGTCCGGCGCGGTCGGAATAACTGAACAGCACGGTCTCGCGCGCGGCGGTCAGGCGATAGGGGCACCAGGGCGGCACCACGAACACGTCATGCGGCGCGAAGGCGAATTTTTGTCCGCCGGCCTCGACCGATCCTTCGCCCTCGGCGACGGCGAAGACCGTGCCGTCGGTGCTGCGATAAACCTGCCCGGCGAAACCCGCCGGCAGCAATTGCATGAACACCGCCATGGTCGGGAAAGGATGCCTGCCATTGGCCGGGTTGGCATAACGCAGCCGCGCGCCATGCGCCGGGTGAAGCGCCTCGTGCCGGGCCACATGGTCGAGCGCCGCCCGCGTCCGGTCATAGGGATAGCGCAGCAGCGGCGAGGCGGCGCCGTTGGCCTGATCGACCGGCAGCAGATTGGCGCCGTAGAGCGCTGCAGCGGCGCCCTCGGCGCGGAAATTGGGCTGGCTTTCCGCGGGGTAATCCTCGCGGAACTGGGCGCCGAAGAAACGGGCGAAGGGCGTATCGAGCCCGTCGAGCCACACCACCGGATTTCCGCCGGGATTGCCGTGATCGTGCCAGGCCCAGTTGGGCGTGACAATGAAATCGCCCGGCGACATGGGAACGCGCTCGCCGCCCACCGTGGTATAGGCGCCTTCGCCTTCGACGATGAAGCGGAGCGCGCTCGGGCTATGGCGGTGCGAAGCCGCCACTTCGCCCGGCAGGATCACTTGCAGCCCGGCATAGAGCGAATTGGTTATATAGGTCGTGCCCTTGAGGCTGGGATTTTCCAGCACCAAAACCCGGCGTTCCGCCGCTTTTTTGGTGATGAGCCCCGCCGCGCGCATCAGCAGCGGCCTCAATTCGGCGTAGCGCCACAGCGCCGGCACGCAGGGACTACCCGGTTGCATCGGCGTGGTTCGTTCCCACAGCGGCATCAGGTTGAGCTTGCCGATGTCGCGCGAGAATTGCGCGAGTTCGGGATTTTCGCCGGCAGGCAGGCTCATGGTTTCGATTCCTCCGCCGCCATATTAACCGCGCGACACCGGCTTTGCAGCCTCCGGCATATGCCAATAACGCATACTTGGTTTCGGCTGGAATGGATTAGCTTTGCTTTCATGGCCGAAGACATCGTCATCCCCGCCCATCGCGCGCAGCCGCGTCCGTGGCACCGGGCGACGGCTGGGCTGTCGGCGTTGCTGCTTGGCATCGGCTTCTCGCGTTTCGGCTTTGCGCCGCTGATCCCGGCCTTGATCCAGGCGCATTGGTTCGGCGCCGCCGACGCGGCCTATCTCGGCGCCGCCAATCTCATGGGCTATCTCATCGGCGCGGCGGCGGCGCACCGCCTGGCGCAACTTCTACCTCCCGTGGCGTTGATCAAGATTTCGATGCTGGCGGCGGCGGCATGTTTTTTCGCTTGCGCCTTTCCGTTGGGCTTCGCTTGGTATTTTCCGTGGCGGCTTTTGGCGGGCATCGTCGGCGGCCTTCTGATGGTGCTGGCGCCGTCGGCTATCCTGGCGGAAACACCGGAGGCGCGGCGCGGCCGGGTGGCGGGCGTGATCTTCACCGGGGTGGGCGCCGGTATCGCATTGTCCGGCACACTGGTGCCATGGCTGGTGCAATTCGGCCTGCCGGCAACTTGGTTCGCGCTGGGATTCTTCGGTCTGGCGCTGACCGCGCTGTCCTGGGGCGGCTGGCCGCATCAGGCGACGATGCCCGCAGCGCGCAAAAGCCTTGCGCCCCGCCCGCGTTTCACCTTGCCGCTCTTATTGCTGATCGCCGCCTATACCTGTTGCGGCCTCGGTTTCGTGCCGCACACCGTGTTCTGGGTCGATTACATCGCCCGCTTCCTCGGGCGGGGCCTGGCCAGCGGCGGCTTCTATTGGGTGCTGATGGGTTTCGGCGCGGCGGCCGGACCGTTGCTCTGCGGCCTCTTGGCCGAGCGGCTGGGCTTCGCGCGCAGCTTCGCCTTGGGCCTGCCGGGTCTGGCGGTGTGCGTTGGCTTGCCCCTGCTGTTCTCGCAGCCGGTTTTTCTTGCGATCTCGTCGCTCGGCGTCGGCGGCATCGGGCTCGGCATGGTCGTGCTCGGTTCGGGCTGCGCCGGCGAGCTGGTGCCGATCGAACAACAACGGCAGGTTTGGGGCTGGATGACGGCGACCTATGCCGTGACCTATGCCGGCGGCGGTTATGCGCTGTCGTTCCTGTTCGCCCGCACCGGCTCTTACGAATTGCTGTTTGCCATCGGATCGGGGGCGATGCTGCTGGGCGGGTTGCTGGCGCTGCCCGGCGCGCTCAGGCCACGAGCGCTACGGCGTGGCGCAGCGCCGCCAGGAATTCCTCCCGCCAGGTGATGACGGTGTTGCGCGATACGACGTCCATCATCGCCTGCCAGCGCTCGCGGCGCTCCTCGAGCGACATGGCGAGGCCGCGATGCAACGCCGCGGCGATGTCGTCGACGTCGATGGGATTGACCAGCAGCGCGGTTTCGAGTTCGCTGGCGGCGCCCGCGAAGCGCGACAGCACCAGCACGCCGGGGCGCTCTGGATCCTGCGCCGCGACGTATTCCTTGGCCACAAGGTTCATGCCGTCGCGCATCGGCGTAACCAATCCTATCTGCGCCAAGCGGAAGAACCCCGCCAGGGTCTGGCGCGAAAAGCTCTTGTTGACGTAGCGCACCGGAGCCCAATCGAATTCGGCGAATTTGCCGTTGACGCGGCCGGCGGAGCTCTCGAGTTCGCGCCGCAACGCACGGTATTGCCCCACCTCGCTGCGCGAATGCGGCGTGATCTGGAGATAGCTGAAGCGACGGCGCTGCTCCGGATGCTGGGTCAACAGGCTCTCGATCGCGTCGAAGCGGTTGGGGATGCCCTTGCTGTAATCGAGCCGGTCGACGCCGATGATCAGGCTGCGGTCGGCCATGCTGTCCTTGAGACGTTGGGCATCGGGCGAGTCGACCGCCTTGCGAGCGAAAGCGACGAAACCGGCGGTATCGATGCCGACTGGAAATGCGCCCACGGCGACGCGCCGGCCGAAGGCGGTGATCGCTCCGTCGCCGTGCTCCGAATCCTGCGCGATGCCGGCGACGTAATCACGGAAGGCACGCGCACCTTCCTCGGTCTGGAACCCGACCAGATCGTAATGGCACAGCGCTTCGACGATATCGTCCTTGCACGGCAGCACGACGAGCACGTCGGGCGGCGGGAAGGGCGTATGCAGGAAAAAGCCGATGCGGTTCCCGGCGCCGAGCTTGCGCAGCTCCCGTCCAAGCGGAATCAGGTGGTAGTCGTGCACCCAGACGATATCGTCGGGCTGCAATAACGGTTTCAGTTCGCGCGCCAGACGGGCATTGACGTCGAGATAGCCCTGATAGTCGCTGCGCCGGTATTCGACCAGGCCGAGGCGGAAATGAAACAGCGGCCACAGCGTGCCGTTGGCGAAGCCGACGTAATAGGCATCGTGCTCGGCGCGGGTGAGCGGAACGGTGACGTAAGTCACCTTGCCGGCGGCGAGGGTTTCGGGCGGCGCATCCGGGGAAGCTGCGATCCGGTCGCTGCAGCCGAACCACAGGCCGCCATAGTGCCGCAGCGTCTCGCGCATGGCGACGGCCAAGCCGCCCGCCTGCGCGGCGCGGTCGGTCGGCAGACTCACGCGATTGGAAGCGATCACGAGCCGCGCCAAAATGCCTCCTCCCAGCTCTTGCTGAGCCGCATGGCCGAGATGATCAGCCCAACCATCGAATAGGTTTGCGGAAAATTGCCCCAGAGCTCACCGCTCGCGGGGTCGATATCCTCGGCGAGATAGCCCAGGCGATTGCGGCGCGCCAGCATCACCTCGAAGATCCGGCGCGCCTCGTCCACGCGCCCCACTGCGGCCAATGCATCGACGTACCAGAAGGTGCAGACGGCGAAGGCCGTGCTCGGCACGCCGAAATCGTCCTGCCCCGCATAACGCATGAGATAGTCGCCGCGACGCAGCGTGCGCTCTATCCGGCCGAGCGTGCCGAGGAAGCGCGGGTCATCGGCCGCGACGAAGCCGATTTCCTGCAACAGAAGCAGACTGGCGTCGACGTCGTTGCCGCCGAAGCTGGCGGTAAAGCTGTCGAGTTGCGGATTCCAGGCTCGTTTCAGAATTTCACCGTGGATACGGTCGGACTCGGCGCGCCAGAAATCGCACCGCTCCGCCAAGCCCAGCACGCGGGCAATACGGGCCAGCCGGTCGCAGGCCGCCCAGCACATCACGCTCGAATGGGTGTGGACGGCGAGAAAATTGCTGCCGCGGTATTCCCACAGGCCGGCATCAGGCGCAAACGCCACCGAAATTGCCTTGGCGCCCACGGCCTCGAGCCGCCGGAACAGGCCGGCATCGCCTGGACGCGGCAAGCGGCGATCGAAGAACATCTGCGCCGCCGCTAAAACGACGCTGCCATAGACATCGTTCTGCGTCTGGGTTTCGGCGAGGTTTCCGATTCGCACCGGCCCCATGCCGCGATAGCCGGGGAGATTGGGTGCGACACTCTCGGGCAGATTCTCGCCCGGCACGATGCGGTAGACCGGCTTCAGGTTGCCATCCACCTCCGTTGCCGCCACGTTGGTGATGTAACGGATGAAGTCCTCCATGGTGCGGGTGGCGTTGAGACGATTCAACGCATGCACCACGAAATAGGCGTCGCGCAGCCAGCAATAGCGATAATCCCAATTGCGCACGCTGTTGGGCGCCTCGGGTATCGAGGTGGTGAGGGCGGCGACGATGCCGCCGGTTTCCTCGAAATTGCACAACTTCAACGCGATGGCGGCGCGGATCACCGCTTCCTGCCATTCATACGGCACCGAGAGGTAGCGCACCCACTCGATCCAGTAATCCTCGGTACGGTTATAGAAAGATTCGCCGAGTTCCGAGATCGAGGCCGAGAGCTGTTCGTCCGGGCCGAGCACGATGATCATGGGTGCATGGAGCGCGAACCACTTTTCCTCGACGATATAGGACACCGGCGCGTCGGTGGTGACGCGCACCGCGCTGCC
>Ga0181531_10000429_pt1 | contig 28411 bp, 22 predicted proteins | sample PEATcosm2014_Bin_38_FD_119743 | JGI IMG/M metagenome (GOLD analysis project Ga0181531, IMG submission 119743) | Peatland microbial communities from MTU Mesocosm Facility, Houghton, MI, USA - PEATcosm2014_Bin11_10_metaG | ecosystem: Environmental > Terrestrial > Soil > Wetlands > Peat | place...
GGCGGCGCCTGCGACCACCACGACTCGGCCGGCGAGATCGCCACGTACTGCATCCAGGTCAAGTCGTACCGGATCCCGTCCCAGCAATTCCTCAAGATTCACTTCGCGCAGTTGTTCGACCATTACACGTCCTGCTAGTAGATCTCCCAAGCCGGGTATGGTCTTGAACTTTCGACCGCTAGCGAGACAGTGTTCAATGACCCGCGCCCTTTGCGCGCCGGTCACTGAGGGCATGGCAACAAGTATTTCTTCGATCTGGTAGGCTGCAACAAGGTTCCGTATGTCTTCAATCGTCCCCAGAACCGTGAATCCATGGATGCGTATTCCTTGCTTCTTCATGTCATCGTCCACAAGTCCGACCACCACGTGATTACTATGCATGAGTTCCCGGATCAGAGCTTCGGCTGCGGCCCCAGCCCCCACAATGAGCACTCGCACTCCGTCATGCCGCTCACGGTCGATTTTTTGCAACACTACCCGAGAGATTATGCGCACGCCGCCTAGAGAAGTAGCCGTCAGCAGCGCCTCCAGGAAATAAATCGATATCGGGAGAGCTGCCACCCCGAGCACCACACGGAGGACGAACACGAACCCGACACTCCCCAGGAGAACTGCCTTGCCGATATCCGTCGCATCACTCACACCCGTATAACGCCAATAACCGTGCAAGAGGTTATAGCGCCACATCGCCAACAGCCTCAGTATTACGAGTAAGGGCGCGACTCCAAATACGAGTTCTGGCCGCGGAAAACTGAGATCAAACCTCAGCAGCCAGGCCGCAACCAAGCAGCCAAAGATGAGCAACGACTGCAGCACCGCAATGAGCCAAGTGTGTCGTTTTAAAAACATTTACCGTCTCTTCTGTAAGGATCGTGAATTAGGAAGTGTTGAGAGGGGATCGTCCGTTGGGGATTTTGAGGTGCGTATGCGATTCTAGGAGCCTTTTTCCGTAGCCGACGCCATCACTTCTTCGATTACGTCACAGGCGTATTCGATATTCTGGATTTCCAGGGTTGGATGCACAAGAAACATCAGGCTGGTATCAGCCAATTCCTGTGCAATCGCCAGGCGCTTCGGGTTGCGCCGTTCCTTTAAGAATGCTTTCCGTCGATATGCTTCGCTACAACTGCCCTCAAAGCTCGGGACGTTTTCCGCGCAGATGGCGTGGAGGATTCGATCACGCCCCCAGCCAGGCAACAGTGACTCTGCTCGCACAAAAAGATAGTATTTATAATAGGAGTGATATAAGTGCGCTCCGGGTATGACGAGCCGTACTCCTCTTACGTGGGCCAGCCTCTCGTTAAAAACCGACGCATATTGTCGGCGCGCCTCAATCCATCCATGAATTTTCTTGAGCGTGATGCGTCCGATTGCGGACTGCACCTCCGCCATTCGTCCGTTCCTGGTTAATAACTCGGGGATGCGATGAAACTCAGTTGAATGAGCATGAGCCGATCGGCGGTCCCGGTTGTCATGTTCGTGATAACTGCAGGCACGCTCCCATACTTCAGGATTGTTGGTAGTGAGCATGCCGCCCTCTCCGCCCGTCGTCATAATCGAATCGCGGAAAAATGAAAAGGCGGCGACATCTCCAATCGAACCGACAGTGCGGCCCTTATATTTCGCACCCACGGCCTGCGCGCAATCCTCAATAACCTTCAGACCGTGTTCCTGAGCCAGTTGCATGATCTCGTCCATTTCACAGGGCCATCCGGCTAGGTGCACGACGATGATCGCCTTGGTACGGGGAGTTATCATTCGTCGTATCGTTTCCGCCGTCAGGTTCTGGCTGTCGCGATTCACCTCCGCGATCACCGGACGTACGCCTAGAGCGACAGCGCAGATTGAGGGGTCAATCGAAGTCCGGTCGCTCATGATGACCTCGTCCCCTGGACCGACACCGACTGCCTTCAACGCCGTATCCCGCGCCACGGTGCCGTTTGCCAGAGCAATCGCGTAACGGCAGCCGACAAACTCAGCGAACTCTTTTTCAAAAAGCCGTCCTTGATCGCCCTCCCAGTATTCGATCTTTCCAGAGGAAAGCACACGTCTAGCGGCATCAATTTCATCCGCCGACGGGAACGGCCATGAAGCAAAGCTCGGTGCTTCTCTGTTCATTTGTTGCGACATATACGTCTCCCAAAGTTCGCTGTTAATTGATTGCAGGTCTTCGCAGGCTCGCGGGGGTTATGCTGAACATCAAGTCTTGCCGATTACTGCGTTGTCGATACGGAGATCGAAACTGCGAGCTTTCTAAATTTCGCAGGACGAGAATCGTATTTGTCTTAGTGCGCCCTGGCCGCCTCGACCTTAAGAGCGGCAGAGGGTTGCACCATGCTCCCGGGTCTTGTGGCCGCTGCCATTACTCTTTCGATCACTCGGCAAGCATGGTCAATGTTCTCGGAGGTCAGAGTCGGATGGACAAGAAACATCAAACTGGTCTCTCCCAACTCTTTCGCCACGGGCAGGCGCGGACCTTTTCGCCGTTCTGGCGCAAACGCCTTTTCGCGGTAGATTTCACTACAACTGCCCACGAAACACGGGACACCTTCCGCACCAATCGCTTGTAGGATTCGATCTCGGTCCCAGCCCGATCGTAGTTGCTCGGGACGCACGAATGCGTAGTACTTGTAATAGGCGTGATAAGAGTGTTTCGGAGGGTCAGCTAGGCGTATCCCCGCCAATTTCCCTAGACTCGCGTCAAAAAGACCAGCGTTCTTGCGTCGCGTCTCGACCCAGCCCGGAAGTTTCCTGAGAGCGATCCGTCCGATCGCCGACTGCATCTCCGTCATTCTCGCGTTTGTGCCAAAAGATTCGTGCAGCCAACGGAATCCAACCGGATGCTCGGTGTTGTAAACCGCGTCATAGCTCTTCCCGTGGTCCTTATAACTCCATGCCCGTTTCCAGAGGTCGGTATCGTTGGTGGTGAGCATGCCGCCCTCGCCTCCCGTCGTCATAATCTTGTCCTGACAGAACGAGAATGCCGCGACATCACCAATGGACCCAACCGGCCTGCCTTTGTAGCTGGCGCCCTGAGCCTGAGCACAGTCTTCGACAACCTTGAGTCCGTACTCTCGCCCCAGTTCCATGATTGCGTCCATCTCGCAAGGCCAGCCGGCAAGATGCACCGCTATGATCGCCTTCGTGCGCAGAGTGATCATAGGTCTAATGGTCTCCGCGGTGAGGTTCTGGCTAATCCGATCTACTTCCGCCGTGACCGGACGAGCCCCTACAGCAACCACGCAACTTGCGGAGGCAATAAACGTTCGCGAGGTCGTGATGACCTCGTCCCCGGGGCCAACCCCTAAGGCCTTCAGTGCCGCTTCCAAGGCCACCGTTCCGTTCGCCAGCGCAATCGCATGCTTGCAGCCGGCAAACTCGGCGAACTCTTTTTCAAACAGTCGCCCTTCTTCGCCCGTCCAGTAATTGACTTTGCCCGATTGCAGCACGCGCATGGCAGCATCGATCTCGTCTAGTGCAAAGTGGGGCCATGAGGCGAAAGCGCCATGGTCTTGAATCGCAACTTCAGTTTTCATTGGACTTCTTTCAGGGGATGGTTACTGACGATGATGTGTGTGGTTTCGTCGCGATTCCAAAACCGTAAAATTTGCCGGAATTGGGTTACGACCTCTAACGAAAACTTACAAAGTTGAATTCATTGCAAGAATCTGTTTGAGCCCACTAAGGTCCTTAAGTTCATAATGAAGCTCGGTGTCTCGCGATGCTATCTGCGAATGCAGCCCATTGTCGCGACGGATACGTACGGTCGTCCAGCCAAGCTTTATAGGGGCGGTGAAGTCTTTCGATGGATTGTCCGCAACGTACATACATTCACTCCCGGAGGTGCCGGTTTGTTCCTGCATAGTCAAAAAGGATCGCGGGTGAGGCTTGTAAAAGCCAACACCCCACCGGCCGGTAAGAATCTGAAAGTCGATCCATCGGTCGAGTTGTAAGGCGCTAGCTTTGTTCTCCTGGCTTGCAGTGGGACCATCTGTTATCAGGCCCAACTGGTACTCCGGGCGAAAGATACGCAGACACTCGAGGGCATCTGCCGCCAGAGCGATATCTGGCCTGTGATTTCGATACGCTTCGACGAGTTCCCGTACTAGGCAGTTTGATCCCGAGAGTCCGATACGCGAGAGCGTGCGGTCGAAAATGTCACCGCGCTGGCCGTTCTCAAAAAGTTCCCATGCCACGTCCGAGAAACCACTTACACCGAGTTTCCGCTCAACCAACGCACCGACGTGCAGAAAGCCACTCCGGACGTAATCCCTCTCCAGGTAAAGAGTGTCATCCATGTCGAAGACGATGCACTGAAGTCGACTTTTGTTCTGTTTTCTAAACAAACTGAGGTGGCTCCGAGACAAAAATTGCACTGTCATAACGCAGCATCAACAAGTGATCGCGCCAGCCCGAGAATGTCGCGCTTGAGGCAAGACCGCACATGTCTTCCAGAATCCAGCGGCAAAAGTTTGCTCCCGCCTCGGCTGCGAGCGGGAAGCCCCCTCCGAAGCGCGCATTAATTTCTGTGAATTGGATGTTTTCATCCTCGTCGACGAATCCCTGGAGATTGAGCGGACCCCGAGCGCCTGGTAACGCTTCCGCTACGTTCTTTGCCAACTCCATAAGCTTCTGGTTCTTGACGGTTCTACCTTTGCTAACCTCGCCACCCCGAGTCTCTAAGCGCTGATGAGGAACGGCACAGAGACATCGACCCGAGGAATCTACGAATAGATTGGTTGTGTGCTCAACGCCTTGAGCAATGGACTCAACTAGTAAACCTTGAACTTCTCTCAGAGACCGCAGAGTTTCCGCATTGTTGACGAGTCTTACGCCGATCGACGCGCTTCCATGTCTTGGCTTCACGAGGACAGGGAACCTCCACTGACTCAGGTTGTCAATGGCTTCCGCAACGGACCGCTGCATTACAGTAGGAAATCCGTTGGCCACAAACCAATCGTTTGTCCGAGATTTGTCAAAAGCGATGTCAATAGTGCTGGGACTTGAAATCAGCACCTTTGTGCCTGCCATCTCGAAATCCTGGGCGTAGGCCGCATAAATAGGTAGCTCCGGATCTATCGTTGGAATAACGAGATCCACATTTTGTGTCCCGCAGATTTTCATCGTTGCAGTAACGAATCCGGGTTCGGAGCATCGTGGGACCAGAAAGGAGCGATCAGTCAGGTGCGAGGCCGGAGACAAGTCGGGCGCAGCATCAGTTCCCAAGACAGTTATTGAAATGCTCAGCTCTCGAGCGGCGCGCCGAAAACATTCCACTAACTGCGCACGACGCCCTATGGAGGATATGAGTACTGTGAGATTGCTTTTCATTGACAAACTCCTTGTTGAGGACCTCACGGCGAGTGAACTCTATTAGCCATTTCCGTGATTGATAGGAGGGGCGCCGTCGAATTCCCGCATGGTGGCGTGACCGGGTTGGGAGATGCCTTCGCGCGTTAAGATTTTCGAGGGTGTGAGCGCGAGGATCTTCAGATCCAGCCAGAAACTTTGGTTTTCCACGTACCAAATGTCATACGCGAACTTCTGCTCCCAACTTGCCGCGTTTCGGCCATTGATCTGTGCCCACCCTGTAACGCCCGGCTTCACTTCGTGGCGGCGCATTTGTTCGGGCGTGTAGCGCACCAGATACTGCATCAAAAGTGGACGTGGCCCCACCAGGCTCATTTCGCCGCGAATCACGTTGATCAGTTCTGGCAATTCGTCCAGGCTTGTGCTCCGCAGGAACCGTCCCAGCGGTGTTAGTCTCTCTGCATCGGACAAGAGCTGGCCACTCGCGTCGCGCCTGTCCGTCATGGTTCGAAACTTTAGACACGTGAACGGACGCCCCTTATATCCCGGGCGCAACTGCCGAAACAATACCGGCGATCCCAAAAAAATCTGGACGATCCCGGCAACCGCTAAGAGCAGTGGAGACAAAACAAGCACCACAGCTGCTGCTGCGAACAGATCGAATATGCGTTTTACCGTCAGACTCCCCCCGGGTTAGGTTTCCGATTCATATGCTTTTGCCGCAAGTGCATTTCTGCATCGGCCTGCATGAGGTTAGGATACATTCACGCAGGATTAAGCTCGTTTCGATAGGGCATCGCAGGTTTCGGACGCCATGTCGACTCTTCGGGACGCGAAGATAATCCGAGCAAGATTGGCGGGCCACCGCTTGTTCATGCAAGGTTTTTCAACGGTTAGAAAGAAAATGGAACAAGGGATCAATATCGGCAGTGGGAGCAATATGACCGCAACCAAAGCGTTCAGCCACAGATAGGGGGTCCGCATGGCACGCGCAAATAGATGGCCGAACAGGTATATCAACGGAACATGCAGCAGGTAGATGCTGTAGCACATACCGCCAATTGTGGCGAGCCAGCGCTTTGCCAGCAGCCGAGACAATGCTGCGCCTCTAAACGCCGCGAGAGCGACAGTTCCAAAGCAAATTGCCATTGCTAGATTCGACCCAAAGCCGATCAGTGAGAGGGAATAACCCGCAGTAATGGCGACGCATCCGATTACGTCCCAGCTCAGCGAGCGCTGGCCCTTCCAGAAATCGCTCGCCATGGCTAAGTCGCACACCAAGATTCCAGCTATAAAAAAGGACAAATCTGCAATCAGTGACAAAGCCAAAACTGGGTGCAAACGGCTGACTAGGGATTGCGCAATGAGTGAAGCGAGTGCCAACATTATTAGTAGGCCGCGCCTCACCCATGGCCGCATGCGGAGGGTCTCCATAATCAATGGGGCAATCAGATAAAACTGGACTTCAATCTCCAGCGACCAGGTGATGAACGCTATGGGACTCTTACTACCGTAAATTATTGCGTGGGTGTACGTGCATGTGGCCAGCAAGTGAGGCAATAGTTCCCGCGCTCCGGAATGATGAATGAATACGAGGGAAAAATAGGTAAGCAGCATAGCAATCAGAAACGGCGGCTCAAGCCGGGTCATGCGCCGAGCATAAAAGTTTCTCAACCCGACCCGCGGACCACCGCTCATCGCACTTGCTGCAAAAGGCATTGCTATTACGAACCCGCTGATAACAAAAAACAGTTGGACACCTCGCGCGAGGTGTTCGTGATTATCAATCAGCCACGTCGACCGTACTGGAAGAGTATTCTTCCCAATCACGAATGCAAAGATGTGGACACCCAATACGGTTGCGATTGCAACGAAACGCAAACCATCAATCTGGGGCAAGAAATTGCCGCTCGAAGTCTCCCTTCGCAGAAGCGTAGGGATGACAGCGATCAAGCTAGAGAAATGCCTCAGGGGGTTGTTCATCTTCATCGAATACGCTTTCGGCGGACTAAGTCTTGGAGAATTCCTTGCCCTACAAAAAGTGCCGCTCTATTTGGAATTTTGGAGCGCGTCCCAGCCGCTGGTGTGCTTTGGTTGTCTTTTGGTTTGTTTTTGAGTGCAGTTTGACATGTTCCCCTTGCAAGCTTTCCGCACGCCGCCGGTTTGCGCTTCGGCTGACCTGACTCCACCACGAATATCCGTACTGTGTCCGGAGGAGTGGAAGTCAAACCTTCGCTGCCGCGAACCTGCAAACAAGCCGCCTGAAGGGGCGGAGATACCTCCCACAACCGGACCTGCCTCATCCATCTGAATCGGCGAGGGCTCCAGCGACTTAGTCCCTGATGTGAGTCTCACCGTGCTTCCCCACCCGAGAGATAAAGAAGGAATGACGCCTAAAGCACCCGGCTCGCGCACCTCTGGGTGAGCGCCAATCATCGGTCCGCCCGAGGACGAAGTTCCAATAGGCAAATCTGCCTCAGACGAACCTGCCTGAGTTTTAAGAGATCTCAGATTCGAATTCGCGCCAGATGGTGACGAACTGGTTCGCAGTGAACCGCTTATGGTTGTCTGCGATTGAGTCCGAGCTGGTAGAACTGCCGGGCTCGGTGCTAGCGGTCCTGCTGAAAATGTGACTGAGCGATTTACTGTCGCAGTTATGGATCGATCGACGGGAGTTCCCTGCGATATCGCGTGCGAGCTCAAGCTCAAACAAGCCAACGTCACCGGCACTATAAGGCGAAGCACAGAAACTTGGTCTTTGATCTGCATCATCGCCGCTGCTCCGCGCCTACACCGACAGACATTTTCCAAGCGCGATATTGGTCGTGCGAGTCCAGCAAGCACCGATAAAAATCGACGTAATTGTTCACAACGGTCTCCCGGGCGAAGGCCATCCTCACCCATTCCCCACCCGCTTTGCCCATTTCGCGTGCCGTTGCGTCGTCAGCCAACACGCGGCGGATCGCTTCTTCAAGCTGCGAGGTGTCTCCTTGATCTACGAGTAACGCGGTCTCACCTTCACGTACGGCGTCCACAACTCCGGTCACACGTGTCGCGATAACCGGAAGCTCCGCGGCCTGCGCCTCTAGCAAGACCATTCCGAGCCCTTCGCGACAGCTCGGGAAGGCGAATACATCCATCGCCGCGTACCATGGCGCGATAGGGTCCTGCCAATCTACGGCCGCGATAGCAGGGTGGTTGGCGATTTGCGCACGAACTTCTGGCGGCAGCCCATCGACTTCCTCGTAACCGCCAATCAAAAGTAGTCGCAGCGATTTGTCCCTCTCGCTCAGATTCGAAAACGCGGTCACCAGGTGCTGGACACCTTTATCGCGAACCCAGCGTCCGACGAATCCGATCACGCGTTCCCGAGAACTCCAGCCAAGCTTTCGCCTCAGCTGCATACCCTGCTGGCCGCGCTCCGCTGTGGCTGCAAACTCCTCGATCAGAATTCCGTTAGGGCTGCCCTGTCCAAGAACCTCGCCCTCACTGTTACGCAGAATGCGCATTTGCCGGGCGCGGGCGCAAAGACTGTGGCTGACGCAAAGTGTGATGTGGGCGAAGTGGGCACTTGCTCGTTCCATGGCAGACACCAGCCAGCGCTGCCATCCATGCAAGGTCTCGCTGCGTAGGCCATGCATTTGATAAACAATTCGCGGCACGCCGGTAAGTCGCGCGGCTAGCGTCCCCAGCAATCCGGCCTTGGGCGTGCCTGCCACCACCAATTCGGGGCGCAGCCGCCGCAAAAGCCACGCGAGTTGCCACAGAGAACGCAGATCCGTGAGCGGCGCAATCTCGCGTACCATGTCGACCTCATGCGTCTCAAACCCGTTCTCCAGTGCGTCTTGCAACTGTGCTCCTCTAGCGGATACTAGCACCACCCGATACCCGACCGCGGACAACGCTTCCTTGATACCGTCGAGGAAGCGCAGCGTCACCGCCGCGGTGACCAGAAACACGATGCGTGGTTTTTCGTTGTCTGGAGAATTTGTGAAAATCAAGTGTGAGTGCCCCGTAGGTCTTTCGTGACGTGATGGGCGGTATGGCTTGGAGAACCAACAGCGCTCGGCGCTAATATAGCAGTAGAGCTGTCCCTCAATGTTGCATGTGGGAAAGCCGCTGACTATCGCGGTCATCTCCCTCCCTGCAGGTACGTAGATATTGAGCCCTGCTGACCTTGCGGAAAAATGCGAAACTTCCACGGACTACGCGAATCGGTAAAAAGCTGAGGGCCCATAGGCCGCAAACGCTGCCCGAGGCTTTCCGGTGCCAAGCCTCTCGCAAATGTCCGCGGGCTGCTGACCGGTCGCCCGCGAGAAGCCGGTAAGTCGCTGCGCCAAGCCTCTTGGTCAAGTAATAAGAAGGGAAGTCCCGGGCAAGAACGCTACCAAACTCGGCGAGAGTAAGTTCTTGAAGTTCGGCATAGGCGCACGCGTGGCGAACCTGATTCTGTGCTGACGTCAGCCGTATGGGTGCGTCGGAATGCGCTTGGGCCACTCTTTGGGCCCAGGTTGGAATCCCGAATTTCTCTGCCACTTTCCACCAGAGCAAGTGCTCCCCCGCACTGCGGATCTCGGGATAGGAAAAGCCCGAAGAAAGAAATAGCTTCCGGCGAATCACAGGGAGGAAGTCACCTTTCACTACTCCGCTGACGTAATCGCTCATCTTCAGAATCAGGAATTCACAGGGAATAACGCCGCCACTATGGCCAAACATCAGTACCGGATACTTCTCGATCTCAGAGCCATCCTTAATCTGCTGCGTGATCGAGGATAAGGCATTCGGTAAGAGGGTATCGTCATCATCCAGCATGACTACCCGTTCGTTTGTGGCCTCGCGCAAAGCCCGATTCCGTGCGGCACACGGGCCGCTGTTCACAGCTTGACGCAGGTATCGAACGTTGGGATATCGTGCCCTGATAAGATCAGCCGTGTTATCCGTAGAGGCGTCATCGACGACGATGATTTCGGACACTGGAGTATCCTGCTGCAACACAGAGTCGATCGCGTACCCCACAAGACCGGAGCGGTTGAATGTGGAAATTGCCACTGTAAAGTCTTCCCGTGACTGTGTCATTGGGCTGACGCCTGAACTAGAGCCGCACCATCGATTGTTCGCTCCGCAAACATGACTTCAGCCGGCAGCGAAGTTGCCAGTGCGAGCAAGCAGGTGAAGGTCAAGAGAGCGGTCCCCCCGTAGAAGTACTCGCCAGCATTGCCGGCAATAAGAGCAGCCACCACAACCGCGCGGCTGGATGTATCCAGATGGAAGAATCGCGTCACAGGTCTACCAGCGGCGAGCCAGAATCCCGCCATGATCGCCGTCATTAGCACGAAGCCAATCACGCCAGTCTCCAGCAACATGGCTACAAAAAAGTTATGCGGGCCCGTGACCCACAGCCCGGTGCTGCCGCCGCGGTGAAAGAGCCCCGTGCCCAGGACGGGATGATCGACGACTTTGGGTAGTTCATTCGCCACCGTCGATGCGCGCCCGCTGTCGTCGAAGCCAGCCTCGTTGTTCGCACTGTGGTCTGATAAAAACGTCTCATTGACCAAATGTTGGAATCCGGGCATCTGATAGTAAGCTGCAGACGTCCCTACCACGAGCAGTGAGATCACTAGTAGCACGCGCAATCGGAGGCCGTGCCGGTAGAAGATATACAGAATTCCAAAAAACAATCCAAACCATCCGCTCCTGCCGTGGAGTTGACTGGAAGCTGACCCCACGATGGTAAAGAGCAATAAGCCGCTGATCAACAGCGCGCACCGCCGCCAAGCCTTTGTTCCATTACCATCAAGCAACATTCCTGCCAGGTAGACGAAGAGCAACCCGATGGCTACGACAATCTCGTTGTAGGCCTTGTAAGCGTCGGTGTTCATGTACAGGCCCGCATGAGTCGTTGTAGCCGCCCCCGCCGCGCCCCTCAATACTCCTATGCAGAGGATACCCGCCGCCGCGAGCAACGACCACAACCACATCCTACGATCGCCTGCAGTATTTAGGCGAGAAGCAGCCAGAGTACCGACTCCGGCGTAGAGAGTGAATTTTGTCAGCTTTTCCAAGCCTATAAACAACGCCAGCAAGGGCTCCTGCTCAAAGCGAAGCGGGATGGAAAGCGTGGAGATCAACGCCCATACTAGGAACGCCACAATCACAGGAAATATCCCGTGAATTGCCTTGCGGCTTTTGCCGCCGGGAGCAAGCAGCATTATCAGAAGCAGCGGTCCAATAACTAAGTCGCTGATGTCGGCTCGTCCCACGGTGGTCTTGAACCCCAAACCCATGTTAGGCAAGTACATCAAAGGAAAGATGAAGTACCAGAGTCGTCTCATGGACGCACTTCGCCGTAATAATTGCCACACCGGGGTGCACGGCCGCCATCTCGCAGACCCAGTACGAATCCGCCCAGCCCAGCCTCAATTGCGTCCACCTGACGATAGTGGAAGGTATACGCAAGGCAAAGAAAGCTGAGCCGGACAACTGCGACCGGAAGTTGATACCAGCGCAGGAAGCGCCGGATGAGTACCGTCCGGTTATGACTCAGTGCGCGCACATAGCTTGTCATGTCTTTCTCGCGGCAGCCGCCGTTAGCAGCCGCTAAATGGGTTAGGCGTGCCCGGCCGTTGAAGTAAATCTTGTAACCGCGCTGCCTTGCGCGCAGGCTTAAGTCTGTCTCCTCATAGAGTGAGGCGCCAATGGACAACGACTCATCCACTCCACCGCATTCACGAAGAACACTACGCCAGCAAGAGAAGTTACATCCCTTTACGTGACTGGCCTCGCACTCCTTAGTCGAGTCGAAGCTGCTGACTGGCGATGCCGTCCAGAAGTTGAACCGTCCGGGTCGTCCCTTGCCTTCATTCGCAGCGCGAGATTCCTCGATGCTGCCGCCGACGATCCCAACTCCCCGCAACTTCAAAGCACGCAGGTGCTCAGTTACCAACTCGGGGCCGCATCGGATGTCGTCGTCGACGTACACGATGGCTTCATAGCGCGAATTCTGCCATCCAAAATTGCGCGCCTGCGGCAACCCCCGAAACCCTACGCGGCGATAAGAAATGATCTCCAAATGTGCCGCCGCCAGCGCTTCCATCTCCTCGGTCCCTTCCGCCGACTGATCGACCACTAGTATCTCCAGGGGCCGGTGTTCTTGCGCCAAGAGATCATTCACGGTATCCAACAGATAGGTGCCGCGGTTCAGTGTCGGTACTATCACGGTCACCCCCTGATCGATGTCATTCATGGAATCCTCGCAGTGGCGTGAGCAGCGCCTGAAGCCTTTGGATGTAATGTTCCCATGTGGCCTCGCGGAGAACACGCTGCCGCGCCCGCTCGCCCTCGCGATGAAAGCTCTCTGGGTTGTGTAGCAAACGGTGCATTATCAAGTTCAACGCGGCGACATCATCTTGCGGAATCAGCCAACCACCTTCGCCTTCCCGGACCGCGTCCGGGATACCCCCAGTGCGCGTGCCAACCACCGGCGTCCCACAGGCTTGCGCCTCCAGGAATACCAACCCAAATCCTTCCACCGACTGCCGCTCTTCCGATTGCCGCGTGCAGAGCACAAAGAGGTCGGCGGCTTGGTAATAGGGTGGCAGATCGTGATCGGCTACAAAGCCACACCAGCGCACGAGCGAGTCCACACCCAGTTCTCGCGCCAGTTTCTGCAAAACGGGCAACTCGGTTCCCTTGCCGACCACAACATAGACTAGGTCGTTGCGGTCGTCTTCGTCGAGTAGGGCAAGAGCGCGCAGCACAACGTCAATTCCCTTATAGGCAGCGATGCGTGCCACCGAACAAAGTACGGTCTTGCCCGCCAGTCCAAGCGTGGCTTTCACCGCTGCTCGATCTTCCGCCGGACGGAATCGTTCGGCATCCACTCCAAGTGGAATACATTCCACTCTTGCGCTCGGCGCAGCCGACCGTACGAGACTAGCCGTGTAATGGCTGTTGGCTACAACTAGGTCGGCCTTGGTCAACACGCGCCTCAGCAACCATCGCCACGGGATGCGCCGCCACGCTTGCGTGGATGGCAACAGTTCCAGTCCATGCGCCATGACCACGTGTGGGCGTCTCCCGCTCAGCCAGGCGAGCAATCCTTCCGGGTACCAGATCCCAGAAAGCACCCCGGTGTTGGCCGACAAACGTCGCAGCCTGTAAAGTGCTTCCCATTCACGTCGCGGGCGCCCGGCGGACACTTGATTTTCAGTTGCCCGGTCTTGCGGGTTAGATGGAGCGCCCTCTTGTGTCAGCACCTCCAAGGACCCGCGGTTCTGTCTGAACCCGCGGGCGATCTCAACCATCATTCTCGAAATTCCACCCGACTGAGGGTATTCAAACGAAAACAGTAACCATGCGCTATTGCCTGTTCGCTGCTGCGGGACACATTCAGCGTTGCTCATTTCGCGAGTCACTTCTCCAGCCCCAGAGGTGTGCATCGAAGTAGATATCATCCGTCTGGTTCCTCTTAATTCTTCAAGTATTTCCGCGAAAGTTCGACCTGCCCGCGGATTGTGTGTGGTTCGCACTCCACCTCGCTCGGATGTTGCATCTGAATGCGTCCCATCAAGAAGCCGGGCAGAGTCTCTGCTCGCCGGCTTGGGGATCTCCGCGGTTCAGCAGAATATTGTCGGATCTCGGTTTCTGTGGTAGCACTCGCGTGTTCGCATGCGGTGAAACGTCCCGCATATGGACTTAGTTAATCGGGAACGATGTCCGTGGAAAAATGGTCACCAGGAGGTTGATTGCGGGCCGTCGCCATGACTTGTGTCAAAGCGCAGGATATTGACTTCAGTAACGATGGAAGTATCCGTAGCTTCTTTTGTTTCAAGCATTATCGACGGGCCGTCCGGGCGTACTAAAAAATATCTGAGAAGGGCGTCATCTAACTCAGCGACAGCAGAAGGATTGAATTCTACCTCGAACGTCCGGTCATTGAGGACGAAGGTGAACTTGGGTTGCTGACTCAGTGCCGCGGGAGCAAACTTCAGACTCACAATGTAAACGCCAGGCGGAACGGCAAACTTATGCCTAAAACATTGAGATGTGCATGACTGAGAGGGAGTATCCACGCGACGCACCACATCGTCCACGTGCAATGCTCCCACAATCGGGCTGCCTGCGATACCGCGATCATCATCGTAAGTACGGCCTCCGGTTGCGTTGAACGAAGGGATATCCGAAGCTTTAGAAATACAACCCGACCCCGGCCGAACGAGGAAATCGAGTGGGGTAATTGGCATCGTACTGGCAAATTGCGGATCAGCGTAAATCGAATCACGATCAAGGCCACTTTGTTCCTGGTAAGCTTTCATGGACGCGAACTTTGCTTTGAAATGAACAAATAGTGGTTCTCTCGTAGTAAAGAAACAGTTGTGATTGGATTCCACGTTAGATCCAAATGAGGTCATCGCGCCAGCGGCGGTGGTCGCGGATACGATATTGTCTGAAAATACGATCTTTCCCTTATCGGAGGTGCCCATCAGGGAATACGAAGAGGCATTCAAGATAGTGTTATTAAATACCGAGATCGTGCCCGGGCCCGTAACACCAACGTTGATGCCAGTGGAACCCCGCTTTCCCGATGGCGCTCCAAGGTTATAAATGTTCCCGTAAACGCTTAGGTTTACGCCGTTGGGTGAGCCCGCCGACCATACTCGATGTAGATAGTTGTAGCGAACAGTGCTGTCGTCCTCGTGATAAAAATCCATGCCACCACTATGAGTGTAGTAGTTGTATTCGACCAAACTCTTTTGCGATTCCTGTAAACCTACCCCCATCTTGTCGCCGCCCACTTGAATCCCGAGAATGTTAGTCTTTAGATACGACACCCAGTTATCGCGAAAAGTATTACGGAAGCCTTTCAACGTATACAGCGCCGTACCCCCGCCGCGAAACACTGTGTTGCTTTCTACAAGGCAATCTGAGTCTCCCCACCGAAGATAAATGCCGATTCCGAAAACGTCCTGAATGTCGTTGTGGCGGACAGTCACGTGCTTAGACTCCGTTATATCGATACCTGTACTAAATCGCTCGATATCGAGGTTCTCGATCTGTATGTAGCTGGAATTGGCAACAGAGACTCCAGCGTTTCGAAATATCCGTAATGTGCCGTTCGGTAAATTGCTGCCCTCCGGCATTCGAACCCAAAGGCGGTCACCAAGTCGTCCAACGGAACTCGCTAGCTCTAGTCTTGCGAAGAACGTCTCAATATCTTCATGACTGTCCAACGGTCCAGATGGGTAAATCACTTTCAGGACTTTCCCGCCCAGTACAATTAAGCCCGGAATACTTCCCTCTCCAATGTCGGTTGTGTAGATACCCACATGGCCTGCAATTGGCTCCCAGTGAGCTTGCGGATTATCCCCTAAGATCGCAGGCTTGGCGCCGTCGCCGTAAGCTCCGATTCGAACCGGGCGCTGCGAGGTGCCATTAGCCTGCAGGCGGATCTGACCATCCCACCGATCTCCGCGTCTGAGCAGGATATTGTCGCCTGCTCGGAACGGATCCTTGGACGTCGATTTCCGAAAGATTATCGACAAATGTTGCCAGGCTTTCTCAGGACTGAGACCATCGTTGCTATCGTTGCCGGAAGATGCGGAAACGTAGTACATCGTCGGCGAAGCGGGGGCTGGAATCGCGGCGAACGCTGCGCCGCTACGTGTGGAGATCAGAAAGACCGTGAGTGCGAGTTTAGAGTTGAAATGCATCATTTAGCCTTGAATGTCCGTTGCTTGACTCGAAGTCTTCGGCGCCATCAGCGACTCGAATACTTCCACAAAAGATTTCACTTGTTGCCGGGCGGTGTATCGTTCACATTCGTTTTCATCGGGGACGGGCATTTTGTGTTTTCCTAGGAGAAAGTCGGTTAGGACCTCGACCCGATTGTTGATGGAACCATCCAAGAAAATACCAAGCCGGCTGCGGGTGAGAGCGGTGCGCGCTTCGGAGGGATCGGGCACAACCGCCAGCACCGGCTTACGCATTCCGATGTAGTCGGTCATCTTAGCGAAAGTGGTCCACCAGTACGCACGCGAACCTGGTATCAATATGCCGGCGTGCGCTCCGCTCAGGAGTTCGTATACCTCACGCTGAGGCCGTTGATCCATGAACTCAATGTGCTCATGAAGTCCGAGCCTATCGATCAGGGGTGTTAGGCGAAGGCGGTTTAATTCTAGAGTTCCCACGACTAGAAGCTTGATTCGGGTTTGCTCGACAGCCGGGTTTCTCATGGCGCCCGCAAATGCTTCTAGAAAGCTGGCATCGTAGTCGGAGAGGTATTCTCCAGCAAACAACAGATACGGGAACGTTCGGTGAATCTCTTTCGCGGCTGTCTCCAGGAGACACGAATCCATTCCGGTTGGGATGAATATCGGATCGACTTCTTGCTTGCCAAACATGTCGAAATAAATGCTGCTGAAGCACGAGGCTGCGACCGTTACAGCGTCAGCGTTGCTGAGCGCGTTCTTAACAATATGTCTTTGTTGCCGATAGATGCGGGCCGAATCGCTTGATAACCTCTGCGTGTACGCGAGCGGATCGCGAAAATCAGCGATCCACTTCGCGCCCGCGTTCTGTAAAGCTTGGCCCACAAGTAATGAAGAATACGGCGGCGCTGTCGTCAGCACGAGATCGATCTTGCCATCACGGACCAGTCCTTTGCCGACCTGGATTGCCGTATTGGCCCAGGTCCAATGAGCATCTGGCGCATGCAGCCAATTTTGTAGAAGAGACTGATAAATCCGCGTGGCGGCGGGTGCCCGGCCTCCCGACGGATTGCTGTTGGGACGAATTGTATTACCCAATCTCACCCTCTTAAATGTTCGGTCCCGTCCTCCAAAAGCCATCCTCACGCCCCTCAGGGTTGGTTCGATGTATCGGGTACGTACGACCTCTACTTCGGGCGGTAAGTCGGAAAGCATCGTGGCATCTTCGTTGTACTCGTATTGCGTATCCACAGTGAGAACAAAAGGCTTCCAACCAAATTGTGGCAAATATTTCGCCAACTTAAATGCACGAAACACTGCGGAGTGATTCTGCGGCGCAAAAAAAGGCGTAACGATGAGGACGGAACGGTTCATCCAATCGCCCCGGCTGTGGCCGCAGCGGCCTGACCCTTTGGCCGAGCTTCGTTCTTGCTGATTGCCGCGGCAACCCGGTTGCCAATCACAATCATGGGATGTTCAATGACGTGGTAGGCCACCACGCTCGTCCCAAGCGTTGCCAGCACAAATATGCAGATCTTCTCGACCATCGGAAGGTGACCGCACCGAACAAACGCCAGCCAGATCGCCGGGAAATGCAACAAATAGATTCCGTAAGAGTACTTGGCCACCCATCCACACACTCGATTCAGCGCTGTGCTCGAGCAACCTTTGATATAGGGCAATGCGAGACCGAGACAAAACGTTACAAAAACACATTTGGTGGTGTCGCCATAAGAAAGGCACCACATGAGGCAAACGATTGTGATGAGTGCAGGCAATGCCCAAAAAGGCACCATCCGCCGTGAGGTCTGCATTTCCTTGAAGGCATACAGACCGGCTCCGAACAGAAGGCTATAGGAGAGGAAATCGGGCACGGTAACGAAATGGCCCAAATTCGCATGCTTCACAAAATGGGGAGTAATAACGTGGTCGACCATTGCCAATAGAGACCAGGCAAATACCATCGTCTTGGTAGACCTCAGGCGGCGGATGGCCAGATAAGCCACAGGAAATAAGCAATAGATTTGAATTTCGTAGGGCAGACTCCACAAAGGTGACAGTATCTGGTCGAAGCGCAGGAAGTTCTGTACCAAGAACAAACTTGGAAGAAATTCGGCTCTGGCATTCTGCCCAATCGCGGCGACGTGATGCGCAAGCAGGCTCACCGGTAATTTCATCAAAAAGACGACCGAAACGACAACCACAGACAAGGGATAGATGCGAAAACACCTTCGCGTCATGAAAGCTCTGAAGAGGCGGCGCTCTCCGTATTTGTTAACATGTCTTTCAATCGAAAGCATATTCACGATTCCGCTATGAACGAAAAAGATAATGACCCCGAGCTTGCCGAACAAAACGGGGTCCAAAAAGCTAAAAGTCGAGACGCCGAAAAAGAATGCCAGGTGAGAAACTACCACCATGAGCACAGCCAAGGTCCGCACGAAGTCGAGGTTGGCTTCGTGGGATCCACCTGTCTCTGTCTTGCCCTTCATAGTCGATATATAAATCTTCCTAGTAAAGCAGTCCTGGTGGATCATCTCCCCGCTACCGCCGTCTTGCAAAGGCCAAGATCGATGCCATAAGTCCGATATAGGTCGGACAGATATTTCTGAACTGAGAAGTTATCTTGTACTAATCGGCGGCCGGCTGAGCCCATCGATTCGCGAAGCGCTGTATTGGCGATCAGCGCAAGCATTGCCTTGCTCAGCGCTTGATGGTCAAGTGCTGGATAGACAAGACCGTTCACTCCATGGCGAGCGATTTCGCGAATGCCGCCAGAATTCGGCACAATAATGGCCAGCCCGGTCGCCATGGCCTCAAGAGCCACGATTCCAAACGGCTCAAACGGTGCTGCATGGCAAAAGACATGGCTGGAGCGCAAGACGGCTGCCACATCAGCGCATGTTCCGAGAAACTTCACATTAGCAGTCACTCCTAACGATGCCGCGAGTCGTTCTAATTCGCTTCGCTGCTCTCCGTCTCCGCAAACTACCAATGCGGCATTTGCGCCTTCCAATCGCACCAACGCGAGGGCTCGAATGCAAACGTCGACACGCTTGTTCACTCCGCGACCAAGTGTTCCAACCGCGCAGAATACCGTCGTCTCGAGGGGAAAGTGAATGCCGTTCGCGGGTGGCCCGTTATTGCTAAACCGAGCCAAGTCAACGCAGTTGTGCAAAACCTGCATTTTTGAACGAAAGGTGCCATGCGTGCGATGGGTCCAGTCAGCCAACGCCTCACTGCAGACCACAATGCGATGCGCAAACGCCTGAGCGATAAAATTTGCTACGCGAAATTTCCACGAGTTCATGTAGAGATCACCTTGCTCAAAACCGACGCGTAGCGGCACTTGCGCCTGCCAGGCGGCAAACAAAGCCAGAAAACGGCTCCAGGTAAGGTGCGCTTCCACTAAGTCAGGATGCAATTTTGTAAATAAACTGCGAAGTTGGCCGGTGGCCGCGAGGAATCTCCCTTGGCGGAAGTAGGGGCGTAGGTCCAACAGGTGCACAGTAACTCCAAGATCCCGGATTTCTCCGCTAAGTTCTCCGTCGCCAAATAGGCTGACCACGTGGTGCTCGATGCCAGGGTACACAACTGCTTCGCGCAGCATGGTGATAAGGTGGGTTTGCGCACCTCCAGTTCGGAGTTCGTCGATGACGTGTATCTGAAGCACTTGTTCCCCTTTATCGCCGGCGCGTGGTGCCACGTCCGATACGACATGATCTAGGTGACGTTGAAGCGAAGGCCTATTGGTGGAAAGTCCGCATAGAGCGCTACGCCGATGCCGATCAGCCTCAGGTGAAGATCAACGCCGAATCATGAGTTCGGCATCTGGCATGGGCCTGGTTGCAGCAATTCCACCTACCCTACGGCTCATATCGCCGAGTAACATCGCACGAGTGCTGGTGTGGATTGTCATAACATGAATATGTAGGAGAGTCACAGTAAATGAGCGTGATAGACAACCGTGCTACGTCGCCATCGCCAGTGCCACTTGGGGCGTCGCCGATATTCCGCCTATTCCGATATAGTGAAAACCACTCGCTACGACATCTTCACGCGATAAGCCATTTCGCCCATCGATGATCAGCAGTCTTTCGACGAGTGTGGCAAGCCGGTTCCAATCCACTTTCCTGAACTCTTCCCACTCGGTAAGCAGCAGAACTGCATCTGCGCCTTTGGCTGCTTCATAAGGATCGTTGGCGTAGGTGATATCTGGCATTTCCTTTTTGGCTTTTTTCATGGCTTCCGGGTCATAAGCCTGGATTTGCGCTCCCTCTGCCACCAGTCGGCGGATGATCGAAAGCGCGGGTGCGAAGCGAATGTCGTCCGTATTCGGCTTGAAGGCCAGACCCCACACCGCAATTTTCTTTCCCCGCAACACCCACATTTCGTTTCGCACCTGCTCTACGAAACGCTCCACTCGCCCCTGGTTAATCTTCTCCACTTCTTTGAGCAGAGAAAAATCGCAGCCGGACTTCTCCGCGATTCGGATAAAAGCCTGCACGTCCTTCGGAAAGCAGAAGCCACCAAAACCGATGCCCGGATTCAGGAAAGCCGGACCGATTCGCGGGTCCAAGCCCATACCGTGAGCGACCTCGGTCACGTCCGCGCCCACGACCTCGCAAAGATTCGCCACCATGTTGATGAAGGAAATCTTCATCGCCAGGAAAGAATTCGAGGCGTGCTTGATCAGTTCGGCCGAATTCGTATCCGTAGCCAGGAAGATTGGTCGCTCGCGCTTTGGGCAAGCGGCATGGATGGGACAGGTAAACTTCTGTTCAACAATCGGTTCGTAGATTTCACGCAACAGCTCAGCAGCACGTGTCGAATCCGCTCCGATGACAATCCGGTCCGGATGCAGGAAATCCTCGACCGAAGTGCCCTCCCGCAAAAACTCGGGATTAGAGGCCACGTCATACTTCAATCCGTTCGTGCTGTGGACTGAGAGATGTTTTCGCAGTTGCGCGCCGGTCTGAACGGGAACAGTGCTCTTCTCGATGATCAGGCGATACCCTGTCGCTCGCTTTGCGATCGTGCGAGCGACCCCTTCAATGGCAGACAGGTCGGCGTCGCCATTCGGCAAAGGCGGGGTTCCCACGCATATGAAGATCGCGTCTCCGAAGACAATCGCATCTTCGGTGGAACCGAAGCGCAAGCGGCCACTCTTTCGAACCGTCTCGATAACATCCTCGAGATGCGGCTCAAACAGGGGCATCACGCCACTCTGTATCTTGGAAAGTTTTTCAGCGTCGTTTTCGCTGCAGAACACATCGTGACCGACTTGCGCCAGGCACGCCGCCGTTGTTAAGCCTACGTAACCTGCGCCAATGACTGAGAGTTTCATTCTGGTCTATTCCTTATCTAGAAATTTGAAAAAGTGAAAGCGATTCAACTGGTCCGATCGGGAGTGCCATTTTGTACATCTCCAATGCAAATCCATTTCTCGGGAAGGGTGCTGTCTTCCTCAGCGGCCATCGACCCCTTTGCCACCAGATGTGTCGCACTCCACTTGGATCAACCAAGCAACGGTTAAGCTCCAAACTGGGAGACTTCCATGTGCGTTTACCGACAGGGCCGGTACGAGATGAGCAGGTCATAGCTGGAGCGCGTGACAGCGCGCAAAAGGCCGAAATAGAAGGCCACGCCAACAGAAATTTCGGCCAGCAGTCGCACATGAATCTCGACATTCAGCGCGGCCCCAGCGTGTCCTATTAGCCAGACAAATGCACCCATCACGGCTGCGGTAGCGACGATCGGCATACATCCCCGCAGGCTGCGTCCAACACTCATGCCGGACTCTCGATGTGCCATCGCCAGTACCGGATAGGCGATGAGGGTGTTCATGATGGCATACGCACGCGCCACGCCAACCGGGCCCTGCGGCAGCCCGATGACGAAGGATGCCATCGAGGTAATCGCAACGACGATGCCCATGTTCAGCATTCCTCGTCCCCGCTGGCCCGCGATGTAAATCCAAGCAGCCGTATTGTGTACTGGCTGTAATATACTCGCGACCGAGAGCCACAGGAGAATGGGCACGACCGGCATCCACTTATGTCCGTAGAGAACTCCCACCAGTTCGGTTGACGCCCCCGCCATTCCTGCTGCAATCGGGCAGATCGTGAGCGCGATACGCCTTAGCCAGAGTACATATACTGTCTCCATGCTGCCTTCGCGCTGGTGCATCGTCGACATCGCAGGAATCACGATGTTGCTGTAAAGGCCGATGGCAAGCATACCCGGAAGCTGCATCAGGAAATACGCGCGCGTGTAGTAGCCGAGATCAATGGCACCCCAGTACTTACCGATGAGCACATTGTCCAGATTGCGCGAAATGTAGGTCACCATCCCGAAGGCCATACTGAAGCCTCCGAAGGCAAGCATAGCCCCGACGGGCGCGAAATGCCTCGGCAGTCGCGGCCAGTACCCACTCATCGGAAAGACGACAGCTACGGTGACAACCTGCGATACCACCATCTGCGCTACCAGGGCCCAGTATCCATAGCCGTGCCACGCCATCATGAGGCTAACCGCCGAGGAAACTACCAGCGCGATCAGGCCACTGACTGCAACCTGGCCCAGATGCATCTGACGGCGCATCAGGGCGGTGGGTTGCGCTGCCACAGAAGCCAGAAATAGCGCAACACTGCACGCTATGCTGAGCTTTGTGAGTTCGGGATGGCCGTAGAACCGCGCAAGAGCTGGCGAAAACACCATGCAAAGCGCCATCAGAAGCAAGCCGAAAACCACATTGATGGCCCAGAGCATATCAATCTGCCCGCGGGTCAGATCCCGGTGTTGCACCGTCGCCCAGGAAAGTCCGAAATCTGAGAAAGCCTGCACCAATACGGTAAGTGTCGCCACCATGCCCATCAATCCGTACTCGTAGGGAGAGATGAAACGGGTGAGTATCACCGAGGTGCCCGCCGATAGCACATAGCGGCCCACCATCGATAGCGCCATCCAGTTCAATCCACGGCGCGCCAGTTGCGGCACGTTATCCTGGTGAGGAAGGTCGAATATCGTCGCGTTCCGCTCTATCGTAGCGTTACCACGCATGAATGCTTATCTCGCCTGTCTTACTAAGTTACAAAATGTCTGGAATGTTTTCTTGGTGGGCCGATGTGACTGGATTCGCCAACCTCAAAAATGCGTTATGACTGCCGCTCCGGTTGCCATGCCAGTCGCAGTCGCGATGACTTGCAGCGGTGTCAGACCGGCTGCTTTCCAGCCATTGATCGGGACATAGAGGATGTCGCCCTCCTGCATGGGAATGTCCGGTGCCTGATTCGATAGCAACTGCTTGAGATTCAATACGATGGCCTCACGCCCCCGTGGTGTCGTACGCACCAGCATTGCTTTCTTAAGCGCCGCCAATGGACTGGGTCCCTGAGCAAGTGTCAGAGCCTGAATGATCGTGAGGTGGTCTCGGCTGGTTTCCAGCAGAAAGCCTCCGGGGTGCTGTACTGCACCGACTACGTACACCACTCCAGAGCGCTGCACTGTGATTGAATCCCCCGGTTGGATAGGGTTGTCGCTGCTCTGGGAGGGGTTCGCCGAATTGTAATGTATTTGCTGTGGATGTACTGGGTCCTCGCGATGAGCAATCAATACGGTTGCCGTGGACGACTCAGTTAACCCTCCGGCGACGGTTATCATCTCTGCCACGGTCTTGGTGCCCAACAGCGGATACGTACCCGGCCGCTGAACCTCACCAGTAACGGTCACTCCCTCCGAGGCATACTCCTCCACCATAATCATCAGGTGCGGCCTATTCATGATCAACGAATCGTGGAGACGGTTTTGTAAGTCCGCAGCAGCACCTTCGGCAGTCAGACCGGCGACGTGCATCACACCACCGACTGGCAAAGTAACTTCCCCTTTCTCGTCCACTCGAAGTTTTCCGGACAGTTCGGGAGTGTCGAACACAACGACGTCGATGAGGTCCCCCGGCGCGATGCGTAACGCCGGAGCTTGACTTACCGCATCTGCCGTTGCAAGACCCGGTGGAACCTGGGCGCAGAGATTATTGGTAGCTCTTAGAACAATGCACGATGCGAGAGTAAGTTCACAAAGACCTCTACTTATCTTAATCATTGGCGGCCTGGCTCTCCAAACTTCCGTAGTATGAATAGTAATAACCATTGGTGGCAGTGACCGAGTTCAGCACAACCCCCAGAATCGTCGCCTTGGCCTGACTGAGTACGCTAATTGCGCGCCGCAAAGATTTCCTCGGAGTTTGTCCGGAACGTGTAACAAGAATTACGGCTGCCACCGTTCGGGCCAGCAAGGAGACCTCAGCGACGCTGAGGATAGGAGACGAGTCAAAAATTACGAGGTCGTATTTGGATTTCCACGTTTCCACCAAATCGCGCAGCCTCTGCGTCCCGAGGGTCTCCGCGGAATACGGCGGTAGGGGACCGGCTGGCAGGAAGAAGAGCGTAGGAACCTCTGGCAGTGGAGAAAGGATCGCTTCCTCCTCCGAGCTATCCCCGAGTAGCAGTGAACTTAAGCCGGGCGTCTGCCGCACTTTGAAAGAACGATGCAGCGTCGGACGACGAAGGTCGGCATCGACCAGGAGTACACGGGAATGTCGTTGCGCCATAGTGATGGCGAAATTGGTGGCGATCGAAGACTTCCCGTCGGCAGGCTGAGGGCTTGTCACAAGGAGGCTGCGAAAGGGAGCATCGAGCGAACTGAACAACACCGAGCTACACATGCTGCGGAAAGCTTCGGCCTCGGGCGAATCCGACAGCATCGGATTGAAGAAACCATCGATACCCTTTTCACCGGGCAGCTTTTGGCGCGCCCTGGCCAAGGCGCCTTGGAATTTTGGAATAATTGCAATGAGGGGCGCGGCGCAAGAGTTTTCCAGATCTTCAATGGTGTAGAGAGTGTGGTCCAGCGACTCCGCCACGAAGGTTATAACGATACCCACTACCAGCCCGAGCATAACGCTGAGCAGCGCCGTCTGCATTTTCTTCGGCCACGCGGGCCATGCCGGGGTAGTGGCTTGGTCCAACACCAACTCATCGACGGAACTCAGTCCGGCGGTGATGCCAGCTTCTTTCAGCTTGATCTGCAGTAGATCGTAAAGGCCCTGGCTCGACTCAACATCATGCTTTAGAGTGTAGTATTCGCCCGCAGCGCGAGTCAGCTTCAGAGTTTCCTGCTTCTGCTTCTCAAATTGCGCGCGCATGCCGCGCTCTGTGGCTTGTGCGGTTTGGAGATCCTCTTCCAATCGCGCCGTAATGGTGGCGATCTGCGTGGCCACCAGACCATTAACCTGCACGAGTTGTACTTGTAAGTCACCGAGTTTTGGGTAGTTCGGACCAAACTTCGAGCTCACTTCGGCGATTTGCCCTTGCAGTCCGGCCTGTTGCGTTCGAAGAACCGTGAGCTCAGTCGTGGGCACAATATTGCTGATCAAGTCTGGATTGCCAGAACTAGCAACGTGGTAACGGACTTCCTTAACAATACGATCGGCTTCGGCCTCCGTTAATTGCTCATTCAGGATCTTAAGTTTTTCGGTCACAATGTTGTCCGAATCGTCCACTCCGACTAGACCGTTTCGCTGCTGAAAATCAACCAGTTTCCCTTGCGCGCCATCCGATGTGGCGCGGATGTCATCCATCTGCTTGCCGAGCCAGTCGGAAACCATCTTGGCGGATGTATAACGACTGGAAAGGTTCCGCTGCATGTAGGACTCCAGCAGCTTATTTACTATGATCGCGCAGAGCTTCGCGTCATGATGACGGAAGCGCACCTTGATGATTCTCGTCTCCGGCACTACCTCGATCGTCATGCTGCCTTCGAATGACCTGAAGAAGCTCGCGCGAATCTTAGGATCCATGCTGTCCTCATGATGATTCAGCATGTCTGACTTAATCTCACCGCCGCTCAACTCTCGAAGTTGCTCCGAATCAAGATTTCGGAGTACCTCGACAGCTACCGCATTGCTTCGCAGAACTTCGACCTCGGTCTTAAGGGTTGTCGTCGTGTCATCGTCCATCTTCAGCATGTCCGCCAGGCCTAGCATGCTTGACCGGTTTGGATCGATCTCGATGCTGCCGACACTCTCGTACAGGGGTGTGACCATTGACAAATAAACAAAGGAGCAAACAGCGGAAAGCAGAATGCAAACGACAATCAATAGGGCGTGCTTTCTCAGCACGCGCACAATTTCATGGAGCGTCAGGGCGTCCGACCTGCTACCGCCAGTGTCGAGCAAGGACGATGCCGTCGAAATCACAACGGGAACCTTCATTATTTCCTTAGTCATAGAAATGAAACCACGCTTATTGTTCCAGTCATGATGCTCAACGCAATTGCAAATCGCAGCGACAACTGGTGCTATTTACTCTCTCTTGGAGCGGAAGCCCCGAACATGCAGAATAGTGATGAAAGGTGGTCCAAGTTGTACGTCACACTCGTTGCAATCCAAGTAACTCCTCCGCGAACCCGCTTGATGTAGAGACAACGGACACCATCGTGGGATCGTTCAGTGCGAGTAATGGGCAGCGTGGGTCGATACAACGATATTGCCCACGGTGACGACAATCGCGGGTGCAAACCACCAGGGGTAGCCCTTGCTTTTGAGGTAGTAACCGAGATACGCCACACCCGCCTCAGCGGGCAGTCCCGCACCGTACATGGCCGCGCGGCTATGGAAGGCATTCGGTACATCGGTGCATGCTCCTGAAAGCAAACACCTTTGAGTCAATTCAGCCGCGGCAACGGAGGAACCGAACATCACGCCGTTTACGGTGACGAACCGCCAGTTCGCCACGTTTGCATCGAAATACAGACCACCGACGGCAGCCGCTGGTGCGACGCTCGATTTATGCTTCGACCATCTGTTTGATTCAGTAGGTTGGTCGCTCCGCACTGCGCTCGGGGCGTCTGGCGGCGGATCGCTGCATTGGGGGGTGTCAGAGTGCACTGATTCTCCGACGGCGAAGCTGGCAGATTTTTCCCCGTTGCTGATCTGAACCGCGCCCGCTCGAACGAGAATCGTTCCGCAGCTCAGAACAAATGGGTCACCAATGACTAGGGTTGAGTTCGGAGCCAAGTCCAGTTCCGCACCCCCAAATGTAATGGTGCTCGATTCAGCGAAAGTTTGGACTTGGGAGGCCTCACGGAGCAGAACGCTGAAGTACACGGCGTTGCCATTCAGCGTGGTGCCCCAGCCGGGATAGAGAAGTCCTGTAGACTGGCCGATGGCCGACCCAGAAAGAAGCATCATAAATATAAGCAACTGCCACGACCGTCCACCAAGTGCGTTGTTCATGTTCGACTCGTTGTAGCAGCAGTAGTGCACTGCATTTGAATTGTCATTTCGTTCAACTGCATATGGGTTTCACTTCGTTTTACGGTTTGTCGACATCTGCAGGGCTTACACGGCCTCGCAATTTGTCGAAATGCATGATGGTGCAAACTCCGAAATGCCGGCCCCTGCGGCGATTATCTCGACGCCTGGGTACAGACAAGGATGGCGTGCCAAATCTCTGTGGATTCTGTCGCCCCGTCCCGCGTTGGAGGCTCTGAGATCTGATTACCTCCAAAAAGGGGGTGCAGGGTTTGTAAACCTACCACGGTCACGGCGAACGCTTCGGCTATGGCGCGAGGATTTCCACAGGTGAATGAATCTCGCTTTCGGCACGATTCTAAGTACGCCGTCGCTCTCTCCAACAGATCCCCAAGATATTTCTGATACAGCGGTTGCAGAGCGGAACCGAACTCCAACACACTGAACTGCAACAACCGAAGTAGCCGAGGCTGCCCTGCAAGTAGTTCCTTCAGCAACTCGAAAATCACGCAGAGTGCCGGACGGGAATCCTCCGAATCTGGAACATGCATCAGAAGATCAGATCGGATGCGCAGTTCCTGGAGTTCAGCCTCCAGAACCGCGGCGAACAGATCCCTTTTTGATCTGAAATGCCGATACACCGTCGCATCGTTTACGACGGCCATCCGGGCAATATCGCGCGTACTGGCTCCGCTAAAGCCAACGGCAGCAAAAAGAGCGGTGGCGGCTTGGAGTATGCGCTTTTGCGGATCGGCCGCACTTGCAACTGAGTTCATGGGATGTCGGGTTAGTTCTTGGAAACATGGGCCAGCTCAGAACTGCGAGCGGCGGTGGCTAACTCACGAAACGGTTCAATGTCGTCGATCTTGACTTCTATGGCCATGCTTTGCATAAGGGCCTCTATGGTGATTACCACCCGTTGGCTGCCGGCCTTACGGACCACGATCCCGGAAAGCCCGTCGAACGGACCCTTGCAAACGGAAACGCGCTCGCCGACCACCAAGTAAGGGTGGGGCTCAACATTCCTTAGGTGGAGGCTGGCGCGCAAGGCCGTAACGGCATCGTCGCTGAGCGGCTCGGGCAC
>Ga0181531_10000430_pt1 | contig 28365 bp, 17 predicted proteins | sample PEATcosm2014_Bin_38_FD_119743 | JGI IMG/M metagenome (GOLD analysis project Ga0181531, IMG submission 119743) | Peatland microbial communities from MTU Mesocosm Facility, Houghton, MI, USA - PEATcosm2014_Bin11_10_metaG | ecosystem: Environmental > Terrestrial > Soil > Wetlands > Peat | place...
GAACCGCCCCTTGGCCTGCACCGCCTCCTCGAGCGCCTGGTTGCTTTCGCGCAGCTCGCGCGTGCGCAATGCCACCTCGGTTTCGAGCCGCTGTTGCTCGAGCGCGATGCGGCGGAATTTCAGGCGCTGCAGACGCACCCGGTAGGCAATCAGCGCCAGCGCCGCCAGCAGGTAGACCGTGTAGGCCCAGGGCGAGCGCCACGGTGCCGGATCACGATGAATCGTCAGCCGCAGCGGGGTTTCACTCCAGACCGAATCGGCATTTGCAGCCAGCACCTCGAGCACATGATCGCCGGCGTCCAGGTTGGTGAGCGTGATGCGATGCTGGCTGCCGAGGTCGATCCAGCTATCGGTCAACCCTGCCATGCGGTAGGCGATGCGGTTGCGCTTGGGCGAGGTGAAGTCGAGCGCGCCGAAATCCAGCGACAGGATGTTGGCGCGGTAATTGAGCGGCACGCGATTCAGCAGCCACGAAGGTGTGCCGCCGCTGAGCGGTACACCCATGACCGTGACCTGCACCAGCGCCAGCCGCGGCGGCCGGCGGTTTTCCGAGATGTGCAAGGGATCGAAAATATTGAACCCACCGGGACCACCGAAGCAGACGCGCCCGTCGCGCAGCTGGTGGAAGGCGCCGAAGTCGAACTCCTCGCCCTGCAGGCCATGCTGGCGGTGATACGTCTTGACGCTTCCCGTGTCCGGGTCGAAGCGCATCAGTCCCGAGTTGCCGCTGATCCAGAGCCGGTCCGCCGAGTCGACCACGATGCCGTAGATGGTGTCGCTCGAGAGCCCTTCCTCGCGGGTGATGATGCGAAAGTGAATGCCCTCCGGGGTGGATGCGCTGCCGATGACCTCGGCCAGGCCGCCGCCATCGGTGGCGACCCACACGCGTCCCTTCTGATCCACCGCCAGCGCGTACACGGTATTGGCCGGCAGTGTCGCGAGATCGGCCGGATCGTGGTGAAAGGCGCGCACCACGCTGCCGTCGGGGCGTGCCAGGTCGAGGCCGCCGCCATCGGTGCCGATCCAGAAATTGCCGCGCGTGTCCTCGACGATGGCGCTGACATTGCCGCCGCTGAGCGCGCCCTCGACGTTCGACTGGGCGGCGGCAAAGGGCAGCTGCCGCACCAGCCCGGTGACCGGATCGAGTACGTTGGCGCCGCCGCCGTGAGTGCCGATCCAGATGCGTCCATCGCGCGACTCGTAGATCGTCATGATGCCGGCCGCGCTGGTCGCGTGCGGATCGCCGGCCTTGACGGGTATCGACTCGAGCCGTCCGTTGGCGAATTTCTGCAGGCCGCTCGCCATGGTGCCGATCCAGAGCGCACCGCGACGATCCTCGCGCAGCGACATGACGCGTTGATCGGCCAACGCATCGTGGTGCGTCAGCAGCCGGTCGATGCTCTGCGCCTGGCCGCTGCTGCCGTCGAACTGATAGAGACCGCCGCCGAGCGATGCGATCCACACCCGATCGCCCGGTGCGTCGGCGAAGGCGGTCACCGGCTTGCCGCCCAACCATTCGGGCCGGTGGCTGCCCAGCTCCCAGCTGTGCGGGTTCCAGCGGCTCACGCCGCCCGAGCGCGTGCCGATCCAGACCAGTCCGGCATCGTCCTGGTAGAGCGACATGATAAAGGAGTCGCGCAACGACTCGGCATCGCTCGCGTCCTGCCGATAGTGATCGAAATGGGCGCTGCTGCGGTCGAGCAGATCCAGGCCGTCGGCCGTGCCGATCCACAGATGCCCTGCCTGGTCCTTGAGAATGGCGCGAACATCATCGCTGACCAGCGAGGTCGATTGCTGCGCGTCGTGCCGGAAGGAGCGGATCAGGTGACCGTCCTGGTCGAGTACGTGCAGTCCGTGCTCGAAGGTGCCGATCCAGAACAGCCCGCTGTCGTCCTCGTAGATGCGCGAGACCTGCTCGCCGGCAAGCAGGTGCACGAAGCTGCGATGCACGGGATCCCAGCGATCCAGCCCCTGCGCAGTGCCGACCCAGACGCGATCGGCGCGGTCGCGCGTCAGCGTGAAGACCCCATCGTCGATGAGCGAATCGGGATTGCCCGGGTCATGACGCAGCGATTCGATGCGGCCAGTGACCGGATCGAGCACATCGATGCCCGCATCATTCATGCCCACCCAGACCGAGCCGCTGCGGTCGATGAGCAGTGCGCGTACACCATCGCTCGAGAGAGTCCCGGCCGCGCCGCCGGCATGTCGGTAGACCGTGAAGCTGTCCGCCGCGCGATTCCATCGCGCCAGCCCCGCATCCTTGATGGCAATCCACAGATCGTGGTGCGCATCTTCCACCAGCTGGTTGATGAAGTTGCCGGGCAGCCCGGCCGCGTTGTTGCGTGAATAAGAGTAGCGGTACAGCTCGAGGCCGTCGTAGCGCACCAGTCCGTCCTCGGTGCCGAGCCAGACGAAGCCCTGCGAGTCCTGCAGCGTCGTCATGACGGTGCCCTGGGGCAGGCCGTCGGAGGTGGTCAGGTGCTCGAGAATGAGCGGCGGGATGTCGGCCGCAGCCGAGGCCACCGCCGTACGGAGAACCATCAGCGCCCCGGCGACACACCAGCGCCGCCAGGAGCCAAGACACGCATCCGCTCCCATGCCGCGACGATGCACTATGTCGCCACGGCAAGCTTTGAACGATTCCCGGCCCGTGATCTGCGTTGCGCCTGTCGCGAGACGCGTGTCACAATTTCGTTACTGGTTGGGCACCCACGACTCGATCGAGGCCGGCGAGGTCTGCGACGAGGAGCTGCTCGAGCTGGTGTTCCACCAGGGAACCGATTTGCTCCAGGTGTAGCCCTTGCTCCAGGTATAGCCCTGGGACCAGGTGTAGCCTTTGCTCCAGGTATAGCCCTTGCTCCAGGTATAACCCTGGCTCCAGATGTAGCCCTCGCTCCACGAGTAGCCCTGGTTCCACGCGTAACCCTGCGACCAGCTCAGGCCGTCACCCGATTGCGCCTGGCCCCACTCGGTGCCGTTGAGATTCATGATGTAGTAGTTGCCGTTGGCATCCTGGTTGGCGGGCCCGCCGAAATGCTCCGTGCCGGCAAGATCCGCATTGATGTCCAGGCCGAGGTTGGCGCAGCCGGTGGCCGAGCTGTTGACGGCAGCGACCGCGTTCATGAGACCCGCGCCCTGCTGGAACACGCTGTAGGCGAGAGTGCCGGCGCTGGTCACGGCCGGACGCGACGACATCAACAGGCGGCACTTGATGTTGTCCGGCGTCAGCGTCGGATCGGACTGGATCATGAGCGCGACCACGCCGGTCGTGACGGCCGCCGCCATCGACGTGCCGGACATGGTGAACATCTGCTCGGTCGGGAACATGGAGTTGGGATCGATGTTGGCAAGGTAACTCGACGAGGACATCGAGGCGACTATGTGGCCGCCGGGCGAGACGATTTCGGGTTTGACGAAGCCTTCATAGGTCGGGCCCGTCGAAGAGAAGGAGGCCAGGCGATCATCGGCCGGATTGTAGGGTGTGTAGTTATCGGTCAGCGCACCCACCGTGATGATGTACGGCACGTTGCCCGGGACATCGATGGTCATCGGATTGGGGCCCTCGTTACCCGCCGCCGCCACCACGACGATACCCGCGCGCCACGCGGCCATCACGGCCTGCGCCAGCGGATCATCCCAATAGTAGGACTGCGGCGGCGCGCCGAACGAGAGGTTGACCACGCGGATGTTGTATTGCTTCTGGTGCGCGACGATCCAGTTCAGTCCTGAGATGACGTCGACGTAGCGGCCGCCGCCCTGACCGTCGAACGCGCGCACGATGACCAGATTCGCCTTGGGCGCGATGCCGAGATAGCCGCCGGCGAGGTTCTGCGCGCCGCCGGCCGCAATCGAGGTGACATGCGTGCCGTGGCCATACGGGTCGCTGGTCACCGGGCCCGAGCCGCCATTGAGCACATTGACCGTGGCCAGGATGCGACCGCCGTAGTTCTGGCTGATGTCCTGCCACAGGCCGGTGTCGAGCACGGCGATGGTGACACCCTGACCCGTCACGCCCGATTTCTGCAGCGTGTCCGCGCCGACGAGCAGCGGATAGTCGGTCTGATAAAGTGCCGTCGGAGCGGCGACGCCGGTGCCATCGGTGAGTGTCGTGTTCTCGCTCACCGTGTTAACCAGGGGTGAAAACACCGCGCTCGCCACGGAGGTCGAGGTGACCGTGCCGACGACCGGCGATGCGACCTGGCTGGTGACCGTGCCGAGCGGCGAGCTGGCGGCCGTGTTGTTGGCCGCACTGGTGACTTGATTGGTCGTCGAGGTCAGTGGGGACGTGATGCCGCCGAGCAGGCCGCTGCGCGTACCGATGGCGCGGTCCTCGTAGACGCGCACTCCGCTGGTATGGCGCAGCTCATCAAGCTGCCAGGGCATCAGGTAGGCGGACACCGCATGAATGATGTCGAGCGGCTGCTCGATCTGGGCGTGCACAGACTGTAACCCGGCGCGCGCGCGCTCGGAGGAGTCGGCCTGCACGATGAAGAGCAGCGGCTCGGTGGCATCGGCCGATGCTGTGGGCACCGCGGCCGCCGCGCCTGCTGGGGCCGCTGTGGCGCCGACGCCGCAGAGTGAGAGTACCGCCAGAGAAACCGCCGAGGCCAGATGTCTTGTTCGCATGATCCCTTTTCCCATTAGCCGTCGCCGCGATCGGCTCCGTGCGGGAAACATTTGACGACATTGGAGTGAGACTTGCGGCGCAAAACACCGCGGGTGGCGGGGACTGGAACGTGCGCTGGTTCAAATAACGAGGGTGTCAAATCGCGCCGCGCCATCCTGCGACGCAGCTGATGCGGACAGCGCCAGCGCCGGGAAGACTTGCCCGACACCCTGGTCGAAACCGATGTCGAGCAGTGCCTTGCATTGCTGCGGTTCATCGACGCCGGTTGCAATGGCATGCATGCGGAAAGAGCGCGCAAGTCCCACTGCTGCACGGCAGATCTTCAGTGCGCTCGGGTCCGTGCGCATCGCGCTGGACCAGGCGGCATCGATCTGCAGCGCGGCCACTGGCGCGTGTGCCAGCCAGGCGAGCGACGCGCCGGCGCCACCCACGTCCTCGACCAGCAGCTCGAGGCCGCGATCGGCCAGCGATTTGAACTCGGCGGGGGCTCGTATCCCCAGGTGCTTTTCCGAAATGCGCAACTCCAGCCGTTGCGGTGGAATCGGGCCCTCGCTGAGCGCGCGCTCGAGGTCGGCGATGAATTCCTCGTGCGCCAGGTGGTGGCGCAGGACGCCGAAGGACAGGCGTGCATGCGCAGGCCACGCGCCGCGCAGCCGCGCATAGTCCTCCTGAAGCCACTGCAACGATGACCGCGACAGCGAATGCGCCAGTCCGGTCGACTCGGCGATGCGCAGGAACTCGCTGGCGGCAATCGCGCCGCGCAGCGGATGATTCCAGACCATCTCGGCGACGCAGGCGGTCAGCTGGCCCGAGGCGAGGTCATAGCGTCCGGCGTAGCGGAATCCGATTTCGCGGTTCGCAATCGCGTCGCGCAGCTCGTGCACCGTGTCCAGCCGTGCGAGCGATTTCACGCGCAGCGTATCGGTGAAAAAGCTGACCCGCTCCAGTCCCGCGCGGCGCGCTTCGTTGGCGGCCGAGCGCGCATGATCGAGCAGCGCGCGGGCGGAGTTCGCATCCCGGCCCAGCAGCGCAGCGCCGGCGAAGGTGCTCAAATGAAATACATTGGATCCGAGCGGCACCGGTTCGCGCAGGCTGGCGCAGATCGCGGCCACGCAGGCCTCGATGAACTCGCGGCTGCTCGAATCAATGACCAGCGCCAGCAGGGTGTCACTGAGCTGGCCGAGGTACCAGGGCGGATCGGCATCGCTGGCGCTGCTGGCGCGATGCGGCAGCCGCAGCAGGGCGGTGGTCATGACCTGCTCGGAGACTGCGGGCGCAATGGCCTGCGCGATATCGGCGATGCCGTCGACCTGGATGACGGCCAGCGCCATCGGTTTCTCGCGCAGCACTGCCGCCGCGACCGATTCCTTGAACCGGCGCATGAAACCGCGGCGATCGATCTGGGGGCCCAAGCGCTCGACCGTGGCATCGGCATCCGTGGAGGCCGTGGAAGCGAGTGCGCGCAGCACGCACAGCACGCGGTCAGGTCCCTGCACGCTGACCTGCGCCTGGTACTCGCGGCCGCGATCCTGGAAGCGCGCATCGAGGCTGGTGCGCCCGGCGATGGCCTTGCGCGCCAGCTGCTTCACGAGCATGGCGATGGGCTTGGGCCAGATGGTATCGATGTTCTGGCCGAGGCAGGGCTCCGACGGCCGCAGCGTACCGACGGCGCGCCCGCCGTGAATTGCGAGCACGACGCCATCGCGCGTCAATCGTACGATGAGATCGGGCAATCCCTGGATCAGCGAATCCGATGACATCCGCGGGATCGTAGTCAGGATCGGCCCGGAAAACTGCGACCGCCCTCGCGGATGCGCCGGGAAATCAGCGCTTCAGGTGTAGCACGGCCCCACTTCCCGGATTTCGATGGTGGCCCACTCGGCGGCCGGGCATTGCTCAGCCCAGGCGCGGGCCTCCCCGAGCGTCGGGCAATCGAGCAGGAAGTAGCCGCCGACGAATTCCTTCGCCTCGGCGAAGGGGCCGTCAACCACGCTGGCCTTGCCGGCGCGCTTATTCAGCCGCACGGCATCGCTCTTGAGCGAGTTGACGCCCTGCAGGACGCCGTACGAGTCCAGCTTGCGCGAGTAGTCGACCATGCGCTGATAAAGCACCTGCCCGTCCTCGAGCGAACGGTCGGCGCGCTGGCCCTGCGGTTCAACGATCAACAGCATGTACGACATGCGCACTCCGATCGAGCAGCAACCGCCGCTCGCGTTCATTTTGTGTCAGTGATGCCGCGCGCTCGAATTCGCGCCGCGCCTCATCGCGCCGTCCAAGCCGCGCGAGCAGGTCGCCGCGCACACTCGGCAGCAGGTGATAGTGCGCGAGCCGGCCATCGAGCACCAGCCGGTCCACCAGTTCGAGGCCAGCCTCCGGGCCTCGCGCCATGGCGATCGCCACGGCGCGATTGAGCTCGATGACCGGAGACGGCGTCAGTGCGATCAGATCATCGTAGAGCCTGACGATGCGCGCCCAGTCGGTATCGGCGGCCGTGACGGCGCGCGCATGGCAGGCCGCGATGGCGGCCTGGAGCAGATAGGTTCCGGGTTGCCCGGTCAGCGCCTCTGCCTGCGCCAGTGAGGCCAGTCCGCGGCTGATCGACAGCCGGTCCCAGAGCGCGCGGTTCTGTTCCATCAGCAGTACCGGCTCCCCATCCGGTCCCTGGCGTGCGCGCAGGCGCGAGGCCTGGATCTCCATCAGAGCCAGCAGGCCGTGCACCTCGGAGGCATCCGGCATCAGTCCGGCCAGCACCCGTCCGATACGCAGCGCCTCCTCGCACAAGGCCGGGCGCACCCAGTCCGCACCCGCGGTGGCCGAGTAGCCTTCGTTGAAGATCAGGTAGATGACCTCCAGCACCGAGGACAGCCGCTCGGCCAACGCGGCGCCGACCGGCACTTCGAACGGCACGCGCGCATCGCTCAAGGCGCGTTTGGCACGCACGATGCGCTGGGCGATGGTGGGCTCGGGCACCAGGAAGGCGCGTGCGATCTCGGTAGTGGTGAGTCCGCCGAGCAGTCGCAGCGTCAGAGCGGTTCGGGCCTCGGTGGCGAGCAGCGGATGACAGGCAACGAATATCAGGCGCAGCAGATCATCTCCGATTTCGTCGTCCGCAGCCGATTCAGGCCCGCCGGGGTTGGAGGGCTGATCCATTTCAAGCTCGTGGCCGAGCGCCTCGTGATGCCGCGCCAGCATGCGCTGCCGCCGCAGCCAATCGAGCGCGCGATTTTTCGCCGTGGTCGTGAGCCACGCGCCGGGATTGTCGGGGACCCCGGTCCGCGGCCACTGTTCGAGCGCCGTGACGAGCGCATCCTGCGCCAGCTCCTCGGCAATGCCGACATCGCGCACCAGTCGGACCAGCCCGGCGATGATGCGCGGCGACTCGATGCGCCAGAGCGCGTCGATGCTTCGATGTGTCTCCGTGGCCCCCATGGCCACGGATGACAACATCGGGTGAGGTGCGGCGCAACCCAATCGCTCGGGCTTCAGTGGTTGGCCGCGGTGCTTTCGCGCAGCCGTTGGTCCTGTGCCCGCAGCTCGGGCGTGAGGTTTTCGGCAAAGTCCTCGACCTCGAACAGGCGGCGGATCTCGATGGTCTCATCGCCCTTGCGGAACGGCGAACGGCGGATCCATTCGACCGCTTCTTCCATCGAGCGCACCTGCCAGAGCCAGAAGCCGGCGATCAGTTCCCTGGATTCGGTGAAGGGACCATCGATAACGGTGCTGCGGCCGGCGCCGAACCTGACGCGAACGCCGCGGGAGCTCGACTCCAACCCTTCTCCGGCCAGCATGATGCCGGCCTTGACCAGCTGCTCATTGAACTGGCCCATCTCCGAGAGCAGTTGTGCGCTCGGGAGCTGGCCGGCCTCGGAGTCCGGGGTTGCCTTGACGATCACCATCACTCGCATGATTCTTCTCCTCGATGTGTTAACTGGGCGGATCCATCTTTCCGGGCTGGCGGTCAAAATCCGGTGTTCTCGACCAGACGACGATCCGGGGACGCCGGAATCGACATCTGGATGGGGAATTTGGAGCCCGACGGCGGGTCAACCTAAGCGGCGCTGGTACGTTGCGGCGTTAGGACAGGGTTACCTTACGGTCCGGGGAGACAACATGTTGCGCACCAGCGAAGGCTCTGACACCCAAGGCATCTCCCTGAAGCAATGGGCACTTTTGGCCGCGCTGCCGATTCTCGCCAGCTGCGGCGGTGACGATCATTGCTTCAACTGCGGCTATGCGCCCGTTATCACGCCCTCCGAAGTGTCCCTCGGCGTGGTTGCCGGAAATTTCAACGGCAACGGCCACACCTCGGTCATCGGCACCAGCACCGTGGTTTATTCCTCGCAGGGCAACACCGGCTACCTGAAGAGCTACCTGTCGACGGGCCTCGGCACTTATGCAGCGCCGGTGCTGACCGCGGATGGCAATGACCCGCTGTACCTGGCCAGCGCCGATCTGAACGGCGACGGCCTGCCCGATGTCGTTTCGGCCAGCTACGACGATGGGGACCTGAATGTCTTCTTCAACAGCCCTGGCAGCCCCGGTACGTTTGCCGCCCCGGTGATCCTGTCATCGCCGGGCGCCTCCCAGGTCGCTATTGGGGATATGAACGGCGATGGGTTACCCGATCTCGTGTCGGCGGATTTCAATGTCTCGCTGTTCCTCCAGACCTCCGCCGGCGTATTCGGCGCGCCCATCCCGCTGTACACGGGCGGCGCCAATTGGGTGGCCGTGGGCGATCTGAATCACGACGGCTTTCCCGATGTGGCGCTGACCGATGCCACCGGCGTCAAGGTCCTGATGCATACCGGTGCCGCCGCTGCGACCACATATGCCGCGCCGGTGACCGTCTTCACGCAAACCGCAAACGCCAATCTTGCCGGCGCCAATGTGATCGCAATTGCGGACGTCAACGGCGACGGCTTCAACGATCTGATCATCACCGATCCGGGTCCGACCGGCGGTTCAGCGCCAACGGTATCGGTGCTGCTGCAGGATGCCGCCAGCCCCGGCACCTTCCTCGCCCCGGTCAGTTACGCGATTGCACCGAATAGCCTGGTGCAATCGATCGTCGTGGCCGACGTCAATGGCGACTCCCTGCCGGATATCGTCATCGGCGGCAGCAATGCGGTCAGCGTGCTGCTGCAGAACCCGGCCGCCCTGGGGACCTTTGCGGCGGCCACCAATTACACCGTCTCCAATGCCAATCAATTGGCGCTGGCCGACGTCAACGGCGATGGCCTCATCGACATCGTGACCGCCACCGGGGCCACGCATCCGATCGTGAACGGCATCTACACCAACACGCCGGGCGTGCTGCTGCAGGTTGCCAGCGCACCGGGGACGTTCGCGGCGCTGCAGGATCTGCCGTAGCGAAGGCCTCAGGCCGCGAGCATCCATTGTCCGAATTCGCTGCTCGCGAACACCGTGCGGAAGCCCTCGGGCACGCCTTCGTGCAGCAGATTCTTCAGCAGTCCGTGCGTCCCGAGCGCTCCGAGTTCGCGCCAATGGCTCTCCGGTAGCGGCCCCGGGTTCGCCGCCTGCATCACCAGCGTCAATAGATAAAGAACGATGCCGAAGTTGAAGGCGGTCGTGAGATCGAACTGATAGGAATAGCTCTTGGAGAAAAGAGTGTTGCGCAAAATCCGCGCCACGACCGCCGTCTCGCGCAGCTCGAGTCCCGCAAGCTGCTGCGGCAGTGAGAGTGGCGCTGCCTGCAGCACCTTGCGATCCCAGCGCAGTACCCTCTCGAGCATGCCGCGAATGGCCGCGCGCAACTCGGCCGTGATCGGCGGCAACGGCTCGTCAAGCCAGGCAGCGGAATCGATCGGTTCATGCCGCAAGACGGCGCCCAATATTCGCGTCCCCACATACAGGCGCCGTCGCATGGGCAACTCCTCGGCCGCCAGGCAGGCGAGCAGCGCCTGCTCGATGTCGCGAAAGTCCGTCCACGCAATCTCGCGATCCGGCGCCAGCCGGTAGACGTCGGTGGCGCGGGGCTCCGCCTGTGCCAGGCGATCGCGCAGGTCCTCCTCATGGTCGAGCGGCGGCACCCCGATTCCCATCCGGGCGCTGGGGCAGACCGGGCTCATCGCAACCGCAAAGCCTTCAGGGGTCTGCGCAAAAGTGTAGGGATAGATGGCGCAGGTCTCGAAGGGTTGACGACCCACCGCCTGATGGATGCGGCATTGCCCGGCATCTCCGAGAAACCGGCAGGGCTCGCTGGCCTGTTTGAGCTGTAGTCTGCCGTCGGCTCTGACCGGGAGCCTGGTGCCACCCGCCGGCGGCTGCGCAGCGCTCCAGGCTACGGCGTCGATGACGAGCTGTGCCTCGGGCGCCAGCGTGATCTCGAAATCATTCCTGCAGCACACCGTGCTCATCTGGCAGCTGAACCGCGCATCCGGCAGCGTGGTGAACTGGCCCGGCGCCGGCCGGTAGCGCCGAAAATAGCCAGCATCGAGCAACACTCGCGGCCGCGCGGGCTCGGATTTGCGCATCCAGGCGTAGTCGGCCAGCGACTTGCGGAACCCGTCCTGGAAACTCCATTGCTCGACGCGCACCGCCAGCGTGCACCAGCCGACACGCAGTCCCGCATCAGTCGATTGCACGCCGAGTGCGATGATGAGCCGCCGCTGCTCGAGGGCTTCGACGCATTCGAACCAGAAGACTCCCGGCGCCGGGGCTGGATCCGGGCCGGTATTCAACCGCGCAGCGGAGATGAAATGCGGCAGTGATCCGCTATCGGCGCTGACGATCCGGCGATGAGCATCGGCGAACTGCTGCGCATCGACCGCGGCGGCAGCCCGCAGGCCATCGGTGGCTCGCAGCACTGCGGTCGCGGCGTGTAACGCGTACAGCGTGACCCCGGCGTCAGGGTCGGCCAATGCATCCAGAAAGCGCTGGCACAGGGCGAGCGCGTCTTCCGATGGTGAGAGTGGATCCTGCAACAGGGATCTGAACCGCTTTTTTTCGAGTCACTAAGGATCAGTTCGCGACGGTCGCACAATGGTTACAGCGCGCGTAAAACGCCTCAGAGCTTCCAGGCACCGGGGAACATCGACTGCGCGTTGGTGCGATAGATCTTGTCGACCACTTCCGTGGGCAGATGCAGACCGCGGAAGGCCGCGGTGAAATCGGCAGAATGCAGCCGGTCGGCCGTGACCAGGAAACGCCAGTCCTCGACCCAGCCCGCATGGATCTCGGCGACCGCCTGATCCGTCTCATCGCCGGGGCCGTACGCGTCATCACTGCCGTACAGCACCCGGTCCTGGTAGCGGATCAGAAACCGTCGCACCTTCTGCGGATCCCTGCTGGCCTGGTACTCCAGGTGCACCAGCCGCGCGGCCATGTCGACGTTGGCGCCCGGAAATCGGTTCAGGAACTCCGCCACCTTGTCCACGTCCCATTCCAGCGAGGCCAGATGTACGCTGTCGAATCGCAGCGCCGGATGGGCGATGAGCATGCGGTCGCGCGCGGCAAGGATGACCTCATGTGAGGGCATCTCGGGATGCTGGTACATGTAGTACTGCGGATGCTCACCGAAGTACTCGCGATCGCCGCGCACCGTCATCTGCGCAAACGGCAGCCAGCAATTGAGCGGCTCGGCCTGATGACCCAGCAGCACGATGTGCTCGCGCTCGAGCTTGGCGAATACCGGCTCGAGCCGCGGATCATCCGGCATCACGTAGTGACCATCGGCATCCTTGAGGCTCATGCCGATGTTCTTCCAGACCTTGATGCCGACGGCACCCTGCTGCACGGCCAGATCGATCTGGTGCTCCGCGGATTGAGCCCAGTCCGGTGAGCCGAAGCCCTGCACCGAGAAGGCACCGGCGAAGGCGACGCGGCCAGGATAGCGCTGCTGCAGCGACACCGCATCGCGCTGCTGCTCGGGCAGCGCGGGAAAATCCGGGTAATCGACGTTGATGGTCAGGATGCTGAAGTCATCCTGAATGGCGCGGGCCATGAACCGATCCGCGCGGCCGTGAATGTGCATATGGGCGTCGATCTTCTCGACCCGGCCAAAATCCGTCAGCGAGTAGTAATGCTCCTGCGCCCGCTCCTGCTCCTGCGCCCGCTCCTGCGCCTGCGCCCGCTCCTGCGCCTGCGCCTGCGCGACGAGCGAGGAAACCAGCATTACCAGCGGCAGCCAGCGCATCAGACCAGTCGAACCTCGACGCCCCGCTGCCGCAGTTCTTCGATCGAAGGCGCCGGTGCCGCACGATCGGTGATCAGCATGTGAATCTGCTCGATCTTGGCGATCAGCGAAATATTGCGGCGTAGCAGCTTGGAGGAATCGGCGACCACGACCACCTGTCGGGAAATGCGGATCATCTTGGCATTGAGTTCGGCCTCCTGCAGATGCGGCGTCATGACGCCGATTTCCGGATCGAGCCCGTCGGCGCCGAGGTAGAGTCGGTCCGCCTGCAGGCTGTCGAGCGTGGCCTCGGCCATGGGCCCGGAGAGCGAATTGGATTCGCGGCGCAGGATGCCGCCCGGCACGATCAGCCGCACCGATGGCACATCCATGAGCAGTGCCGCCACGTTCAGCGCGTTGGTGATGACATTGATCGACTTGAGATCGGCCTTGCGCAGGGCCCGCGCAATTTCCGCGGTGGTCGTGCCCGAATCGAGAATGATGGTTTCCCCGTCACGGATCAGGGCCACGGCGGCCTGCGCGATCCGCACCTTTTCCGCGTGATGCTGCAGCTGCTTGACGCCGAGCGGCTCGTCTTCTCCCTCGCGGGGCACCGCGCCGCCGTGCGTGCGCACCAGCACGCCGGCCGATTCGAGTGCAGAGAGGTCCGCGCGGATGGTGACCTGCGAGGTGCCAAAATGATTGGCAAGCGCATCAACCGTGACGCGACCTTCATCACGCAGGAATTCGCAGATGCGCCTTCGGCGCTCTTCGACCAGCAGGCCGCCTTCCGCCGCGTTCAACATCACACCGGTACCGCTTCGAGCAGCAGGGAGCCATCGAAGGCGATCGGCAATACCGCGCGGCTGCCCATCACTTCTCCGAGTTCCCGGTCGTTGACGTAGTCGCGCACGCGGTAGCGGGCGGCTGCGAGGCCGCGCAACGACACCGGCCCGTCAAAGCTGTGGCCATAGAAGGCGTAGTAAAATCGGCCGCCCTTCTCCACCACATGCGTTTCGGGTTTGTCGAAACCGATGTCGTACAGTTCGCCCCTATAGGTGCCGCGCGGCAGATCGCGCTCATTGAACAGCGTGATCCACCTGCGCCAGAGCGCTTCGCGCTCCGGGGTCAGAAGAAAGGAATCCTTCGGCTTAGGGTCGCTCGGCCAGGTGAATTTGGTCGAGATGATGGCCCCGACTCCAACCGTGGATGCGAAATCCGCGCCGCCGTCGCTGAGCTCCACGTGATCGCCGGCGAATGGCGCGCTCGGGCCCATGAGCGCCTTGAGCGTCTTTCCCTTGTGCCGCACCTGCCAGGATGATTCGGGATCGGAGGCCGGCGCCTGGTTGATGGAGTGGAAATTGAAAAACGATTGCGAGGTGCCGCAGGGGCACAGCTCGACGACCGCCTCGGGATCTATTCCGGTGGCGGTCTGATAGATCGCCTGGAAGAAGTCCTGCAGTTTTTCCACCGACTCTTCGGGGCGCGCGTGGCCGTGCCTGGGGTTGAAGCACGGGGCCACGCCATTCAGATGCTGCCCATCGATCTTAAGTCCCGCGTAACCCCATTCGCCCATGAATCGGCGCACCAGCGCCAGCGTGTAATCGATGGTGCCCGCGTAGGCGGGACACAGATAGAAACTGTTCCACCAGGAGACGGCTTGCGGCGCGCCGTCCTTGTCCAGCAGCAACAGATCGGTGTGGTCGTGCAGCAGGTCGGAGCCCGGCGCCGTGGCCAGCGGCGCCCACCACAGCCGCGGCTTGAGGCCTTCAGCGCGAATGCGTTGCACCAGGCGCCGCATGTCGGCTTCGCCCCCGGGATATTTGTCGCGATCCAGATTCCAGTCGCCGACATTGGATTGCCAGCCATCATCGATGACGGCCCAGCGCAGTCCCAGATCGCGCACCTTGGGCAGCGTGTCCTCGATCAGTTGCACGGTGCAATCACGCTCGTAGCCCCACGCACACCAGATGGGTTCATAGGCTGCGTTCGGCGGGGTCGGGGAGACCATGCCGCGATCCGCCATGATGCGACGGTAGGTATCGAGCACGGCGAAATAGTCGCCGGTATGCGTGGCGATGAAGGTTTCGTGGGTGGCGAGCCGCTCATCCGGCTGCAGCAGCCGGGCGCTGAGCTTGTCGGAGCCGAATTGGCGGGAGGTGAGTTCTTTGGTAAGAGCGACTTCCACGCTCGTGCCCTCATGGCGCACGGGAATCGACACCAGTTCCTGCGTCATCTCCAGGTGGCCCACGGCCAGTCCGCAATCGCGGCGCCACACATCCACGATGGGCGTGCCGCCGCCGTAGTCGGACGCCTCCATTCCCATGAAGTTGTCCTGGTTGAAACCGGGCAGCACGGGCTGCACCCAGTCGCGCCGGTCCTCGTGAGTGCTACCGCAATAGCTCCAGAAGGCAGGCCCGGCGCCGGCGCCTTCCGGCAACAAGCGCAGGTTTGCATTGGTCCATCGCGTGACCGCAATCGCCTGCGGCTCGAGGTTGCGATAGGAGACGCGGTAAAGGGCGAAGCCCGGATAGCGTTCGAACAGATCCACTTCCGCACTCTTTTCCAGGCGCGTCCCGGCAACGCCGGTCATCTGCAGCCGGATGCCGGGCCCCAGCGGGCCATCGATCCTCTGCGTGGTGTGCCGTTGCATGACAAAGTCATCGAGGCGGGATCCGTCTTTGAGCAGCAGGTAATCTGCGGCAGCCCAGCGGGTCAATGCGGCTTTCCCGTGCCAGAGGCGCGTACGCATCTTTGAGTCGAACTCGAGCAGCAGGCGGCCATCGCCGAGGGCGGCGGCAATGCGCGGATCGGTGGACGAGTGGGCGGACGCGCGGGCGAAGAGGCCGCCCGAAACCAGGCTCGTGCCGGCGGCAAGCTGCAGGAATCGGCGCCTGCTGGTGGAGAGTTTTTTCACGCGCTGCCCTGCCCCTCTGGTGCCGAGTCTACCAATCCCGGCTCGTTTTCAACTTGACAGATACGAAGATATCCGAAATATTAAAAGAAATAAAACGAAAGTGATTACAGGGGCATGAGCTTTCGTTTGATTTCATATTACATAAGTAGGGAATACGGTCATGTATAAGAACCTGCGGCGCGTCTCCACCGGCCTCCTGCTCCTTGTCTTAAGCGGTGCCCACCTGCTGGCGCGGGCGGACGATGCGTCCAGCACCCCCGCGCCGGCCACCTCGGCGACTACGACGCCCTCCGATACTGAGTTGCAGACCATCGTGGTGGACGGCCTGCGCGAGAGCCTTACCAAGTCGCTGAACGAGAAGCGCAATGCCGAGATTGTCCAGGACTCGATCGACGCCATCGAACTGGGCCGCTTTCCCGACGCCGATATCGCCGACTCTCTGCGTCACATCACCGGCGTCAATATCACACGCACCACTGGCGGCGAAGGCCAGTACATCGGCATCCGCGGTCTAGGCTCGCAGTACAACATCGTGACGCTGAACAATCGCATCGTTGCCACCGACGATGACGGCCGCGCACTGGCATTCGACGTGCTGCCCGCGGATGTCATTTCCGGCGCCGATGTCTACAAGTCCTCCCAGGCCTCGGCGCTCGAGGGCAGCATCGGCGGCACCGTCAATCTGCGCTCGGCGCGGCCCTTCGACAATCCCGGGCTGCACTCCTCGGTTCGCCTCGAAGGCGACTACAACGACATGTCGGAGTACTGGGGCAAGAAGGGTTCGGCCTTCATCAGCGATACCACCTCCGACGGCCGCTGGGGCCTGCTGCTCGGCGCCGTGTTTTCCAGCCAGAAGACGCGCACCGACTCGCTCAATTACAACACTTATGACGGCGATAACCCCGGTGTGTGGCCGCTGTCCGGCCCCAGCAGCGCACCCGTAGTCGCCGAGTGCTGCATCTCGTTCGGCTCGGTGGTGGATCAGAAGCGCCGCGATGCGTTCTCGGGAACGCTCGAGTGGCGTCCCACCGACACGCTGCATGTCAGCGTCGATGGACTGTATTCGCGCCTGATAGATCCGCAGGTGGCCTACAACCAGGCGTACTACCCGGATTTCAACTACGACGCCAACGGCAATCCCGAATGGTCCAACGTGGTCGTCAAGAACGGCTTCATCACCTCGTTTACGGCCAATACTTTTACGCCCGAGATCGTCAACCAGACCATCGACCGGCGCGTGACCACCTCGCTGATCGGGGCGAATGTCTCCTGGCAACCGCTGTCGAATTTCACGGTCGACGGCGATGTCTACCAGAGCAAGTCCAATCGTCCCGAGGGCGGCAACGATGCGTTCGTGACCTCGGGCCTCGAGTCGACCACGCCCTACAACCAGGACGTCATCAACTGGCGCAACAATCCGAGCGGCGGACTGCCCTACATCTCGGTGACACTGCCGGGCGGTGTGAACTACGCCTCGGCACTGGCCTCGGGCGCGCTCAATAACAATTACTGGACCGCGCATTACACCGGACTCAACGGCAACAGCGTGCACGATAAGGTGACGGGCGGCACGCTCGACGGCACGCTCAAGTTCGATGAGCTGGGACCGTTGACCCAGTTCCGCTTTGGAGTAGCGGATACCTCGCGCCACAAGACACGCGCCGATTTCGATAACGACTGGACCGGCGGCTCGAGTCAGTACGATTTCTACACCACCCCGACCGGGGCTACCCCGATCACCTACGGCATCCTCGGCGCCAATGTCATTTCGACCATGACGTTTCCGAACTACATGCAGGGCGCAGGCGGCAGCTTTCCGACCACGGTGGCGGTGTTCAACATTCCGGCGCTGCTGAATGCTCTCAAGAAGCTCAACGGCCAGCCGAACACCTACGTGGCTGGTGCGCCGAACTACAATTTCGCCGCCACGCTGCCGCAGTTCAATGCGGTGAATTCCTACGATGTGCTCGAGAACACGATGGCGGGCTATTTCGAGGCGGCCTTCTCCGGCTACGGCTGGGCCGGCAACTTGGGTCTGCGACTGGTACACACCAAGACCACCGCAAGCACGGCGGTGAATGAGATCGAGTCGGTCACCGTTGCGAACACCTCCAACCCCACCGATCCGGCCTTCGTCGATTACAGCAACCCGACGCCGACCACCTCGACGGGTTCCTACACCAAGCCGCTGCCGTCGCTGAATTTCCTCTACCACGTGCGGCCGGATCTGCAGTTGCGCTTCGGCGCGTCCGAGACCATGACGCGGCCTGAGCTCGATCAGCTGGCGCCGACGCGCACCGATAATTCGCTCAATCGCGTGTACCAGATCCAGTACGCGGGCAACGCGGATCTGAAGCCCATCACGGCCTGGTCGGAGGATTTCTCGGCGGAGTGGTACTACCAGCCGAAGTCGGCGCTGACGCTGGCGATCTTCGCCAAGGAACTCAAGAACGTCATTACCACCGGCACACAGAACAACGTCAATCTGGGCGTGGAGGGGTTCTTCAACGGCGCGACCACGCCGGTGCCGGTGCTGTACGAGGTACAGGAGCCGATCAACGGCGACAAGGGCTACGTCGAAGGCATGGAATTCGGCTTCCAGCACATACTGGCCAACGGCTTCGGTGTGCACGGCCAGTACACGCATACCTGGAGCAAGGAATACGTCGACGGACAGTTCGTCGGCCAGCTCGAGGGTGTCTCGCCGAACACGGCCTCGCTTGGCGTGCTGTACGAGAGCGGCCCGATCAGTGCCAACGTTAACTGGGACTACGACGGTCCCGCGGTGTCGCAGACCTTTACCGAAATCGAAGGCCTCTCGGCATACCAGAAGAGCTTCTCCTGGGTGACGGCGCAGGTGTCATACGAGTTCTTCAAGGGCGCGAAGATCTACTTCGAGGGCGGCAATCTTGCCAACGCCATCGCGCGCACCTATCTCGCCAATCGGGCGGACGCGGTCTGGGCCTCGGGCGCGACCACCACCAATCTGAGCTCCAGCAGCTCCGGCACCAGCAGTGCCGTCGGCCAGGGCTACACGGCATACGGGCGCACCTTCACGCTCGGCATCAGCTATCGTTTCTGATCATGAAAGCAGCAAGCTGGCTGCGCTACGCCCTGCTGACGACAGTCATGTGGGGTGTCTGGGGCGCCTTTACATCCCTTCCCAGCGAGCATGGGTTCCCCGACACACTGACCTATGTGGTCTGGGCGCTCACCATGATTGCGCCGGCACTGTGGGCCATCCGTCATACCGACACCGGCTTCCACCGCGATGCCCGCTCGATCCTGCTGGGCCTTGCCATCGGCATCACCGGTGCCGGCGGGCAGATGGTGCTGTTCCGCGCGGTCACGATCGGACCGACCTACCTGATCTTTCCCATCGTGTCGCTCTCGCCCGTGATCACAATCCTGCTGTCACTGTTGCTGCTGCGCGAGCGCACCGGCAAGCTCGGCATGGTCGGGATCGCGCTGGCGGTCATCTCGCTGCCGCTGTTCGACTATTCGCCCGACGCCGGCGCGCGCGATTACGGCGGCTGGTTCCTGCTGGCGATGATCTGCATGCTGGCCTGGGGACTGCAGGCCTACCTGATCAAACTTGCCAACCGGACGATGAGCGCCGAGAGCATCTTCGTCTACATGATGCTGTCGGGGCTGCTGTTCATTCCCGTGGCCGTATGGTTCACCGATTTCTCCAAACCCGTGAACCTCGGGCTGTACGGTCCCTGGCTCGCGGCCGCGGTGCAGATCCTCAACGCCGTCGGCGCGCTGCTGCTGGTCTATGCGTTCCGCCACGGCAAGGCCATCGTGGTGTCGCCGCTGGTCAACGCCGGCGCGCCGCTGATGACAGTCGTCATCTCATTGGCGATCGCGGGCACGCTGCCCGGCCCCTACAAGCTCGCGGGCGCCATCCTCGCGCTGGCGGGCTCACTGCTGCTGTCGCTGCAGCCCGAGTGAGCGCTCAAGGCCGCAGCTATCCCATGCAAGCACTGCTCGAATTAGTCCGGTCGCATAAGGCCGGCAGCGGATCGGGGATCTGTTCGGTGTGCAGCTCGCACCCGCTGGTCGTGGAAGCTGCCCTGAGTGCGGCCGCTCGCCGCGGCGAGTACGCGCTGATCGAGGCGACTTCCAACCAGGTCAATCAATTTGGCGGCTACACCGGCATGACGCCGGTGGATTTCCGGGGCTACGTCACCGAGATTGCCGCGCGCGCGTCGCTACCCATCGATCGCCTGCTGCTTGGGGGCGATCATCTGGGCCCGAACTGCTGGCGCACCGAATCCGCCGAGGTCGCACTGGAGCGCTCCGAGCGCATGGTGTCCGACTATGTGGCGGCCGGGTTTCGCAAGATTCACCTGGACTGCTCGATGAGCTGCGCCGATGACCCCGCCGTACTGAGCGATGGCATCATCGCCGCCCGCGCGGCGCGGCTGTGCCAGGCCAGCGAAAGCGCCTGGCGCGCCAGCGGCGGCGAGGCGCCGGTGTATGTGATCGGCACGGAAGTGCCGACGCCCGGGGGCGCGGCGGAAGATCTCGAGACGCTCGCCGTCACCACCCCGGCGGCCGTCGACGCCACACTGGCCGCGCATCGAAGCGCTTTACTGGAGGCCGGCCTGATCGAGGTCTGGCCGCGGGTCGTGGCCCTGGTGGTGCAGCCCGGCGTCGAGTTCGATCACCACAAGGTCATCGACTACGATCCTTCCGGGGCACGAGAGTTGTCGGCGCGAATCGAGCGCGAGCCGGGGCTGGTGTACGAAGCGCACTCCACGGACTATCAGACGCCCGGCGCGCTGGCCGCGCTGGTGCGCGATCACTTTGCCATTCTCAAGGTGGGGCCCGGAGTTACCTTTGCGCTGCGCGAGACGCTCTGGGCGCTGGTCGATATCGAACGCGAACTTGGCATCGCGCCGGCCGAATCGTTGCGGGAGGTCGTGTTGGGCGCCATGCAGCGCGATCCGCGCTACTGGAAGTCCTACTACACCGACCGCGCGGCGCAGTCATTCGATCTGCAGTACAGTCTGAGCGACCGCATCCGCTACTACTGGAATATGCCCGAAGTTCGCGCGGCGCTGCAGGCGCTGCTTGAGAACCTGCGGCGTCGCGGCGTGCCGCTGACCCTGCTGAGCCAGTACCTGCCGCTGCAATACGCGGCGGTCCGGCAGGGGCAGCTCGTCAACGATCCGCGAGAACTGCTGCTCGCCGGCATCGCGCAGATCCTGCGAGACTACGCCGCCGCCTGTCATCCTGAGGCTCGGGCATGAACGCTTTTGGATTGAGCGCAGCGCAGCTCGACAGCGCCGGAGCACACTGGACCGCCCATGAAATCCTGCAGCAACCACAGATCTGGGCCGAGATCGAGCAGCAGATGGCAGCGCAGGCCGCCGGCCTCAACGCATTCCTGCAGCCGCTGCTGCAGGCATCTGGGCTGCGCATCGTGCTCACCGGCGCAGGCACCTCGGCCCATATCGGCGAATGCCTGGCACCGGCGCTGACCCGTCTGCTGGCGCGGCGGGTCGATGCCCTCTCGACGACGGATCTGGTAGCCAGTCCCGCAAGCTATCTGACCGCCGACACGCCCACGTTGATGGTGTCCTTCGGACGCTCTGGCAACAGTCCTGAAAGCATGGCCGCCATCGAGATCGCGAATCGGCAGCTCACGCACTGCCACCACCTTATTTTCACCTGCGACCGGTCGGGGGCGCTGTACCAGCGTGCCGCGCACGCGCCTCGCAGCCATGTCGTGTGCCTGCCCGAGGCGAGCAACGACCGCAGTTTCGCCATGACTTCGAGCTTCACCGGCATGCTGCTGGCGGCCGCCCTGGCCTTGCAGGGCATAGGCGCGGGTGGCGCTCGCAGTGCGTGGCTCGCGCAGCTGTGCCAGCGCATTCTCCCGGGCGGCGAATCACTGCTGCACAGTCTCGTGAGCGGGAACTTCGAGCGCGTGGTGTACCTCGGCGCCAAGGAATTCCACGGCCTGGCCCGCGAAGCATCATTGAAGATGCTGGAACTTACCGATGGCCGGGTGGTATCGATTGGAGACTCGCCGCTCGGATTTCGCCACGGGCCGAAGACCATTCTCAACGGCGCGACGCTGGTAGTGGTATTCGTGAGTAGCGATCCGTACACGCGGCAGTACGATATCGATCTGATAGAGGAACTGCGGCGCGATGGCGTGGCAGGACGCGTGATCACGCTCTCGCTGCAGTCCGATGCGCCGCCGCAGCCGGATGATCTGGTGTTGCTGGGCGACGGAGCGTCGAGCGATGTCTCGGACCTCGAACTGTGTCTCCCGTACGCCATGTTTGCGCAGTCGCTGGCACTGCTGCGATCGCTGTCCCTGGGCGTGCGGCCCGACAGCCCGAACGCGGCCGGCACCGTCAGTCGCGTCGTCAAAGGGGTCTCCATCCATCCGTGGCGCGGCAGTGCGTGAGTACCTATCTCGGCATCGATGGGGGCGGCAGCAAGACGGCATTTCTGCTGATCGATGACAGCGGGCAAGTGCTCGGGTCCCATACGGAAGGACCAGCCTACTACCTGCAGATCGGCTGGGATGCCATGCGAGCCATGTTGGCGCGCGGCATACAGGCCACGCTGGCGCAGGCCGCGCTGGCGCCGGAAGCCTTGACCTTCGCCTTCCTGGGCCTGCCCGCCTACGGCGAAGACAGCCGCCTGCTCGCCGCGCTCGATACGGTCGCCTCACCGCTGCTGCCAGCGGCGCGCTACCGCTGTGACTGTGATGCTGTGTGCGGTTGGGCCGGCGCGCTCGCCGGCGCGGACGGCATCAACATCATCGCGGGCACCGGATCGATGGCCTACGGGCAATACCAGGGCCGCGCGGCGCGCGCCGGCGGCTGGGGTGAACTGTTCAGTGACGAGGGGTCGGCCTACTGGATCGCGCGCCAGGGACTGACTCTGTTCTCGCGCATGAGCGATGGACGCGCCGCACGCGGTCCGCTGTACGAGATCCTGCGAGCGCATTTCAAACTGCAATCTGACCTGGATCTGTGCGCGGCGATCTATGACCAGGCGCAGGTTCAACGCAGCCATCTCGCCGCGCTCGCGCCGCTGATGGCGCAGGCGGCGCGCGCCGGCGATGCCAGCGCATCGGCACTCTTTGTCGACGCGACTGATGAGTTGGTGCGGATGGTGGATGCGGTGCGTTCGCAACTGGAGGTTGCATCGCAGACGACATTGACGGTCTCGTATTCAGGCGGCCTGTTTCAGCAGCGCGATCTGTTATTGCCGCAGCTGCAGGCCCAGCTGGCAACCGGGAACCGTCGCTACCGGCTGGCGGCGCCCCGTCTTTCTCCTGTAGCGGGCGCGGCGCTGTATGCGGCCCAACAGAGCGGCGCACCTCTGCCTGCCGCGGCGATCGACTCGCTGCAGGCCAACCTCGGCGTTTGAAGCTCGGGCGCCGCGGACGCAGCGACGCTGAATCTCGTTCCCCGGAATAGCCCTGTAGAATAACTATGTGGCCGCCGTCCGCGGATTTATTCTCCAATCAAGCTACCGCGTCGTTGCCGCCGGCAACGGCAGGCGGGTCCCCGTCGTGTACCTGTACGGTCAGTTGGAGCACGGCGGGAATTTCCTGATTCGCGATGATCGTCAGCGCCCGGATTTCTATGTCCGTGCTGTCGATGCCGAGCGCTGCCGGGCATTGGGCGCACCGCAACCACGGCCGGTGCAGCAGCGCACCTTCGACGGCGCGGCAGTGTGCCGGATCGAGGTCGAAGTCCCCGTCGATGTGCCGCCGCTGCGCGATCGCCTGCACGCGGCCGGCATCGACACCTTTGAGGCCGATGTACGTTTTGCCGCGCATTACCTGATCGAACGCGGCATCAAGGGCGGCTGCGAAATCGAAGGTAACGCCACAGCGGGGACCGGCGGGATCACCTGGGTCTTCGACAATCCGACGGTCCGACCCGCGACCGTGACGGTCGAACCGCGGGTTCTGTCCTTTGATATTGAAACCGACGGCAAGGGCGAGCGGTTGCTGGCGATATCCCTCTACGCACCGGGCATCGATGAAGTGCTCATCGTCGATGGCAGCGCACGACCCATGCCCGAGCGCGCCACGCGCTGTGTCAATGAGGCTGCGGCGCTGGATCAGTTCTGTGCGCGGGTCGGATCGATCGACCCGGATGTGCTGACGGGCTGGAACATCATCGATTTCGATCTGAGCGTGCTGCAGAAAATCGCTGCCCGCCTGCATCGCCCTTTCAACCTGGGGCGTGGATCGGGGGAGCTGCGCATCCGCAAGGCTGAGGGCTACTTCGGCAGCGGCCAGGCCACCATTCCCGGGCGCGTGGTACTCGATGGCATTGATCTGCTGCGGGGTGCGTTCGTGCGCATGGATGACTACTCGCTCGATGCGGTAGCGCGCGAGGTGCTCGGCGAAGGCAAGGCGGTTGCAGGCGACGTGCGCGACCGCATTGCGGAGATCACACACAACTACCGCCACGATCTGCCGGCCTTTGCACTCTACGCGCGCACCGATGCGCGCCTTGCCTATCAGATTGTCGAAACACTGAACCTGGTGCCGCTGTCGTTTGCACGCAGCCAGCTGACAGGCATGTCACCGGACCGCGTGGCCGCCAGCATCGCTTCCTTCGATTTTCTGTATCTCGAGGAGCTGCAGCGCGTGCACGTCGTCGCCCCGAGCGTCCGCGGCAACGACTCGCGCGTGCATGTCGCACAGCAGGGCGGGCACGTGCTTGAACCCATCACCGGCGTGCATCGCAATGTCTGGGTGTTCGATTTCAAGAGCCTCTACCCCAGCCTGATTCGCACCTTCAACATCGATCCACTGAGCTTTGTGCCCCACCCGGCGCCGGACGCCGACCTGATCGTCACGCCCAGTGCGTCCTTCAGCCGTGCCCCGGCGATTCTGCCGCGCCTGCTGGATGAATTGTTTCCGCGGCGCGAAGCGGCCAAGAAGGCACACGACGAGGTGGCATCGCACGCCATCAAGATATTGATGAACTCCTTTTATGGCGTGCTGGGCACATCGGCGTGCCGTTTCTTCAACCCGGCACTGGCCAACGCCATTACCGGCATGGGCAAGGAAGTCCTGCTCTGGACCAAGCGCTGGTTCGAGGCTCAGGGGTTCCAGGTGCTCTATGGCGACACCGACAGCCTGTTCGTGCGTGCGCGCGAGCAGGACCCCGCGCACGCCGCTGAAGAAGCGCGTCGGCTTGCCGCAGCCCTGAACGATGCCCTCGGGCGCCATATCGAAACTCGCTGGCGCGTGCCAAGCCGGCTCGAGCTCGAGTTTGAAAAACTCTATCTGCGACTGTTCCTGGCGCACGCCCGCAATAGCACGCGCGGTGCCAGCAAGCGTTACGCGGGGCTGATACACGATGGCGGCAGCGGAGCGGTGGAGTTTGTGGGCATGGAAGTCGTGCGCCGGGACTGGACCGCGCTTGCCAAGCGCGTGCAGCGGGAGCTCTATCAGCGCCTGTTCACCGATCAGCCCGTCGATGCCTACCTTGCCGAGATCGTCGGCCGTGTACGACGGGGCGAACTCGACGAGGAACTGGTCTATTTCAAGAACCTTCGCAAGCAGACCCGGGAATACACCGCCACCACCCCGCCGCATGTTGCGGCCGCCCGAAAATCCAGCCAGCCGCCAGGTCGCTCGATCCGCTACGTGGTCACCACCGCCGGCGCCGAGCCGCTCGACAATCTGCGGCACCCGCTCGATCGCGAGCACTACATCCTAAAGCAGGTGAAGCCGGTGGCCGAACCGGTGCTGGAGACGCTCGGACTGAACTTCGAGCGGGTCATCGGCGACGCGCGGCAGTTCGAGCTTTATTGACCGGGCTGCTCGAAGCTCCGGCGGCTATGGCTTAGGCCGTTGGATGTATTCAATGCGGCGAAAGCGCAGCGCCGACCAGTCCTGGTCGACCGCCACTTGCCGGACGCTGTCGAAACCCGCCTGACGCAGTGCATCCCAGCCATCGTCCCGATTGAAATCGCAGCTGTATTTTTTTGAGGTGCCCTTCGGGTACGCGAACCACAGCAGAGCATCGCCGACCGCCTTTGCGGCGAGTGTTCTGGAGAGTCGCGCGAGCTCGGCCCGCTCCGTCACAAATGCCAGTGCGAAGGACAGGCTCTTCACTTCCTCGACGCGACGGCGCACGCGCACACCCGCGAGCGCCTTGATTTCCTTCTCGAACGAATCCGGCGCGTTGAGCACCAGGATTTCCTGCTGCCCCTTGAGGTTCATTTTGTCGAAAATGGTTGCCATCGCTGGGATCTGGCTGGCGACGTGTTGCCGCCCACTATACCGCTGCAGACTTGCCTGCGCACCGAAACCGTGCCGTTCCCGACGCGCGTGCACTCGAACGCAGCACCCTGCGGAGTCGCACGCGCAACGCCTGGGCGCCCTGTCGGCGCATCGGGCACGCTATACTGATGCTCGGCGTGGGGAGTGATAACGGGAGCGTCATGTTTCAGGCGAAGATTCGTTTTATTGCGGTCTGCTGTTCGGTGTCATGTCTTTTCGGGTGGACGCAGTCCGCCATAGGTCAGCAAACCCGTTCCGACTCAACACAACTCGAAGAGATCGTCGTCACCGCGGAGAAGCGTGAGACCACGGCGGAAGATACGCCCATCAGCCTGACCGCCGTGTCGGGTGCCGACATCCAGGATCGCGGCGCCACCGACCTGGCCACGCTGATGGAGTCGGTCCCGGGCGTATCGGTCCGCACCAGCGGGCCGGGCATGACGGAGTTCGAGATGCGCGGCGTCGCCTCCACGGGCGGCAACTCGCCCACGGTCGGCTTCTACTTCGATGACACGCCGCTGACGGCCTCCGCCGCCACCAACGAAGGCAAGATCGTCATCTCCCCTTCTCTATACGACCTCAATCGTGTCGAGGTGCTGCGCGGACCGCAGGGCACGCTATACGGGTCGGGTTCCATGGGCGGCACCATCAAGATCGTGCCGAACGCGCCCAATCCGGATGCATTCGACGCGTCGGCGGAAGGCACCATCAGCCAGACCGATCATGGCGGGTTCAATAACGCCCAGAATGCCATGATCAACCTGCCGTTGATCCAGGGCATCGCGGCGCTTCGACTGGTCGGCTCCTTTTCGCGCGACGCCGGCTGGATCGATCGCATCGTCATCGAGCCTGGGGAATTTCCCGTTGCGAATGGAACGGTGCGCGGCAATGTGCTGGCAGCGCCCGTGGCCGTCGACTATCACGATGTCAATTACACGGAAACCAACACGATGCGCGCCAGCTTGCTGGTCAAGCCGCTGGAGGGCCTGAGCATCACGCCGTCGTTTCTCTATCAGAGACTCGGCTCGGGCGGCTTGCCCTACATCGACAGTGATCCGGGCACCGATGCGCATTACCAGCCATTTGACGTTGCCGAAACATCGTTCGATAAGTTCCTGCTCGGCAGCCTGAACATCAAGTATCAGACCGACGCGTTTGAGGCCTCTTCGACAACCTCGTTCTGGACCCGGCACGAACCGCTGACCCAGGACACTTCGGAGTCATGGGCAACCGGGCTCGGATTGCCAGGCTATGAGCCGGCGGACGGCGGAATCGGCGCCGCCTACGCCTTCGAGGACAATATCTCCCACCAGACCACCGAAGAGGTTCGCGTTGGCTCGGCCGACAGCTCCAACTCGCGCCTGAAATGGCTGGTCGGCTACTTCTACCAGGACTTCGAATCGGATTGGAACATCACGTTTCCCTCAGCCGACGGCGCCCCTATCTTCGGCTCGAATGCCCTGTTCAATTACTACAGCCCGAACAAGATCCTGCAACAGTCGGTATTCGGCGAGCTGACCTACAACATCACCGAACCCTTCGCGGTAACGGTGGGGCTGCGCCGCTATCACTATGACGCGCCAGTCCATGTCGTGCAGAACGGCGCACTGGCATCGCCGGTGGTGAACTCGACCTCGGAAAAGGATGAGGGCGTCACGCCGAAAGTGTCGCTCTCCTACGACTTCAACAAGCAGCTGCTGCTCTATGGAACGATGGCACAGGGCTTCCGTCCCGGCGGCGGCACCGGACCGGTACCGACCTCGGGGCCGCTGTCGTGCGAGACCGAGCTGCAAACCGAGTACGGCAGCACGGGGTTCGTGGCGGGACCGATCTCGTTCAAATCGGACAACGTCTGGAGTTACGAACTGGGCGAGAAGCTGCGCGCGCTCGATAACCGCGTGACCGTCAACGCGGCCGCCTACTACGAACGTTGGAACGGCGTGCAGCAAACCAATGCGCTGTCCCCTTGCGGCTACGTCTACACGGCCAACGCGGGCGACGCACACGTGTATGGCGGCGAACTGGAGATCAAGGCGGTGGTCATCCGCGATCTGATCGTGTCGGCCAATGCCTCGTATTCCCACGCCGCGCTGGTGAGTTCGGAACTGATCGATGCGGGCTTCGATCCGGGCACCCCGATCCAGCAGGTGCCGCACTGGACTTCATCCGCCTCGATCGCCTATCGGCACAGTCTGACGGACGCGGTTGCGTTCACCGCGCGCGCCGACAACACCTACACTGGCAGCCGCACCGACGAAACCTACTCGATCAACACGCTGCCGTCCTATGACCTGACCAATTTCCGCACCGGGGTGGAGGGGGATCGCTGGACGGCGGTTCTCTTCGTCAACAATCTGACCGACAAGCGGGCGCTGCTGAATAACATCACGCAGGATGCC
>Ga0181531_10000431_pt1 | contig 28263 bp, 24 predicted proteins | sample PEATcosm2014_Bin_38_FD_119743 | JGI IMG/M metagenome (GOLD analysis project Ga0181531, IMG submission 119743) | Peatland microbial communities from MTU Mesocosm Facility, Houghton, MI, USA - PEATcosm2014_Bin11_10_metaG | ecosystem: Environmental > Terrestrial > Soil > Wetlands > Peat | place...
AAGTCGCTTTTTGCGGAGGTGAATCATTTGCCGGCGGATGATCCTTTGCGAGAGACAGCGTCCAGCGATCAGCGATCAGCGATCAGTAAAGACAGCACAGAACCAGGCGCGGAGAAGCCTGAACAGCATACGGAACTGAGTCCTTCGGCGGGTGCGATTGCGGAGTCAGAGCCGCCAACGGCGAGAGGCGCGGCGATTTCCGGGCCAACCTCCGCGCCCGCGCAAAAAGGTGGGTTGGTAGCGGTTCCGAATCAGCGCGTGGCGGTGCCTTCGTTTGCCGGGGAATCGTTGCGTGAAGTGGTGGTTGCGGCGAGCCGAGCTGGTCTGGGCTTGCGAATCGTTGGGTCGGGGATTGCGCGCGAGCAGGCCCCCGGGGCCGGGACGCTGGTTCCTGCGGGGACGGAGATTGTGGTGCGATTCTCGCACGATGCGGCCGCGCCTCCGGCGAGCCGGTGATAGCGGCTGGGCCGTGCCGGTACCAGTAATGCTGCGCTTACAATCAGCTTCATATGCGGTATGAAGAGCTGATGAGCGGGGTCGCGGTGGTGCGGAGGGCTGGTCCCAGCGAGGGGGGCGGACCCACGATTCGGGGAGTGGAGTACGACTCGCGACGGGTTGGGCCGGGTTCGCTGTTTATCGCGATGCGGGGCGGGACAACGGATGGCAATCGCTACATCAAGAAAGCGGTCGAGCAGGGTGCGGTGGCGGTGGTGACGGATTCCGATGCTGCGTTTGCCGATACGGTGGAGCGGCTTCCGGATGTCGCTGTTGCGGAGATTCCCGTTGGCGCGGGGCGGCGCGCGTTGGGGGCGATTGCTTCGAATTTCTTTGGCCAGCCGGAGCGGCGGCTCAAGCTGAGTGGGCTAACGGGAACCAACGGCAAGACGACAACCGCGTTCCTGCTGGATGCGATGCTGAATTCTGCGAATCGAAAAACCGTGCTGGTGGGAACCATCGAGAATCATGTTGCCGGAGTGGTGCGGCCTGCTCCGCACACGACGCCCGAGTCGCGCGACCTGCTGGAATTACTGCGAGACGGCGTGGATGCCGGGGCGACCGAGGGGGTGATGGAAGTTTCATCGCATGCGCTGGCGCAGGGACGGGTACACGGGCTGCCGTATGACGTGGCGATTTTCACGAATCTGACGCAGGATCACCTGGATTATCACGGAACGATGGAAAATTATTTTGCGGCGAAGCGGGCGTTGTTCGATGGGGAACTGGGCGCGGCGCCGCGGGTGGCTGTGATCAATATTGACGATCGATATGGCGCGGAGCTGGCGGTGATTGCGCGCGAAGCTGGGGCGGAGATCTTTTCCTATGGGCTCGGTGCGGGGGAGTTTCGCGCGCAAGGCGCGGAGATGGGCGCTTCGCGAATGCGCTTTCGGCTGGCAGCGCCGGCGGGGGAAGTGGAAGTTCAAACGCGGCTGACGGGGAGGGTGAATCTCTATAACCTGCTGGCGGCGGCGGGGGCCGCGTATGCGCGGGGATTGAGCCTGGAGCAGATTGCGGAGGGTGCGGCTGCCCTCCAGTGCGTGCCGGGGCGTTTTCAGACGGTGGACGCGGGGCAGCCGTTCACGGTGGTCGTCGATTATGCACACACCGATGATGCCCTGCGAAATTTGACGGCCCTGGCGCGGGAGTTTGTCGGCGGTAAAAGCAGAGTGATCACCCTGTTTGGTTGCGGCGGCGATCGCGACAAGGCGAAGCGGCCGAAGATGGGGCGCGCGGCGGGCGAAGGTAGCGATTTTGTCGTGCTGACGTCGGACAATCCGCGCAGCGAGGATCCTGAGGCGATTATGCGGGACGCGCTGCCGGGGTTGCTGGAGACAGGAACGAAATTCGTCGCCGAGCCTGACCGGGCGCGAGCGATTCGCATCGCGGTAGAGGAGGCGAGGCCAGGGGACATTGTGCTGCTGGCGGGCAAGGGGCACGAGAAGGAGCAGGTGCTGCAGAATGGCACGATCCCGTTCGATGATGCGGAAGTCGCCGCCGATGTGATTCGAGCAGCCCCGGGAGTGCGGGCATGAAGCTCACGCTGGAGCAGATCGCGCGCTGGTCCGCAGCCGATGGAGTGCGCGGCGGAGACGCGGTGACGGCTACAGGGTATTCGATCGATTCGCGCACTCTGCGGCCAGGGGATTTGTTTTTTGCGATTCGCGGCGAGCGCTTCGATGGGCACGACTTTGTGGCAGCCGCGCTGGAACGGGGTGCGTGCGCGGCGGTGATCGGCCGGGATCGGGCTGCGGGGCTGCAGGAGAGCGTGGCAAAGCATCCGCTGCTGGCGACGGATGATCCGCTGGCTACGCTGCAAAGGCTGGCGTCGGCAGTGCGGCGGCATTGGGGCAAGCGGGTGATCGGGATTACGGGATCGGCTGGAAAAACGACGACCAAAGAGGCAGTGGCCGCGGTGCTGGGGGCGCGGTTCGCGGTGCTGAAGTCGCAGGGCAATCTGAATAATGGATACGGCCTGCCCTTGCAAGTGCTGAAGCTGGAGCCGGAACACGAAGTTGCGGTGATCGAGATGGGGATGTCGGCGGCGGGGGAGATTGCGGCGCTATGCCACATCGCCGCGCCGGACTGGGGTGTGGTGACGAATGTGGGTCACGCGCACGCGGAGGGGTTTGCGGATGGAATTGCCGGGATTGCGCGCGCGAAGTACGAGCTGATCGCGGCGCTTCCACGGCATGGCGTGGCGTTTCTAAACTGCGACGACGCGTATGTGTCGCAATTTGGACGCGATTTTGAAGGGAAGGCGGTTTACTTCGGGCGCGGGCCTTGCGGCGATCCGCATGTGGAAAGCTTGCAGCTGCTGGGCGCTGACGGGTTGAAGATGCATGTGCGCGCCGGGGAAGAGCACAGCGAGCTAAATCTGCATTTGCCTGGCGAGCACAACGGATGGAACGCGCTGGCGGGGATTGCAGTAGGCGTGGAGGCGGGGATTCCGCTGGCGGAGTGCTGCGCGGCGCTCGAGAAGCTGCGACCGGAAGAGAAGCGGGGGCAGGTGGTTCAAGTGCAGGGCGCGACATTAATTAATGATGCGTACAATTCGAATCCCGAGGCGCTGAAGTCGATGATCGCGATGCTGGCAGGGATGCCGGCGCGCCGCCGGATCCTGGTTGCAGGGGAGATGCTGGAGCTGGGGCCTGAGTCAGATGCTCTGCATGCGGCATCCGGTAAGGCTGCGGCACAGGCGGGCGTCGATATTGTTGTGGGTGTACGCGGGAAGGCTCGGCACATCGCGGATGCGGCGCGCGAGGGTGGCGCGGAGGCGCTGTTTCTGGAGACGCCGGAGGCTGCAGGGGAGTGGTTGCGGGAGCATCTTGAACCCGGCGATGCGGTTCTGCTGAAGGCCTCGCGCGGGGTGCGGCTGGAGCGGGCGCTGGATGGGCTGGAGGAGAACAACGGTTCGCACGGCGCAGCGCGATAAGATATCGGAAACCGAACAGGAACGCGGGAGGAAGTTTGCTCTATTGGCTGCTTTACCGGAAGCTGTACCTCTATTTCAGTCCCTTTCGCATCTTTCGGTACCTGACGTTTCGGACGGTGTTTGCTTCGCTGACGGCGCTGCTGATCACGCTGATCATCGGACCGTATGTGATCGAGAAGCTGCGCGAATTCCAGATTGGGCAATACATTCGCGAAGAGGGTCCCAAGGCGCACCAGAAAAAGGCCGGCACGCCGACCATGGGCGGGGTGCTGATCTGCATTGCGATCCTGCTGCCGACACTGTTGTGGGCGGACCTTTCGAATCCTTTTATATGGGTTGTGATGTTTGCGACGGCGGCGTTCGGCGCGATCGGATTTGCCGACGATTACATCAAGGTGGTGCACCGGCGGAGTCTGGGGCTGACGGGACGCGCGAAGTTGGCGTACCAGTTTCTGGCGGCGGCTGCGATTGCGATCGTGCTGGTGGTGATGGACCTCGAGGGCACCTACTCGACGCGGCTAATGGTGCCGTTTGCGAAGTTTCTGCGGCCCCGGCTGGATATCCCTTCGCTGCTGCACATCCCGCACCTGGGGGTGCTGGCCTTTCTGCCGTTCATCATTTTCGTGATGCTGGTAATCGTGTTTTCGAGCAACGCGGTAAATCTCACGGACGGGCTGGATGGGCTGGCCATTGGGTGCACGATCATTGCGGCTGCAGCGCTGACGGTGCTGACCTATGTGAGCGGACATGTGATCTTCGCGGATTACCTGGAGCTGCAGCGAATGCCGATGGTGAGCGAGGTGACGGTGTTCTGCGGGGCGATGACCGGGGCGAGCATCGGGTTTCTCTGGTACAACGCGCATCCGGCGGAAATTTTCATGGGCGACGTAGGATCCCTGGCGCTGGGCGGGGCGATCGCCACGGTGGCGGTGGTGATTAAGCAGGAGCTGCTGCTGCCGTTTATCGGTGGGATCTTCGTGATCGAGGCGTTGTCGGTGATCCTGCAGGTGGGCAGCTTTAAGCTGCGCGGAGGCAAGCGCATCTTCCGCATGGCGCCGCTGCATCATCACTTCGAATTGCTGGGGTGGTCGGAGTCGAAGGTGATTGCTCGGTTCTGGATCGGGGCGCTGGTGTTTGCACTCTTTGCACTCACGACACTGAAGCTGCGATAAAGGGTAGAGTCGGCGTGACACAATGAGCATGCCGATCGCGAGTTTGCATGGACATCAAAGGGAAAAAGGTATTGGTCGTTGGGCTCGGCAAGTCGGGGCTGGCGGCGGCGTTGTTTTTGCGGCGGCAGGGCGCGCAGGTGACAGTTTCAGATGTGCGCAGCGCCGAGGCGCTGGCCAAAGAGATTCCGGCGCTGATCGATGAAGGAATTGCAGTCGAGGCGGGCGGGCATGGTCTGCTGACATTCCGGCGGCAGGATTTGATCGTAGTCAGCCCGGGGGTTCCAGTCGATACGCCGGAGCTGACGCAGGTGAGGAAATTCGGGCTGCCGATTATCGGCGAGCTGGAGCTGGCGGCGCATTATCTGCGCGGCAAGGTGCTGGCGATAACGGGATCGAACGGAAAGACCACGACGACGACCCTGTGCGGCGAGATTCTTGAAGCAGGCAAGCTGCCGGTACATGTGGGCGGGAACATCGGTGTGCCGGTCATTGCGCTGGTGGAGGCGTCGCGCGACGATGGGTGGTCGGTTCTGGAGGTTTCGAGCTTTCAGCTGGAGACGACGGTTGAGTTTCATCCGCAGATTGCGGTGATTTTGAACATCACGCCGGACCATCTGGATCGGCATGGGACGTTTGAAAACTACGTGGCGGCGAAGGAGCGGATTTTCGCGCAGCAGACGGGCGAGGATGCGCTGGTGCTGAATGCCGATGACGATGCTGCTTCGCGAGCTGCAGCGCGGGCCAGGTCAGGAGTGTTCTGGTTCAGCAGGACGCGCGTGGTGCGGCAGGGAGCGTTTGTTCATGAAGGCGTGATTACGTATCGCGGTTCGGAGCAGGCTATGCCGGAGCCGGTGATCAAGGTGGAGGAGATTCCGCTGAAGGGTGCGCACAACGTGGAGAACGTGCTGGCGGCGGTGTGCGCCGCGCGGCTGGCGGGCGTCGAGGCTGCGACGATTCGGTCAGCGGTGACTGGGTTCCACGCTGTTGAGCATCGGCTGGAATTTGTTGCGACGATCAACGGCGTGGATTACTACAACGACTCGAAGGCGACGAATGTGGACGCTGCGATGAAGGCGATTGCCGCGTTCCCCGGAGGGATTCACCTGATTCTGGGCGGCAAGGACAAGAACTCCGATTATCGGCAGATGCGGACTTTGCTGCAGGAGCGGGTGAGGGCGGTTTACACAATTGGCGCGGCGGCGGAGAAGGTTCACACGCATATCGAAGGTGCGGTTCCCATCGTGGCGGCTGGCACGCTGGATGTGGCGATCGCGCGGGCAGGTGCCGCGGCGCAGCCGGGTGAGATTGTTCTGCTGGCGCCGGCTTGTTCGAGCTTCGACCAGTTTGAGAACTATGAACAGCGGGGGCGGGTGTTTAAGGAAACAGTTTTGGCGCGCCGCGGATTGGCCGCGTTGACGGCTTAGGACGGGCAGCTCAGGCGGCCGAGAAGCGAATTATGGCGAAGCAGGTCGGAGTCGATAAGTGGCTGTATGGTGCCACGCTGGTGCTGGTGGTGATAGGGCTGGCAATGGTCTTCAGCGCGTCGGCGGTGATGGCCAGCGTGCGTTTCGGTTCGCCCTACAACTTTGTTTTGCGGCAGGCGGTGTGGGCGGGGTTGGGGCTGCTCGCGATGACCCTGCTGATCCAGGTTCCCTACGGCAAGTACAACCGGCCCACCGTCGTGTTTCCCGTGGTGGGGATCACCATTATCCTGCTGTTGGGCGCGTTTCTGATGCATGACTCGCACAACACACATCGCTGGATTCGCCTCGGCATTTTGTCGTTTCAGCCGTCGGAGATCGCGAAGCCGGCGCTGGTGCTTTTTCTGGCGTGGTTCCTGCAAAACAGAATGCACGCGATGGATGACGTGCGAGGAACGCTGTTGCCTGCGGCGCTGCCGAGTTTGATTTTCATTGCGCTGATATTGAAGGAACCGGACCTGGGCACGGCGCTGGTGTGCGCCGGCGTGACGGCGCTGGTGCTGTGGCTGGCGGGCATGAACATGAAGTATCTGGGCTATGCGGCGCAGGGAGCTGCGCCGGTGCTCTACTTCATGCTGTTTTACGTCAAGTGGCGGCGTGACCGGATGCTGGCGTTTCTGAATCCTGGGTCGGACCCATTGGGCAAGGGATTCCACATTATTCAGTCGCTGATTGCCGTGGGCTCGGGGGGATTTCGAGGAGTCGGGTTTATGGATGGGCGTCAGAAGCTGTTCTATCTACCGGAGCCGCACACGGATTACATCTTCGCGAACATCTCAGAAGAGCTGGGGCTGATTGGAGCGCTGATCGTCGTCGGGCTGTTTGTTTTTATCGGATGGCGCGGGATGAGGGCGGCGGTGTTGTCGACCGATCCTTTTGCACGGTTTCTGGCGTTCGGAATTACGGCTACGATTCTGATCCAGGCGTTTTTCAACATCAGTGTGGTGCTGGCGCTGGTACCGACCAAGGGCATCACGCTGCCGTTTGTTTCCTATGGCGGGTCTTCGCTGTTCATCATGCTGGTGCTGGTCGGGGTGCTGCTGAACATCACGAAAGAAGTGGATTGACGACAGGGTGGAGCGTTCAGCGTTCAGCGTTCAGAACACGGCGCCCGGGATAGGCGGTCCGGTTCGCATTCTGATCGCCGGTGGTGGGACGGGCGGTCACATCATCCCCGCGCTGGCGATTGCCGATGAGTTGAAGGCGCGCCATGGGGCGGAGGTTTTGTTTGTGGGGACGGCGCGGGGGTTGGAGTCGCGTCTGGTGCCGCAGGCCGGTTACCGTCTGGATCTGATTAAGGTCGGGCAGCTGAATAATGTCCCGCTGACGACGCGACTGCGGACGCTGGTGGACTTGCCTGCTGGGTTGATCCAGTGTTTCGGACTACTGTGGGCATTTCGTCCCGAGGTCGTGATTGGCGTGGGTGGGTACGCGTCGGGGCCAGTGATGGGAGCGGCGATTTTGCTGGGGATTCCGACTCTGGCGTTTGAGCCGAATGCTGTGCCTGGCCTCGCGAATCGGCTGGTGGGCGGATGGGTTAAAGCGGCCGCGGTGAACTTTGAGCCGGCGGCGCAATATTTTCGCAACGCGCATGTCACGGGGATTCCGGTGAGGGCGGAGTTCTTTCGCCTTGCGCCTCGCGAAGCGGGAGCCGCGCCGCATCTGCTGGTGTTTGGCGGCAGCCAGGGAGCGCGGGTTCTGAACACGGTGGTGCCGAAGATTGCTGCGGCGCTTCTGGAGCAAGTTTCAGGGTTGACGATTTTGCACCAGGCGGGCGCGCGGAATGCTGAAACGACGCTGGCGGCTTATCAGGCGAGCGGGGCGCCCCTGGATCGATGGCAGGTAGAGGCGTTTCTGGACGACATGCCGCGGCGGTTTGAAGCGGCGGATTTGGTACTGGCGCGGAGCGGGGCATCGACGGTGGCGGAGCTGGCTGCGGCGGGCAAACCGGCGGTGCTGATTCCCTTTCCGCAGGCGGCGGACGATCATCAGCGGCGGAACGCAGAAGTGATGGCGCAGGCGGGGGCGGCCCGCGTGCTGCTGGAGGCGGACCTGACGCCGGACCAGCTGCTGGGTACCCTCAGCGATATGTTGATTGAACCTGAGAAGCTGAGCGAGATGGCCGAGAACGCACGGTCACTGGCACATCCAGATGCCGCGGAGCGGATCGCCGGGATGGCGATGGCTCTCGCGAGGGGGGATTTCCGGAAGGACGCGTTCTGGAGAGGTTATTCAAAAACGCAAACGGCCCGCTCCGAAGAGCGGGCCGTGTCTGATCAGGACGGGGTTAGCAGGCCGGATTAGCGGCGTCCGCCGCCACCACCATGGCCACCGCCGCCGCCATGGAAGCCGCCACCGCCTACACCGCCGTGGACCCCGCCGACTGCTCCGCCACGGACCGCACCGGAATAGCCGCCCCGATATCCGCCAGCGTAGCCGTGGTAGGCACCCACGCCGACTCCGCTACGATAGCCACCGGCGTAGCCGCCACGATAACCGTAACCGCCGCGGTAGCCGAATCCGCCGTAGTAGCCGATGTGCCCGTATCCATAGCCCCAGGGGCGACCGTACCAGCCGTGGAACCAGGGACCTGCTCCGATAAAGACTCCGCCGTAGAACCAGTCAGGACCCCAGTAGCCATAGGGAGCGCAGGCATATGGGTAATAAGAGTAGTAGCCCCACTCGCAGACGGGCGGGCCCGCCAAATCGTAATAGCCGGGATAGCCGACTTCGGGACCGATTCCGATGCCTACGGCGACCTGGGCCTGCGCTGGCTTTGCCAGTGCAAATGGTGCGGCCAGCAACGCAACCAACATAACGTAGCGCAGAACGCGCATGATGGACCTCCTGTCAGATCACCCTCAAGTGTTGTTTTCGGATCTGACGCCGCTTACCGGGTTTCCTGTGGGTGGACCGGAAAGCTTGCTACCGATACTAACGTTAGACGCCCCAAAATGTTGCGCGATTCAATGGCTGGGAGAGCGGGGAACGGAAAGGCTGGCGGCCGGAGCAGATGTCGGCAGCTGGCAACCTTTCGGCCCCTTAGTACCAGCGGCGGGGTGGGGGAGGGTAGTACCAGCCCGGGTGGACGTAGCAGGGGCTCGAACAGATCGCCATCAGAAGTGCGATAACCCAGCCGATGCCTGTCCAGCCGAGCAAGAGGTTGAACAGGAAGATGCCGGTTGTGTTGTGGGTGTGGCGTGCGGCCGCAAGCAGTGAAGGCAAAAAGTAAAATCCAATGCCGATGAGACCGGCCATAGAAGCCTCCGCAAGGGTTACGAAAGCAGATACGCAGGGGACATGAACCTTGTTCCATCAGCATAGACCCCAATGTCAAAGGCGGCGGACATTTTTGGAGGGCCAGAGACGGAAACGCACCCGGAAGCGGGGAGCTTCAACGGGTGCGCATGGGCCGGTTTTTGGGGACGCAGCCCTCATCTTTTCGCTTACCGGCGAAAACGCTCATACCGGAAGTTACGGTCGGACCGATGGAAGTCGCGGATGACAGCGCGGTCACGGTCGTAGCCGCGATAGATCCAGCGTCCTGGGAAGAAGACCGGGCCGTTGTAATAGCCGGCAGACCAAACGTAGCCGACACCAGGGCACGGCGGAACGGCGGCGACCACAACAGGGGCGCGAAAGCCGACGCCGACGAACACTCTGGGCTGGGCCTGTGCTGCGGCTGCGCCCAGACTCAGAATGCCGGTCAATGCAACTGCGCGAAGAATGCTTTTCATAAGAGACCTCCTGTGTTCCGCTTCGAACTTCTCTCGAAGTTTGGAACTTTTTATCCGGACCTCTTTCACCGGATCGTCTCTGCAGGGAATGAACGCAAATGCGCTTGAATTGTTGCGGCGGGCAATGCACAGGCACCCGAGGGTTGTCAAGATGGCTGAATCGACACGGGGTAGGCGAGAAGGGCCTGCGGTGGGAAAATGGATACATATGGAGATGCTCGGGCTCTACGTGTCTGTTCCTTTCTGCCGTTCCAAATGCACATTCTGCAATTTCGCCTCCGGGGTTTTTCCGGCGAGCTATCATGATCGTTACGTCACGCGAGTTGAGGAGGACCTCGGCTCAGTACGCCAGCGCGCGAAGCGATGGGGCGCGGTTTTGCCCGAGGCGATTGAGAGCATTTATCTCGGTGGAGGAACACCGACCCTGCTGTCGCCGCCATTGTTCCGACGGCTCTTCACGGGCCTTCGGCGAGAGTTCGCTGTCCTGCCCACGGCGGAGATCACGGTGGAGTGCGCTCCGGGGCAGCTGGAGCCGGGGGTGCTCGATGCTCTGGTCGAATGCGGCGTAACGCGGGTCAGCTTTGGGGTGCAGTCCTTTGTCGATACCGAAGCGAGTGCCATCGGCCGCCTGCATACGCGCGCCGTTGCGCTGGAAGATATTCGCCGCGTGCAGGATGCGGGGATCGACGACATCAACGTCGACCTGATTGCCGGATTGCCGAGCCAGACAGTTGAATCGTGGTATGAAACGCTCGGAGTTCTGGCGGATTCAGGAGTGGATCACGCGAGCATTTACATGCTGGAGGTAGATGACGAATCGCGGCTGGGGCGCGAATTGCTGGTGAGCGGCGGGCGCTATAGAGCGAAGAAGGTGCCGGCCGACGACGATGTCGCCGATCTTTACACCGAAGCGATTGCATTTCTGGCAGGACAGGGACTGGCGCAGTATGAGATTTCGAATTTTGCGCGTTCCGGCTCGGAGTCGCAGCACAACCTGAAGTACTGGCGGCGCCAGCCTTATCTTGGATTCGGACTGGATGCGCATTCGATGGTGCGGACGCACGCGGGGGCACCTCTGCGATTTGGCACGAGCGACAATCTCGACGCGTACCTGGAAGGCCCGGGCTGGGACCAGCCGCGACGCCTCGATCATGACGAGGAGATGGAGGAGGCGTGGTTCCTGGGGCTGAGGCTGAATGAGGGTGTGAGTCTGGATGCGCTGCGCCAGGAATTCTCGGCCTCCGCAGTCCGCGAATTCCTCTCAACGATCGGCGAACTGGAAGATGACGGCCTGATCGCTCTGGCCGACGGGGATCGCGTAGCGCTGACGGCGCGCGGACGCCTGCTTTCGAACGAAGTCTTCGAGCGATTTCTGGCGGAACCGGCTGTCGCATAGCGATCGCGTAGTGCAATACTCGAATACTGGCTGTTGCGGAAGGGAATCGAATGTCATCTGATACCGCTGTTCTCACCGTCGATGCAGCCGCTTCGTCTTCGCCTGTGGCGATGATTGACTTGCGCAGCGACACGGTGACGAAACCTCCTCCTGCCATGCGCGCCGCGATGGCTGCGGCGGAGGTCGGCGACGACGTCTACGGTGAGGATCCGACAATCAATCGGCTGGAAGCGCGCGCCGCGGATGTCTTTGGGCGCGAGGCCGCGCTGTTTTTGCCGAGCGGGACGATGGGGAATCAGACAGCGATCCGGCTGCTCACGCAGCATGGGCAGGAAGTGATCTGCGAGGCGCGATCGCACATTGTGGAGTGGGAGATCGCAATGGCCGCTGCGTTTTCCGGCTGCCAGCTGCGAACGCTGGCCGCCGAGCGCGGAATCCTGACGTGGCGGGAGATGGAGCCGCACATTACGGGCAAGCACCACCACCGCGCGCCGACGGGGTTGATCGCGCTTGAAAACACGCACAACATGGCCGGCGGGACGGTGACGCCGCTCGAGGTCACGGAGGAAATCTGGATGGGAGCGGAAAAGCGCGGGCTGCCGGTCCACCTGGATGGGGCGCGCATCTTTAATGCTTCGGTGGCGCTGGGTGTGGGCGTTCGCGAGCTAACACGCGGATTCACCACGGTGATGTTCTGCCTGTCGAAAGGACTCGGAGCGCCGGTTGGATCGATGCTGGTGGGCTCATATGAGCAGATAGATCGGGCGCGGCTGATTCGCAAAGCGCTGGGCGGAGGCATGCGCCAGGCTGGAATTCTGGCCGCGGCTGGGCTCATCGCGCTCGAGGACGGTCCGAAGCGGTTACATGAGGACCACGCCAACGCGCGACTGCTGGCGGAAGCGCTGGCCGGCCTGCCGCAGGTCGAGATCGACCTTGATGCGGCGCGGACGAATATTGTGATTTTCAAGCTGCGGGACATGCGTGGCGCGGACAGCTTTCTTGCCAGGCTGAAGCAGCGCGGCATCCTCGGGAGTAACGCCGGGCCGCACGGAATCCGCTTCGTGACCCACCGGGACGTGGATCGCGCGGCGTGCGAAGAAGCGGCGCGCGCAGCGGTGGAAATCCTTACGGCATAACGGCGCGAGAACGGAGGCAAGGGGAGCGGACCGAGATGTGGCCGGGCGGGAAGCGCTGACCCATTGTGAAGTTTCTATATAAATAGCGATGCCAGGGTTACGGTTCCGGGACATCCAATGTCTATAATCAAAATGATGCCAAAGTACTCTATCGTCGTTCCTTTCCATAACGAAGAAGATAATGTCACTGTTCTCTATGATCGATTGAAGCAGGTGATGGAGCACGTCGGGGATCCGTTCGAACTGGTCCTGGTGGACGATGGGTCGAACGACCGCACCTGCAGGCTGCTGGAGGAGATTGCGGCTGTCGACAGCCGGGTTCTGGTGGTGAAGCTGCGGCGCAATTTTGGACAGACTTCCGCGCTGGCCGCCGGTTTCGATCATGCCGAGGGCGAATTTATTCTGGCGATGGACGGCGACCTGCAGCACGATCCCGGCGAGATTCCCGCGTTCCTTGAAAAGCTGGAAGAGGGTTATGACGTCGTCAGCGGATGGCGCAAAGAGCGGATCGACAATTTTGTGATGCGGCGAATCCCGTCGCGGTGCGCGAACTGGCTGATGGCGAAGCTGTCGGGCGTGGACATTCACGATTTCGGGACGACGTACAAGGCGTACCGGCGCGAGGTTATTCACAATATTCCGCTCTACGGCGAGATGCACCGCTTTATCCCCGCGCTCGCTTCCTGGTATGGGGCCACCATCTGCGAGGTTCCCATCACCAACGTGAACCGGTTGCGAGGAAAATCGCATTACGGGATCGGGCGGACGTTTCGGGTCTTCTTCGACCTGATGACCATTCGTTTTCTGCTGAAATACATGACGCGCCCGCTCCATTTCTTCGGACTGTTCGGGGCGATGGGAATCTTTGGCGGTGGCGCGCTCTCGGTCTTTCTGCTGGTGCTGAAGCTGATCACGCATCAACCCGTGATGGAGCAGCACGGGCCGTTGTTTGTGATTGCCGCCGTGATGATCCTCGGGGGAACGCAGCTGCTGGCGATTGGCCTGCTGGGCGAATTGCAGGTCAGGCATTATCACACGGCCACGCAGCGAGCCCCATATACGGTAGACCGCCTGGTGAGACTGCGCACCTCGGAAGAATCCAATATTCTGCCTGACAACTGAGCGGACCTGGTCGAAGCTCCGAGGTACTGGGCCCCCGCGGCAACCAGACCTTGCGGGTTTCGAATCACATCACCGTGACATGATCGGCCCGCTATACTCGTGAGCGGACCGGAAATCCATAACCGCCGTCCGTATAATCTCGTAACTGAACACACGCGCGGTACGCCGCAACTCCACCAGCGAGCGGCCGGGCGCGTAGGGTAATGCCGATCGGAACTATGCAGAAACCCGCGGATGGACGGAAACGCGTTGTCATCGAAAGCGTCGATCCGGAGATCGACGCGGGCCGCTATCCCATCAAACGAATCGTCGGCGATACGGTGGAAGTGGAGGCGGATGTCTTCGCCGACGGCCACGATCACGTGGCGGCGCGCCTGCTGTTTCGCTTTCATGACGATGCAGAGTGGACGGCGGTTGCGATGCAGCCGCTTGGCAACGACCGCTGGCGGGGCGAATTTCCGGTCACGCGGATGGGTGAATATCTATACGCGGTCGCGGGGTGGGTCGATCACTTCGATACCTGGCGCAGCGATCTGGAGAAACGGATCGACGCTGGCCAAAATATTCGGGTCGATTTGTTGAGCGGAGCGTATCTGGTGGAGCAGGCTGCGGAACGGGCGGGGCGCGACGATGCGGACGCGTTGCGGCGGTGGGCGTTGGTGGTGCGGGCTACCGAAGATTTGGATGCCGCACAGGCGGCGGCGCTCGACCCGGCGCTGGCCGCAATGATGGCGCTGTATCTCGATGCGGCGCTGGAGACCCGATACGAGCGCGAGCTGCGGGTAACGGTCGATCGCGAGAAGGCGCGGTACTCGGCGTGGTATGAGATGTTTCCGCGTTCGACGGCGCCAGAGCCCGGACGTCATGGGACCTTTCGGGATTGTGAGGCGCGGCTGGACTACGTCGCGCGGCTGGGATTTGACGTGCTCTATCTGCCTCCTATTCATCCCATCGGTGAAAGCTTTCGTAAGGGCAAGAATAATTCGACGACGGCTGAACCGGGGGACGTGGGAAGTCCGTGGGCGATTGGCGCGCGAGAGGGCGGACACACCGCAATTCATCCTGAGCTGGGCACGCTGGAAGATTTTCGCAGTCTTCTCGACAGCGCGGCGCAGACCGGCATCGAGCTGGCGATGGACATCGCGTTCCAGTGTTCACCCGATCATCCATGGGTAAGCGAGCACCCGGAGTGGTTTAAGAAGCGGGCGGATGGGACGATTCAATACGCGGAGAACCCACCGAAGAAATATCAGGATATTTATCCGCTCGACTTTGAGAGCAGCGACTGGCAGGGGTTGTGGGACGGGTTGCTGGGCGTGTTTCTCTTCTGGATCGAGCAGGGCGTGCGTATTTTCCGCGTCGATAACCCGCACACTAAGGCCTTTCCGTTTTGGGAGTGGCTCATTGCTGAGGTGAAGCGCGATTTTCCCGACGCTCTGTTTCTGGCAGAGGCGTTTACACGGCCGAAGGTGATGCAGCGGCTGGCCAAGTTGGGTTTTTCGCAGTCTTATACGTATTTCACCTGGCGGAATACGAAGCAGGAACTAACGGAATATTTCACCGAGCTGACTCAGACGCGGGTCCGCGAATATATGCGGCCGAATCTGTGGCCGAACACTCCCGACATCCTTCATGAAACGCTGCAGATTGGCAGGCGTCCTGCGTTTCTGAGTCGGTTGGTGCTGGCTGCGACACTGGGGCCGAATTACGGAATCTATGGACCTGCGTTCGAGCTATTGGAGAACGAACCTATCCGGCCGGGCAGCGAGGAGTACCTGAATTCGGAGAAGTATGAGATTCGCCAATGGGAACTGGATGCGCCAAACAGCATCCAGGGAATACTGGCGACTGTGAATCGAGCGCGGCGCGAGAATCCGGCTCTGCAGGCGAGTTACGACCTCGTTTTTCATCCGACCGACAATCCGTATCTCATTGCGTACAGTAAGTCGAGTCTTGATGGCAGCAATACAGTGCTGACGGTGGTCAACGTGGATTTCTTTCATACGCAATCAGGATGGGTGAACCTTGACGTGTCACGGCTGCGGCTGCGCGTCGAAGAGAGCTTTCAGGTGTTCGACGAACTCACCGGGCTTCGTTACTTGTGGCAAGGAGCACGCAACTATGTAGAGCTGGCGCCCGACCGAATACCTGCGCATATCTTCCGCGTTTTGCACAAAGTGCGCTCTGAAAAAGATTTCGATTACTACCAGTGAAGGCCCACGAGCCCATGCCGGAAACGAAGACTATCGTGCGCAAGGCGGGCAGTGTCACCGATCCCCACTGGTACAAGGACGCGGTAATCTATGAGGTCCACGTCAAGGCGTTCAACGACAGCAACAACGATGGCATTGGAGATTTTCAGGGGCTGACGCAGAAGTTGGATTACCTGCAGGACCTCGGGGTCACGTGTTTGTGGCTGCTGCCCTTTTTCCCCTCGCCTTTGCGCGACGACGGATACGATATCTCCGATTACATGAACGTGCACTCGAGTTACGGGACGCTTGAGGATTTCCTGCGATTTCTCGAAGCGGCGCACGATCGCGGACTGCAGGTGATGATCGAGCTGGTCATCAACCACAGCTCCGATCAGCATCCATGGTTTCAGAGGGCGCGTCACGCTCCTGCCGGGTCGGAGGAGCGAAATTTCTACGTGTGGAGCGACACCGACCAGAAATACAAGGACGCTCGCATCATCTTCACGGACACGGAAAAGTCAAACTGGACCTGGGACCCTGTGGCTCAGGCGTATTACTGGCATCGTTTTTTTTCGCATCAGCCAGATCTGAACTACGACAATCCCGCGGTCCTCGAAGAAGTGCTGCGGGTAATGCGGTTCTGGCTCGATATGGGCGTCGATGCGCTGCGTATTGACGCTATTCCCTATCTCGTCGAACGAGACGGCACCAGCTGCGAAAACCTGCCGGAAACCCACGCTGTGATCAAGGCGATTCGCACGGCGATTGACGAGGGCTACGCCGGAAGGATGGTGCTGGCTGAGGCAAACCAGTGGCCTACGGATGTTCGGCCATATTTCGGCGACGGCGATGAGTGCCACATGGCATTTCACTTTCCGCTGATGCCCCGCATCTACATGGCGCTGCGGCAGGAGGACCGGCTGCCAATCACAGACATTATGGCGCAAACGCCGTCAATTCCGGATAACTGCCAGTGGGGACTGTTTCTGCGCAATCACGACGAGCTGACGCTTGAGATGGTCAGCGATGATGAGCGCGATTATATGTATCTGGCGTACAGCGCCGATCCGAGGATGCGGATTAATATCGGGATCAGGCGAAGGCTGGCGCCATTGCTCGATAACAACCGCCGGCGGATCGAGCTGCTCAACAGCATTCTTTTCTCGTTTCCGGGAACGCCCATCCTTTATTACGGCGATGAAATCGGGATGGGTGACAACATCTATCTTGGCGATCGCAATGGGGTGCGCACACCGATGCAGTGGAGTCCGGATCGGAATGCGGGCTTTTCGCGTGCGAATCCGGCTAAGCTCTACAGCCCGGTCATCATGGACCCGGTATTCGGTTACGAGGCGATCAACGTGGAGGCACAGCAGAACGATGCTTCGTCGCTTTTGAACTGGATGCGCAATATGATCGCGCTGCGCAAGCTTTTCCAGGTGTTTGGCCGCGGATCGCTGCGTTTTCTCGATCCTTCGAATCGGAAGATTCTGGCGTATATCCGGCAATATCAGGAAGAGACGGTGCTGTGCGTTGCGAACCTTTCGCGTTTTGCGCAACCGGTGCAACTGGACCTGGCCGGAATGGAGGGTATGACGCCGGTAGAGATGCTGGGTTATGTTGAGTTTCCGCCCATTACGAAGGCTCCTTATTCACTTACTCTTGGACCCTATGGGTTTTTGTGGCTTGAGTTACAGCCGTCGGTGAATGCGGGTGAAACCGCGTCCCTGACCGACGGGGAGCGGGCCTTCTACGTGGAGAATGAGCGGGACTGGCAGAGCATTCTCTCCGGTGAGGGCGTGCGCCGGTTGGAGGCGATTCTTCCGGCCTTTATGCAGCGGCAACGGTGGTTCGGAAGTAAGTCGAGAAACATTGTTCGCGCGAAGATTGCCGACTCGGTTCTCTTTGACGATAGGCGTTCGGCGCTTCTCTGGGTAACCGTAGAATATGTCGATGGCGAGCCGGATAACTGGATTCTGTGCCTTGCAATGAGCTTTGGCGAGGCCGCCAATGGGGTGAGGGAAGCGACGCCGAACCAGGTTCTGGCAACCGCCGGATCGGCGACGATGGCGGGGGTTCTGCATGAGGGACTGCTGCGCAACGCACCCGCAGCCCTGCTGGAAATACTCGCCAATGGAGAGGAATTGCACACGCGTGGTGGCACGCTGGCCGGGTTGCCCAGTTCGGTGCTGACGAACCTGCGTGGCGCGCAGCCTCTTACCGCGCGAGTGAGCAGCGCCGAGCAAAGCAATACGTCGGTTATCTTCGGCGACCGGCTGATAATGAAGCTGTTTCGACGCCAGCAACCGGGACAGAATCCAGACGTGGAGATCGGACGTTTTCTCACCGAGACAGCGAAGTTCGGGAATATTCCGCCGTTTGGGGGGTCCATTGAAATACGGCGCGCTGACGGGGAGCCGGCGACCGTGGCGCTGCTGCAGGGGCTGGTGCAAAATGAGGGCGACGGTTGGCAGTGGACGCTCGATGAACTGGACCGGTATTACGAGAGCACGGCATCGGTACGCGGACCCGCGGCACAGATCTCAACGGAGCCTGACGCGGTGTCGCCGGAGGCGCGCGAGCATGCGGGTATTTATCTGGATGCGGCAGCCATTCTGGGGCGTCGCACTGCGGACATGCACCTGGCGCTCGCTTCGGGCCACGAAGCGGCGTTTGCGCCACACGCGCCCGGGCCGAGTGAACTGGGGAATCTGCGCGAAGAGTTGGCGGGTCATGCCGCGCACGCGTTCGATTTGTTGAAGACCCACCTTTCGGGATTGCCCGATGATACTGTCGAGGCTGCGGGACTTGCGCTCAGCCGGCGTGGTGCACTTTTGGGTAAGTTCCGCGCTTTGGACGCGGTGCGCAGTCCGGGGCAGTGGACGCGCATTCACGGGGATTATCATCTCGGGCAGGTGCTGCGCTCGAAAGGGGATTTCGTCATTCTTGATTTTGAAGGCGAGCCGGCCAGGCCGCTCGCGGAGCGGCGCGTGAAACACTCGCCGTTAAAGGACGTTGCGGGCATGATGCGCTCCTTCAGCTATGCGGCGTTCGTTGCGCTGACGAAATATACGACGAGACGGCCGGAGGATTTCGCGCAGCTGGAATCCTGGGCCCGGCTTTGGGAAAGTTCGGTTTCGGGCGATTTCCTGCGCGCGTATCGCGAGGTGATCGGCTATTCTCCTGTTGTTCCCTCGGCGCGGGAGGAATTCGACGCTCTGCTGCAAATCTATATCCTCGATAAAGCGCTGTACGAGCTGGTGTACGAGCTGGATAATCGGCCAGCGTGGATTCGGATTCCACTTCATGGCATCTTGTCTCTTTCGTCCTGAACCTGAATCATGAGCAGCGATATGGCAGGCCTCGAAATCACGGAAGAGACGGAGCAACGGGCGGAGCGTATTGGGACCGTGGATGTGGTGGTGGGCATTGCCGGTGGGGCCTCCGCGGAGGATGTGCGGGTTCGCGCCGCGCGTGTCGTCGAGGAACTGGGTTCGGGCCTTTCTGGCTTGCGGTTTGTTTTCACCTGGCCCGGAGCCGCCGCTGAAGCAGGGAACGCTTCTGAGAACTCCTCGATCACGGTGGCTCCATGTGCGCCGCCAGCGCAGGCGGGCGAATTCTGGGCTGCGGTCACGGCCCATCAGCGCGCCGTGCTGGCTCTTGCCGAGTCGCTGAACGCGCGCGCGTGCGTTGTTGTTGGATCGGACCTGGCAGCTCTCGATCCGCATGTCATCCAGCTTCTTGTTTACGCGATTCTCGATCGGCAGTGCGGCCTGGCGATGCCGGTTTATCCCGCGGCAAAATACGAAGGCCTCATCAACAGCGGAATTCTCTGCCCGCTGAGCCGCGCCTTGTACGGCAGGAGAGTGCGCTATCCCCTTGCGTTCGACTTTGCAGCGTCGGGCGCGCTCTGCGGCCCTCTGGCGCGAACGCTGGCGGCGCCGGATAACTCGGGCGGTTCGCTATTGTGGCCGGTTACGGTTGCGGCGACGCAGTCTCCGCAGGTTCCGGTTGGGCAGGTTCATGTAGAGGTGCGTCATGAAGTGGCGACCGGTGGACTGGAACTGAGCGCAATACTAGGGCAGATTGCGGGCTCGCTTTTCTACGAGATGGAGCAGTGCGCCCCGCACTGGCAGCGAATCCGCGGGTCGCAGGCGACCCCGATCTGGGGCAATGCCGCGGATGGACAACCGGATGGTCAGCCAATCGACGCGCAGCCGATGCTGGATTCATTTCTGCTGGGATCGAAGAATCTCGATGAAGTGTGGCGACTGCTGCTGCCGCCCAATACTCTGCTGGAGCTGCGCCGCCTGACGCGGATTGAGCCGAACCAGTTCCACATGCCCGACGATTTATGGGCAAGCATCGTGTACGATTTCGCGCTCGCTTATCGTTTACGCACGATCAGCCGCGTGCATCTGCTCGGCGCGCTGACGCCTTTGTATCTGGGATGGGTTGCATCTTATGTCCGCGAGGTATCCACTCTCAGCAGCGGCGCGGCGGAGCAGCGCCTTGAGCAGTTCTGCCGCGCGTGGGAGGAGAAAAAACCGTATTTATTGCAGAGGTGGAGATGGCCGGATCGATTCAATCCCTAGAACTGGCCTCATATACAGCGCAACGGCTTCGGCAGACTGCATGAGCCCCGCTTCGATGGCGGGTCTCGCACGCTGCTTTTCGGTGGTATGAGGTTTATGAGACCAGTTCCAGCCATTTTGCATACCCGGGCTCGACCGTGGAGGAGAACTAACGTATGTGGCAGCAGGTAGAACAATCGCTTCACTCGTCGATGGGCCGCGTGATGAACCGGATGGCCACGCTGCTGCCCGGCGTTCTCGCGTTCATCGTTGCCTTTCTTGTCTTTCTTCTCTTCGGTTGGCTGCTCTCGCTGCTGGTGAGGTGGATTCTTACGGCCGTGAAGTTCGATGAACGGATGAGCCGCGGCGCGAGCGCAATCGCCGAGTGGAGTCCGCGCGCAACTCCATCGCTGTTGATCTCCCGCATTATCTTCTGGTGCTTTGTGATTGCCGGAGTGGTGGTGGGGGTTTCCGCATTCGAGGCCGGCACGTCGGAACACATCATCTCCGGGTGGATTCTCGGCTACGTTCCGCGGGTCATAGGAGCTGCGATCCTGTTGCTTGCCGGCAACGTACTGGCGCGATTTGTTTCGCGCAGCGTGCTGATTACCGGGGTCAATCTCAACCTCAGTTACGCGCGTTTGCTGAGCATGGGGGTGCGTTGGATGATCCTGGTGCTGACGGGAGCGATGGTGCTCGATCATCTGGCTCTGGGCGGAGCGATAGTCGATCTCGGATTCGGAATTCTTTTCGGAGGGATTGTTTTTGCGCTTTCCCTGGCCGTGGGGCTTGGCTCGCGCGACCTGGTGAGCCGGTCGCTCGAACGGGAAGCGACACGGCCGGTGGAAATGCCACAGCCGGAAAAGGTTCACCATTTCTGAAGAAAACCGAAGCTCAGTCTTTTAGGGTCAGCGTGATGCTGCGCGAGTCGCCGCGGGTGGTGCGCATCTCAATTTCCCCCTGGCTGCGCTTGACAACGCTGGGAAACTTCTCGCCCCATTCCACCAGCACGATGCTGTCGGGAGCGACCAGCTCTTCCAGGCCGAGTGAATCGAGCTGGCGCTCGTTCTGGATGCGGTAGAGATCAAGGTGATAGAGGATCACAGGCTCCTCGCGCCCGTCGACTTTGCGCGTGCCCTCGTATTCGTGAATCAGGGTGAAGCTGGGGCTGGTGACCTCATCGGGATCGGCGGCATTGAGAGCTTCGGCGATTCCCTTGACGAGAGTGGTTTTGCCCGCGCCAAGGTCGCCGCGCAGGATGAGGAACTTCGGCGGCGTGAGCAGCGCAGCGATGCGGCGGCCAATTTCGATGGTCTCTTTCCCGCTGTGGCTCTCGAACTGATGGGTTTTCAGATCTGCCGTCTGCGTCATCTCGACCTCGCCGGAGAGGATGGGATTCCTTCCACCCAAACATATCCCGCTTCGTCCCTTGAGCGAAAGAGAAAAGCGTGGAAAAGATGACCGACGGTGTCGGTGGCGAGGAGGGTATGCTCGTCCTGCTCGCGCAGCGCAAAGTCAGCGGCAAGCCCGTGCAGGTACACGGCGGCCTCGACGGCCTCGCGGTGATGGTCAGGATACTGCGCCAGCAGGGCCGCGACGATGCCGGTGAGAATGTCGCCACTGCCGCCTTTCGCCATGCCGGGGTTCCCTGTGGTGTTGATTGCAATACGGCCGTCCGGATGGGCGATCAACGTTCGCCAACCTTTTAACACGACTGTCACATTGTGCTTTGCTGCAAACTCGCGCGCGAGAGGTTCACGATTGGCCTGGACTTCCTTTGTAGTGATGCCGGCGAGACGCGCCATTTCTCCAGGGTGGGGCGTGATGACGATGATCCGGTTGCGGCCGTCGAGTTTGTCGCGGTGTTTGGCGAGGATGTTGAGCGCGTCGGCATCGAGGACCAGGGGTTGCGTGGTGTTTTCGATGAGGCCGAGAACGAATTCCTCCGGCTCGGGGCCCAGTCCGGGGCCCATGCCGATGACGGTGGCGCGCTCGGTGAACTTTTGGAGTTGGTCGAGGTTGGAGCGGTCGATTTCGCCATTGGGCCCCTCGTGGAGAGGAAAGGTCATGAGTTCCGGCGTGATGGCGGCGACATTTGACAAAACGGAGTGAGGGACGACCGCGGTTACGAGTCCGGCGCCGGCGCGGAGTGCGGCGAGCGAGGCCATGGCGGGTGCTCCGGATTTACCCCGGCCACCGGCGACGATCGCAACGTGTCCGTACAGGCCCTTGTTGGCATCGGCAGTGCGGGGTTGTTCGGCGAGGGATTTTGAGGAGCCGGCCCAGGTGAGGTTGGTTGCGGATTGGATCGCTTCGTCGGGCGAACCGATGGGGGCGACGACGATGGGTCCGGTAGCGCTGCCGGTGAGGTTGCCCGAGAGATGGGCCAGTTTGGGCGCAGTGAAGGTGACGACGGCGCTGGCGCGGAATGAGCCATCCACGGTGAAGGCGCGCAAGTCGGCGTCCCAGCCTGAAGGCAGATCGACGGCAACGACGGGTGCGGAGAGGGCATTGATCCGATCGCGTAGTGCGGCCGTTACACCGCGGAGAGGGGGCTTGAAGCCGGTGCCGACGACTGCGTCGAGGAACAGATCCGCGGAGTGGAGCGCACTTTGAATTTCCGGCAAACCAAGGGACGATTCATCTGGCGCGAGCAGCGGCGCCAGGGCCATCTCTTCGAAAGCGGCCTTCGCGTCGCCGCTCAGGTCGGACGGATCGCCGAGGAGCAGCACCTGGACGATGCGTCCAGCGGCCACCAGTTCGCGCGCGGCAACGAAGCCATCACCGCCGTTGTTTCCTTTGCCACTGAGGACGACGATGTGGGAGCACCCGGAAAACTCGCGCAGCACGAAACGAGCTACGGCCGCACCGGCGTTGCGCATCAGGTCGATCGAGGCAATGCCATAGTGCTCGGTCGTCAGGCGATCGACGGTGCGCATTTCTTCGGCGGTCAGGACTTTCATGTCAACCAGACGATGGTAGTCGAAGCCCGAGGCAGCGCATGGCGCTGGTGGTCACAAACCCACGCAAGGCACCCGGAATCGGTGATTTCATACCAAACTGAGCCGCCCCATCCTCTGATTCCGCATCACAAGTGACCGATGATCGAACCGTTCTGCTCCATCAGTCGGATGCGCCATTTTCGCGTCATTCATCCACAGAGGCTACCATGACGACAAACACTACAAATACCCTGCCACCGATGCCTGGATCGGAACTCTTCATTCATAACGTCGACTCCGCGCCCGCCTATTGGTGGCTGGATGATCTGTGGATCGTCCTCGCGGACGCCAAAGATACCGGCGGACGCTTCTCCATGATGTATGAATTCTTGCCTAAAGACTCCGGTCCGGGGCCGCACAAACACACCTGGTCTGACGAAACCTTCTATATTCTCGATGGCGAGATTACCGTCTTAGTCGACGAAGAGATCAAGACGGTGCGAACCGGTGATTTCCTGTTGGTTCCCCGCAATACGCGGCACGCATTTCGCGTTGTCAGTGAGACAGCGCGGTTCCTTAACAGCTACACACCCGCCAGCCTTGAAGCGTGCCTGGTAGAGTTAGCGAGGCCGGCCACCGAACGGGTTCTCCCGCCCAAGGGCGCTTCCCCGATTATTGAGATGACCCCGGACCTTCTGAGCCGGTATGGCATGGACATGCTGCCCGGCCCTGATCCTCTGCGTGCTGCTCATGGTGCAACGGTCTAGCCCATGTGCATGCCGCCGTTGACGTCGAGCACGTGACCGGTGATGTAGGCGGCATCGTCGGAGGCGAGAAAGCAGACGGCGTTGGCAATGTCGGTATCGGTTCCGGAGCGACCCAGGGGGATATGCGCGAGCATCGATTTGCGTTGTTTCTCGTCGAGAACGGCGGTCATGGCTGTCTCGATGTATCCGGGCGCGATCGCGTTGCTCGTAATGTTACGGGACGCGAGCTCCCGGGCGAGGGATTTGGTGAGGCCGATGAGTCCTGCTTTGCTGGCAGAGTAGTTGGCCTGGCCAGCCTGGCCGGTCTCACCGACGACACTCGAGATGTTGATGATGCGTCCCCAGCGGGCTTTGAGCATGGAGCGCATGACGGCCTGGGTGATGAGGAACGTGCCGGTGAGGTTGGTCTGGATCACTTCGTCCCAGTCGGCGCGCTTCATGCCGAGCGCGAGCGTGTCGCGAGTAATGCCGGCGTTATTCACGAGGATTTCGACGCTGCCGAAGTGGGCGAGGGCGGCTTTGGCACAGGTTTTGATGGATTCTTCGCTCGCAATGTCGAGCGCAAAAACGGCTGCCGCGCCGCCGGCGGTCGCGATTTCCGCCGCGACTTCGTTGAGTTTTGCTTCGTTGCGCGCAGCCAGGCCCACACGTGCGCCGGCTTTGGCCAGAGCCAGTGCACAAGCACGTCCAATGCCCTGTGAGGCTCCGGTAACCAGCGCAATTTTTCCCTGAAGCGATGACGACATGGGTATAGCCTACCGCAGCCTTCCAGCGCCGGACCGGGCGAATCAAAGGGGTGGGGCTTAGTCAGAGTAGCCTGGCCTCAGGGTCCCGCGGGAACGGGGGCTGTGGCGCGCCTGGCAGCGCGGGAGGGCAGGTCTTCCGGTGCCCAGACGTAGACCATCAACTCCCGGCTGTACTGGAGCAGGGGTTTGGTATCAGGCAGCCGGATGCCATGCGCCCGCGGCAGGTCGTTGAGCTCGAAGTCAGCCTCAGCCAGTTCGAGCGGCCAGGGCAGGTGATGGATGTTAACGCGGGCGATATCGCCGCTGCGCCTGGCGGTAAACAGCGCGTAGCGTTCGGTGAGGAAGCTCTCGATACCACCCTTGATGCAGGGCTTGCCGAGGCTGCGATAGCGGGCGCGAAAGCGCGCAGCGCGGCGGGTCAGGAGTCTATCGCTGCTGTAGTGGAGGACGCGGCCTTCGTCCGACTCGACTTTCATGTGCGCCCAGTAATAGGGCAGGTGAAAGAACATCCGCGCCACAGCGACGGCGAAGGGGTTCGCGGCATCGAGCGAGAAGAAATACACCCCAGCCTGGTTGGTATGCCTCTCGCGCACGTAGGTTCGTAGATTGAGTTCGGGGAAGTGGTTGGCGCCCGGAATGGCGGGGAGGGAACGCATGCGCACCTGGTCCATCCAGAAAGGCACGACGCCCACCCAGCCGGAACCATCGAAGGTGTCGACGTTGAGCTCTTCCGGGAGAAGATGGGTTAGCTCGCTGGCGGGGATGGGCCAGTGCGCGAACAGCAGGTCGTTCCAGCGTTGGGTCATCACCCAGGGAGATTTTGGGAGGGGCCACGGACGATGATCGTTGGTCGAGAGGATCTTATTCATGCACGAGGGCCGTTCCGAGGCAGCGGCCGACCCGAATGCTTCGGCCAAAACACTCCCTATGGTACCCGTTCTTTCTTTTCACGGACATAACAATGACGCCTTTCAATCCGGACATCGACGTCTCTGGTTCCGCAAAGCGGGTCGGCGTTATCCGCATGCTTTGGGTTTAGCATTCCTGCATGACTCCGATGACAGAGACTTCCCCGGCGCGCGCGGAATCGCCAGCTCCAGCTGAGGCTGGCAACGAGACGCGCAACGAAGTCCACAACAACCAGGCCGGCGGCAATCAGACTGAGGTTTTCGCGGTGCACGGAGCGGATCCCGAGGTCCTGGCCTATGCCATGGCGAAGTATTCGCGCTCGGCGCTTTCGATGAAGGAGTCGCTGCGCGAGATCAGCAGCCAGAGGGCCGAGCAGTTCCTGAACACGTTTTATTTCCAGTACGGGCACCGGTCAATCGCCGATCTGGCGCATGTCGCGTTTGCGATCGAGCGGCTTTCATTGTTGGCCGCGATCGTGCTGGTCGACGAGCAGCGGTGGGATGGGCAGGAGCGTTCGACGCGTTATCAGAACTTTCGCAAGAGTGGCTGGTTTATGCCGGACTTTGGCGCCGATGGGGAGGCGGCCATTCGTTTCCAGGCGACGGTGGAGCAGCTCTTCTCGCGGTATCACGACGTTTTCGAGGCAGTGTTTGCTTCGCTGAAGAATCAGGTGCGGAAGCCGGAGGAGATGAAGCAGGAGTCGTACGAGCGAACGCTGCGGGCGCGGGCGTTTGACGTGGCGCGGTATCTGCTGCCTCTGGCGACGAACACATCGCTGGGGCAGATTGTGAATGCGCGCACGCTGGAGGCGCAAATTTCGCGGCTGCTTTCAAGTCCGGTAGCGGAGGTGCGGCAGCTGGGCGAGCGCCTTCAGGCTGCTGCTTCGGCGGCTGCGTGGAATGTCTATGGCGATGAGCTGGCGGCCTTGCAGAGGGAGATTGCGGCTCTCGATCCGGCTCTCGGCGAGCGTGCGTCAGCTCTGCTGACGCGCGAGGTGAAGACGGCTCCAACGCTGGTGAAGTATGCCGCGGCGAACGAGTATCTGATGCGCACGCGGCAGGAGCTGCGTCAGGCTGCGGCTGAATTGCTGGGCAACGAAGCGATCGAAGCGGCGCCATTGGTGGATCTGGTGGAGGGCGGCGATTCGCTGGAGGTGGATCTGACGACGACGCTGCTTTACGGTCAGTGCCATCATCCCTACCGGCAGATTCGGCATCATGTGGCCGCACTCGCCGAGGGTCGGCGCAATGAGATTATTACGCTGGGTGTGCGGCATCGCGGGCAGCACGACGAGCTGTTGCGGGAGTTTTCGGCTGGCCAGGCGCTGCGCTTCGACATTTTGATGGACATTGGCGGGTTCCGCGACATGCATCGTCACCGGCGCTGCGTGCAGGTGCTGCAGGGATTCACCTCGGCTCATGGCTACGCGATTCCCGAGGGCGTGGGGGATGCTGGAGTGCAAGCGCTCTACGAAGACACGATGCAGTCGGCGCATGCGGCGTATGCCGCGCTGGCTGCTGGCTCGGGACCGGAGGCAGCCGTGTCTGCGGGCTATGTACTGCCGCTGGGCACGCGGAATCGCGCGTTGTTCAAGATGGACTTTGCTGAGGCGCTATATATTTCAGAGCTGCGGTCGGCGCCGCAGGGGCATTTCTCTTATCGCCGGGTTGCGTGGGAGATGTATCGGGCTGTGGAGCGGCAGCATCCTTCGCTCGCGCCGTATTTCCGCGTGACGGATGCCGACGAGCCGGTCGATTTGCTCAAGCGCTAAGGAGCGGTTAGCGGAAAAGGTGCGGCACGAAGCGGCTGGCGTTGTTCGTGACATAGCTGTCGGGCTCACGGATGCCCATGCCGCAGGGCTCTCCATCGACAAGCCAGCTGCCCAGTACTATACGGGATGAGCCATCACTGGCGAGGTCGATGTATTGCTGATAGACAAAGCCACCGTCAGCGTAGCGGCCGCCGGTGTTTTCGACTGTGATGCCATTCAGATTCACGATAACGTTGGCGCCTTCGCGTCCCAGCAACGGCTTGCGGACCCACGCAGCCATATGGCAGGGGCCATCGAGATAAGCGGGCAATAAAAGCTCGTGGCCGGGATACATCTCCCATAGAACAGCAAGCAGTCCTTTATTCGACCAGAGCATTTTCCAGATGGGCTCGATCCACTGGACGGTTCCCATGGTTTCAAGCGCGTGCGGGCCGAACGAATCGGAAAGGAGAGCTTCCCACGGATAAAGCTTCATGACGGTCTCCATGGGCCGGCTGGAACCGTCGACGAAGCGGTGCAGGGCGGGATGCCATCCGATTTCCCGCATGGTGAGGGCTTCGGTACTCAAACCGGACTGCTGTGCTGTATCGCGCAGGTAGGTGATGGTCATCCAGTCTTCGTCGCAGGGTTCGCAGGCGAAATAGACGGGCTGGCGAACATTACTGGCAAGGTCCTTCCATTTAACGATGAGCTGGTCGTGGATGGAGTTGAACTGATCGGCGTCGGGAAAGCGATCTTCCAGCCAGTACCACTGCGCCACGGTTGCGCATGGACAGGAAGAACTGCCCTTATCTTCACTAAGGGTCGAGACAAACGCAACAGGTTTGAAGGGAATATGTGGTGCGGGACGCGCGCGGCCCCAATCGGGGCTTCAGGGTTAGACAG
>Ga0181531_10000432_pt1 | contig 28255 bp, 21 predicted proteins | sample PEATcosm2014_Bin_38_FD_119743 | JGI IMG/M metagenome (GOLD analysis project Ga0181531, IMG submission 119743) | Peatland microbial communities from MTU Mesocosm Facility, Houghton, MI, USA - PEATcosm2014_Bin11_10_metaG | ecosystem: Environmental > Terrestrial > Soil > Wetlands > Peat | place...
ACTAACCGGCAATGAATCGCAAAGCAAAGATCTCGCCGCAACTTTCGACAAACAGAAATCTTTTCTCAACGAAGCCTTTTGGCTATCGGAAAACAAGCGCTTTGCCTTCGCGCTGGACAAAGACGACAAAAAAATCGACGAGCCCAGCGTGCTCTCCACCGTCCCCATGTGGTTCGGTCTGCTAGATCCAGACAAAGCCGACAACATGATCGACGAACTCGCCAAGCCCACCCACCAGACCGACTGGGGCATGCGCATCATCGGCAACGACAACCCCAAGTACAGCGCCGGCGGCTACCATTTCGGCGCCGTCTGGCCCCTCTTCACCGGCTGGGCCAGCGTCGCTGAATACCGCTACCATCACCCCGATCCTGCCTATGCCAACCTTCGCGCCAACGCTCTCCTAGCCCTCGACGGCTCCCTCGGCCACACTACCGAAGTCCTCAGCGGCGACTACTACTCCTCCCTCTCCACCAGCTCCCCGCACCAAATTTGGTCCGCCGCCATGGTCGTCAACTCCATCCTCCGCGGCCTGCTCGGCCTCCAAACCGACGCGGTGCAAAAAACGCTGACCTTCAGCCCTCACCTGCCCGCGGACTGGACGCGTTTGAGCATCGAAAATATCCGCGTCGGCGACGACGTTCTTATTTTGAATTACACCAAGTCGGACGATGGCATTCTCATCGAGACCCGTCTCACCAGTGGCGTCACCTCGGTTAGCACTGAATTTCGCCCCTCACTCAGCCTCCGCGCCAAAGTGCAAAAGGTCGAGTTGAACGGCAAGCCCCTGCCTTTCCGTATTGAAACGAATAGTGAAGATCAACACGTCGTTGTGAACTTTCCCGTTTCCAAGGGCAAATATTTTGTTCGCATTCACACGTCTCGCGACTTCGGCCTCAGCGTGAATTCGGTCTTACCCGAGCTCGGCTCCGCGAGCCATGGTCTCCGAATTCTTTCCGAGACCTGGTCCTCATCCAGAGACAGACTTACGCTGGAAGTTTCAGGAGTCGCGGGCCAGGATTATGGTGTGCGCATGTGGAATTCCAGCGAGGTCCAGAGCATCGACGGCGCGGACTTTAATCCTACGTCGCGAGACTGGCCGCTCTACATTTCATTTCCCGGGAACGGCTCGAACATCTATTCCCGAAAGACAGTCGTGCTGCATTTCGAGAAATAATCGGCACCACAAAGGATTTCATATTTCGCTGGGGAAATTGTTCAACGCATGGGAAAGGTAAGCCTGTGAAGCTGAAAACTTCGATTCTTTTCGCGACCCTGCTAATGACTTTGCTCGTCGCTCCGCGCTACGCCCGCGCCCAGCAGCCTCCCGTCGACGCTGAAGGCCACCCATGGTGGCAACACGCCGTCGTCTACGAAATCTACCCGCGCAGCTTCGCCGACAGCGACAACAACGGCTACGGCGATTTAAAGGGCATCGACCAGCATCTCGACTATCTAAAACAGCTCGGCATCGACGCCATCTGGATCACCCCATGCTTCCCTTCTCCGCAAGTCGACTTCGGCTACGACGTCTCCGACTATGACGCCATCGACCCGCTCTACGGCACGCTCCACGATTTCGACAAACTCGTGGCCGACGGAAAAAAACGCAACATCAAGGTCATCCTCGATTTCGTCGTCAACCACACCTCCGACAAGCACCAATGGTTCATCGATTCCAAATCCTCAAAAACTTCCGCGCACCGCGACTGGTACATCTGGCGCGACGGCAAAGGTCCCGATCAGCCGCCCAATAACTGGCTCTCCACCTTCGGCACTCCCGGCTGGACCTTCGACGCCACGACCCATCAGTATTACTACCACTACTTCTATCCCGAGCAGCCCGACCTAAACTGGCGCAATCCCGCCGTCGAAAAAGCCATGCTCGACGTCACCCGCTTCTGGTACAAGCGCGGCGTGGCCGGCTTCCGCCTCGACGCCGTCGACACGCTCTACGAAGATCCCGCTCTCACCGACAATCCGCCCGCACCCGGCAAAGATAAATTTGGCCGCCCCAATCAAATCGAGAAGTACAACAAAAAGCTCCCCGAAGTGCACGACGCCATGCGCGCCCTCCGCAAGGCCGCCGACGAATATAACTCCGTCCTCATCGGCGAAACCTGGACCTCCAACGTCTCCCAACTCAAGGATTACTACGGCGCGAACCACGATGAACTGCAAATGCCCATGGATCTGATGATGACCGAATTCAAGGGCTTGCACGCGCAGCAATATCGCGAACATATCGCCGCCGTAAACGCCGCCGGCCAATGGCCCGTCTACGTCATCACCAATCACGACATCATCCGCTCCTACACCCGTTACGGCGACGGCGCGCACAACGACGACATCGCCAAAATGATGGCCGCGCTCTACCTCACCCTGCGCGGCTCGGCGGTCATGTATTACGGCGAAGAACTCGGCATGGAGAACAACGACCCGAAAAGCCGCGAAGACGTGCAGGATCCCATCGGCAAAATCGGCTGGCCCGTGGAAAAAGGCCGCGACGGCGAACGCACCCCGATGCAGTGGAACGACGGCCCCAACGCTGGATTCAGCAAAGCCAAACCTTGGCTCCCGGTTCCCGCCAGCGCCAAAACCCACAACGTGGAAGCCGAAGCGAAAGATCCAGACTCCATGCTGAATTTTTATCGCAAGCTCTTGGCCATGCGTCACAGCGAGCCAACGCTCCTCGAGGGCGACTATTTTCCGCTCAACAACGACGACCCCAATGTCTTCGCCTATCTTCGCCGCTACAAAGGCGAAGCCACGCTGGTAGTGCTCAACATGTCCGCCGCTCCGCAAAAGGTAGGCTTCGACTTGGCCCCCGCGGGATTTGCCACCCCAAAGCTGACGGAATTGCTCAACAACGCTCACGCAAAAACGGCGCCCGCACCGGACGGCTTGGCGCTGCAACCGTTCGGCATGTTCATCGCCAAAGTCACGCAGTAACTATAGCTGCATAGCAATGATATAGTAATCTAGCGCCAGCCCGCGCGGCCCGCCAAGCCTCGCCCGACGCCCAAATTTGGCCCACCACACAGTGAACTTAACCCTAACAGAATGAACACTTACAAAAATCACGACCGCAACTCCGTTAGATTCAACACTTACAAAAATAAACGCCTCATTATTTTATAAGCGTATTATAATCAATAACTTAAAGGCGAAACCCCACCCCCCCTACCCCCCAGGGTGTCCAAATAGCTGCCGTGTCCGCAGCGCCTCATTTCGTTGCTAATCTCATTTCGCCAATGATATCCGGCTAATTCGGCCCGGGTTTCATCGGCCCTGCATTTGTTGGCGGCCCATTTGTAGGCGCGGAATTTGTAGGCGTCGAATTCGCCGGCCTCGAATTTACCCCCGGTGGAGTTATTGGTGGCGTGCATTTGGCTTGGCCCGATTGCAGTGACGCGAGCATGCTGCGGGCCGCGGACGAGTCCGGATTGAATTCAAGCACCCGCACTAGCGTAGCCTGCGACTCACCGGGGTGCCCGCTGACGCAGTACGCGCGCGCCAGATCCACTCCCAGGCCAATACGCTGCGGCCCCCGCTCAAACGCCGGAGCCCACAACGCGATCGCGCGCTCCAGGTGCCCAGCATTGGCTTCCAGCACCGCCAGGTTCGAGGCCGCGTCTACCAGCAGCGGGTCGACGCGCAATGCGTGTTCGTAATGTTCACGCGCCTTGTCTAACTCTTTCCTGCGCTGCTCGACGAAACCCAGCGCCGTCAGCAGCGCGGGATCGTCGGGCGCTTGCTGCAGCGCCTGCGGCAGTAATTTTTCCCCCTGTATCGATGCGTCGCGCGAACCGCCCTCGGCCAGCGCCACCCAAGCGAGCGTCAGATCGCGCGTGTTGGCGGGCTCCTCCGTTGCTGGAAAGAGTTTCAGTTGCGGTTTGGGCGGCGGCTCATGGGACAGCTCGAAACCGTTTCCCACAGATTGCAGCGGCATCGCAGGGACGCGCAGGATGCGATGGTCGCTCGACTGCGTGTGCGCCACGTCGGTGGTCACGCGCGGCATGTGGCACTGCGTACAATCTTGCTGCTCGGCGTGATGCTTGGCGGCAAACGGTTCGCCGTGGCACGCGAGACACTTCGCGCGGTAAAAAGCCACGCGCTGCTCAGGAGCCGGCGAAGAGTGCGGATCGTGGCAACTCGTGCAGGTCATGGCGTCGCCCGTGACGCGTTGGCATTTGCTCTGCGCCAGCGCCTCAAATTGGCTGACGGCGCGCACGTTTTCCTTGCCGTCGCCGGTCAACACGAAATAGCGCACAAAGTCCGACAGATTTTCGCCCGGCTGAAACTGATAAAGGTGTTTACCGGGCTGCTCGATGGCCGCGTTGCCTTCGAGGTGGCAGGCCATGCAGACTTGGTCGCGCCGCGCAGGCGAAAGCTTTGCGGGATTTACGACCCCGGCGTCGATGTTGGCCCCTTTGCCAGAGGAGGCCGCCGCGATGTGCGCCGTCGCTGCACCATGACAACGCTCGCAGGTGATCCCGGCGTGGGCAAAGACTGGCGCAGGATATTTATTTTCCGTGCCGGCGATCGGCGCCTGCGCGTCGCTGGTGTGGCACGCCAGGCAGGACGACATGGCCGGTAGGTTCAGCGGCATTTCGCGCGCGTGTTGATATGCCGGAGCCATATCCCAAGCCGAAGCTTTCTGCGAGTACAAATTGATGGGCGACTCGAAGAGAAAATCGTCGTCGGAAAAAAGATACGTCTTACCGCGATGACCAGACCCAATGAAGTAGAGCAACTGACGTTTGCCATGCAGCGGATTTTTGCCGTCGCGGTCAAAGCTAAGCCAGGCATCGCCATTTTCCAGATACACGCGATAGTGCACGCCGGAAGTTTCGTGCTGAAATTCTCCAGCAACAAAATCCTGCGTGGCGGGGCCGCTAGCCCTTGCCATCGCAGTGGCGGAGTAAAACGCAAAAATTTCCGCGTGACATTTCGCACAAGCCTCGCTACCCGCAGGTGCCGCGGCGGCAGGTGGCACGGAGTTGGCGGCAATCGATGCGGAGGACGCAGCTGTGGCCGACGAAGGCGCGCGAGGAGTTTTGCTCGGCGTTTGCGCTGCGACCGGAGCCGATGCCGATACAAGCGAGAGCCACAGTAGGAGAAACGCTAGAGAAGGGCCGCAGGTTGGCATCGCCGAACATACTATAGCAACGTCAGATACAGCGGCAAAACACCCGCGGGGACAGTGGCGATTGCGCAGCAGCGGCGCGCGGAATCGTTGACCTTGCGGCGGCGGTTGGTTAGCTTTGAAGTGTGGCGGAGCGCCTCCCCGCTCTGCGTGGAGCGCACCCCTTACCGGTGGGAGTAACCAGTGGCTAACCCGATTATTACCCTTACAACGGACTATGGGACGAACGATCATCTGGCAGGGACGCTGAAAGGCGTGATCCTCAAGATTGTGCCGGATGCCACGGTGGTGGACATCACCCACCAGGTGAACCAGTTTGATTTGCTCGATGGGGCGCTGGCCATTGGTTCCAGCTATCACTATTTTCCGCTGCGCACCATTCACGTGGTGGTGGTGGATCCGGGCGTGGGCACGGAGCGGCGTCCGCTGCTGGTCAGCGCCGGCGGGCAATATTTTGTGGCGCCGGATAATGGCGTGCTTTCTACGATTTACGCTCGCGAGCATGACGTGGTGGTGCGCCATGCCAACGTGGCGCATTATTTCCTGCAGCCGATGAGCAAGACGTTTCACGGGCGCGACGTATTTGCCCCGGTGGCGGCGTGGCTCGCCAAGGGCGCGCAGATCGCCAGCATGGGCGACGAGATTACCGACTACAAGAAGTTTGCTTTGCCGCGGCCGAAGTCCTCCAACGGCTTTGTGAAGGGCGTGGTGATGCGCGTAGATTCGTTCGGCAACTTGATGACCAATTTCCGCGCGGAGGATTTACCGGCGGGGGCGGTCACCGGCGGGCGAGTGAATTTCCAGGTCGGAACCCACGCCGTGTCGCGTATGGTGGAGACCTTTGCGCAGGGTGCGAAGAGCGAACCGGTGGCCTTCGTGGGATCCAGCGGCTATGTTGAGATCGCGGTGAATAAAGGCAATGCGGCGCAGACGCTAGCGATTGGCCGCGGCGCGCCGGTGGTTTTGAATAAGTAGCACTCGGTCGCGATTCGCACCGGGCGATAGATTTCCTTCCTTGCCCGATAGGCGCGGCATGCTGCGCCAGTACAAACGGAAAACAAAATACCTAGCGGGTGGCGTCGAGGGCGGCCAGTTGACTGCGCGTGCGCGGATCGAGCCAGTCGCGCCAGGCGTCGCCGAGTAAATTGAAGGCCAGGACGGCGGTCATGACGGCCAGCGCGGGAAATACGGCCATGTGCGGCGCATCGAACAGGTGATTGCGGGCGTCATTGAGCATGGCGCCCCAACTGGGCAGCGGGGCCAGGACGCCGAGACCGAGAAAGCTGAGCGTGGATTCGGCAAGGATGGCGCCCGCCATGCCGATGGTGGCCTGGATCAAAATGGGCTGCAAAATATTCGGCAGGACGTGACGCCGCAGGATACGCGCGTGCGAGGCGCCGAGAGAACGCGCGGCCAGCACAAATTCCAGTTCCTTTACTTTCAAGACTTGCGCGCGCGCCAGGCGAGCGTAGCCGGCCCATCCGGTGATGATCAGCGCGAGGATGACTTTGCCGATGCCTGGGCCAAGGAAAGCCGCGAAGGCGATGGCCAGCAGAATCCCCGGAAACGACAGGAAGGCATTGATAAGAAGAAGATTTATGACGCGGTCAAACCAGCCGCCGGCGTAGCCCGCGAGCATGCCGACGAAGAGTCCTACGGATCCGCAGCCGGAAACGACGCTGATGGCGACGAGGAGTGAGACGCGCGCGCCGTAGAGCACGCGGGAGAGAATGTCGCGGCCAAGTTCGTCGGTGCCGAAAAAATGCGCAAGGCTGGGAGGCTGGAGGCGGTCGGGAAGACTTTGCGCGGCAGGGTCGGCGGGCGCCAGCCACGGGGCAAACAGCGCCGCGACGAGCAAAAGTATGGCGACGGTGAAGCCGACGCGGGCGAGGATGCTTTGCGCCAGGAACTGGCGCAAGGCGTGGAAACGAGGGTCGACTCGCGGCGCGGCGGCGGCGAGTGAGGGCGAGGATGCCGGCATCAAACTCATACTGGGCTCATGCCAGGCGCACGCGCGGATCGACGAAGGAGTAGAGCAGATCGGTGAAAAGATTCACGAGCACGTAGGAAACGGAAATCACGAGAATGCAGCCCTGCAGCAGCGGATAGTCTCGGGAAGAGATGGCCTGCACGGTGAGGCGGCCGATGCCGGGCCAGGAAAAAATCGTTTCGGTAACAATGGTGCCGGCGAGCAGGGTGCCGAATTGCAGGCCGAGAATAGTGATGACGGGGATGAGCGCGTTGCGAAACGCGTGGCGGAACAGGACGGCCGCGGTGCCCAGGCCCTTGGCGCGCGCGGTGCGCACGTAGTCGCTGGAAAGCTCCTCGAGCATGGCGCCGCGCACCATACGCGTGAGAATGGCCGCGAGGGCCGCACCCAGTGTGGCGGCCGGCAGGATGTAACTGAGGGGTCCGCCGCGTCCGGAGACCGGCAATATGCCGAGTTCAATCGAGAAAACTAAAATGAGCACGGGGCCGAGCGCGAAGTTCGGCACCGCGAGCCCGAAGAGCGTGAAGACGCCGACGGCGCGGTCCGCGAAGTGGCCGCGGCGGTACGCGGCGAGAATGCCGGCAGGAACGGCGATGGCGGCGCAGACGAACAGTGCAAGGAAAGCGAGCTGCAGCGTGGCGGGGTAACGATCAAAAATGACGCGCCGCACGGGCGCCTGGTATTTCAGCGACTGGCCCAGATCGCCATGTGCAAGCTGCCGCAAGTAGTGGCCGTATTGCGTGAAGAGCGGTTGATCCAGATCGAGCGAGTGGCGTAGCTGGGTAAGTTCGCCGGGCGCGGCGCCTTCGCCGAGCATTTGTTCCACGGGATCGCCGGGCACGATGTGAATCATCAGAAAGACCAAGGTAAGGACCAGCCACAGCGCGGGAAGGGTGAGCAGAAAACGCTGCGCGAAATGGCGGGCGATATGTAGGAGCGGCCTCAGGTACGCACTCCGGTGGACTCTGCGTCTTTCTTCTCTTTTTCGGCGGCGGCCTCCGCGGCCGTGAGTTTTTTGCTGGCGGCAGGTTTTGCCACAGCGGGATGCTGCGCGGCTGGCGAGGTTTTCCCTGCGACCGCAGTATCGCTACTCTCCGACTTCTCTGGCGGCGTGGCCACAGAAGTTTTTGTGAGCGTCCCCGGCACGCGCTGAATTTTCACCCGCGCCACGCGTTTGCCGTCCATCTCCACGACGCTGAAGCGCGAACTGCCAAAGTCAAAACTCTCGCCGCCCTTGGGAATGAAGCCGAGCTGGTCCAGCACGAAGCCGCCGACGGTGGCATAGGCGGGATCCTCGGGAATGGTGATGTCGTACTGCGTCTCGAGATCGCGCACGTTCAGGGCGGCGTCAAATATCACCGCGCCGTCCGCCAGCGTCAACGGGCGCTCCACCACGTCAAACTCATCGTGTATCTCGCCGACCATCTGTTCGAGAATATCTTCGAGCGTAACCAGTCCGAGAATGCTGCCAAATTCATCGACCACCAGCGCCAGCCCGATGTGATGCGAGCGCAATTCAATAAGCAATTCGTTGGCCGGCTTGGTCTCCGGGACGATCAACACCTCACGCAGCACGCGGCGCAGATCAAAGTGCGGCGGGCTTTGCCGATCCTCGAGGCTGCGTTCGCGGTCCAGCAAAATCCACAGCATGTCCTTGATATGCACGAAACCGAGGATGTGGTCCTGTGAGCCGCGATACACCGGAATGCGCGAGCGCTGCGTGGTGGCAAATGCACGCATCACTTCGTCGAGCGAAGCCTCCACCGGCAAGGTGTGCATGTCCGGCCGCGGCACCATAATTTCGCGCACCTGGATTTGCCGCAGCTCGATGGCGCTCAAAATAAACTTTTCTTCGCCGGGCGCCAGCAAGCCGCGTTCGCGCGCCTGCTGAATTTGGATTTGCAGTTCTTCGGTGGTGTGCGCGTCGCCGTGGCCGTGTTTCGAGGACACGCCCAGGGCCTTCACCATGAGGCCGGAGATATTGTCGAGCAGCGCGATGGCCCAGCGAAACGTGGTGAGAAACCAGCGAAACGGGCGCGCGATCATCAGCGTCACACGTTCCGCGCGCGCCAGGCTCACCGTCTTGGGTACCAGTTCGCCGAGGACCACGTGCAGCGCGCTGAGCAGAATGAACGCGCATCCCAGCGCCAGCCCATGCGCCACGAGCACGGAGTAGGTGCCGGGCGTGCCAGACCACATGTCCTGAAACGCCTTAGCCAGCGTGGATTCGCCGAGCGCGCCCAGCGCCAGGCTGGTCAGCGTGATGCCCAGTTGCACGCCGGAAACCACGCGCTGCAAATCGCCCAGCAGCGCCTCCACAATGCGCGCACGGGCGTCGCCGCTGGCCACCAACTGCCGCACGCGGGAGAGCCGCACCGCCACCAGGGAAAACTCCGTGGCGGCAAAAAAGCCGTTCAGCGCGACGAGCCCCAGTACCCCGATAAGCCGGACCACGAACATCGATGTGAGCTAACCTCAGTTTTGCTGGAAGCAATATTATACCAGCCGGCTTGCGTGGCCTGCGGGACATCGCCGCGGGTATTGGCGAAACCGCCTACCTCTAGCCCGCGGCAATCGCTCGCCAGCGCCGGGGGCAGTGTCACGCGCGGTTAACACGCGCCTGCAAACATTTTGGCGGCAAGGTTTGCGCAAACCCCTCTGCAATGTGAGAATAATCGGATGCGCAAACTACACGGCAAAACATCGATGTTTCTAGCGGCCAGCCTGCTTCTCGCTGGCTATACGGCAGCACAAACTCCGTCGAGCACGCCTCCGGCCGGCTCCACGGCTCCCGCGAGCGGCAGCGGCGCGACGGCGAAATCGCAAACGAGTTCCGGCACGAGCGGCGCCAGCGCCGGCACCAACTCCGGCACCCCGGGCACAAAATCCTCGACCACGCCAAAACCCGGCACCGCGGCAAAAACTCCTTTTACACTGAAGACCGACAAGGACAAACAGAGCTACGCCATCGGCTTGAACATCGGCAAGACCATGCACAAAGATGGCGTGGTGGTGAACACCGCGGTCCTGGCGCGCGGCATTCGCGATGCCATGGCGGGCGGCAAAGTGTTGATGACGGACGACGAAATCAAGGCCACGCTTACGGCGCTCTCCGTGGAACTGAAAAAGAAAGCCACGGAAAAGTCGGAAGCCGAAGCCACGACCAACAAGGCTGCGGGCGAAACATTCCTCGCGGCCAACAAAGCGAAAGACGGCGTAGTCACGCTGCCCAGCGGCCTGCAGTACAAAATCATCAAACAGGGCGATGGACCGAAGCCGACGGCCACGGATTCCGTGGTCTGCAACTATCGCGGCACGCTCCTGGACGGCACGGAGTTCGATAGCTCCTACAAGCGCGGCCAACCCGCAACGTTCCCGGTGGGGCAAGTCATCAAGGGCTGGACGGAGGCGCTGCAATTGATGCCCGTGGGCTCGAAGTGGCAGCTTTTCGTCCCGGCGGATCTGGCGTATGGCGCGCGCGGCGCCGGGCAGCAGATCGAGCCCAACTCTACGCTGGTGTTTGAGGTGGAATTGCTTTCGATTCAGCCAAAGGCGGAAGCCAAGCCCGCGCCGGACGCTAAAGCGCCACCGGCACCGGACGGCAAGCCCGCACCGGATGCTAAGGCGGCACCTACAACGACGGCACCCGCGACGCCACCGCCGACAGCTAGCAAGCCACAACGCTAAACAACGCTGGCGCTCATCCTCATGCTTGCCAACCGGCGCTCGAGATTGTTTCTCGAGCGCCGGTTGTTTTTCTCGCGTTCCGCCGCGCGCAAGTAGCGTGGCTGCTGCGGATTTAGGCATACGCGATCCGCGCTTTGGTTGCGTGCGCCCGCAACGTCCACTACACTCGAATTTTGCGTGCTCCACTTTGTAAGAAACCCGCGTGGGAGTGTTTTTGCTGAAATCTTTGCGTGTTCTCGGCTGGTTGCTGACCGTCGTCATCCTGGCCGCGGGCGGCGTGCTTTGGTGGTACGTGTATCGCCCGTTGCCGCAGATCGATGGCAGCACACACGTCGGCGGCCTGCAACAGCCCGTGACGGTGGAGCGCGACCGCTGGGGCGTTCCGCACATCCGCGCCGCCAGCGTGCAGGACCTGGTGGAAGCTGAAGGCTACGTGATGGCCCAGGACCGCCTGTGGCAGATGGACCTGCTGCGCCGCGTGGCGCGCGGGCAACTCTCCGAGGTGCTCGGCAAAGACACGTTGGCCATCGACAAACAATTTCGCACATTTGGCTTCAGCCGCGCCGCCGAACGCGACCTCGCGCAGATGGACCCGGAAACGCGCGAGATCATGGAAGCGTACGCGCGCGGCGTCAATCGCTTCATCGAACAGCACGCGAACCGATTGCCACTGGAATTTTCGCTGTTGAAATACCAACCGCGGCCCTGGACGCCCACCGACACGCTGGTTATCTCCGGCTACATGTACGAGACGCTAACGGACACGTGGGAAGAAAAGCTGGCGCGCGCGAAAGTGCTGGAGCGGGTGGGCGCGGACCGTGGCAAGGATCTCTTCTCGGAAGAGGCTTCGATGGATCACTTCGTCATTGGCGACCCCGAGGTGCCGAACGATGGCGCCAAGGGCGCGCACAAAAAGTCCGGCGACGAGGGCGATGACGACGATGATGATGACGATGACATGAAACCGGACACGGTGCTGAAAGCTGGAGCGCGTCCTGGCGGCGCGGGCGTCCCTGCGCAATTCGTGGATTTTGCGTCCGCGCTGAACGCGGGGGACAGTGTCACTTCGCCCAAAGCTTCCGCCGCGGACTTCGTCGCAGAAATGGCCGCAGAAATTCGCCACGGACTTGGGAGCAACAATTGGGTGGTCAGCGGCGCGCACACGGCTTCTGGGAAACCGCTGCTCGCCAACGACACGCATCTCGAGCTGACCGTTCCGCCCATTTGGTACGAACTTCATCTCACCGCGCCGGGGTGGAACGTCAAAGGTTTCACCCTGCCGGGCGCGCCCATGGTAGTCATCGGCCACAACGATCGCATCGCCTGGGGCTTTACGAATAACGGCGCGGACGTCGAAGACCTGTACATCGAAACCTTCAATCCCGCGCAGCCCGACGAATATCGCGTGAAAGGCGCGTGGACCAAAGCGCAGACCTACGACGAAATTATCAGGGTGAAGGGGCAGTCCGACGAACATTTTCCCGTGGTCGTCACGCGACATGGGCCCATCGTCGAACGTGACGGCGAGAAAGCGTATGCGTTGCGTTGGACGGCCACCGAGCCTGGCGGCTTGGCGAACAGCTACAACTTTCTGGGCAAAGCAAAAAACTGGGAAGAGTTTCGCAATATCATGAAAAAAGTTTGGGGGCCGGGCCAGAACGCCGTGTATGCCGACGTGGCCGGCAACATCGGGTATGTGATGGCCGCGCGCGTGCCGATTCGCAAGAAAGGTCATGGAGAAGTCCCCGTTCCCGGCGATACCGACGACTACGAATGGGTGGGCTATGTGCCGTTTGATGATTTGCCGCAAGCCTTCAATCCCGCGAGCGGCTTGATCGTCACCGCCAACGCGCGAGTGGTCGGCCCGAAATACAAACCGTACCTCACCGATCGCTGGGAAGAGCCTTACCGCACGGCACGCATCTACGATTTGCTACGCGATAAAACCGAGTTGCGCCCGGAAGACATGCTGAAGGTGGAGACCGATACGTACAGCTTCCCGGATTTTTTTCTCGGCGAACAGTTGCGGCAAGCTGTAAAAAAAGTGCAGCCGCAAGACGTCCGCGCGCAAACATTGATCGCCGGGCTGAGCGACTGGAACGGCATGGCGGACGCCAACTCGCCGGAGGTGCCGTTTCTCGAGGGGACGCGCAGCGCGGCTTTGCGGTTGCTGTTGCAGCCGTATCTGGGCGACGAAACCTCTTTGTATAAATGGCGCAGCATGGCCTTTCTGCAGCGCGTGCTGACGGACCGGCCCGCGAAATGGCTGCCCGCGCAGTACAAAAGTTACGATGAGCTGCTGGCCCGGGCCGCCGATGATTCCGTGAAAAAGCTGGCGCAGCGCAGTGGGAGTGAACGCATCGAAGACTGGCCGTGGAAGCGTTTTGATCCGCTCGATATGCTGCATCCCATCGGCCGTACGGGGGTGCTGAAGGCGCTGCTGAGCATCGCGGGGAAGCCGCAGTCGGGGACGCTGTACAGCATCAGGGCCGCCACGCAGCATCATGGACCGTCCATGCGTTTCGTCGCCGATCTGGCGGATTGGGACGATTCCATTTTGCTGATTCCCGCTGGACAGTCCGGGCAGCCGGGCAGTTCGCATTACGCGGACCAGTTTTCCTACTGGTACGAGGGGAAAACAATTCTGGGGCCGTTCAGTGACGCTGCTGAGGCGAAGTCTCGCAAACATTTGCTGACCTTGCAGCCGTGAGCATTTTTTGTGGCACCCTCTTTGACACGCCCTTTGACAAAACAAGTCCGCGCGGCGAAGAAGAATTTCGCTGCTCTGCTGGCTGGCGGGGATCGCCGGTCGCTGGGTCGCGCCAGCGACGTCGTTGCATTGGTGCTGCAAGATCCGTCGCGCTTTGCGGAACTGGTTCACTGCTTGTGGAGCGACGACGCCGTGGTGCGCATGCGCGCCGCCGATGCCGTGGAAAAAGTGTCGCGCCAGAAGCCGGCGTTGCTCCACGCGTTCAAGGCGGAATTGCTCGGGCTGGCGGGCGAAAGCCGGCAGCAGGAAGTGCTTTGGCACCTGGCGCAGATCATTTCCCGGCTGCGCCTGACGCGCGCGGAGCGCCAGCGCGGGATTGCGCAACTCAAGGAATATTTGCAGGATCGCAGCGCGATCTTGCGCACGCTGGCGTTGCAGAGTTTGGCGGACATGGCGGCGGACGATCCGGCGCTGCGCGAGGAAGTTATCGGCCTCGTTGAGGAAGCCTTGCGCAGTGGAACGGCGGCGATGAAAGCCCGCGCCCGAAAATTGCTCGTGCAATTTAGCGCGTGACGGCTAAGATTGTACGGTTTCAACACAGTGGCTTAGAATGTGTTGGGATGCGGTGCCTCGCTTGGCGCACCGCGGGAAGAGAGCGGCCTCGAGTGAATACACCTCCGATAGCAAAAAAACCCGAGCCGGCGAAAAAACCGGATTTCGAGCGTTCCCTGATGCGCCTCGAGGAAGTGGTGCGCAAGCTGGAGAGCCCGCAGCTTTCGCTCGACGACGCCATGAAGCTATTCGAGGAAGGCGTTGAGTTGCAGCGCGAATGCCAGAAGCAACTGGAGGAAGCGGAAGGCCGCGTGGAAATTCTGCTCAAAAAGGCCGACGGCAAGATGGTCGCCGAACCTTTTGACCCGGAGACGGAGTCGCAATCGTAATGCGCGCCTGCCGCGCGCTCCACAACGCCGAGAAGGATGAAAACTTCCCCGCCCGATGAAACTCCCCGATTTTTTTGAGGAAGACCGCCTGGCGGTCGACGCTGCACTGGAGAAACTGCTGCCCAGCGCACTTACGCCGCCGACTTCGATCCATGAAGCCATGCGCTACAGCGTGTTCGCCGGCGGCAAACGCATCCGTCCGATTTTGTGCCTGGAGGCTGCGCGGATTTTTACCGAGGATATTACCGCCGCGCTGCATCCGGCCTCCGGCATCGAATGCATTCACACCTATTCGCTGATTCACGACGATTTGCCGGCGCTCGATAACGATGATTTGCGGCGCGGCAAACCGACGTGTCACAAACAGTTTGGTGAGGCTACCGCGATTCTGGCCGGCGACGCGCTGTTGACGCTGGCGTTTGAGCTGGTGGGCGCCACGCCCGTGGATGCCGAGCGCCGCGTTGCCATGCTCACGGAAGTGGCCACGGCGGCGGGCACGGTGAATGGCATGGTCGGCGGCCAAATGGCGGACATCGAAGCCGAAGGCAAACGCATCGGCGCAAAAATGCTCGAGTACATTCATCGCGCAAAAACGGCGGCGCTGATTCGCGCGTCGGTAACGGCGGGAGCGCTGTGTGCGGGCGCCCCAGCGAAAGATGTCACGCGGCTGCGCAAATTTGGAGAGACCATCGGCTGGGCTTTTCAAGTGACCGACGACATTCTGGACGTTGAGGAGTCTTCGGCCGCGCTGGGCAAAACGGCGGGTAAGGATATTGCGCAGCAAAAAGCCACCTATCCTGCGCTGTACGGCCTGCCGCGTTCCCACGAGATTGCCAATGAACTGGCGCATAAAGCTATCGCGGCTCTTGAACCATACGCGGAGCGAGGCGGACGCTTGCGAGAGATCGCGGAATTTCTCGTATTGCGGCGCACTTGAGTTGGTCAGTTTCTAAGCATTTCTTTCCAGTAGACACGTTTGATGGCGAAAACCAAGGCATCGCGCAAGCGCCTCGACCTATTGCTGGTGGAGCGCGGCTTGGCGGCATCCCCACAGCGCGCTTTGGCCATGATTCTCGCGGGCGAAGTGCAGGTAGATGGGCAACGCGCCGGCGCGGCAGGAGCGGTCGTAGCTAGTGACGCACGCGTGGAATTAAATAGTCGGGCGCGAAAGTACGCGAGCCGCGGCGGGTTCAAACTGCAGGGTGCGCTTGAAGATTTCGCTATTCCCGTGCAAGGCCGCATTTGCCTCGATGTGGGAAGCTCCACGGGCGGATTCACCGATTGCCTGCTGCAGAACGGCGCGGCTGGTGTCTACGCCGTGGACGTAAACATCGAGCAGTTGGCGTGGGAGTTGCAAAAGGATTCGCGGGTCAAGCGCGTGGAGCGCAATGCCCGGGATTTGCGCCCCGAAGATTTACCGGGATTGGCGGACCTGGTCGCGGTGGACGTTTCGTTTATTTCCGTGGCTAAGGTACTTGCTCCTGCAGCGGCTTGCGCACGCGACGACGCGGATTTTCTGGTGCTGGTAAAACCGCAGTTTGAATTGCGCCGCGAGGAAATCGCCGAGGGTGGCGTGGTATTGGATCCGGCGCTGCACCGCCGCGCCATAGGGCAGGTTCGCGAAGCCGGCGAGAGCGCGGGGCTCGCGTGGCTTGGCGAACGCCCCAGCAAATTGCCGGGCGCCGAAGGCAATCAGGAATATTTTCTGCACGCGCGAAAAAAGCCGCAGGAGTAGAATCGCTGCACATGCCTCCAGGACAGCATTTCGAGAAAATCGGCATCATCGCGCGCCCCCGCAAGTCCAACCTCGCGGGCATGGTGCCTCCGCTGCTGGAATGGCTCGCCAAGCGCGGCATCTCCACGCTGTATGACGAGGAGACCGCGGCATCCTTGCGCGCCGGCTGCGCGCCGGGTTGTACGCGTGAGAAGGTGGCGGCTGGTTCGCAGTTGCTACTGGTGCTGGGGGGCGACGGCACGTTGCTGGCGGCGGCGCGCGTTGCCGCGATGCACGGCATTCCGATTCTGCCCATCAATATGGGCAGCCTGGGATTTCTCACCAGCTTCACGGTGGAAGAGTTGTACCCCGCGCTGGAAGATACGCTGGCGGGGCGATACTCCGTCAGTGAGCGCGTGATGCTCAAGGTGGAGCTGGAGCGCGAAGGCAAGGTGATTGAGACGCAACGGGTGCTGAACGAAGCGGTCATCAACAAGGGAGCGCTAGCGCGCATGATTGACCTGGAGTTGCTCATCGACCAGGACTTTGTATGCCGTTATCGCGCGGACGGGCTGATCGTAGCGACGCCGACTGGCTCCACAGCGTATTCGCTTTCCGCGGGCGGACCGATTGTGCATCCGGCGGTCGAGTCGTTTGTCATCACGCCGATTTGCCCGCACACGCTGAGCGACCGCCCGGTGGTGGTGCGCGATTCCTCGAGCATCGAGATGAAACTGCTGGCGAATACCGAGTCCGTGTTTCTGACGCTAGACGGCCAGAAAGGCATCGTGTTGCAGGCTACGGATTTTGTGCGTATCACGCGGGCGCAGGAAATTCTGCGGCTGATCCAGCCGTTGAAGAAATCGTATTTTGAGATTTTGCGCAACAAACTGAAATGGGGCGAAGCCTAGTTTCGAGCCAAGTCTCGCGAGTTTGCTACTCTAGGCCTTCCATTTTCCGTCCACACTTCATCAATCCAGGACGTCGTGACGAAGCAGATCCTTGCGGGATTCGCGGCGGCGGATCAGTTTGCTGCGGCGGCCTTCGACGAGAACTTCCGCGGGGCGGAGACGCGCGTTGTAGTTTGACGTTTGCGACATGCCGTAGGCGCCGGCGGTCCAGATGGCCAGCGTTTCGCCGGGGCGCACTTCCCCGCCGAGTGGCCAATCGCGCAGGAAGCAGTCTCCCGTTTCGCAGACTGGGCCGACGATATCGACGCGGTCGCGCGGGTCGACGGCGCCGGTGAGGACATGGTCGGCGCCACTCGTGCGCTGGACGCGGGTGATGGGATGCGTGGCGCCGTAAAGCGCGGGGCGCATCAAGTCGTTCATGGCGGCGTCCACGATGACGAATGCTTTGTCGCGATTGTATTTGGTGTACACCACGCGCGTGAGCAGCACGCCCGCGGCGGCGATGATGGCGCGGCCGGGTTCGAGCAGCAGATGCAAGCCGAGCGGTTTGGCGAAGCCGGCGACCATGCGCGCGTAGTTCGTGCGCGTGGAGACTTGCTCGTCGGTGTAGCGCACGCCGAGGCCACCGCCAATATCCAGATATCTTAACTTGATATCAGCGGAGCGTAGTTCCTGGACGTACCTGGCGAGATGAGCGAGCGCGGCGCGGAAGGGATTGAGGGCCACGATTTGCGAGCCGATGTGCGCGCTGATGCCCTGCCAGTGGATGAGCTTGCTGTGGCGGTGCTCGAGGTACAGGCGCTTTGCCTCGGCCCAATCGATGCCGAACTTGTGATCGTGGCATCCGGTGGAGATGTGCGGGTGGCCGCCAGCGGCGACGTCTGGATTGACGCGAATCGCCGCGGCTGGCGTGGCGATTCCGTGCTTCTTAGCGCGGCTTGATTCTTCCAGCAGCACTTCCAGTTCGGCTTCCGATTCGACGTTGAAGAGCAGGATGCCCGTTTCGCGGCGGTGTTTCGCGGAACTGCGCTTTGCCGCGACGGGTTTCGCGGGCTGATAGTGCAGCGCTTCGCGGATTTCCTCGCGGCTCTTGCCGACGCCGGAGAAAACGATGTGCTGGCCTGCGACGCCGAGTTGGCCAAGGCGGTAGAGTTCGCCGCCGGAGACAATGTCGAAGCCGCTGCCGAGATTCGCCAGACGCGACAGAATAGCAAGGTTGCCATTGGACTTTACGGCGAAGCAAAGCGTATGTGGGATGCCGCGCAAGCCGCCGTGCAATTCGCGGTACGCATGGCTGATGGCTGCGCCGCTATAGAGATACGTTGGCGTGCCGAAGGTTTCCGCAACTTGCGCGAGCGGGACATTCTCGCAATAGAGTTCGTCGTAGCCGTGGCGGCGCGCCGCGCCTTGCGATTTCCATGAGAAATACGGCGTGAACGTGGAGGGATCGGCGAACACTTTGTGCTTGGAAACCGCAGGCGCGACGGGCAGCGCTGCGGATTGTTTGGCGCTCATCGGACCTTGGCTACGACCAGCGTGCGATCGTCGGACAGCGGTGCGCTGTGGGTGAAGAGATCGACTTCGCGGAGCAGACCGTCGGCGAGTTCGGCGGCGGTGCGTTCGTGCTGCTGCTCGATGTAGGTGCGCAGGCGCTCGGTGCCGAAAAATTGGTTTTCGGCGTTGGCGGCTTCGGCGAGACCGTCGGAGTGAAAGACGAGAATGTTGCCGGACTCGAGAGTGACGCCCCACTCGTCGTAAGTGGCTTCCTCGAAGATGCCGAGCGGAAAACCGGTCAGCTCGACCTTCCCGCAGCGGCCGTCCTTATAGAGTAGCGGCTGCGACTGGCCGGCGTTGGCAACGCGCAGCTTCTGACGGCCTTTCTGCCAGGTGGCGAAGCAGGCGGTCATGAAGCGGCCTTCGATGCGCTGCTCGCCGACGATGTGGTTCATCTCGCGGAGCATGTCGGCAGGCTGGAGCTTTTGCGGGCTGAGGCTGCGCATGATGCCGATGGCGACGGCACCGTAGAGCGCGGCGGCGGTGCCTTTGCCGCTGACATCGCCGAGCGCGATACCGAGTTGTTGCGGGCCGTAGCGCAGGAATTCGTAGAGGTCGCCGCAGACTTCGCGCGCGGAGAGATAACGCGCGGCGATGTCCAGGCCATAGTCTTCGGTGGGGACGGGACGGAGCAGCGCGCCCTGAATGCGCTTGGCGGCTTGCAGGTCGCGGTCGAGGCGGGCTTCGTCGCGCGCGACTTGTTCGTAGAGGCGAGCGTTCTCGAGGGAGACGGCGAGATTGGCGGCGAGAATGCTTAGCGTCTGGACGTGGTCTTGCGTGAAGTAATTGAGTTGCGGGCTTTCGAGGTCCAGCACGCCGATGACTTTGCCCTTATGGATCATGGGAATGGCGAGCTCGGAGCGCGTCTCCGGATTCACCATGAAGTAGCGGTCATCGACGGTGACATCGGGGACGATGACGGCTTCGCGGGTGAGCGCGGCGGCGCCCACGATACCGTCACCAGCGGGCACGCGGAGTTTGCTCTGCACGCGCTGACCGTGTTTCACGTCGATGCGATGACGGAAGACTTTCTGGTCTTCGTCGTAGAGCATCAGGCTTAGAATTTGGTAGTCGATGACGCGCTTGATCTGTTCGGCGGCGCGGCGCAGCAGCTCTTCCACGTCGAGGATGGAGCTGGTTTCGCGGCCGACTTCGTTGAGGAGCAGGAGCGTGCTGGCTTGCTGGCGGACGCGCTCGAAGAGTCGCGCGTTTTCGATGGCGATGCTGAGGCGACTGGCCAGCAGCGTGAGGATGCGCTGCTGATCGGGGGTGAAGTATTCGGGGTGGCGGCTCTGGACGTCGAGCACACCGATGACCTGGCCTTGCAGCATGAGCGGAACGGCGAGCTCGCTGCGGACATGGTCGATGGCGTTGATGTAGCGCGGGTCGTGGGCGGTGTCACCCACGCGGACGGGATGGGCGGTGGCGGCGGCGGTACCGGTAATACCTTGGCCCACAGGGATGCGGAGATTCTCGGCGAGGTTGATGGGGTAGCCGATGGCGAAGCGGTGCTTGAGGTAGCTGCCGTCACCTTCCTTGAGGAGGATGCCGAAGATCTCGTAGTCAATGTGGCGCTTGATGAGGGCGGCGGCACGGGCGAGGACTTCGTCGAGGTCGAGGGACGCGTTTACTTCCTCACCGATCTCGGCGAGTGTGGCGATGACTTCGGCGGGGACGGTGCGTGCCATTTCTGCCAAGGTGGCAGTTGGCGCTTGGGCTTCGAGGCTCATGTGATGAGACCCATTATAGCAGGGGGAAGGAAGCTGGCGATTGGGTGGTGGTGGCTTCCTTCCGAATCTTGGTTGGGGATGGTCCCAAGCAAAACCCGCCAATACGGAGATTCATCCCGCACACTCGCGGGATGGAAAAGCGCAGGCGTTCCGAGAAATGATGGCTGATTAGCGGGCGAAGCGGGCTTGGGCTTCCTGACCGATTTTTACGCCGGAGCTGGTGCCGATGCGGGTGGCACCGGCTTGGAGCATTTTTAACAAGGTGTCGAGGTTTTTGATGCCACCGGAGGCTTTTACGCCGAGGTGCGGGCCGACGACCGTGCGAAGGAGAGCTACGTCTTCGAAGGTTGCGCCGTAGGTGCCAAAGCCGGTGGAGGTTTTGACGAAGTCCGCGCCGGCGGCTACGGCCAGGCGTGTCGAGCGGACTTTTTCCTCTTCGCTGAGGAGGCAGGTTTCGATGATGACTTTGCAGATGGCGCCGGCGGAATGGCAAGCGGCGCAGACGGCGGCGATGTCCGCGGAGAAGATAGCGTCGAGATTGGATTTGAGGGCACCGACCTGGATGACCATGTCGATCTCGGTGGCGCCCTGAGCAAGGGCGGATTGGGTTTCGGCGACTTTTGTGGCGGTGAGGTTGGCGCCTAATGGAAAGCCTACGACGACGCAGGTGCGAACCGGGGAGTTGCGTAGGGCGGCGGCGACTTGCAGGGTGAAAACGGGATTGACGCAGACGGAGGCGAAGGAGTGGGCGAGGGCTTCTTCGCAAAGGCGAGCTACGTCGGCTTCGGTGGCGTCGGCCTTGAGGATAGTGTGGTCGATCAAGGCGGCGACGGCTTGCGGGGTGGCGGGGATGGGGATGGTCATGGGGCGACGTGGGCCTTTCGCTGGACGGTGAGCTTTGCGGCGTGCTTGACGGAATGTTTTGCGGAGATGGGGGCGCCGGATTTTTCGTCGTCGGCAGCTTCGGGAAGCAAGAGGATGCCGACGTCGAGGAGATTGCGGTAGCGCTCGGCGTAGTCGAGGCCGTAGCCGACGACGAATTCGTTGGGGATCTGGAAACCGGTGTAGTCGGCGTGGACTTTGGTGATGCGGCGGTCGGGCTTGTCGAGGAGGACGGCGACCTTGAGATTTTTGGGTTTGCGCTGCTGGAAGATGCGGAGGAGGTACTCGAGGGTCATGCCGGTGTCGAGAATGTCTTCGACGATGATGACGGTGCGGCCGTCGATGCTGGAATCGAGATCCCGGGTGAGGCGGACCTGGCCGCTGGAGTGCGTGCCTTTGCCATAGCTGGAGACGGCGATGAAGTCGAAGGAGACTTCGCCGGGGATTTGGCGTGCGAGGTCGGCGAGGAAGAAGACGGCGCCTTTGAGAACACCGACGAGGTGGAGGGGTTCGTTGGGAAAGTCGGCGCGGATTTGTTTGGCGATGTCGGCGATGCGGCGGTGGATGGTGGCGCGGGGGATGAGGATGCGGACGTGCTCGCCCTTGCCGGTGTCGATGAGGCGGCCTTTTTTGGGAGTGATGGTGGGCGGTGCGGAAGTGGGCATGCGCATTGGCGTCCTTGATGGAGGTGAGCGGATGAATGTAGCGCATTGGTGGGGGGCGGGACAAGTTTTTGAGATTGCGTCAGAGTGCGGGGGGAGTGGGCGGACGGCGCCCGGACGAAACGGACCAGACGAGATGGGCGGCACGCAGCAAAGTTCTCAGAGAAGGGCAAAAAAGCGGAGGGAAACGGAAAGAAGTTGCACACCTCGTGGCGCATACGGCTAGGGGATTCCCTTACCGTGAGAAAGAAATTGTGAAAGTTCGCGAGAATTTTTGCGAATGAACATCCGATTTTGGCGTCGCGGCGTATAGAACGATGGGCCATCACGTGCAGGTTGGCGGGTTGGGGAAGCGAGATCCAGCGCGCGATTCCAAAACCGCGCAGTCCCGCAAGGCGGAACGCCAGTACGGAGGCGAACGCTAAAGGCATAGCAAGGGCAGAAGAAAAGGCAAAGGCGCCCGCCTCCCCGGTTTCACCGGGGCAGGCAGAAGGCGACCGCTACAAAGGCGATGCGATTTTATTCAACGGGCTTGATGCTGTGCGATCAAGGTGGCGCTCGCGGGTGGTAGCCTGGGGACGGTTACAGCCCGCGGCGCCAGTATTTGGCGGATAGCTTTCCTGGTGTGTACCATGCTGAAGTAGATTGCCTGGCATGGATCCTTCACAACAAAATTTGCCTAAGCTTTTACCTGAGCCCTGGCTGCGCGGGACGCTGACGGAGGTGCCCGCGGTGGCACGCGCGGTGTTGCACGCGCTGGAATTGGCGCGAGAAGATGTGCAGCGCTGGTGTGTGCCGCTGGTGCTCGACGCGCTGGAAGCACGGCCTATTGGCTTGCCATCCGTGGGATTCCAGTTGCGACATATTGCGCGGAGCCTGGACCGATTGCTGGCGTACGCGGAGGGGCGCGGACTTTCCGAGGTGGAAACGGCGGCTTTGCGGACGGAGATGGAGAGGGCGGGGACGAGCGATGAGCTGTTCGCAGAGTTTGCGGCGTCGCTGGAGCGGAGTGCGGCGCGCGTACTAGCGCTGAGCACACTGGATCTGGCAGGGGCGCGCTTTGTGGGCACGAAGCGCTTGCCGACGACGCTGGGAGGATTGCTGGTACACATGGCCGAGCATACGCAGCGGCATGTGGGGCAGGCGATCACCACGGCAAAGATCGTGGCGGCGGTTGACGCTGTGCGGCGAGTATCCGTACTCTGATACTCACGTGATGGACCTGGCCAAAAGCATTGTCTTGATTGTGAGCGCGCTCTTCCCGATCGTGAATCCTCTGGGGAGCGCCCCGATATTTCTTTCGCTGACGCCGGACTATTCGGGACAGGTGCGACGGGTTCTGGCGCGCAAAGTGGCGTTTAACAGCTTTTTCCTGCTGGTGGCCTCGTTTCTCACCGGTTCACACATTCTGTCGTTTTTTGGAATTTCCATTCCCGTGGTGCAAGTGGGCGGCGGCCTGATCGTGATTTCCACGGGCTGGTCGCTGCTGACCAGTAAAGAGGACCGCGACAACAAAGGGCAAGTGCATAAAAGCGTGGACCCGCTGGATGTGTTTCGTAACGCATTTTATCCGCTGACCCTGCCGCTGACGGTGGGGCCGGGCTCGATTTCGATTGCCATTACGCTGGGCGCGAATGCCAACGGGCCGCGGCATTTTGGAGTGAACATCTGGTCGATATTGGCGGCGGTGGTGGGGTCGGCGCTGGTGGCGCTGACGGTATACCTATGTTACGGGTTCGCACACCGTTTGGCGGCGGTGCTGGGCGAGAACGGGATGACCATTGTAATGCGGCTGTCGTCGTTCCTGCTGGTGTGTATCGGCGTGCAGATTTTGTGGAATGGGGCAAAGGCACTATTACAAACGTTGCCAGTGCTGGGTGGATAGTGGTACGGTGCGGCTAATCGCGGCGCGCGATGCTGCAAGATTAAATGTACTGAAGTGTTCTAACTTATTAGTTAGAGGCGGCCGAGTGGCGGTGTTCCTTGGAGGCACAGGACATCGACGGCGCATTTTGCTGGTTGGCGGGAAACTTAGCCGCGTTAGACCGCATCCAACACCGCCAGGTACGCGGTGCGGTCGCGCGCAGAATAAACGGCGAGGCATTGCGCTGGCGGGTTTTTGGGCAGAACAGAGCATGTAGACGGGCTAGCTTGGGAAGGTTTGTACGAGCGGCATGCGTATGGGTGTGCGCGAGAGTTAAGCGCCCAGCGGCCGATGCGGGGCGATTGCGGAGGTGCTCAAGTTGTGCGGGATTGCGGGATTCACACATAAACACTGGAGGCCGCCACTGGAGCGGATCCGCGAGGCCACGGACACGCTGATTCATCGCGGGCCGGACCAGCAGGGCGTGTACGCGGGGGCAGTCTTTTCGTGCGGGGCGACACGGCTGAAGATTATCGATTTGACTGGCGGGGATCAGCCGATACGGACCGAAGACGGGGATTACGGAATCGCCTTTAACGGTGAGATTTACAATCACTTGGAAATTCGCGCGGAACTGGAAGGTCTGGGGCACCGTTTTGCGTCGCACTCGGACACGGAAACCGTACTGCGTGCGTTTGTGCAATGGGACAAGGACTGTTTCGCGCGGATGCGCGGCATGTTTGCGGTGGCGTTGTGGAAAGAGTCGGAGCAGCGACTGGTGCTGGCACGCGACCGCATGGGCATTAAGCCGCTATGCATAGCGCGCCGGGGCGAGGAGTTGTTTTTTGGTTCGGAGCTGAAGGCGATTTTGGTGCACCCGGAAATTGAGCGCGTGATCAGCCTCGAAGGGCTGGATTGTTTTCTATCTTTGAATTACGTACCTTCGCCATGGACGCTGGTTGCAGGAATCGAAAAGCTGGCCGCTGGGACATGGCTCGAGTGGGAGAATGGCGCGGTCACGACTGGAACCTATTGGGCGTTGCCGTTCGCCGCGCCGGTGGCGTATCACATGGAGGAAGCCAAGGAAGAGCTGCACCGGTTGCTCAAGCAATCGGTGAACGAACACATGTTGAGCGATGTGCCGCTGGGAATTTGGCTGAGCGGGGGCATGGATTCGACGACCATCTTGCACTACGCGTCGCGCGCCACGACGGCAAAACTGAAAACATTTTCGATCACCTATCGCGGGCGCTTATGCGACGAGAGCGGTTTGGTGCGACTGGCATCTCGCGAATACCAGACCGAGCACACCGAACTGGACCTGACGCCGGAGCAGGATCTGGAAGGAGCGATTCGCGAGTTTGCATATTATTCGGACGAACCGAATGCTGACGCCGGATCATTGCCGATTTGGTTCCTTTCCAAGCTTTGCAAACAGACGACGACTGTGGCTTTGAGCGGTGAAGGCGCGGACGAATTGTTTGCCGGATATCTGACGTGCCGCGCGGATATTCTGGCAGGGCGGGCACGCTATGTGCCTCGCAGGTTGTTGCGAACGGCGCTGGCGGCGGCGCGGCAACTGCCGGTCTCGGATGAAAAGATCAGCTTCGAGTACAAAGTGAAGCGCTTTCTGGAAGGCAGCCTGCTGACGCCGGGCGACGCGCATGTGTTCTGGAACGGGACGTTCAATGGCAAGCAGAAGCAATCCTTGTTGAGGGCGGAGTTGCCTGGCAGTTTCCGGCGGCTGCTGGGCGAAATGGACGAACTGCCGGAGACGGAGGATGCCCTGGCGCCGATGCTATGGTTCGACCAGAAGTATTATCTGGCCGACGACATTCTGGTGAAGAGCGACCGCATGAGCATGGCGCATGCCGTGGAGGTCCGGCCGCCGTTTCTGGACCATCGCATCGTAGAGTTTGCCGCTACGCTCCCCCCAGAGCTGAAGATACGGGGCACGGAGCAGAAACGCGTGCTGCAGGAACTGCGGCACGACAAGCTTCCACCGGCGCTGCTGCACGGCAAGAAAACCGGGTTCGACATCCCCGCACACGAATGGCTGCGCGGGCCGCTGCGCGAGCTGATGGTGGAAACGCTGCGCGAAGGCGGGGATGCCTACGGCGATCTCTTTGACGCCGGGGCCTTGGAATCATTGATGCAACATCACCTGCGACGCAGATTGAACCTTGGCTACCACTTGTGGGGTCTACTGATACTATTCTTGTGGATGAAACGATGGAAAATTCAATCCACAACGAAGCGCACGACGGAGGATTTGTCTTTGGCGATCGCTGGCGCGTAATTGCGATGGTGGTGGCGGTGGCGAGCGTTATCTATCTCGGTTGCTGTGTTTCGCCGCCGTCCTTGATGGACGACGTGGACGGAGTGCACGGGCAACTGACGCGCAACATGCTGACATCCGGTGACTGGGTGACGGCGCGACTGGACGGCGTTCCCTACCTCGAGAAAGCTCCCCTCCTGTACTGGTGCATCGTCGTTTTCTACAAGATTTTTGGCGTGCACGACTGGGCGGCGCGAATACCCGTTGCGCTATCGGCCATCGCTCTGGCGTGGGTTACCGCAGCATTTGGAATTTGGGCGTTCGGCAAGCGTGCGGGATTGTACGCTGGGCTGGCGGTGGCCACGTGCGTGGGGCTGTTTTTGTTCACGCGCATTCTGCTGCCAGATGCGTTTCTCACGCTTACGATGACGCTGGCCCTGTGGGCGTTTCTGCGCGTGCTCGAAGAGGAGGAACCGCGTCCGCGCTTATGGGCATTTGTGCTCGCGGCCAGCGTTGGCGTTGGGCTGCTGCTGAAGAGTCTGATCGCCATGGTGTTTCCCGTGGCGGCGGCGGGAATTTTTTTGCTGTTGACCGGGCAGCTTTTTGTGGCGCGTACGTGGGGGCGGCTACGGCCGGTCAGTGGAATCGCCGTGATCGTGCTGATCGCGGCGCCTTGGCACGTCCTCGCCGCCATGCGCAATCCCCCGGTGTGGGCGTGGACTCTAAAGAGCGGACCTGGTTTGTATCACGGATTTTTGTGGTTCTTCTTTGTCAATGAGCAGTTGCTGCGATTCCTGAACACTCGCTATCCGCGCGATTACAATACCGTGCCGCGCCTTTATTTCTGGCTGTACCAGTTCGCGTGGCTGTTCCCCTGGAGCGTGTACTTCCCCGCGGTTGCGAAATTGTCGTTCAAGCCGGTGGACCGCGCCGGGCGCACACGGCTGCTGGCACTGTGTTTTACCGCTTTTTTGATGGTCTTCTTTACGTTTTCCACGACGCAAGAATATTACTCCATGCCTTGTTACCCGGCCCTGGCATTGCTGCTGGGTTCGGCGATTGCGGCGGAGGGTTCGTGGGTCAAGTGGGGTACACGCACTTTGGGAGCCGTCACCACCGTGGCCGCGCTGGGGGCGATTGGCATTTTGTTCCTGACTCGCGGAGCACCCACACCCGGCGATATCTCAAGCGCGCTTGGCTACCACCCACAGGCTTACACTCTGGCGCTTGGGCACATGGAAGATTTGACGCTAAATTCTTTTGCTTACTTGCGGCTCCCGTTAGCGGTGGCGGCCGCAGCGTTCCTGATCGGAGCCCTTGGCACCCTGCGCTGGACGGGTCTAAGGGCCGCGCTCGCCGCCACTCTGATGATGATAATTTTCTTCCATGCCGCAAGACTCGCACTGGTCGTATTCGATCCGTTCCTCTCTTCGCGACCCTTGGCCGAAGCTCTACTGCGGTCCCCAGCGGGGAAACTGATCGCCGACCGGCACTACTACGCGTTTTCGTCGGTGTTTTTTTATGCGAATACCGATGGACTTTTGCTGAACGGCAAGCGGCTCAACCTCGAATATGGAGCGTATGCGCCCGGGGCGCCGGCGGTCTTCATCACCGACCCGGACTTCGTCGCGCTGTGGAGCACGCCACAACGGTATTATCTAGTAGCAGATGGATCGAAACTGGAGCACTTTGAGAACCTGGTCGGGCGCGACCACCTGAATTTGGTGTCGGCAAGCGGCGCCAAGGTGCTCTTAACGAACGTGCCTTTCGCTGGCACAACGGTCGTTCCGGGCCCTTCTGAGGCGCACCCACTTCCGCAGGTCAGCGCCACGCCATAGGCGTGAGTGGGCAATGGGCTATACTCCCTGCTGCCCTGGAAAAAATGCACGCTATTCGGTCTTGGCGGCATCTATTAGTTGTTCCATCTCGTGCCCCAGATTCTGTTTCGTCAGAATTATGGAGATATGTCATCATAAGTAGTAGGCTCGCGCAGTTTGGGTGCAGCCGCCGCGGGGACGACGGGGCGCCTGTTTATATGATCCACGGAACTTAGGGTTACCTGAGGAGGGTTCATGAAGATTGCCGTGCTCGGTGGCGACGGTTATTGCGGTTGGGCGACAGCCCTCTATCTATCTCAAAAGGGTCATTCCGTCGCGATTATCGACAACTATCTGCGCCGCCAG
>Ga0181531_10000434_pt1 | contig 28178 bp, 20 predicted proteins | sample PEATcosm2014_Bin_38_FD_119743 | JGI IMG/M metagenome (GOLD analysis project Ga0181531, IMG submission 119743) | Peatland microbial communities from MTU Mesocosm Facility, Houghton, MI, USA - PEATcosm2014_Bin11_10_metaG | ecosystem: Environmental > Terrestrial > Soil > Wetlands > Peat | place...
CCCACGGTGAAGGTGGGCCAGATCAAGTTCACCGGCAACCAGCACCTGAGCGGGCTGCTGCTGCGCCGCGCGATGAAGAACCTGCGGCCCATCGGGATTCCTTACTCGATCGTTTTCGAAAACCTTTTTGCGCAGACGTTCGACGCCTCAAAGTTGGAAGAGGACACGGAGCGAGTGCGGCTGGCCTATCGCGACAAGGGCTACTACAACGCGGCCATCGAGGAGCCCAGGACGCAGATTCGCGATCAGGGCGGACTGAACTTCTTCACCTTCCGCCCCAACAAGGGCAAGCGTATCGACATTCTTATGCCTGTAGAAGAGGGCGCTCGCTACCGGCTGGGCACTATCACCTTCACCGGCAACAAGGCGGTCACCAATGTCAAGGCCCTGCGCGCCACCTTCGCCGTGAAAGACGGCGAATGGTTTAACGCCACACTGATCGGCAAGGGCCTGGAGAATCTGAAGAAGGTCTATGGTCAGGCGGGATACATCAACTTCGGCGCGATTCCGAAACCCGTGTTCGACGACCAGAAGAAAACCGTCTCGCTGGACATCGATATTGACGAGGGCAAGCCTTTTTACGTTTCGCGTATTGAGTTCACGGGTAACACCATTACCCGGGACAAGGTCATCCGGCGCGAGCTGATGCTCGACGAGGGCCAGGTCTACAACTCCCAGTTGTGGGAGTATAGTCTGCTTCGCCTGAACCAGTTGGAGTACTTCGAGCCGCTCAAGGTGGATCAGGACTCCGAGGCCCATCAGGACGCCGATGCCGGCACAGTGGACCTGCTCCTCAAGGTGAAGGAGAAAGGCAAGAACTCGATCGGCCTGAACGGCGGCGTCAGCGGCCTGTCGGGCGCCTTCCTGGGCGTGAACTATCAGACCAACAACTTTCTCGGCCTGGGTGAAACGCTCAGCCTGCAGGGCAACCTCGGCAACGTAAGCCGCCAGTTCATGTTTGGCTTCTCTCAGCCTTACCTGCGCAACCGCCCGCTCAACCTGGGCTTCCAGCTTTTCAATACCAAACAGGACTTTAACGCCGCCAAGAACTACCAGACCACGACCGGGCAATCGATAAACCTCTCCTCGGCGCAACAGTCGCTGACCCAGAACTACAATCAGGCCTCGACCGGTCTTAATATTTCGGTGAGCTATCCGCTGAAGCGACACGCATTCCAGCGCGTGGGCATGACCTACTCACTGACCAAATCGTCGATTACCGCGTTCAGCACCGCTTCGCAGACTTTCTTCCAGACCATCAGCTTCCGGTCGGGCATTCAGGGATCGAATGCGCTAGCCGGCATTGTCAACAGTTCTGCCTCGTTCAGTTATATCTACAACACCATCAACAACCCGCTTCGCCCGCGCAGCGGCAAGGAGTACACGGCGGTGTTCCAGGTAGCCGGCATCGCGGGCAACGTGCGCTACATCTCGCCGCTGGTGGCGTACAAGCGCTTCATGTCGATGCACTACCTGTTGCCGGCTTCCAATGGGCGCAACGTGCTGGGTCTGCGCGCGCAGTTGAGCTATGTGCAGGGCTGGGGCGGCGACGTGGCGCCCCCCAACAACCGCTTCTACTCGGGCGGCGAAGGCGAATTGAGGGGCTTCGACATTCGCGGGGCGACACCGTATGGGTACGTACCGAATCGCATCAATTTCCAATTGACCAATCCCGACGGCACTTGCGTCCCCCGCGATGTAAACAACCCCCAGGACAACCAATGCATCCAGGTGCCGCTGCCAGTCTACGGCGTAGCCTCCATCGGCGGCGACACCAGCCTCAATACCAATGCCGAGTATCGCATTCCTATCGCCGGTCCGGTGACCTTTGCATTCTTCGACGACTTCGGCATCGACGTAGCCCTCAACCATGGACAGTTGAAACAGAGTCCCGAGGGGTTTGCCTCGCTCACCGCGCCGCTCTATGGTTGCCCGGTGTTCAACAACGGCGCTTGCCAGGGCGGGATTCCCGGCTCGAAGGTAGGTTTTCTCGAGAACATCCGGCCCATCACCGGAACCAATTTCGTTCCGCGGATGTCCACTGGAGCCGAGATTTCGGTCATCATGCCGATCATCAATGCTCCCGTCCGCCTTTACTACGCTTACAACCCGTTGCGCCTGTATGAGAGGCCCTATTGCAACGACGTCCTGATCGGGGGCAAGCAGGGCAGCTGCTCGGCTGAGCTGATTACCCGCGATCTGTTCCCGCCAGGCGGCGCGGGCGACTACACCTATCAAGAGGCGATCCAGGCCTACGGCTCGAGGTACCTTTTTCGCGAGCCGCGCAAGACCTTCCGTCTGACGGTATCCACCACTTTCTAACCACACGCTGCGAGAGCGCCGTGAGACGCGGGCAGCCCCAGGGGAGTTCCAAAGGAGTTCTGAAATCCATGAAGCGTTCAATTGCACTGGTTGTTGTGCTGTTCTCGGGGTTTGTCCTGAGCGCCGCCGCGCAAACCGCGCCTGCTCCCGCGACGCAGGCAGCCGCTGTCAAGGTCGCCGTGATCGCGTTTCAGGCCGCGGTTAGTCAAACCAACGAGTTTCAGCGCGACTTTGGCGATTTGCAGAAGAAGTTCGATCCTAAGCGCGTCCAGCTCAAGACGCTCAGCGACGAGATCGACAGTCTGGAAAAGCAGTTGGCTGCGCAGGGCGACAAGCTGAACGACGCCGAGCGGGCCAACAAAGCGAAGGCCATCGAAGATAAGAAGAAGCAGGCGCAACGCCTGGCCGGGGACGCCCAGAGCGACTTCCAGCAGGAGATGCAAGAGCTGTACAACGGCGTAGCCTCGAAGGTCGCCGACGTTCTGTCCTCGTACGCGGCGCAGCAGGGCTATACGCTGGTGGTGGACGCGACCGGAAGCCCTCAGCAGCCTCCGGTCCTGCTCTACTGGGTTCCTTCGGTGGATATCAGCAAGGCGATCGTTGACGCCTACAATCTGAAATCGGGCGTACCTGCACCGCCTGCGCCACCCGCGGCGGCAACTCCCAAGCCGGCGGCCAATCCTCCGGCCGCGCGCTGATCACCAAAAGCCATTGCCGACAAGGGCCTCGCTTCGCGGGGCCTTTGCTTTGAGCAATCTTCAATCGAAGACGGTGAACGGCTCATCCAAAGGCGCCGGGAGTCGCGGCTTGCCGGTTTGACGCTCCTACCCTGCCCTCCTATAATCCTGACAGTTCCTGCTGATGTCTCCAATCGCGTCTTTTCCTGCCTTTGCACCAACCGGTGCGAAGTTCCCAACGTAAAGACCGTCAGGTTTCACAGGAGGCACGGGCTCGGTTTCGTATCGAAATGCGAACAGCCAAACAGGAATTCCGAAGGAGCTTTAACCTCGCATGAAGCGTTCGCTTGCACTCGCTGTCACGCTGGCCTCAGGTTTTGTCCTCAGCGCCGCTGCCCAAACACCGTCCGCCCCCTCAGCCTCCGCCACGGCGCCCGCCGGGCAGGCCAAGATTGCCATTATCGCCTTCCAGGTGGCCGTGGCCCAAACCAACGAGGGCCAGCGCAACTTCTCTGACCTGCAGAAGAAGTACGAACCCAAACGGACCCAGCTCAAGGGCCTTAGCGACGAGGTCGACAACCTGAAGAAGCAGTTGCAGGTGCAGGGCGACAAGCTGAGCGACGCCGAACGCGCCAGCAAAGCCAAGACCATTGACGACAAGGAAAAGCAGCTGCAGCGCCAGGCCGATGACGCCCAAAGCGATTTCCAGCAAGAGATGCAGGAGCTTTACAACGGCCTGGCTTCCAAGGTTTATGACGTGCTGAACGACTATGCCAAACAGCAGGGATTCACGCTGGTCCTGGATATAGCCCAGCAGCAGAATCCAGTGCTTTATGCCACTGAGTCCAGCAACATCACCAAGCAGATTATCGACGCTTACAACGTGAAATCGGGCGTACCCGCTCCACCGGCCCAGCCGGCGGCGGCTCCGGCGGCGCAGGCGCCCGCCAAGCCAGCTCCCAAGGCTCCTGCCGCGCACTAAGCGCCAGTTTGAAGCGGTCACAAAAGCCCTGCCTTCAGGTGCTTTTGTGACCGTATTGAAACTGGTTGAAGAACGAAGAAAAAAGGTGCATGACGGGATGGAAAAGAATCCCCGCCAGAAATGCGCCAACTGTGGAAAAAAATGTGGATTACTTGCGCCTTCCCCCCGCAAGAATGTTCTTCTTCCCTCTTGCCAATCCTTATCTGATTCTGATAGAGGGAACAAGTCCTTATTTATCAATTAGAAACGTGTAGAGGTCGCGATTCTCCAGGTGGCTGCTGCGAGGAGCACAGGCAAGATGCGTTTTTCAAGCTTTCCACAGACGCCTATGAACATCAGGTAACTAAAGTATCTTGCCGGTCTCCACGCGGTTGCTACTTCTGCTGATCTTCCCCGACCCTCAACACGGCCAGGAAGGCTTCCTGCGGGATGTCCACCTTGCCGATCCGCTTCATGCGCTTCTTGCCTTCCTTCTGCTTTTCCAACAATTTGCGCTTGCGGGAGATGTCTCCGCCGTAGCACTTGGCCAGCACGTTTTTGCGCAGGGCCACTACGGTTTCCCGGGAGATGATCTTTGCGCCGATGGCCGCCTGGATAGCCACCTCGAACTGCTGGCGAGGAATCAGCTCGCGCATCTTCGAGACCAGTGCCTTGCCGCGTTCATAGGCAAAGTCGCGATGCACGATGATGGAGAGGGCATCCACCGGCTCACCCGAAACGAGGATGTCGAGCTTGACCATCGGCGACTCCCACTCGCCGGCCAGCTGATAGTCGAGCGACGCATAGCCGCGGGAGATGGACTTGAGGCGGTCGTAGAAGTCGAGCACGATCTCGTTCAGCGGCAGCTCGTAGGTGAGCAACACGCGAGTGGGCGTCACATACTCGAAGTTCAACTGCCTGCCGCGCTTTTCCTCCACAAGTTTGAAGATGCCGCCGACATATTCCTCGTTGGTGAGAATCTTGGCGGTGATGACCGGTTCGCGGATGGAGTCGATGTTGGTGGGCTCAGGCCAGCGCGAGGGATTGTCCACCTCGATCACGCTGCCGTCGGTGAGCGTGATGTGGTAGCGCACGCCGGGCGCGGTCGTGATGAGGTCGAGTTCGTACTCGCGTTCCAGGCGCTCCTGGATGATCTCCATGTGCAGCAGGCCGAGAAACCCGCAACGAAAGCCAAAGCCCAGCGCGACGGAGCTTTCCGGCTCGAAGAAAAACGACGAGTCGTTGAGGCGCAGTTTTTCGAGAGCGTCGCGCAGGAGCGTGTGCTCGTGCGAGTCTACGGTATAGAGGCCGGCGAAGACCATCGGCTTGATGTCTTCAAAACCGGGCAACTGGGCGGCGGCGGGCTTCAGGTCGTCGGTGACGGTGTCGCCGATCTTGGTGTCGCCGACGGTCTTGATAGTGGCCGCGAAAAAGCCCACTTCGCCGGCCGAGAGCTGGCCGATCTCAACAGGCTTGGGCATGAGCACACCCATGGACTCGACTTCGAAGGCTTTTCCATTCGACATGAGCCGAATGCGCTGGCCTTTGCGCATGGTGCCCTGCATCACGCGCACCAGCACGATGACGCCGCGATAAGCATCGAACCAGGAGTCGAAGATGAGCGCCTGCAGCGGCGCATCGGGATCGCCTGTGGGCGGCGGCAAGCGATGCACAATGGCTTCGAGCACCTCGGCCACGCCCTGGCCGGTCTTGGCGCTTACCGGGATGGCGTCGGTGGCGTCCAGGCCCACAGCTTTCTCAATCGCCTCCTGGGTGCGCAGGATGTCGGCCGAGGGTAGATCGATTTTGTTGATTACGGGAATGATTTCCAGGCCATGATTGATGGCCAGGTAGGCGTTGGCCAGCGTCTGCGCCTCGACGCCCTGGCTTGCGTCAACCACCAGCAGCGCGCCCTCGCAGGAGGCCAGGGAGCGCGAAACCTCGTAGCTGAAGTCCACGTGGCCGGGCGTGTCGATCAAGTTGAGCTGATAGGTGTTGCCGTCGTGGGCCTTGTACATCATGCGCACGGCATGGGCCTTGATGGTGATGCCGCGCTCGCGCTCGAGGTCCATGGCGTCCAGGATCTGGGCCTGCATCTCGCGTCCGGTCACCGAGCCGGTAAGTTCCAGCAGACGGTCGCTCAACGTCGACTTTCCGTGGTCGATGTGGGCGATGATGGCGAAGTTGCGAAGGAAGCGAGCGTCCATGCGGGGCTTGGCGAATGAGGGCTTTTGCGCCCTTCTGCGCGCGTTGCCTCTATGGCATAGCTTATCATCGGCATAGTGTCTTCCGTGGCCCTAATGGGGCTGGGGCGGGCGCATCCACACATGCGCAAGACCTGGAGTCATCTTCGTTTTTTGGGCTGCATCCTGCTGGCCTTGGCGCTGGCTGGTTGCAATCCCTCCAAACCCCCCGGTACTCCCAAGGGGGAGCCGGAGCAGGCCACCGCGCCTGCAATCGAGCCGCCTCAAGCCCCCGCTCCCGTGCTGCCGCCTCCGCTCACCCTGGAGCAGCGGCGCGTGCAGGTGCTAATCCAGCAGGTGGAGGCCGCCTACAACCACGGAGAGGCCGACTATCGCAAGGGAAGATTGCCCGAGGCCAAAGTGGAGTTCGATCGCGCGGTGGATCTTATGCTGGCAAGTGGCATCGACATCAAGGGCAATGCGCAATTGCAGGAGGAGTTCGACCGCATTGTGGACGGGGTAAACGCCCTGGAGATGGAAGCGCTGAAACAGGGTAACGGATTTGTGCCCAAAGAAGAGCCCACGCCGGCGGAGGTGGCTGCCGACGTGACATTCGAAGTGGATCCCAACATCGTGGCCAAAGCCAGGACCGAGTTGGCCACCACCAAGTCCGATTTGCCACTTGTGGTCAACGACTATGTGGCAGGATTCATCAACTTCTTTGCCAACTCGCAGCGCGGCCACAATACGCTGCTGCACTCGTTTGAGCGCGCCGGCCGCTACAAGGCGATGATTCAGCGCGTCATGGCCGAAGAAGGTGTGCCCCAGGACCTGATCTACCTGGCGGTTGCCGAGTCGGGATTCAACCCGCGAGCTGTCAATCGCGGCTCCGGCGCCGGCGGCATGTGGCAGTTCATGCCTCACGGCGACTATGGCCTGGCGCGTAACAGCTATGTGGATGAGCGCTTCGATCCAGAGAAATCCACCCGCGCCTATGCCCGCTACATGAAGTTTATCTATAACCAGTTGGGGGACTGGTATCTGTCGATGGCCGCCTACGACTGGGGCACAGGCAATGTGCAGCACGCGGTGGAGAAGACCGGCTATGCCGATTTCTGGGAACTGTACAAGCGGAACAACCTTCCCGGGGAAACCAAGAATTATGTGCCTGAGATTCTGGCCGCCATCATCATTGCCAATCATCCGACGCAGTATGGGTTCGACGATGTGACGCTCGACCCGCCGGTGCTCACCGACACAGTCACCATCAATTACTCCGTGGAACTGCGCCTGGTGTCGGATATTGTAGGCGCGCCGATGGATGAGTTGATGGCGCTGAATCCCAGCGTGCTGCGCCACGTCACGCCGCCGGATGCCCCGTTCGATCTGCATTTGCCGGCTGGCACGGCCACGCTGTTTGAGCAGCGCATCGCTCTGGTCCCCGAGCCCAAGCGGAACGCCTGGCGCTACCACCGCGTCGCGGCAGAGGACACCCTGGCCTCAGTGGCGCGCGAGTATCGTGTTTCGGAGGCCGAACTTGCGTCGGCCAATGAACTGCGCGCGAGCGACAGCATCCAGAGCGTGGAGGCGCTGGTGGTGCCGGTGGCCCCGGTGGCTGCTCCGTCGGCGCGCATGACGCTGTATACGGCGCGTAGAGGCGATACGCTGGTTACGATTGCCGACCGATTTGGTGTCTCGCTCAACCAGTTGCGCCGTTGGAACAAGATCGCCGGCATTAAGGTTGAACCTGGCCGCCGGCTGCATGTGGCCGAGTCTGCGAGTGCGCCTCGCGCATCTCACAGCCGCCGCCGCGGAGTTTCGCCTGCCGCGCCCGCCGAATCCGCGAAGAAGAGAACGGCATCGAGCGGGAAGAATCACCTCGCGCAGAAGCCTGCTACCAGGCACAGGTCTTCTACTCGCCAACAAAAATAAGCCGGGTAACTCATTACATACTTGTCTTTTGATAGCATTTGCGTTCATGCTATTGCTACAATAGCTTCCGCAAGCGGAGCAGATGCGTCCGTTGTGCGAAGAAGCAAATCAATACAACGGCAGCGGCGAGCCGCTGGAGGCAATGGGATGGAAGAAGTATTCAAGATGCACGCGAAGACTGACGGCGATCCCAATGTGGAGCCGGAAGAACTGGACCCCGATCAGGACGAAGGCTTTGAAGACGAAGAAGAAGTCGAAACCTCCAGCATACTCACCTCTTCGGATGACGATGAGGGAGTGACTGAAGGGACCCTGATCGTGGTTGTGGATGAACCTGCAGCGAAGCCGGCCAAAAAGAAGGCCGCGAAGAAGAAGGCCGCGGCAAAGAAGGCCGCAAAGAAAGCGCCGGCCAAAAAGGCCGCGAAGAAGTCCGCCCCGAAGCAGGGCAGCACAGGCGCACAGGGTGGAAAGACCACAGTCAAGAAGCTCAAAAAGAAATCCGCCGTAAAGCAGAAGAGCACTGGCGCATGGGGCGGAAAGACCACAGCCAAGAAGGCTGCGGCCAGCAAGAGCGCCAGCAAATCAACCAAAAGAGGTAAACCGTTGGCAGTTAAGAAAGCAGCAAAGAAGGCGCCCGCCAAGAAGGCAGCAGTGAAGAAGGCTCCTGCCAAGAAGGCTCCGGCGAAGAAGGCAGCAGCCAAGAAGGCTCCTGCGAAGAAGGCAGTAGCCAAGAAGGCCTCTGCCAAGAAGGCGGTAGCCAAGAAGGCTCCTGCCAAGAAGAAAACCAAGTAGCACCGGCAACAGGCAACGTAAGGCAAGCAAAAGAGCCCGGCTCAATGCCGGGCTTTTTTGCGTCTGGACGTTGGCGCCGGCCGAATTGCTGCAAGGAGCTTCTCCGCAGCCTCTCTAGCCGGTTGCGCGCCCTCGATGCGATGTCGGGCTCGCTTCGGCCTCTTCGTATAGAACTGCCAATGAATGCTTCGAGTTATTCGTAACGCAACGCCGCCCCCGGCTCGACCTTCATCGCCGCACTCGCCGGAATCAGCGTGGCCGCCAGGGCAACCAGGGCCAGAAGCACCGCGACTGCCAGATAGGTGACCGGGTCGCGCGGTCCAACGTTGTAGAGCAGGCTCTTGAGCAGTTGGGCCGTGGCCAGCGCGGCTCCCAGCCCCACGAATCCGCCGAGCGCGATCAGGCGTACGCCTTGGCCTGCGATCAGCCGCAGAATGTCCAGCCGCGAGGCGCCCAGGGCCATGCGGACACCAATCTCCTGGGTGCGCTGCGCGGCCACAAACGCGATCACGCCGTAGAGGCCGATGACCGCCATCAGGAGCCCGCAAAACGCAAAGAAGCCCAGCAGCGCGGTCTCGAAGCGCGGGCGTTCGGCGAGCTTGCTCACGCTCTCTGTGAGTGTTTCAATCTCCGCTGGAACGGTGGGGTCGATCTGAGCGATCTGCCCGCGCGCCCACGGGGCCATGCGCTCGGGCGCGAGCGAGGTCTTGACGACGATCGCGGCATCCGCGTTCCAGTCCTCGGCGAGGTTGCGGCGGAGCCGGTAGTATTCCGGCTCATCGTCGCCGGTGAGGCCAGCATTCTTCACGTTCGCGGCAACGCCCGACACGGTGTACCACGGTCCATTAGGGACCGGCTGAACTCGCTTGCCGACAGGGTCCTCGTTGCCGAAAAGACGCGATGCAAGCAGGCTGCTAAGGATCAAGAAGCGATCGCTGGAAGTGCGCTGGTCTTCGGTGAACGCCTGGCCGCGAACGATGGGAATATCGAGCGAGGTGAAGTACTCCGGGGTGACCCAACGCCAGGCGACCATGCCGCCTGTGCCGCCCGTCGAGCGCGGCTTGCCGGCAAGCGCAATGATGCTGTAGATCTGATCGTCATGAACGCCTCCGGGAGGCAGCGAGTCGCTCATGCCCACCGTCAACACGCCGGGCAGACGCCGCATCGCTCGCTCGGCCTGAAGGAAAAACTCCATGCGCTTTTGAGGCGTCGTGTAGCGATAGCGTGGGAGGGGCACGTGCACGGCGAGCACGCCCTGCGCTTGCAAGCCCATCTTCTGCTCTTCCATGTTTCTGAAGCTTTGCAGCAGCAGTGCCGCGGCGGTCAGCAGGATCACGCTGATGGCAATCTGCCCTACCACCAGACAGCGGCGCAGCAAAGCACTTTGACCGGAACCGGCGGAGCGTGTTGCCAGCGCAATCACATGCGGCTTCTGCATGGCGGGCAAGACTCCAAACGCCACTCCGCACCCGAGCGAAACAAGCAGAGTGAAAAGAACGATGCGCAGGTCCAGGTGCGCATGATCCAGAAACGGAATGCCGGCCGGAGCGATGGCGACAAAGACGCGCAACAGGATCGCGGCCAGCACGCATCCGGAGACTGCCCCCGCAAGCGATAGGATGAGCGCTTCAGTGAGGGTTTGCCGCACCAGCCGGCCCCGGCTGGCGCCCAGCGCGGAACGCACGGCCAGCTCCCTTTCCCGCGCCGCTGCCCGCGCCATCAGCAGGCTCACCACGTTGGCGCAGGCGATAAGCAGGACGGCAAGCACGGCACAGAAAAGGACCCAAGCCACCAGCCGCACATCGTGCACCTGGCGATCGCGAATGGATCGCACGCGGAGATGAACCTCCTTGCGGAACTGGGGCGGGGCCAGGCTCAGCGAGTAATTGAAGACGGGCTGAAGGGCCGCCTGCGCCTGGTCCATGGTGAGCCCGGGTTTGAGGCGCGCGAAGGCGTACATGACTCTGCCAGGGTCGGCCTTGCGCTGCGCAGCCTCGTCCAAAGCCTGCGGGAGGACGATGTCGGCGGGCTGCAGGGTGGGCATCTCAAAGTCCTTGGGGAGCACGCCGATGATGCGAACCTGGTTGCCATCGATGTCGATGAGCCGGTTGAGGACGCCGGGATCGAGCCCGTAGTGCGTCAGCCACAATCCATAGGAGATTAGTGCTACTTTCGGGCCGTTGGGCCGGTCCTCTTCGGGCAGAAAATTGCGGCCGAGTGCAGGAGCGATGCCCAGCGTGGGCAGGAAATTCTGCTCCACGCTGGCGCAACTGAGCCGGGCGGGATTGCGCTCCGTCAGGTCGCACGCATTCACGCCTGTCTCTGACGTGAATGCCTCGAAGGGCTTCTGATTGTCGCGCCAGTCGTAATAGGAACCGCCCAGCATGAACTCCTGGGGAATGATGGGCGCGACCAGTCCGACCGAAACCAGCCGGTCGTCGTGCGCATAAGGCAGGCCACGGAAGAGAATCCGGTCCACTACGCTGAAAACCGCTGTGGTGGCGCCGATGCCCAGCGCCAGCGTGGCAATCACTGTCACGGTAAAGACCGCGTTGCGGCGAAATCCGCGCAGGGCGTAACGCACATCCTGGTGCACCGTGCCCAGCCACCAGCCGGGCCGCGCCTCGTGGCACTGTTCCCGCGTCCGCTCCACGCCGCCGAATTCGACCAGCGCCTGGCGGCGCGCCTCTTGGAGTTTCATGCCCGCGGCTCGCTTTGCTGCGACCGACTGCTCCACATGAAACCGGATCTCCTCGTCCACTTCAGCATGCGGGCGGCGCAGGAAAAGGAAACGCAGCCGGGTGAGGAACTCTCTTATCATGCGGTCACCTCCGGGATGGAATCAATGGTCTGCAGGGGCCGGGCACCCAATTTCGGCGCGATCTGTGGCTTATTCCGACTCCGCCGCAACGAGCCGGCGAAGGAGTCCAAGAGCTATTCGTAACGAAGCGCTGCCACCGGCTCGACCTTCATCGCCGCTCGCGCCGGAATCAGCGTCGCTGCCAGGGCGACCAAGGCCAGAAGCAGCGAGACAGCCAAATAAGTAGCCGGATCGCGTGGGCCGACGTTGTAGAGCAAGCTCTTGAGCAGTTGCGATGCGGCCAGCGCGGCGGCCAGGCCTACGACTCCGCCGAGCAGGATCAGCCTCAGGCCCTCCGCAGCAATCAGCCGCAGAATATTCAGCCGCGTGGCTCCCAGCGCCATGCGCACGCCAATCTCCTGCGTACGCTGGGCGGCCACGAATGCAATGACGCCGTAGAGTCCGATCACGGCCATCAGCAGCCCGCAAAAGGCGAAGAACCCCAGCAGCGCCGTCTCGAAGCGCGGGCGGTCCGCCAGCTTGCTCACGCTCTGCGAGAGGGTCTCCGTCTCTACTGGAACCGTGGGGTCGATCCCGGCAATCTGCGAGCGCACCCACGGCGCAACGGTCTTGGGGGGCAGAACCGCATCGACGATCATCAACGGCGCCGCGCCGCTCATTACTTCACCCACCGGCGCGCGTCCGCCCCAGTCCTGTTGGACGCTGCGGCGGAGGAAGTAAATCTCCGGATCGTTCTGCTGAGTGAGCCCGCCATTCTTCACATTCTCAGCCACGCCCACGACCGTGAACCATTGGTCGTCGCGAATCCTCTCGATACGTTTGCCGACAGGGTCCTCGCCCGGAAACATGCGGGCAGCCAACAGCCGGCTCAACACCACCAGGATTTGGTTGCCCCTCCGGTCCTCCTCGGTGAAATTCCGGCCCAGAACGATAGGGATATTCAACGCTCGGAAATAGTCCGGCGTGACCCCGCGGCTGACCACGGAGCCTCCCGTTCCCTGCGCCGGGTGGGGCTTCCCTTCCGCTGCCAGGTCCGCGAATCGTTCGTCGTTGTTCCAGCCACCCGGCGGCACCGAGTCGCTGAAACCCACCGCACGGATTCCCGGAAGACGGCGCAGAGCCTCTTCCGCGCGAAGATAGAAGTCCATCTTCTTCTGGCCGGTGTCGTAGCGGAAGCCGGGCAGCGCAATCCGCGCCGTCAGCACGCCCTGGGCTTCAATACCCAGGCTCTGCTGTTCCATGTTCTGAAAGCTCTTCAGCAGCAACGCAGCGCCGGAGAGCAGAACCATGCTGATTGCAATTTGGCCTGCCACCAGGCATCGCCGCAGCACGGTGCGTTTGCGGGATTTGGCGGCGCGGGCCGCCAGAGCAACCACGCGTGGTGTTTGCAGGGCGGGGAGCAGACCGAAGAGCGCACCGCAAACCAGCGACATGAGCACCGTGAAGAGCGCGATGCGGAGGTCGAGACCGGCTCTCGCAAGAAATGGAATGCCCGTGGGAGCGAGGTCCAGGAAGACGCGCAGTAGCCCCTCCGCCAGCGCCATGCCCACTGCGGCTCCCGCAAACGAGAGCAGAGCGGCCTCGGTGAGCGTTTGCCGGATCAACCGGCCTCGGCTGGCGCCCAAAGCGGAGCGCACCGCCAGTTCCCGCTCCCGAGCCTCGCCCCGCGCCATCATCAAGCTCGCCACATTGGCGCAGGCAATCAGCAGAACAGCCAGGACCGAGCCGAGCAGGATCCATGAAGTTAGCTGCACGTCTTTTGTCTCGCGGTCGCGCAGCGATCGGACGCTCAAGTGGAAGTCCTTGCGAATCTGGGCCGGAATCAACGTGTCTCGCGTGTGGACGAAGAGCGGCTCCAACTCAGCCTTGGCTTGCTCGATGGTCACTCCAGGGCGGAGCCGGGCAAAGGTGCGCATGGCGTGCCCAGGGCTGGACTTGCGCTCGACTCCTTCGTCGAGAGCCATGGGCAGCATCACGTCGGCCGCCTGGAGGGTGGGCAATTCAAAACCCCTGGGCAATACGCCAACCACGCGGGCCGGACTGCCATCCACGTCGATCAGGCGGTTGAGGATGCCCGGATCGCGGTTGTAGTGACTCAGCCACAGGCCATAGGAGATGAGCGCGACGCGCGACGCGTTGGGCCGGTCCTCATCGGGAAGGAAGTTGCGCCCCAGCACGGGCGAAATCCCCAGCATAGGCAGAAAGCCCGCTTGCGCAACGATGCAGTTGAGCTGTGCCGGATTGGCTTCGACCAGGTCGCATGCATGGGGAAGCGCCCCCTGTGCGGCGAAGGCCTCGAAGGGCTTCTGGTTGTCCCGCCAGTCGAAGAAGAATCCGCCCACCGTGAACTCCTGGCGCTCCAGCGACTGCACCAGCCCCACCGACACGATCCGGTCGTCGTGCGCGTACGGCAAGCTGCGAAAGAGGATCCGGTCCACGACGCTGAAGACCGCTGTGGTCGCGCCAATGCCCAGCGCCAGCGTGGCAATCACCGTAACGGTAAAGACCGGATTGCGCCGGAACCCACGCAGCGCATAGCGCGCATCCTGGAGCACTGTGCCCATCCACCAGCCGGGCCGCGCTTCATGGCACTGCTCCCGCGTCCGCTCCACGCCGCCGAACTCGACCAGCGCCTGGCGCCGCGCCTCTTCCGCCGTGGCGCCGGCAGCCAGCTTGGCCGCAATCGACTGCTCCACATGAAAGTGGAGTTCTTCGTCCAATTCGCTTTGCCTCTTGCGCCTCGACAGGGTTTTGCGAAGAAGAAAGCGAAACCGGGTCAGCCACTCCGTCGTCATGCCTGCGCCTCCGGGCCCAGCACCAGGCCGATGGCCGAGGAAAGCCGTTCCCAGGTCTCCCGCTCCGTCTCCAGTCGCTTCCTGCCCGCGACGGTCAGCGCGTAGAACTTTGCCCGCCGGTTGTTCTCGGAATTCCCCCAATCGGACCGGATCCACCCCTTGTATTCCAGCCGGTGCAGCGCCGGGTAGAGCGATCCCTGTCCGATCTGCAGGACCTCCCTGGAAACCTGCTGAATGCGCTGCGCAACCCCCCAACCATGCATCGGTCCCGGTACAAGCGTCTGCAAAATCAGCAGGTCCAGCGTTCCCTGCAGCAGGTCTGTCGATGGCGCCATCTCGTTCCCCTCGATATTCGACAATAGATTTACGCTGACTCTTGTCGATTGTCAAGGGAAGAGTTTTTCAGCGGACGATAATCATCCTGAAAGAATTCCGTGATGAGCGAAGAACACAATCTCGGCGGAGTGGCATGCCAATTCCAAATCGATGGGGAATTTGCAGGCGGCACCTCCTGGGGCAGCGGCCACATCAACGACACCTGGTGCGCCGTCTTCCGGCAGACGGGCGTGCCGGTTCGATTCATCGTGCAGCGCATCAATCGCAACGTCTTCAAGGACACGGCCGCCTTGATGGAGAACATCCAGCGCGTGACGTCCCATCTCGCACAGCAAGTGGCAGGCGAGCCGGACCGCGGCAGGCGCGCGCTGGCACTCATTCCGACGCGTGACGGACGGGCCTGGTATGCGGATGCGGGTGGCGAAGCTTGGCGCGCGTATCGCTTCATCGAGGGGGCCCGCACGTACGATGCCGTCGAGTCCACGGAGCAGGCGTTTCAAGCTGCCAAGGCTTTTGGGCACTTCCAGAAACTGCTCGCCGGCCTGCCCGCGCCGCGATTGCACGATACCATCCCCGACTTTCATCACACGCCGAAGCGATTCAGAGCGTTGGAGCAGGCAATCGCCTCGGATGCCGCCGGCCGCGCAATCCAGGCCAAGCCGGAGATAGAATTCGCGCTGGCGCGGGAATCCATGACCAGCGTCCTGCTCGATGCAAAACTGCCGGAACGCGTCACCCACAACGACACCAAGTTCAACAACGTGATGCTCGATGACGGGACGGGCGAAGGCATCTGCGTGATCGATCTGGACACCGTGATGCCTGGATTGGCGCCCTACGATTTCGGCGACATGGTACGCACGGCTACCAGCCCAGCCAGGGAAGACGAACGGGATCTGTCCAAGGTGACCGTGCAGTTCCCCATGTTCGAAGCGCTCGTGCGCGGTTATCTCACCTCGGCGGCAGAGTTCCTGATGAAGGCGGAGAAGCAACACCTTGTCGTCTCCGGCAAGCTGATCACCTTCGAGCAGGGCATCCGGTTCCTTACGGACTTTCTGGCCGGCGACCGGTATTTCAAGGTGCATCGCGACGGCCACAACCTTGACCGCTGCCGGACGCAGTTCAAGCTGGTCGAGTCCATCGAACGCCAGGAAGAAAGAATGAACCGGCTGGTCGAATCCATCGGAGCGTGATCGGCCTCGCTTGACTCAGGCTCGCAGCGGCTGGACAGCACGCCTCATTGGTTTCCCTGGGCCTTGATCATGGCCCCGTGGTCCTGAGCATCCTTGTTTTCGGGCTCGATCTGAAGCGCCTTTTTCAGCAAGTTATCGGCTCCGGCAAGAATACGATTCGCTCGCAAGCGGGAGTTCTTCGTCCGAACTGATTTGGTTCCAGCCGGTCAATTCCGGAGACGAGCCTTGGTCCGAAGTCGCCACTTGAGAGCGAACTTTTTGTGCTGCGGCTCATCAACGGAGGAGATTTCCACAGGTGAACTCTTCAAAATCGCTTGACAACCAATAGCCATTTGGTTATGGTTTCTTCATGCCGGCCCAAGCAGATCCCGTCTTCAAGGCTCTTGCCGATCCAACCCGCAGGGCAATTTTTGAGGGGCTGGCACGGGATGGCGAGCAGACCGTTCATGCGTTAACCCGCCGCGCCGGGATCTCGCAGCCTGCCGTTTCGAAACATCTGGTCGTACTGAAGCGTGCGAGGCTTGTGCGCCACCGGCATGAGGGCCGTGAAACTCATTACAGCGCTTGTCCGCAGGCCCTGGCCCCGCTCGTCGACTGGATCGCCCTTTATGGCGCCTTCTGGCGCGAACGATTCGATCAACTCGAAAACCTGCTGCAAAGGATGGACAAATGATGGATACTTCCCCGACACCTGCTCCCGTCATGGAACGGGAGAATACCGCCCCGTCCCGCACTCTCGTGATTGAACGGGAGATGCCGCATCCACAAGAAAAGATCTGGCGAGCCCTCACGGAAGGCCAGTTGATCGAGCAATGGCTGATGAAGAACGATTTCAAGGCGGTTGTGGGCCATCGGTTCCAGTTCCGCTCCGCGCCCGTGCCTAATTGGAACGGGATCGTCGACTGCGAAGTCCTGCTTGTCGATCCAAAATCACGGCTCTCTTATGGCTGGGGCGCCTTGGGTTTGGAGAGCGTTGTCGCCTGGACGTTGACGCCGACCGAGGGCGGCACACATGTCCGCATGGAGCATTCAGGCTTCCCGTCGGAAGAAAGCGCCAGCTACAAGGGTGCGAAATACGGATGGCGGAATTTCATCGGCAACCTGGAGAGCGTCGTTGGAGGCTTGGACTGATCATGAAAACAAAATCCGTTCTTTATTGGGCCATGACTATTCTCGTCGCTTTTCCTATCGGAAGCGGCGGTGTCTCGCAGATAGTGCAATACCTGGGCAACCCCCATGGCGGCGTGCCCGTCCTCGGCTACCCGATGTACTTCTTCGCCATCCTGGGCGTCTGGAAGGCGCTTGGAGCCATTGCCATCCTGGTCCCGCGATTTCCGCGGCTGAAGGAATGGGCGTACGCCGGCATTTTCTTCGACCTCACAGGCGCGGCCATATCTTGCGCCGCGGTCGGCGGTTACGGTGTTTACGACTTTCACGTCATCGCCCCGCTGATCATTACTGGCTTTTGCGTGGCATCGTGGGCGCTGCGGCCACCGAGCCGTACCATCGGCGTGCTCTTTCCAGCCGGCGAAAAGCGGCAAGCCGGTGTGAACGTGAGAGCAGCGAAAATTGCCTGAAGGAAAGACAGAAGAATGCTCGGAAGAGGGAGCTGTACTCAAAAAGAAATCGACACATTACAACTGAGGAGGGACAAACGATGAAGATCAAACTCACGAGCGTCTTTGTGGACGATCAAGACAAGGCGCTGAAGTTTTACACCGACGTTCTGGGCTTCGCCAAGAAAATGGATTTCTCGGCAGGCTCATACCGATGGCTCACAGTGGTTTCCCCGGAAGAGCCGGACGGCACGCAGTTGCAGTTGGCGCTGAACGACAACCCGGCGGCCAGGGCTTATCAGCAGGCAATTTTTGAGCAAAATGCGCCCGCGGCAAATTTCTTTGTCGCGGACACCCAAGCGGAATACGCGAGGCTAAAGCAACACGGTGTGACGTTCACCAAGGAGCCAATCAAGACAACAGGATCGACCATCGCGGTGCTCGACGATACCTGCGGAAACCTCATTCAGATAACACACCTGGATTGGTAAATCGCCTGGTAACAGGAGCCAGGACTGCGGGGAGACCCTGCTTCCCCGAATCATTCGCCGGTGCGCGCGTTCGAGAACGCCATATTACATCTGGCCTTCCACCTTTACCGCGGGCTTGGACTTCGCCGCCTGCAGCTTGGCCAGCGACTGGGATAGGCGATGGTGGAATTGGCGCCAATCCCCATTGTCTGAGCCGACTTCGAGAAAGGCCGCGTTCACCGCGCAACCTCCGTCCTTTGTCACCAGCGTCAGCTTATCGGTGTATTGGGTCAAGTTGCCGACAACTACGAACGATGCCCTCAGAGCGGCATCACTCATGGAAATGATTCCATAGTTGTGTGGGTTGTTGAGTGTGTCCTTCACAGCCGGCCAAAGATCGGTGCAGGAAACCGGATAAGCATCTTGTGGTTTGGCCAGGGCGGGAGCAGCAACAACGAGCAAGAAGAATGACGTGATGAGAAACTTGAACATGACCGTTCTCCGGGTCGCGACCGCGATCTCGAGTCCAGCCTCGGACCTTGAGGCCGCCGCAACCGGGGTCGATTATACGCCCGGATCCGGCCAGGGCCTTGTGATCTGCAGCGCTCAATGCCGAACCATCGTCATCCTCGTTCCAATAAGAAACGGCAGGACGGCATAAATGGGAGAGAAGCGATCATTGCCGGGGTCTAGTCGAGGCGTTGTCAACAGAAAACACTTCACCGGTTTCGCCTGGAGAGGAAACTTTTATGACGTCCAGCCCTGCGGGCAATTGCGGAGGACTGTCACGCCGGAGTTCAATACCGATCTGGAACGATTGCATTGCGAAACGGTGACCGAAAGGTAACTGCAGGTTCTTCGACCCCGCTTCCACCCCAGCGACAAAGGCCTATCGCCCGAGACCCCGGTGCGCTTCGCTCAAGGTGACAGGGTTCTAATTTTGTAATGGATTCATGACCGACCAATAAGATGACCCAGGAGCAGCCTATGCCCAACCCCGACTACGGTTCGATCCTCATCCGCGGCGCGCGGGAGAACAATCTCAAGAACGTCTCGCTGGATATTCCCAAGCGCCGGATCACCGTGTTTACCGGGGTATCGGGTTCGGGCAAGTCGTCGCTGGTTTTCTCCACCATCGCGGCCGAAAGCCAGCGGCTGATCAACGAAACCTATCCGGCCTTCGTGCAACAATTCATGCCCCATTACGGCCATCCCGACGCCGATGAGCTCAAGAACATTTCGGCAGCCATCATCGTTGACCAGCAAAGGCTGGGCGGCGATATACGCTCGACCGTGGCCACGGTGACCGACACGGCGCAGATGCTGCGCGTGCTGTTTTCCAGGCTCGCCGAGCCGCGCCTGCCCGCGCCGGGCTATTACTCCTACAACGATCCGCGCGGCATGTGCCCGGAGTGCGAAGGCGTGGGCCAGGTGGGGGCTATCAATATGTCCGCGGTGGTGGACGAGACGAAGTCGCTCAACCAGGGGGCGCTGATTCCGAAAGTCTTCGAGGTCAAAGGCTGGTGGTGGGACATCTATGCCCGCTCCGGCATGTTCGATCTCGACAAGCCCATCCGCAAGTATTCAAAAGAGGAACGGGCCAACCTCTTCGATCTCAATGATGGACGCAAGGTGAAGGTGGACAAGATCAACCTCACCTACCTGGGTGTGGTGCCCAAGCTCAGGCAGATGATGGGCGACAAAGACCCCGAGGCGCTGCAACCCCATGTCCGGGCCGAATATGACCGCATCTTCACGCGCGGAATTTGTCCCGCCTGCAAAGGCACGCGGCTGAAGGCCGAAGCGCTGGCGAGCAGGTTTTCCGGGAAGAATATTGCCGAATTGTCAGGCTTGCAAGTCAGTGACCTGGCCGCGCTTGTGCGCAAACTCAAAGTGCCCCAGGCGGGGCCGATGGTGGCGGCTCTGGCAGCGCGCCTGGAAAACCTGGTGACCATCGGCCTCGGCTATCTGAGCCTTGACCGGGAGAGTTCGAGCCTGTCGGGAGGGGAGAGCCAGCGGGTGAAGATGGTGCGCCATCTCGGCTCCTCGCTCACCGACATCACCTATGTCTTCGACGAACCCTCGGTGGGGCTCCATCCGCACGATGTGGGGCGGATGGCCGGGTTGATGCAGCAGCTGCGCGACAAGGGCAACACGGTGCTGATCGTCGAGCACAAGCCGGACATGATCGCCATCGCCGACCATGTGGTGGACATGGGTCCCCTTGCCGGCACTAAGGGCGGCGAAGTGGTCTACGAGGGCGATTTCGCGGGGCTCCTGACCTGCGGCACGCTGACCGGCAACCACATGAAGAAGCACCAGCCTTTCAAGGATAAGAACAAGGTGCGCAAACCAAGTGGCGAACTCAAAATCAAGCACGCCCGGCTCAACAATCTCAAGGACGTGTCGGTCAGCATCCCAAAGGGCGTGCTGACGGCGGTTTCGGGGGTCGCCGGGTCGGGCAAGACCTCGCTCATCGTGGGCTGCCTGCCGCTGGCCTATCCAGAAGCCGTCATGATTGATCAAAATCTGGCGCGCGGCTCGCGACGCTCCAACACAGCGACCTATACCGGCATTCTCGACAATGTGCGCAAGGCCTTCGCCAAGGCCAACGGGGTGGATGCGGCGCTGTTCTCGGCCAATTCCAAGGGGGCGTGCGCAGACTGCAACGGGCTGGGCGTCATTTATACCGACCTCGGCCATCTCGACCCCATGGCCACCACCTGCGAGACCTGCGAAGGCAGGCGCTTTCTGCCCGAGGTGCTGGAGCACCGGCTGCGCGGCAAATCCATCAGCGACGTTTATGAGATGAGCATCGCGGACGCGGTGGCGTTTTTCACCGAACCGGCCATCGCCAGAATCCTGAAAGGTCTCGACGATGTTGGCCTGGGGTATCTGACCCTCGGCCAGCCGCTCTCCACTCTCTCGGGCGGCGAACGGCAGCGGCTCAAGCTCGCCGCCGAACTCGGCAAGAAAGGCAATATTTATGTGCTCGACGAGCCCACGACGAGCCTGCACATGTGCGATGTGGACACCCTGATCGGGCTGTTTGACCGGCTGGTCGACGCGGGCTCCACGGTCATCGCGATCGAGCACAATCTGGACGTGATCGCCCGCGCGGACTGGGTCATCGATCTGGGACCGGGCGCCGGGCACGAGGGCGGCACGGTGCAGTTCGAGGGCCTGCCGGCCGATCTCGCAAAGAACGGGAATACGCTGACCGGACGATACTTGTCCCAGCGGCGAGGCACTCGCTGACACAGGCATGTTCATTGATATCAAGGGAGCGGCGATTGCGTCCGCCGTTTGTGGCAACCAGTGGGGCACAATGTTCCGCCGATGGCAGTGGCTGGCCCGGTAGGCTCTCACGGCAAGCAAAAGGATCGAGCGGCACTCCCACCAGGGCGGTTGACTCAAATGTCTGGTTTTGAAAGTGGCATCTGAGAAGAGCTTGAAAAACTAATGACTTCCATGCTGTCACTATCGCTGCCAAACACCCCTAAGTACTCTGGAATGTATGGCGGGGACGACGGGACTCGAACCCGCTACCTCTGCCGTGACAGCGAGTCGGAAACGTGTAACTTATTGAAATAAAACGCCACGGATGGCCACTTCTGGCGTGGAAAATAGCGGCGCGGAACCGCTATTGAACCCTTAACGAACCCGCGACCTCTGCCCCAACGACCTCTGCCCAGACCTCTGCTTTTGGGCAGAGGTCGTGGGTGCGTTAGGCCCCTCGAATCTGACCAGTCCGGAAGATAGGGGATGTACGGTCTGTGATCAGTGAAGTGATCGCTGCCGCCGATGAGCTGAGATAAAAACGATCCGTCCGAGTCTGACGCGGCCGAATCGAGAAGAGATTGTCGCTATCACATCTTCAACATCTGTCATGCGCTGACGAGTGTTTGAACGATGCCGGGCAAATATGTAACTTCTTGTCCCAGTGATCAGCAACGTGCAATTGCATACCCAGCGAGTTCAAGCGTTGTCTTAGTCGCTATCCTCCCCTCGACTGACCGGCTGAAGAGCTTTGACTGCGATCAGCTGCGGACCACACCTCACTGATGAGAAGTCCTTTCAGCCAACACCGATGCTTTTCAAGCGTGAAGCCGGCTTGCCTCAGCGCAAGATGATGGTCAGGCAAGCTGCGCACTTGAAGACCTGTGAGCCAGCCGAAGACGCGGTAGAGCGCCCAAACGATCGGTCTCGCGACGAGCATCCCGAACCAGTCTGAAGGAATGGCGAATTCGGAGACAATCCATAAAGAGCCGGGAGAGGCAACCCCACCTAAGCAGGCTGCCAACGCTTGGACCTCTTCGCTGTCGAGGCAGTCCAGGAAAAAGTGAGTGATAATCAAATCGTAGGCGGGATTGGCTAGTTGCAGACTGCGCACATCAGCCTGATGTGTGCGCAGACGGGCATTGTGAGGTCCGGCACGGCGGGAAAGGGCACTAAGCATCGCCGGGCTGGCATCGACTGCGTCGATACGAATGGCAGGGTTCTCTCTCAGCAGACGTGCCGTGAACCGTCCGTCGCCATCTCCCAGAGCCAGGGCGCGGCATGAATTGAGGCATTCATTCAGGAAAGCACATCGACACAGCATGAGCCAGGGGCCGAAGCTAAACAACTCCATCCAGCGATAGAGACGCGCAAGCCAATTGAAGTTCGGTGGCAGCATCATCGGAGAATCACCACAAGAGGAGTAAGCAATACGAAGTCGGCGGTCACACGCAGCGTCAGCGGAGTAAGGCGACTGCGGGTGCAGTCGAGGAATGCCAGAAGCAAAGCACTGGCGGTACCAGCCGCGATCAGGTCTGCTGCACGGAACTGGCTTGCGTGGAATGCAGTCGCGCCAATGAAACCGCCCAGAGCAAGCAGACAGGATATAGAAGAGATTCCTGATTGGGATTTGTTTTGCTTAGCAGATTCCCAAAGTTCGATAGCGTAGCAGTTGAGCCATGCTAACGCGACAAAGAAAGATAAGGCTGCGATGAACGCAGCGGAGATATCTGCGGCTCGTCCTAATGTGGGAAGTGCACAACCCGCGGTGAACAAAACACCTACCAATAATTCCTTGGAAAAGAGGTTACGGAGATTGCTTAGAACGTGGACCCAGGAGAAATAGGCCATCGCAGCCAAGGCGAGCACGGCGTTCCGTTCGCGTGCTCCGGTGGGCATGAACGAGAGAACGATCCAAGCGCCACCGCAGGAAGCTGCGAGGCCGAGAAAGAGGAACGCGCGGCGGTGCCGCCACTGGAAGAGATGGCGTTCGCGCAGATGATTGGCCCGCCTTGCGCGCATTGCCCAACGAGCGTCGAGCAGCCGGTCACCGATGTAAACGGCCCAGGTCACGAGGGCGATTAATAACGGCACCCATGCCGGTAGTCGTACTCCCGCCGCTTTGGCAAAAGCCGACGACCAGGTCGCGGCAACTGTTGGCGCGTCCAGGCTTGCGAGATGCCAAAGGCGCAAGAGGGCAGGTGCGTTAAACAAGCGGCTCGCCGGTTGGCGGACTCCTTGCGGGATGGCCAGGATCTGCGGCACTATGCATATTTTAGAGGCCGTGTATAGTCCGAGTTGCCGGAAGGGATCTTGCCAGTATCGGCATTCCAGCGTATCCGGCACTGATCGACTCGATGGAGAAGTTAACTCTGCGTGGAATTCGCCTCCGAAAAGCTGTCGAAACCTTTCCAAATCCACCTCGAGTCATTGAGTCTTACCCAGGTGCCGCGCAGGACACACGGTAAGGACACGCAGGCAGTGAACTCGAACAAGCGAGCCGCTCAGAGCAAGGTTGTCGGGATGATGGTTTCGGATCTGTGTGAGGAGAAGGCTGTTGAACACCCTCAAAATGGTCGTTAGGGTTCTTATTGCACCCATATCGAACCCAGATTTGACTGTCACTTTGATCGCCATTCGTTCCTAAGTACTTTAGAATGAATGGCGGGGACGACGGGGCTCGAACCCGCGACCTCTGCCGTGACAGCGCCGCCAGACTAAGCTTTACAACGACTTACAACGACGCGGGGACTGCCAAAATACCTGCAAGTCGTACAGGACATCTCAAATTGTGGGTTGGGTTGTGGGTTGGAATTGAGCATCCAGACCCCTGCTCTCTGCGGGCAGCATTCTGCTAATTCCGACCAATCGGGCGGTCGCCCTGCCCTTCCAGATACGCTTTGATCATTTTCAATCTGCCTCCCCTGGACGCCGGGTAAACCCGTGAGCGATGATCCGGCCAGAGAGATCTCCCAGGCCGATGAAACGCGCCATCCTCAAATTGCTGATCGTTTGCGGGCTCGCACTCTCCCTCTACGAGGCGAGCCAGTACCTTGCCGCCCGCCGCTACCTCCGGCGCGATTTTCTCCTGCTCACCGTGATCGAGGACCGTGTGAAGCAAAAGACCGACGCGGGGTACGGTTTCCTTGCCGGAGCCGGAATTCTTGCAATTGGCGTCCTCGGGCTGAGCTGGCAAAAGAGCCGAGGCGCGTGATCTCTGCCGAACGGGCGGACCCCCTGCCCTTTTCGGCGGAATCTCAACGTAGTCTGTGTGCCATCGTGACGTTGAGCCGCTATGGCGTTGTACCGCGATGATGTTGCGGCATTACGACGCTGGGACATTGCGACGCTACACCATCGCGACGCGACAACATCACAGAAGGACGCCATTACGACGGCGAAGCGGCGAAATGGCATAACGTCGCAGCGCCAGAGCGGCACGGCACCGTGATGGCGCAACATCGCGAAGGCGAAACGCTGTAACGACACGAAGTCAAAACATTGAGATGGCGTGACGGCGGGACGTTATGAAAGCGTGCAGCCATGATGGCGCAACCGTATAGCGGCGTAGAAGCATAATGCCAGGATGTCGTAGAGCTGAGGCGTTGCGACGCTGAAGCATCGCGCCGCTGCACAATTGCAGTGTCGTACTATTGCAACGCTGCGAAAGCAAAATGCTGTGGTGCTGTGCACTCTTGACGGCATGGTGTTGCAATGTTGTGCAGTCGCGATATTGTGATGCCACGCAATCGCACCATCACAACAAAGGTCATCGTATGAAGAAAAATCGAGACTCCAGCGAATTGGCTGCTCGAATTGCAGCGGCAGCCAGTCAGCCAGCGGGAAGGAGTCCTTTGCCCGCACCTGTTTTGGTTTCACCGACACCTCCGGCCAAGACGCCGCCCGTTGTGGCGGAAGCCGCGCCAGCCAAGCCTAAGAAAGCCAAACGTATTGAGCCGGACACGGTTCCCATTACGCTTCGCCCGACCAGTGCTCTCTTGAACAAATTCGTTCTCAAAGCATCCGAGCGCACACGGGAAGAGGGGAGGGTGGTCTCCGCCCAGCAGATCATGATTGAGGCCTTAGAGCGGAGCGTCCTATGAACCGCACCAAACTCGTCTTCTTCGGAGGCAGCAAAGGTGGCGTCGGCAAATCCGCTACGTCGCATCTTGCCTGCCTTGGCGCTATTCTGTGCAATCAGCCCGCCGCCTATGTACTCACCGACCCTGATCGCGAAATCCGTGACAAGGGTCGGCCCTATGATGTGCTCGACGGCAGGCAGCCGAAGCAATTGGCGAGCATCTTGGAAGCGAGCCGTAGTTCGCCCGATGGCTGGCTCATCATCGACGGCGGCGGCAATCGTCCAGCGTTCGACTCGGCGATAGCCGAAGAGGTGGACCTTTGCATCTTTCCGTTTCGTCCGTCTCACGAAGATATGGATACCGTTTCGAAGGACATGGAACGGATTGAAAACGCGCTCGCATGGCCCGCAGCGTGGCCTACCAACATCTTTGCGATACCATCTGCGCAATCGTTCATAAATAAGCTTGCGAGAAAGTATCCTTCCCGCGTCATCACCAAGCCGATTCCCTTCGTGAATTCAGCATCAGACCTGCTCGCCGAATCTCTCGACTCACCATCGCCTCCGGTGCGGCGTTTGGCACGAAAGGTATTTGCGGTGATGGAAGCGCAATTTGAACGAAGCGTGAAGCCCACGAAACGCCGCGCGGCGAGTTGACAAAGCTCGAAGAGGGTAGGGGGCGGCACGCGTTGCCGCAGAACCAACGGTCTACGGATTTGGTTTCATCTGGTAGCGCTTCCTGCAAAATGCAACGAACGCTTTGCCGGGAAAGCCAAGTTCCGGCATTCCACTGTCTACCCACCAGTCACGCCATTCCTGCTCAAGGAAGTACACGTCATAACCCGGTGCCACGAGCTTGGCATCGTGATACGCCTCGGGGTCGAGTAGGGGATAACGAATCTCTGCTTTAGAGGGCTGCCAGTTCATCCGGTTTCGGAAGATCACCATGTCGTCTTCAAGCGTCACCTGGTAATCGGGCAGGTGGTCGTTCTGGACCAGCTCGCGAATCATGGACTTGAATTCGCGGAAGTGGCTGCTTGCGCCAGTCTTCTTGTGCAGCAGCTCAAGACCTATCTTCCACTGCTCTTGCTCACCGCAGTGCTTGCGTGCCAACTCATAAACGCGGCGGTCGATAGGTTTTCGGAGGCGGAAATAATCGCGGCTCAGTGTGAGGACCTCTGAACCCTGAATGATCCGGTAGACCCAGTCGGAGAGGCGCACCTTGAGTTCGCTCATGCGCCCTGACTTCGTTTCCCGCACGACGCGCCAACTCTCAATCAGGCCGAAGCCTTCGGTGATCTCTTCGCCGTTGGCTTTGATGTTCGTTGTTATGCGGGTGCCACTGAGGCGCTCAAAGGCCTCCTTCAGACGTCGGTAGCCATCACCGCTGGTCTCGCGGTTTGTCCATACCAGTAACTCGTGGGCATTCAGGTGAAGCGTCTGGGCCATTGGCTCACCGGCGTTCTTTTTGGCCATCACCTGCGAGATGCAGTAAATCAAAATGTCCTTGTCATAGATGGTGGCCAGCCCTTTGACGCTGGGTGCAATCTCGACTACAACATTCTTGTGCTCGTAGCGGAGTATGCGCGTGTCGGCTTTGGTGGCAAGCGAGAAGATCGGATGTTCCATGCTTGCCATGTCATCCTTCGGGATGGCATCGAGCACGTCGCAGATGAAGAGGTCGTGATTGGGATGGCGTTGAGGGAGTAGGGCGGACTTACCGGCGCTCCTGTCGTCGCGGGTGGCTGTATCGCTTGGAGCTTCTTCGACGATGGTCATGCGTCAAATCATCGGTTCGTGGTTTTCTTGACGCCGACTCTAGCTTCGTGGTTTTGTTGACGCAAGTCCTTTTTTCGTGGTTTCGCTGACGGAACAATGATTTTCGTGGTTTCACTGACGGACAAATCTAGCTTTTTGTGAAAGCACTCTTCGTGGTTTCGTTGACGCATTGACGTGTTTCTGTTGACGGTCTTTCGTGGTTTCGTTGACGGCCCCCCTCTAAATCGGGGCGGTTTTTCAACGGCCTAACTATTTTCATCCACCGTTTAACACGTCCTTTAACAGATTTATAACACTGGCACCTTCCTCGAAAAACTTCTGCTTCCCATTCCCTTTACTAGCCTCACTCCGATGCAAGCCCTACGGTTTGGAAGCTCAAGCCCATAGCGAGGGCTTTCGCTTCCTGGAAGTAAGACAGGCTTTCTGCTTTGCAAGCATCATCCGATCACACCTGTTTTGGCGACTTCAAGCCATCCAGGCTTTCAGTCGCCTAGTACGTTCCATAAATCACCGTCTGAGTCTCTCGGCACGAAGGCGCTTACAAAAAGTTATGGGCGTTCTGTCGGAGGGCCGGAGGGGCGCGTCTATTAGTTGATCCGGTCTATGCGTGGCTTGCATGACAAAACACATAGCGCTATCGTCTGCGGACTCATTCCATGATCTGCCGCGATAGACCAGGCCGACCGAGCACGGGGAGGGGTGGTGACGAGTAAGGACGAAGCGTTCCGTATGCTTGATACGTTCGCCAGTGTTGGCGCAGCGCATTTCGACCTGACACTCATAAACATCGACGGAGAGAAGCGTGCGTTCCGTCCGCAGAAGACCCTCTGGCAACTCAAGAACTCACTTCCCAGACTATTCCCAGGGGCAACAGCGCGGCATAACAACCTCATCGTCCGACCACACAGCGACATCGCCCAGCTCATTCAGCTTGATGACCTGAAATCCGAATCCCTGCCCAGGGTCCGCAATGTCGCTTTTCTGATTATTGAGACGAGCCC
>Ga0181531_10000436_pt1 | contig 28124 bp, 26 predicted proteins | sample PEATcosm2014_Bin_38_FD_119743 | JGI IMG/M metagenome (GOLD analysis project Ga0181531, IMG submission 119743) | Peatland microbial communities from MTU Mesocosm Facility, Houghton, MI, USA - PEATcosm2014_Bin11_10_metaG | ecosystem: Environmental > Terrestrial > Soil > Wetlands > Peat | place...
CTTGGCCGGTATTCCTTCTCCAATTGGCACCCGTTGGCGCGGCGATTGCCGCTACGGGGCAAGTGGAAACGCCGTCGATTGACGATCTTATCGACCAAACTCCCGACGGCTTCGTGGTCTTCAATCAGGACGGCATTATCCTGAAAGCCAATCGGGCGTTTCTCGATCTGATCGAAGTGGGATCCAAGGACTCCGTGATCGGCGAGCGGTTGTCGCGTTGGCTGTGGCGGCCGGGCGCCGACGTTTCGGTGCTGCTGTCGCATATCAACCGGAACCGAACCGTGCGTATGTTTTCGACCGTTATTCACAGCGAACTGGGGATGGAGACCGAGGTTGAAATCTCCGCCGCCGGCGACCGCGACACGGACTCGCGGACAATCGCGGCGGTGTTGCGCGACGTCAGTCGCAGGCTGCAAGCGTCGCCGGGAAACGATACGTTGCGCGCGTCCCTCTCGTCCATCAGCGAGCAGGTGGGCAGGACACCGTTACGCAAACTGGTGCGCAACACCGTCGGTGTGGTGGAGCAGCATTACGTCAAGGCTGCCCTTGAGCTGGCTGAAGGCAATCGGACAGCCGCCGCCGAAATCCTCGGGCTGAGCCGTCAGAGTCTTTATGCAAAGCTCAACCGCTATGGCTTGGAAGGAGACGTGGACGCAACTGCTAAGAGTGATTGATTCCGGGAGAATCTCACTTGGCCTCACTTCCGTTGCCGATGCCTGCCTTCGGGCAGGCCGACCTTTCGAATTGCGAGCGCGAACAGATTCAGCTGCCCGGCTCGATTCAGCCGCATGGCGCGCTTCTGGTCGTGCGCGAACCGGACTATGTCGTCATCCAGGCCAGCGCCAATGCCGCGGCCTTTCTTCGACTTGACGGCGACGTCATCGGACGCAAACTGGAGCAACTCCCCGGCACGCTGTGCGAGCGTATTAGGCCGCATCTCGGCGAGCCGCTCCATGCGATCCCCATTGCGGTGCGCTGTCGCGTCGGCGCTCCCGGGCGCGATTTTGACGGGCTGCTGCACCGGCCGCCCGAAGGCGGATTAATCATCGAGCTCGAGCCGGCGGGACCGCCGGTCGATCTCTCCCGCCATGTCGAAACCGCCGTTCAGACAATCCTTGGCGCCGCGTCGCTCCGCATACTCTGCGACGAGACCGCGCGAATCTTCGAGGAACTGACCGGTTACGACCGCGTCATGGTCTATCGGTTCGACGAGGAAGGCCATGGCGAGGTTTTCTCGGAACAACGAAGACCGGAGCTTGAGGCCTATCTGGGTAACCGTTACCCGGCGTCCGACATACCGCAGATCGCGCGTCGGCTGTATGAACGAAATCGCGTCCGCCTTCTCGTCGACGTCGGCTACGTGCCGTCGCCGCTGACACCGCGGCTATCGCCCTTGAGCGGGCGCGATCTCGACATGTCGCTCTGCTTTCTGCGCAGCCATTCGCCGATTCACGTGCAGTACCTAAAAAACATGGGCGTCGGCGCGACGCTCGTGGTGTCGCTGATGGTCGGCGGCAAACTGTGGGGATTGATCGCGTGCCATCATTACGTGCCCCGGTTCATCCACTTTGAAATCCGCGCCGTCTGCGAGCTCTTGGCGGAAGCCGTCGGCACGCGCATCGCGGCGCTCGAGAGTTTCATCCAGGCCCAGTCCGAACTGACCGTCCGCCGTCTCGAGCAGCGTTTGATCGAAGCCATATCGCGCGACGGCGATTGGCGCAGCGCCTTGTTCGACGGCGCGCAATCGTTGCTGCAGCCGGTCGGGGCGGCCGGCGCGGCCTTGCATTATGACGGCCAAGTCTTCAGCGCAGGCGAAGTCCCCGGCACCCAGGAGATTCGCGCGATCGCGGCATGGCTCGACAAAAAACCGCACGCCCCGGTTATCGCCACGGCCTCGCTCGGGCTCGATGAACCGGAGTTTGCAGCGATCAGCGGCGTCGCCAGCGGCCTGGTCGCCACCCCGTTGTCGAGTTCCCGAAACGACTATCTGCTGTGGTTTCGGCCGGAACGCATCCGCACCGTGACCTGGGGCGGCGATCCCTTCAAACCGGTCATCATCGGCAACGACCCGTCCGAGCTGTCGCCGCGCCGTTCGTTCGCCCAATGGCATCAGATGGTGGAGGGAACGTCCGATCCCTGGACTCCGTCCGACCTTACGGCGGCACGCCTCATCGGCGATTCCGTCGCCGACGTCGCCCTGCAGTTTCGTTCGGTGGGCATGCTGATCGCACAGGATCAGCTCGAGAACGTAAGCCGGCAGGTCCGGCTGTCGGATCAGCCCGTCATCGTCGCGGATGCCAACGGGCGCCTGCTTCTGACCAACGAAGCGTTCGAGCGCCTGATGCGTCCCGGCCATCCGCATGTGACGCGCGTCGAAGACTTGCCGCAGTTCTTTGCCGAGCCGGTCGACTTCCGCGCCAACATCTGGCGCATGTTGAGGGAGGGGCGCGCGTGGCGCGGCGAGGTCAGCCTCGAAGTCGAAACGGGAATGACAAGGGTGCTCATGGTGCGGGCCGATCCGGTATTCTCGTCACCGGAACGCGTGCTCGGCTTTGTCCTGCTGTTCACCGATGTGACGGAACGCAAGACCGCCGAAGCCGCTCGCCGCCGGTTCCAAGAAGGTCTTATCGATCGGCCGCGAGTCGCCGGCATTGGCCTGGATTCCAACGATCATATTCTGTACCAGAACCTGCTGGCATCGATTATCGAGAATGCCCAGCTTGCGGCTTTGGAAATCACTTACGGCGCCGACACCACGCACATGAAAGGGATGCTCGACAGCGTGCGGACATCCGCGACGCGCAGTTCGGAATTGCTGCAACACCTGATATGGCACGCCAGTCATATGACCGGCGAGGCGGACAAATAGTCCTAAGCCTGGACCGTGGACGTCGTCTGTCCCATCGTAATCGCTTGTTGAACCGCTTCGGAAACCGCGATGTTGTGCTCGAACGCGGCCATCGCCTCGGTGACGACAGGCTCTATATCCGTTATCGATGCGGCGCTATCGTCAAGAGCGCGCCGATAGCGCTGCTTGAAGTCAGCGGCGTCATCTATCGCCGGAAAATCGTAAAACGAGAGTTCCTCGGGCCGCAGAGCCGGCGCGCGGGCGAGCATCCGTTTCAGCACCTGGCCGCCGCTCAGATCGCCAAAATAGCGCGCATAGGCATGTGCGATCAGGCCGGTGCCGTCGCCTTGCGCGGCTATGGCCACACGCCGAGCGTAACTTTTCCCCGCCGCGAGAAGCGGCAACGTGCGCTCCCAGTCGTCCCCGGCGAGTTGCTTTAGATCTGACGCGAGGGCAAGCGAACGATAGAGCTCGCGGCGCGCGGCGGCGCGGACCGCGGGCGAGCGTCGGTGCGCCTCCAGTCCGGTCTCCAAGGATCGGTAAGCGGGTAGTAGATTGCGGAGCAGTAGCGCATAAGCATGTCGGTCCGCTTTGCCGCGCAGCAAATCGTTAATAATGCCGGAACGCTCGGCGCGCGTATGTAGCGCGTGCGTGCGCTCGCGCATCCTATCGGTCAGCGACACGCGCACATCCAGCGGGGCCGGAACCAGCGCCGCCGCGTCACCCGATTCGTCTTCCAACCCGGCCGTCATAGCCCAGCCTTAGCACGGTGCAGCGGACGCGGCCACGCCAGAGGCCGCGTCCTATTTGGCCGGGGTCCCCGGCGCTGCCGCCCCATTTCCGGCGAGTTCGGGATAGTCTTTAAGCATGCTTGCCCCGAACAGCGGCTTGTAGGCGCCTTGGTGACAGGTGGCACAATCGACCTTCGGCCCGTCGCCGAGCGGTCCTAGCCGATCATGCGGAAATTGACTGGCCAAGCCGTCGAGGAAGTTGTTGTTGACGTCGCGGACCATGCGAATGCCGTAATAGGCGATCGCGCGCTCGGGTGTGCTCTGCTCCCAATCCGTGAAAGACCGGCTGCTGTGGCAGAACGTGCAATTGACGCCGAGCGCTTCTGACATGTTGATCATCAGCGAATAGGTCCACTCGGTTTGCTTGATCGAGTGGCGATCGCCTTCCGGTAGCGCCGTTGTCGAAACGACGCGAACGTCGTTGCTCTGTTCCAGAAACGGCGTGAGCGGATCGAACGGCAAGGAGGTCCGGCCGTTTTCGGCGATCGGCCAGTTCTGGTCGGTCCGATCGCCGCCGGAACCTGCGGCCGTCGGCGGCCCGCCATTCTTAAACCAAATATTGGCCGGCACCGGCTGGCCGCGGTGACAGGTGTAACAGGTCACGCCGGTGTCTGCGACGTGGTTCTTCCAGTCGCCGTTGATATGCATCGTCATTTGCAACATGCGGCGCGCCACGACTTTCGTATAAAGCTTGTCGGAAGACAGTGCTTCGCCGTCGGCATGGCAATAGGCACAGCCTTGGTCGGGGGCGACCCACGCGGTGATGTCCGTCATCAGACGCACGAATTCGGTGGAGTCGACGTCCTTGAGAACCTGCACGTTTTGGAAGGATTGCCCGGCGGTCTGTCCCGAGGCGTCCGCTTTCGGTGTCTCCTCGGGCAGTTGATTGGCGGTTTGCAGCGCGGCGAGCGACGCGGGATTATAGACCTCGGCCATTCCCGTGCCGCGATAACCGCGTTGGAGAACGTCGACGGGGGGGTGCTGGAACGTGCCGACGATGATGACAACCGCGATCACAGTAAGTATCGCCACGACCATCCGCGAACCGAAGGTACCGAAGCTCATGGGTGACCTCCCGTCAGCAAAGAAGGATCCGTGACCGCTGGAAACACCGCGGGATAAGACGGCGCGATGCCATGTTTGACGCCCCAGAGGAACCAATTATCGACCACGGTGCCGGTGAGGAGGATGCCGATGCCGCCGCAAAGCGGGCAAAGCACGGCAAACCACCAGGCCCAGCGATGGATCGATTCGACCGTGGCGTTGAAACCCATGGTCCAGCGCCAGAACAAGGCCGCACGTTCCGCCGCCGTTCCACGATCGACGATTTGCTCGATCTCACGATCGCCGCCGAGTCGGCTCACGGCCAGAATGGTGGCGCCATGCATGGCAAATAATAGCGTCGAACCGTAAAGGAACGCGATCGAGAGCATGTGGAAGGGGTTATAGAACAGATTGCCGTAGCGGATCGAAAAGGCCGCGGTCCAATCGAGATGCGGAAAAATCCCGAACGGGACGGCTTCGCCAAAGCTTCCCATCAGTAACGGCCGGATGAAACCAAGCACCAGATAAAGCCAGATCGCCGCCGCGAACGCCCAGGCGACGTGAGTGCCCATGCCCAGCGCGCGCGCCCGGCGATAGGTACGTACCCACCAGAGCAAAATCGAGGTGGTCAAGAAAAACCCTGCAATCTGCCACCAACCGCCCTCGTTCAGGGGACAGATCATGCACAATCCGGCGCTCGGCGGCGGCGGTTCAAGCGCGAGCCACGGCAATTGCCGGATGAACTGGACCGGATCCCAGTTCACCGAGGCCCACATGTTCAAGCCGATGATTTCAAACGCCGCGAACCCGAAGATGAGCGAAGCCACACCGGTGAAACCGAGATAGATGGGGCCAAGCTGCGCGTCGCCGATCTTGCCGAGCCAGTAGGAGAAGCTGACCGTGCCTAATCTATTCCAACTTCCGGTTTGAACCGGGATGCCGGCATATATCGGCCCGCGGACCTGAACTTGCGTGAAGATATTTTGATATTCGGCCATGACACTTGTTTCCTTCCGCTAGTGCCAGATCGGAAGGTTGAGCCACCAGCCCCACCATTCCGGCCAACCGCGCGTCCAAAGCGGACCACTGATCACGATGCACACCGCGCTCCAGAAGCCGGCGGAAAGCGCGAGGAATAAACCCAGGCGGTGGATGCCGACCGTCCCGATCGAGTATCCCATGATATCGCGGAAGATCGTGTTCTCGTGTTCCGGAGACTTGACCGGCTCGCCCGTTTCCGGATTGAGCGCCGATAGCACCACCCCGCCATGCAGCGCCAACGCGAAGGTCGTTGTGAAGAAGAAACTGACCGCGATCATGTGCGCGGGGTTGTAGTGGAAGTGCAGGTACTGGTAACCGACGTTCGACACCCAATCGAGATGACTCATGATGCCGTAGGGGAATCCGTTACCCCAAGCGCCGAGCAACAGCGGCCGAATCACGACCAGCGTGGCGTAAGCAAAAATGGCGACACCGAAGGCCGCGGGCACATGAAGGCCGATGCCGAGCTTGCGGCAGATTTCCACCTCGCGGAGCGCCCACGAGACGAAGGACCCGAGCGCACAAATGGTAATGAGCTGCCAGAGGCCGCCTTCGGCGAGCGGCGCGAGCGCGAGACCGTAACTGAGATTAGGCGGCGCGATGCTGATTTGCCAAAGATTCCACGTCGGTCCGATCGCGGCGCCCCACACGATCAGCGCGGTGCCGAGTGTGGCGAAGAAGATCGTCGTTACGCCGAAGAAGCCGACATAGAACGGACCCACCCAAAAATCGAACAGGTCGCCGCCCAAAAGAGTGCCGCCGCGGACACGATATTTTCGTTCGAAGCTTAACATCGCCATCGTCTAATCCTCCTCCCGGGAGGTTGATCCCATGTCACAAAATAGCGGGAACGGGCGAAGTCGTAGGGAATGAATTCGCCCGTCCCCTTTGCACCTACTTCGGTGCCGGCATCGACGACAATTGCGCCGCCTTTGCCGAGTGCGGGCCATCCAGCCAGTTGAAGCGGTCCGTGCTGAGAAGGATGAAGTGGATCAGCAGCGCCAAACCGAACAAGAACGTGAACAAGGCGACCAACGTCCTGCGCGGATCGAACAGAAGCCACATGCGCCACATGTTTTCCTCCTTATGAAACGTAGGTCAGCACAGCGCTGGCCCAGTGCGTGACCGTTTCCAGTGCGCCGGTCTTGTAACCGCCGACACCGGGCAGCCACGGCCGCCACATCCAAGCAAGGATGTGAGCTACAATGGCGATCGCCACGAAGATGATGAAGCTTGTCATGAAAATGCTGTGGAACTCACGTGCTTCAGATTCCGTGAGTCCCGACAGTGACGGTCTAGGACTATCAGGCATAGTCACCTCCAGTTTTGGCCTCTCGGCCCGTTGCCGCAAAGTCCGTGCGGCTTAAGCGTCGTGACGAAACTCGCCACGACGGGCTCTCCACCCGGACCCGCCGGGCGAATTCGCGAACTAACCCATGAACGCAAGCTCGGTGAAGGTGCTGGCGTCGTCCCACGCCCGCCCGACAAACCACCTCGCTTCGTTCGATCCGAACCGGCGCGACCAAGTCCACGGCAGCAGCAAGGCAACAAAGGCCGCCGCCAAAAAGACCATGAAGGTCGCAACGAAGATAAAACCGAACTGAGCTCGCTCAGCGAGCCATTCGTTCGTTCGGTCGTCTGTTCCATCGCGTCTATCAGTCACCGGGAATCTCCTGCTTGCTCGGATCTGCCCAAAACTCCTCAGACGGTGCTCACTCATGCCGCTCGCCCCTGCTTCAATGCATCGTGGGCTTGCGATACGCGTAGCGAAGTTACTTTGCGGTCGCCAGCGCGTTGCGCTTCGCGTTCGGCGGTATCGCGCAGCCGCTTGGCCGCCGAGATCCGCACCAGCACGGGCTGCGCCTCGACCATTTCATCGAGCACGGCTTTCGCGTCCTCATCCCACGGCAATTCCACATGCAGCCGAGATGGCGTCGCTTCGACCTGATCGAGCGCGGAAGCCAGAGGCAAAATGTGAAACAACGCGTCGAATAAAGCGTTGCAAACCTCCTGCACGATGTAGGTCGCGCCGGCATAGCCCATGAACGGCGTGCCGCTATGCCGACGGATAATGGCGCCCGGAAACGAGGCCGGAATGTAAATGGCCCGCGACCCTGCTTCAGCGAGGTACATGCGCTCGTTGAAGCTGCCGAACATGATGAGCGGCGGCTTGTCGCGCACGGCTTGCCGTACCGCTTCGTTGTCCGGCTTTACGCCGGCCCTGCGGGCGAACGCGAATGTGCATGGAAGGCCCATCTCCTGTTCGAGAAAATTGCGCAGCCCGCGTGCATAAGTTTCGTTGGCGACGATGGCGAAGCTCGCGGTGCCGAAGAAATCCTGGGTGACCGAGCGCCACAAATCCCACAGCGGCTTGATTGTCGTGTGTTTCTCCCGTTCGATAAAATCCGACGGGTCAAGACCGAGCAGATCGCCAAGCGTGGTCAGAAACGTCGTGGTCGAGTGCAGGCCGATCGGCGCCTGCAGGTAAGGTCTCCCCAGTGCCTCGCACAACATGCGTCCGAACTCGCGATACATGCAGATATTCACCTCGGCATTCACAAGTTTCGCCACATCGGCGAGATGACTCCCGAGCGGGAAGACCATGTTGATCTCAGCGCCGATACCCTCGACCAGACGCCGGATTTCGGCGAGATCGGAATGCATATTGAAGGTGCCGTAGATCGGGCCGATGATGTTGACGCGGGGCCTTTCACCCTCCTTGCGCGGTTTGCGGTCGGGTATTTTCTTCAGACCGAACTCGCTCCACAGCCAATAGAGCGCGCGATTGGCGCTCTGCCATTGATCCTCGTCGATGGTGCGCGGCAGGAAGCGCTTGATGTTGGTGCCTTCCGGCGTGACGCCGCCGCCGATCATCTCGGCGATCGAGCCGGTCACCACGACGGCCGGAAGATCGGGATCGAGCGTGGCGTGCGCCCGCTTCATCGACTGTTCGGTTCCCTTCTGGCCAAGCTCTTCCTCGGCGAGACCGGTGACCACGATCGGCAATTCGTGCGGCGGCAAGCCGTCGGTGTAATGCAGGACGGACGTCACCGGCAGGTTTTCGCAGCCCACCGGCCCGTCGATAATCACCTGAAGGCCTTTGATCGCCGTGAAAGCATAGACAGAGCCCCAGTAGCCACCGGCGCGATCGTGATCGAGGACCAGCATCAGACCGGCTCCTCTTCGGCTTTGCGCGCCTTGGCCTGCTTCTCCATCTGGCGCTTGTAGCGCTCGCGGAAATCCACCCGATCCTTCGGCGTGTCGGCCCAAACGCCGGCGGCATAGCCCTCGCCGACGCCGGAGAAAAATTCCCTCATGCGGTCGAAGCGTGGCTTGCTGGCGATCGCGGCATTGATCACTTGAGCCAGCGACCCGGCGCCCGCGACGCCGAACAGCGGCCGCGCCGATATCAGATTGGTGAAATAAAGTGCCGGGATCGCCTTGGTCTTCGCATGCTGCACGACCGGCGTCGTGCCGACGGCAAGATCGGGATGGAACTCCTCGACCGCGGCGATATCCTGCTCCAGTGAAGCGCGATAATGTACGCGCGCGCCGTTCGCTTCGAGCCATTCGCGATCGGCGTCGGACCATGGCGTGCGCGGACAGGCGGTGCCGACATAAGGCACCTCGGCGCCGCTCTCGATCAACAGCCGCGCCACCAGCAGCTCCGAACCTTCGTAACCGGACAGCGTGACACGGCCTTTGATCGGCGATTTGGCCAAGGCGCCGCGAATGGCGGGAAGAACCCGATTCTGCGCCGCGGCAATCTTTTCGCGCGCCACGCCGCAGGCCGTGCCGATGGCGTCGAGCCAGGCTGCGGTGCCGTCGTGCCCAACCGGGGCCGAGCCGACGATGGTGCGTCCAGCGGCGTCAAATTCGCGAACCGACGCGGTGTAGAAAGGATGGATGGCAGCGACCGCCGCGCAATCGAGCGCCGCGTAAAGTTCGCGCCACTCGCGGGTCGGCACTACGGGTCCGGCCGCCAAGCCGAGCGGCTCAAGCATCATGCCGATGCCGACCGGATCGGCCGGGAATATTTCGCCCAGGAGCGTGACGGACGGCCGGTCGCTCCGCTTTTCGCGCGGCGCCTGAACCGGACCCTGCTTCGCCTCACTGCGTGCGTAAGACAGCATGGCGCCGGCGAGCACGTCTTTCGCTTCGGCGTGCGTCGGCACGCCGAAGCCTGGAACGTCAATGCCGATGATGCGGACGCCGTTGATATCCTTCGGCAACAGCTGCAACGGCACGCCGGAGGCGGTCGGCACACACAAATTGATGATGACCACGACATCGTAGAGCGCCGGATCGGCAAGCTTAAAGACAGCTTCGCGGATATCCTCGAACAGCTTCCCGGTCACCAGCGTTTCCGAGTTGAACGGGACATAACCGACGGTGCGGCGGGCGCCGTAAAAATGCGAAGTGAAAGTGAGACCGTAAACGCAACAGGCAGAACCGGACAGCACGGTCGCGGTGCGCCGCATGCGCAAACCGACACGCAGCGAGCCGAAAGCCGGACACATGCTCTGCGGCTGATCGTGCGGACCAGCCGGATAATCCGCCGCGTAGCGCGCGAGAGTTTCGCTTTTGCCGGCGGCCGCGGCGGCCTTGCGTAATTCGTTCTTGCCGGCGTGGCAACCCAGTCCGTCTTGTTGCGCGGCGGCGATGTCGATCGGCGCGGCACTGGCGAGCGGCGTTTGCGGCGCGGCATTCGTCAGCGGAACAGAGCCGGCTGCGTCATACACAACCTCGGCCGTCCCGCGATTCACGTCAGCGCTATGGTCGTCAAGACTCATCCTGATTTTCTCACACCGCGTCGTAGACAACTTCGAGGGATTTCTTTTCGATCACCGCCTTGCCGCACATATCCTCGAGCGTCGCGGGATCGAGAACCACGCCGCGTCCGACGACGTCGCTTTTGAAAAGGCCCAGCAAGGCGTCGTGCGTCAGCGGCTTAGGCCGCACCGGCGGCGCCAAACCCACATTTTGCGCCAGCTCCTCGAACAGCGGACCCCAGCGGTCGCCGGGACGGCCGATGATCTGATAGTTGGCGCTCTTGCGGCGAATATCGTCGTCGGCCGGAATGGCGGCGAGAACCGGAATGCCGACGGCGTCGGAGAACGCCGTGGCTTCGCCGGTGCCGTCATCCTTGTTGATCACCATGCCGGCAACGCCGACGTTACCGCCGAGACGGCGGAAATATTCGACGGCGGAACAGACATTGTTGGCGACGTAAAGCGACTGCAGATCGTTGGAGCCGACGACAATGACTTTTTGGCACATATCGCGCGCGATCGGCAGACCGAAGCCGCCGCAAACGACGTCGCCCAGAAAGTCGAGCAGAACGAAATCGAAGCCCCAGTCGTGGAATCCGAGTTTTTCCAGAAGCTCGAAACCATGGATGATGCCGCGTCCGCCGCAGCCGCGTCCGACTTCCGGGCCGCCGAGCTCCATGGCGAACACGCCGTCGCGCTTGAAACAAACGTCTCCGATCTTGACTTCGTCGCCCGCCAGCTTCTTTTTCGCCGAAGTCTCGATGATGGTCGGGCAGGCGCGACCGCCGAACAGCAGGGACGTCGTGTCGCTTTTCGGATCGCAGCCGATGAGCAGAACTTTTTTGCCTTGCTGGGCCATCATATAAGATAGGTTCGCCAGCGTGAAACTCTTGCCGATGCCGCCTTTGCCGTAGATCGCGATGATCTGCGTGGCTTTGGTCGCCTCTCCGGTCGGGACCGGATCGGGTTCGATCGCCGCCTCGGCGCGCAATTGTTCGGTCGCGCCTATTTTTGTGAATGCATTCATGAGCACGCTCTCCAATCTAAAATCATCTTGAGGCAGGCGGGATCGTCGAAGGCGATCCCGTAAGCCGCCGCGGCGTGCGTCGCCGGTTCCCGGTGGGTGATAAGGCCGTCGAGCGAGAGGCGGCCGGCTTCGACGAGGTCGCGCACCGCCACGAGATCGGATTGTTGCCACTCCGCGGCGACACGGATGCGCGCCTCGCGCATAAATGCAGGCGGGAACGCGAAAGACAGCGGCTCGCTGTAAAAGCCGGCGAGAACGACCTCGCCGCCGGGCGCAAGCCGCGCGATGAGCGCGTCGAGGAGCTGCGAGTCGCCGCTGACATCGTAAATCACGCGGCAATTGCGGCTCGGATCTTCGGCCGGGTCGAGCACTGTGTAGCCGACCGCGCCGTCCGCGCGTTTGCGATTGCGTTCCCACACAATCGGCGCGTCGCCGCCGGTGGCAATGGTCAATCGCGCCAGCAAGCGTCCGAGCATGCCGTGGCCGACAATGCGGTCCGGCTTGGCGGCGCCCGGCGCGGCAAGGGCGTGATAAGCGGTTGCCGCCAGCGCCAGAAGGATGCCGCGCTCGCCAAGGTTTTCATCGATGCGGACGAGCTTTTGCGCCGGCACGACGACCCGCGAGGCAGTTGCGCCAAAAAGTCCGCGTACCTCGCCGTAGCAGCGGGCGCCCGGTACATAAACCGTCTGGCCGACCTTGATGTCGGAATTTTCCGGCGCGTGCGAAACCCGCCCGACTGACTCGTAGCCGGGAACGAGCGGGTAGCCCATGCCGGGGAACGGCGGCATCCGGCCCGACCACAACAGCCGCTCGGTGCCGGTGCTGACGCCGCTCCACGCGATGTCGACGACGGCGTCGTTTTCCGAGGGTTGCGTCAAATCGAGCGAGCGAAGCAAAAGCTGCTCCGGCTCCTTGAATACGACGGCTCTGGCCTGCATTGGCCCTCCCGAGAGCGTCAATTTAGTCTGACACTCCGAAATGTCAGAATATCTTGACGTTCGGTATTGTCAAGAAGGCTCCACACATTTCGCCTATCTTGGAAGCGCGACGACTGCAGCCGTCAGCATGGGCCGCCGCGTCGGGAGCGTGCGACCGCCGTCAAACCCGGTCTCGCGCAACAGCGGCGCCAATTCCGCAGGGGTCCGCGCTTTGCCACTCCCCATGGCGAGCAAGTAAAAGCCGAAATATGCATCGCCGATTACGTTGGTTTCAGCCCCGCCCGACATCGGCTCGGCGATCAAAAGCGCGCCGTCGTCCGGCAATACACTGCGCACGTTGCGCAGGAGAGCGACGACATCGGCGTCGTCGTGGTCGTGCAGGACACGAACGAGCGTGACCAGATCGGCGCCACGCGGCAGCGGTTGCGTGAAAAAATCGCCGCCCGACACGGTCGTGCGATCGGCCAAGTCCGCGCCAGCCAAACGCGCGCGCGCGCGATCAGCGACCGCCGGGAGGTCATGCAGCATGAGTCGCAGTCGTGGCGCACGCCGCGCCGCCGCAATCAGAAAGCCGCCTTCGCCGCCGCCGACATCGAGCAGGCAGCGATGGCGAGCGAAAGGCCACGCATCGAGCACGTCTTCGGCGATCAGCAATTGCGAGGCCGTCATCAACGCGCTGTATTCGGCAACCTCATCGGCGTTGAGTGCGTCGGGCCGATCGGCACGCGCGTAGGGCCAATATTTTGCAAGCGCCGTGGGCGGCTCTCGGCCACGCAACAGCGCTACCGGGTCGCGCAAGTCTTGGTAAAGCAACGCGTGATGCTCGATCATCGCGGAAATCGCCGGATTGCCACGCAGCGCCGCTCCCAGCACGCCGAGGCCGAATCGTCCGCCATCGCGGCGCTCGGCAAGGCGCAGCGCCGCCGCGGCGTTGAGCAACCGTCCGGTCGCCTTCGGCGTGAGCGAAAGCCTGCGCGACAATTCCGCCAGGGTTTGCGGTCGCTCCGCGAGAATGTCGAACAGCCGCAGTTCCACACAGGCCAAAAGGACCTGCGAATAGACAAAGCCGGCGCAGAGGTCGAACAGCGATTGTGCCCGTTTTTGCGCGACTTTTCGGGTCAGCGGGAATCCCGCGGCCCAGCGTTGGAAGCGCCCGCTGGCCAGCAAACGATCCCGCCAAGAAAGCCAGCGGTCATGCCAAGAGGCGTCGAGCTTGGCTGGTGCCGTTTTCAGCGCCAACTGAACGCGCTCACCGCCCGCCGGCATCACGCGGCGGATTGCGCGAGCTTCTTCGGTAATAGCCGCTTGGCTTCGAGCAGCATCAGCGACTTGAGTTCGCCGGCGCCGGGGCACGACGGAATGGCGGCGACGGCTTCAGCGACGAGTTGCTCCAGGCGCCGTACGGCGCCGCCAAGACCAAGCTCATTGACCAAGTTGGGACGGCCGAGAACGGCGTCGCGGCCGATCGGTTTGCCTATTTCTTCGGCGTCGCCGGCGGCGTCGCGAATATCGTCGGCCGCCTGATAGGCTTCGCCGAGCTTTTCGCCGAGAACTCGCCACGGCTCGCAGTCCGCGCCGGCCGCCGCCGCGCCGGCGATCGAGGCGGCCGCGAACAAGGAACCTGTCTTGGAACGATGATAATGCGCGGTGTTGACATGCGGCTCACATTCCCAGGCCTGGCCCGCCACAATCCCGAACGGCACGCCGACCGAGCGCGACACGGTCATCAGCAACAACCCTAGGCGCTGGGGCTGGCGCGTAAAGCGCGCCAGAGTCTGGAACGCCAGCACGATCAGCGCGTCGCCGGCCAATACCGCGAGCGGCTCGCCGAACGCGTGATGGACCGAAGGCCGGCCACGCCGCGTGGCCGCGTTGTCAAAGCACGGCAGATCGTCGTGAACGAGCGAGGCGCAGTGCAGAAGCTCGATCGAGACTGCCGCAGCGTCGCTCAGCATCGGCTCGTCATCGCCGCACGCTGCCGCGACGGCGAGGCACAGGCGTGGGCGTACCCGAGCGCCGCGCGGGAACACCGCGTGCCGCATGGCGGCCGCCAGGCTTGGCGGGCAGCCGGGCACTTCGGCGCGGGCGATTGCCCCCTGCAGGGCCTGTTCGATCCGGTTCACGGCGTCCATGGCGGCCATCCCGAGTGTAACAATAATTTGTCACTTAGTACTGTCATGCATTATAGACAGTTGAAGCGGAAGCTCAATCGTTTTTTACGGGGGTGTGCCGAAAATGCCGGCGGAGCATGTCATCGTGGTCGGAGCCGGCATCGGCGGCTTGGTCGCAGCGCTCCTGCTTGCGGCCCGCGGCGTCGCGGTGACCGTGGTCGAGCAAAGCGCCGGGCCCGGCGGCAAAATGCGGCAGATCGAGATCGCCGGCCGGCGCATCGACGCGGGTCCGACGGTATTCACGATGCGCCCGGTGTTCGAGGAAATCTTCGCCGCGGCGGGAGCGTCGCTGTCGGATCATGTCGTTTTGCACAAGAGTGAGATTCTCGCGCGGCATGCTTGGAGCGACAGCGAGCGGCTCGATCTGTTCACCGACATCGAGCGTTCGGCGGACGCCATCGGCGATTTCGCCGGCGCCCGCGAGGCGCAGGGCTATCGCGCCTTTTGCGAGCGCGCCCGGTGCATTTACGAGTCGCTCGACCGGCGCTTTATCCACGCGCCGCGGCCGAGCCTTAACGGCCTCGTGACGGCTTTCGGCCTCAAGCGGCTCGGCGAGCTTTGGCAGATCAGTCCGTTCGTCAACCTGTGGAACGCGCTGGGCGAGCATTTTCGCGATCCGCGTCTGCGGCAACTGTTCGGCCGTTACGCAACCTATTGCGGGTCTTCGCCATTCTCGGCGCCGGCAACGCTCATGCTCGTCGCTCACGTCGAGCGCGAGGGGGTCTGGCTGATCGACGGCGGCATGCATCGGCTGGCGCAGGCGCTTGCCGCGGTCGCCACGCGCAACGGCGCAAATTTGCGCCATCGGTCCCAAGTCAAAGAAGTCGTTGTCGAGTCAGGACGCGTCGCAGCCGTCAGGCTCGCCAGCGGCGAGCGCATCGCAGCCGACGCGGTTCTTATCAACGCCGATACAGCCGCGATCGGCGGCGGCCGCTTCGGCCCCGCCATCGCCGCGGCGGCGCCGCCGACCGCACCGGCCTCGCGCTCACTCTCCGCCATCACCTGGGCCATGGCGGCGCCGACGCGTGGCTTTCCGCTGCTGCGTCATAATGTATTTTTTTCCAGCGATTACGCCGACGAATTCGCTTGTATTGCCGACGGCAGGCTCCCGAGCGCGCCGACCGTTTACGTGTGCGCGCAAAATCGAAACGACATCGGCGCGGCTACGACGGATGGCGCGGCAAACGGATCGCCTGAAGCGCTGCTCTGCCTCGTCAATGCGCCCGCGAACGGCGACAAAAAAACTCTCGAACCGGCGGAGATAAGCCAATGCGAGGAGCGAACATTCGCGCTGCTGGAACGGTGTGGCCTGCACATCGCGCGGCAGAGCGAGAACACCGTGATCACGACGCCGCGGGATTTCGAGCGGCTGTTTCCAGCGACGGGCGGGGCGCTGTACGGACCGGCATCGCACGGATGGATGGCGTCGTTCCGGCGTCCGGGCTCTCGAACGCGCATCCCCGGCCTTTATCTGGCGGGCGGCAGCACGCATCCGGGTCCGGGCGTACCGATGGCGGCCATTTCCGGCCGCTTGGGGGCGGAAGCGATGCTGGCGGATTTCGCTTCGACGCGCCGGTTACGGCCGGCGGCTATGTTTGGTGGTATGTCGATGCGATAAGCGCGGACGGGCGATACGGGCTGTCGATCATCGCCTTCGTCGGCAGTGTATTTTCGCCGTATTATGCCTTCGCCCGCAGCCGCGGCGGCGGCGGCGGCGGCGACCCGCTGAACCACTGCGCGCTCAATGTCGCGTTCTACAATGCGGGGCATAAGCGCTGGTCGATGACCGAGCGCGGCCGCGACCGGCTGCACCGGACCCCCGATTCGCTCGTTATCGGCCCGAGCGCCGTCTCGTGGGACGGCGATCATCTGACGATCTGGATCGAAGAAATAACGGCGCCGATTCCGTCCGCGCTGCGCGGTACCGTGCGCGTGTTTCCGACAGCGCTGACCAACCGCGCCTTCGCCCTCGATGCCGCGGGCCGGCACCGCTGGGAGCCGATAGCGCCGTGCGCGCATCTCGAAGTTCTGATGTCACAGCCGAGCTTGCGCTGGCATGGATCCGGCTATGTCGATAGTAATTCCGGGACCGAACCGATCGAAGATGGGTTCCGCTCGTGGACCTGGTCGCGCGCCGACCTGCGCCGCGCCACCGCGGTGCTTTACGACGTCGCATCTCGCGGCCGATCGTCCGGCTCGCTGGCGTTGCTGTTCAATCCTTCCGGAACGGTGGAAGAGTTCGACCCTCCGCCGACCGTCGATCTGCCGCGCACGCGTTGGAAGATCACGCGGACAACGCGCTCCGAGGACGCCCCGTCGGTCCGTGTCGTAAAAACCTTGGAGGACGCGCCGTTCTATGCGCGCTCGCTGACTTCAACACGATTGCTGGGACAGCCGGCTTTAGCAATTCACGAGAGTCTGTCGCTCGACCGATTCCAGTCGCGCTGGGTGCAAGCCATGCTGCCGTTCCGGATGCCGCGGAGATCGCGCTGAACCATGGCGCGGAAGCCGGGTACTCACTGAGGGGAACCGCCGGATTTCTCGTTCCGCTCACGCTCTTCCTTGCGCTTTCGATCGAGTCGAAGCCCGACCAGTTCCATGATTGCCCAGCCGATGCCGAACATGAAGACGACACCCATCTCGATAAAGCCAAGCCAGGGTGAACCGTCCATAGCTAAGACTCATGAAAGGACGGGTCGCCGTCGCGGTTAGCGGCTGCTGCGACTGAGTTGCCCGCGCCGTTCAAGTTGTTCGAACAGTTCGATGACCCACACCATCCGGCCAACCAAGGCGCCCGCACTTTCATTCGCGGGAGCGGGGAAAATCCGTTGCGGCGCCGGTTCGGCGGCGATGGCGTCAATGAGATAACGGGCTTCCGCCAGCGGCGGCGACTCGATTTCCTGGTTCATTCCGCCGAACGCCGCCATCGACTGCGCGAGCAGCACGGCCTTTCGTTGCCAGGACACGACGGCGCGGCGCGAAACCGAGTCGTAACGGCAACGTTCGACTTCGTGGCCGATCTCCGAATAAAGCAGCCGCGCCGCAAGAATGCCGGGGCGACAGCCAAGCGGCAATCCGGCGATACCGGCGCCGGATCGCGAATAAAGAACATCGGCCTCATCCAAGAGCCGCCGCACCACCGCGCCGAGGGCCTCGTTGAACATCGGCGCCGCGAGCCAGTCCTGCGGATCGAGACCGGCGGCGCGCAACCATTGCAGCGGCAGGTAAAGACGGCCCTCTCGCGCATCCTCGCCGACATCGCGCGCGATATTGGTGAGTTGCATGGCGACGCCGAGGTCGCAGGCACGCGCCAACAAGTGCGACGAGCGCGCGCCCATCAAAATAGACATCATGGCGCCGACGGCACCCGCGACGCGGACCGCGTAAGCTTTCAGCGCAGAAAAATCCTCGTAGCGGCGGCCCTCGGCGTCCCAAGCCAACCCGTCCAATAGCGCCTCGGGCAGCGCGCGCGGAATGGCGAAGCGATCGACGATTGCGGCGAAGGCCCGATCCACGGGCGCGGGAAAAGGCCGGCCATCGTAGGCCCGATCGAGCCGTTCGCGCAGCCGCGCCAACGCCGCCAATTTGCCGCCGTGCAAATCGACCGCATCGTCGGCCAGGCGGCAAAATGCGTAGAGCGCGGTCGCCGGCTGGCTCACGCGCCGCGGCAGCACATGGGACGCGGCGAAGAATGTGCGGGAACCGCCACGCAGCATGGCGCGGCATGCCGCGAGATCCGCAGCATGGTCGGTCTCAAGCGACGGCAAGTGCATGGGGAACCACCTTGTCGAGCACGTGTGCGGACAGCAATACGCCGGGCAATCCGGCGCCCGGATGGGTGCCGGCACCGACCAGAAAAAGATTCGCGACGTCCTCGGAGCGATTGTGCGGACGGAACCAGGCGCTCTGCGTGAGCACCGGCTCGAGCCCGAACGCCGCGCCGCGGAATGACAACAGGCGATCTTGAAAATCCTGCGGCGTCGTGACCCGCGACGTTACGACGTTGGCCTCCAGATCGGGCAGAACTGTCTCGCTTAAGCGGCGCGCGATCGCTTGGCGATAGGCTTCGGCCGTCTCCTGCCAGTCAACGCCGCTGCCGAGATGCGGTACCGGCGAGAGCACATAAAACGCGTCGCAGCCGTCGGGCGCGAGCGACGGATCGGTCGCCGTCGGCCGGTGCAGATAAAGGCTGAAGTCGGACGCCAGAATTTTGCGCTCGAAGATATCGCCCAGCAATTCGCGATAGCGCGGACCGAGCAGGATCGTGTGATGAGGAACGTCAGGATAGCGGCGCCGCGTGCCGAAATACCAGACGAACAGGCTCATCGAATAGCGCGCGCGCTCGATGCGGCGATCGCTCCAGCGATGGCGAGTTTGCGGCGGCAACAGATGGCGATAGGTCCAGGCGGCGTCCGCGTTGGAGACGACAATATCGGCCGCGATCGTCGCGCCGGAGGCGAGCCGGACGCCAGTCGCGGCGCCTTCTGTCACGACGATTTCAGCCACTTCCTCGCCGCAGCGCAGTTCGCCGCCTTGGCCCTCGATCAATCCGACGAGCCCTTGCACCAAACGTCCGGTACCGCCCATGGCGAAGTGGACGCCCCATTTCCGCTCCAGGAAGGCGATCAGGCAATAGATTGACGTCGTCGTGAAGGGGTTGCCGCCGATCAACAGAGGATGAAAGCTCAAGATCACGCGCAGGCGCGGATCGCGGACGTAGCACGAGACCAGTCCATAGACGGTCTTGTAGCTCTCAAGCCCGATCATCGACGGCACGATTCGCGCCATGTCGGTCCAAGAGGAAAAAGGTATATCGCCGAATTTCTCGAAGCCGGTTTTGAAGATCGCTTCGCTCTGCCGCATGAATGCTTCGTAGCCGTCGACATCGGCGGGGCTCAGCCGCGCGAATTCGGCCCGCATGGCAATGGGATCGCCGCTGTAGTCGAACACCTCGCCGTCATCGAAGCGAATGCGATAGAACGGCGCCACCGGGCGCAAATCGACGTCGTCGGCCAAGCGGCGGCCACACAGGCGCCAAAGTTCCTCGAACAGGAACGGCGCGGTCACGATGGTCGGGCCGGCATCGAAAGTGAAGCCGTCCTGGCGATGCACATAGGCGCGTCCGCCAGGCGCATCGAGCTTCTCGATCACGGTGACGCGATAGCCCCGAGCGCCGAGACGAACAGCGGCGGCCAGACCGCCGAATCCGCTCCCGATCACCACTGCATGGGGCCGGCGCGGCCGAGAGCCCGACCGCCCAACCCATACCGCCATATCGGATGTCAATCTTGCCATACGCCCGAGTGTAACAATAAATTGACACTTGGCTAGAGCCTTCTCGTAAATTCGTCGGTCCTTAGGGATCCGCATGCGCCGGGAGCGAAGCGGCCATATCGACGATGATCCGCGCTATCAGTTCCGGCCTTTCCTCATGCGCCAGGTGTCCAAGTCCGCGCAGATATTCAATTTTTGCCGAGCGCAAGAGTGCGCGCACGCGAAAAGCCTCGTCGGAGGAAATGGCGCGATCCTCGCCGCCCGCGACGAGCAGCAATGGCGTCTTGAGGCCCGGCAGATCGCGAACCAGCGGTTCAAGGTCCCAGCTCGCCATCATGGCTAGCGCCGCCGCGACATGACGGGGGCTCGAGACCAGGCGGTGGTAGAGTTCGATGCCGCGCGGCTCGATGACCGAACCGGTATTGCGGATCAGCCGCTCTACCGCGGCTCGATCGGAAGCCCGCCATGCGAACAATCGAGGCACCAGCGGATTAAGCACCAGGAGTTTCGCCAAAGGCGAGAAAAATTGGCTCGCCATGCCGCGGAACGGCAGCAGCGCGCCATTGATACCCACCAACGCGCGTGGTGCAGCGAATCCATCGAGCGTCATGCGGATCATGATGGCGGCACCGGCCGAATGGCCGACGACAATGGCCGGATCCAGCGCAAGCGCACGCAGCAATTCGCCGATCACACGCGCCATGCCGGGTAACGAGAGACCCTGACGCGCCGGCGTCGCGGTAAATCCGTGGCCCGGCAGGTCGGGCGCGACGACGGTAAAGCATTGCGCCAGGAGCGGCGCGAGCGCCCGCCACGAATGCGTGGATGCGCCGGTGCCATGGATCAGAAGGAGAACCGGGCCGTTGCCCATCTGCTGCACATGCCAGCGCAATCCCGCCGCATTGACGAAGCGGCTGGCCTCACGGTTTGGCCAATCCTTGCCGTCGCGATCCCACGAGAGACCGTCCGATGCCGACATGGGATATAGCCGCCTCCTCGGCGCCGATCCGTGCGCGGGTTCGGTTCGTCCGATTGTCACTGGCCGAGCCGCATCGCCTTGAATGCTTCGTCTGCGTGTCATTGCAAGGATTATCGGCTTTCCGAAGGGCTGCCGCTCAATTGCGGTACGCGCTGCGATAAGAAGTCGTCGTAGGATCGCGTCACCGCATCGAGCGCTTCGAAATGCGGCAGCGCCCCGGTCGGAAACGTCGTAACGGTCCAGTTCGGCCTCGACTCGAACAGAGGCGCTTTCGAATAGTCTTGGAAATCGCCGCGCACGCCGTGCGCCATCCACACCGGCAATGCGAGCGAACGATAAAAGGACTGAATATCTTTGCTGAACAAGTAGCCCGACACGAAGGCATAGGGGGCGTATTGCGCGCCCGGCTGGTGTGTCGTGAGGTAATCGTATTCCAACAACTCCTCGTCGATATCTTTCGATCCCCAGGTCTTGTTGAGGAAATGACGGATACTGGGCTTGCTCGTCAGCAATTCGAAGACCGCCCGCCCGCTCAGCGACAAAAACTTGCGAAATTTCGGCATCGCGCGGGTGCTGCCGGCCGGTGCATCGTCCGGCGTGCTGCGGTTGAAACCGGTTGGGCTCAAAAGCCCGAGACTCCGGAAAGCTTGCGGATTTTCCGTCGCGGCGCGCACCAAAAATTCGGCCGACAACGACAGCGCCATCGCGTCGAACGGCGCGTCGCCGTGATTGTTGCGGATTTCCGACACCATGGCATGAATGGCATCGGTCATCAGACGCGACGTATATTCGCGTTTGCCGCGTTGGGAAAAGCCATATCCGGGAAGATCGAGCGCATAGACTCTTCGGCTGCGGCGGTAATGTTCGTAGAGCGGCCTGACCTCATAGGCGGAGGCCGCGGCGTTGATGCTGTGGATCAAAAGCAGCGGCCCGGCGGTTTCGCCCGAACCCACCGCATAATAGCTCAGCCGTCCGGCCTTGCTTGCGATGTCGCGGCGTTCGCCTGACAACGCCGGCGGCAAATCTGGCCGATTGATTCCGAGCAAGGCGTTGTCCTCATAGTCGATCAGTTGTCCGGCACTTAAGCGTCATGCCGCGGCCGTCTGCGCGGTGACGGCCTGCACCGCGCGCAACAATGTTCTGGCATCCGCATTGGGGAGCGGCAGGTAGCGGGCGCCCATGTCCGCCGCCAGTTGCTCAGCCGAGGGGTGAGGTTGCCGCGAAATGTCAATCACCAGCGATGCAAGGCCGGCTACCCGCAGCATCCGTGCCGAGGCGCGCGCGTCCGCTTCGGCCTGTTCGCGGCCGCCGTTGCCGTCGCGCGCGACATTGGCGCGACCGTCGGTCAACATCACGATCGTCGGCGTAAATCCCTTTCGGCGCAATCCATCGGCCAGAGCGGCCGCCGCGTCAAGCGCGCTTGCGACCGGTGTGCCGCCACCACCGGGCAGCGCGCAGAGCGAACGCTTGGCGCGCGCCAGCGACCGCGTCGGCGGCAAAATAAGATCGGCCGCCCCGCCGCGAAACGCGATCAATGCCACGCGATCGCGGCGAACGTAGCAATCCGCCAGCATCAGTTCGACCGCGCCCTTGGCTTCGGCGAGACGATGCAGGGCCGACGAGCCGGACGCATCGACGACGAAGACGGTCGCGGTCTCGCTGCGGTGTTTGAATCGCTTGATACGAAAATCATCGCGCCGTACGTGAACGCGCTCACTTCTCGACTGCTGCCGCCGAAGCTTCTGCCAGGGCGCTGCGGCGCGCAATGTCTCGACGATGTTCAAGCGCGTTCCCGCCTTCAACTCGCCGCTGCGGGTACCGGCAGGGCGCCCCCGCAGCGCCGATTGACGCTGCGCGCCGGCGCGGCCCGAGGCGGCGGAAGAGCGCCGAGCAGCGGCTGGAACTTCGAGCTGCGCCAACAGATGGGCGGGAATGGCGGCGCGAACGGACTCCAGCACGACGTCGTCCAATTTGCCGTTATTGGCGGCGTCCGATTCGCCATTGCCGGCTTCCTGATTTAACGAATTATTTTCGGGCGGGTTCTGTTGCTGATCGCGATCGTCACTGTCTTCATGAGATTCCTCCGGCGCAGGCGGCGCCGGTCGCATCGTCGCGCGCGGCGCCAGCACCAGCCGGCTCGCGACGACCGCATCGGCGTCGCTCACACGCTCGCGTCCGGCGAGCGCGGCATGAACGCATGCGACCCTGGTTGCAAAAAAAGGCGCGCGCACCGACGCAACGCCGATTGCGGCCGCCGCCTGGCAAAATGCCTTCAGCACGGCATCGCCGGCCATCACCGCGGACAATCGCGCGCGCGCCGCCTCGATCTGGTCGGCGTCGAAAGGCAGATCCTGCACCTCGCCGCGATGAGCCGCTTCGAAATTGAGATGAAAGGCGAGCCGGTCCAACAGCGCCGCCGGCGGCCGCTCGTCGTCGCCATAGCCCTCATCGAGCGCGATGACGGCAATCCGCGTCGCATGGCGGCAGGCAAAACCGTCGCGTTCGACGATAACTTCCTTGTTGTCGAGAACCGCGCACAACCGAGCGGCCAGCGCCAACGGCAAACGTTCCGCCATCGGCAGCACCAGACAACCGCCGTCGGCGTCGGCCAGCAAGCCGCGCTCAAGCACCGGCCGCCCGGCCTGTAACGTCGCGGCGAGATCGAGACCGCCAAGCAAACGGCCATCGGCGACTTGCAGCGGCATCCGGCGAAATGGCGCGCCGGCGGGCAGGAGCCGATGCAGGAGTTTGACAAAACGATCGACTCCGGGACCGCAGCCGGATCGAACCGACACCCCGCCGAACCCGCCCGGATCGACGGCGAAGAGACACGCGACCAAGGCCGCGTCGTGTTCAGGGCCGGCGCCCGCCGTAACGGACGTCATGGCCCGAACAGGTCGGCGGTCGCGCGCTCGACGCGGATGGTCGAGCCCGCTTCGTCGAGGGGATCGCGCCGCAGCCGATGACGAAGTGCCGACGGCGCCGCCCGGCGCAGATGGGTATCTTCGACTCTTGATTTTTTATCGAGCGCGGCCAGCGCTCGCGCGGCCCGCACCAGCGTGAGTTCGCCGCGCAGGCCGTCAGTGCCCAGGCTCATACAAAGCTTGGCGGCGCGTTCGCGCGCCGCATCCGGGACTTCGACCGCATTAAGCCGAGCCTTGGCCGCCACGACGTCGCGCCGTAGCGCATCGTCTGCGGCTTTCCATTTTTCTATAAATACGGGCGGATCGCGCTCGAACTGGTCTCGGCGCCGCACCACCTCGACCCGTAGTTCCAATTCGGTCGGTGTTTTCACCTCGACCGACAAACCGAAGCGATCGAGCAGCTGCGGCCGCAACTCGCCCTCCTCCGGATTGCCGGTCCCGATCAGCACGAAGCGCGCCGGATGTCGGATGCTCAGGCCCTCGCGCTCGACCACATTCTCCCCGGAAGCGGCGACATCGAGCAGCAGGTCCACCAGATGATCTTCGAGAAGATTGACTTCATCGACATAAAGAAAACCGCGATTGGCGCGCGCCAGCAGGCCCGGCTCGAAGGCCTTGACGCCTTGCGACAGCGCCCGCTCAAGATCCAATGCGCCAACGACGCGGTCCTCGGTGGCGCCCAGCGGCAGGTCGACCACCGGCACCGGGACAAGCTGGGTCTTCAGCCGCCCCTGGTTGGCGCGTTCATGACATTCGGAACACATGGCGCCGTTACTGCCCGGCGCGCAGTGATAGCGGCAGCCCACCACCGTTTTCATGGCCGGAAGCAGCACGGCGAGAGCGCGCACGGCCGTGGATTTTCCGGTACCGCGGTCGCCGAAAACCAGGACGCCACCGATGCTAGGATCGACCGCCGACGCCAGCAGCGCGAGCTTCATCTCGTCCTGGCCAACGATCGCGGAGAATGGATAGATCGGTCGCATGTTGGTTCACACCGCTTGGGCCATAAAGCCGCTCCCGGCCCTGCTCTTCAATTCCGCACCGGCGTCGGCGCCAAGCCGCGCGGCGTCCGCGATCGGCCCGCTTCGCCGTGTCTCGTAGACCGCCAAGCCGCGCGGCAGAAAGACCATGCCACGAAATGCGACATCGTTGTCCGAGACCGTGGCGTGCCCGGCGATCGGGGTGCGGCACGAACCGTCAAGCACCGCCAGAAAGGCGCGCTCCGCAGCGAGCGCAATCGCCGTCGGCGCATGATCGATCGCGGCCAAGAGATCGCGGGTTATGCCGTCATCTTCCCGCGTCTCGATGGCGACGGCGGCCTGTCCGACCGCCGGAAGAAATTCGTCTATCGACAGCACCTGCGTGACCGCGGCCGTAAGGCCGAGCCGCTTAAGTCCCGCCATGGCGAGAATAGTGGCGTCGATCTCGCCATCGTCGACCTTTCGGATCCGGCTATGCACGTTGCCGCGTAACGGACGCACCTCGAGGTCGAAGCGCAGGCGCCGCACCTGCGCCTCGCGCCGCATCGATGCCGTGCCCAACGTCGCGCCACGCGGCAGTTCCGAAAATGTCCGATCGTTACGGCTGATCAGCGCGTCGCGTACATCTTCGCGTTCGAGGTACGCGGAGATTACCAGTCCGTCAGGCAGCACCGTCGGCATGTCCTTGGCCGAATGGACGGCGAAATCGATCTCGCCCGCGGCGAGCGCCACCTCGATTTCCTTGGTGAAAAGCCCCTTGCCGCCGACTTCGGCGAGCAGGCGATTCTGAATCTGATCGCCGGTCGTCTTGATGACTTTCACCTCGATAGCGCTAATCGCCAATCCGTGGGCCCGGGCCAGAAACTGGCATGCCGCCGCTGTCTGCGCCAAAGCAAGCGGCGAGCCTCGCGTCCCAACACGCAACTTCTTGCTCAAGGATATGGAACTCATGTGGCACGCTGTCCCCGCACGCGAGCCAGCATCCGCTCGACATGAGCAATCGGGGTTTGCGGCAAGATACCGTGTCCCAGGTTGAAAATGAACGGCCCACCGGCGAAAGCCGTCATCACGTCGTCGACGCCGCGGTCGAGTTCTTCGCCACCCGACATCAGGACTTGCGGATTGAGATTGCCTTGTACCGGCACCAGCGATTGAATGCTTGCGGCGGCAAAATTTCGATCGATTTCGGATTCAAGGCTGATCGCGTCGACGCCGGTCTCGCCGACATAGCGCGGGATTTGCGCGCCGGCGCCGCGCGGAAACCCGATGATTTTGGCGTCAGAACACCGTTCGCGGACTTTATCGACCAGGCGCTTGGTCGGCTCGACACCCCAACGCTCGAATTGCTGCGGCGCGAGCGCGCCGGCCCAGGTGTCGAAAATTTGCAGGCAGTCGGCGCCCGCTTCAAGCTGATGCACCAGATACCGCGCCGAGGCATCAACGATCTTGTCGATCAAGCGGCCGAAAGCGATCGGCTCGCTGGCCGCGAGCTGTCTTGCCGGCATCTGGTCCGGCGTGCCGCGTCCGGCCACCATATAAGTCGCGACCGTCCAAGGCGCGCCGCAAAAGCCGATCAAGGTGACCTGCTTCGGCAGCTGCGCTTTGACGCGCCGCACCGTCTCATAAACCGGCGCAAGCACGGCCTGGTCGGCCTCGCGACGCACACTATTCAAAGCCGCGGCGTCGATCAGCGGATTGAGGCGCGGCCCCTCGCCTTCGACAAAGCGCACCGTTTGCCCGAGCGCATGTGGGATAACCAGAATATCCGAGAACAAAATCGCCGCGTCGAAACCGAATCTGCGGATCGGCTGGAGCGTCACTTCCGCGGCGAGTTCGGGATTGAAGCAAAGCTCGAGGAAACTACCCGCGCGCGCCCGCACCGCCCGGTATTCCGGCAAATAGCGTCCGGCTTGCCGCATCATCCATACCGGCGGCACCGGCTCGCAGGCACCGGACAGGACCCGAAGCAACGGCTTTTCGAGGTACGACCCGTCCAATTTTGGTGTCGAAATTGAGCAGCGTTCAAGCATGCGCTCACAAGGCTCGCTGACCGTCATCCGGCGAACAGCGTGCCCCTGGCCCGAGCCAATGTCCACATAAATTTACATTTGCGATGTCAATCGAGTATGTCAGTATCGGCCTTAGGCTGGCCCGAACGCTCCCCCCGGACCAATCCGGATGGCGCGCGTGAGGCTTAGCATTTTTATTTTAGCACTGGCTGCCCTGATCGGCTGTGGGTTCTGGCTATGGACGCCGGACAAAAGCCGGACCGTTTTGGAAGCCAAATATCTCAACGCTCCCGGCGACATCATCGAGATTCTCGGTACGCGCCTGCACCTGCGCGACAGCGGGCCGAAAAACGCGGCCGCTGTCATCATGCTACATGGGTTCGGATCCAGCCTCCACACCTGGGAGCCTTGGGCAGAGGCGCTACAAAACGGTTTCCGCGTCGTTCGATTCGACCTCCCGGGATCCGGTTTGTCCGGGCCGGATTCCACTGGCGACTACAGCGACAGCCGCACAATGGCTTTGATCCTCGCAGTGATGGATCGGCTGGGCATCGATCGAGCGAGCCTTATCGGCAATTCGATCGGCGGGCGCATCGCGTGGAAATTCGCCGCCCACCACCCGCGGCGGGTGACCAAGTTGGTGCTGATATCACCGGACGGCTTTGCCAGCGCGGGATTTGCTTACGGCCAAAAGCCGAACGTACCGGCGATGATCGAATTGATGCGCTACGTTCTGCCCAAACCGCTGCTGCGCATGAATCTGGCGCCCGCCTATGGCGATCCGGCCGCGCTGACCGACACGACCGTCGATCGCTACTACGACCTGATGCTGGCACCGGGCGTGCGCGCCGCGATGATCGAGCGGATGGAACAAACCGTTCTCGAACCACCGGAGCCGATGTTGCGAAGCATCCAAACGCCCACGCTGTTAGTCTGGGGCGAAAAGGACGCCTTAATTCCCTTCAGCAACGCGCGCGATTATTTGCGCCAACTGCCCAATGCCAAACTTGTGTCGTTCCCGGGACTCGGCCACGTGCCGCAAGAGGAGACGCCGGCGCTTTCTTTGCCGCCGGTCCAGGCGTTTCTCGAACAGTGAGACACGCGGCCGACGTGCCGCGCCGAAGGCAGTGAACGTCGAACCGATTCCGTCGATTAGGAAGGTTGGTTGCGCAACGTCGAAAAACAGCTGCTCGATTTGGTACTGCGCGGCTAATGCAATTTGATCCGCGGCTCGGTACGCCGCGTGATGAATCTGACGATCGTGTCCAGCGCGGTCTTGAAATTGCCGTGCAGCGCCCGCAGGTGCATCTGATGCAAGGAGCGATA
>Ga0181531_10000437_pt1 | contig 28118 bp, 22 predicted proteins | sample PEATcosm2014_Bin_38_FD_119743 | JGI IMG/M metagenome (GOLD analysis project Ga0181531, IMG submission 119743) | Peatland microbial communities from MTU Mesocosm Facility, Houghton, MI, USA - PEATcosm2014_Bin11_10_metaG | ecosystem: Environmental > Terrestrial > Soil > Wetlands > Peat | place...
CTCGCCGCGGTCAAGAAGGAGCGCGACGCGCTCAAGGCGCAGTCCGGCGCAGCGGCGGTCGCCGCCGCGCAGCTCGCGGCCTACAAAGACTCGTCCGACAAGGCGGCCGAACAGAGCAAGCAGCGCATGACGGAGCTGATTGCGCGCTTCCGCGAAACCGCGACGAATCTCAAAGAGGTGGAGGCCGACCGGAGCAAATTGCAGAACGATCTGCGCGTCCGCAACGAGGCGTTCGACAAGTGCGCCGCCGACAACTTGGGCCTGTTCGAGATCAACGCCGAGGTGCTCAATCGTTACGAGCATGTCGGTCCGTTCACGAAAGTCAGCGCGTCCGAGCCCTTTACCCGGATCACGCGCACGCGTATTGAGAATTTTGTGGATGAATACCGCGAACGAGCGCTGCAGCTGCGCGTCAAAGCGCAGGCCAATACCCCGCCGCCCGTAAATTGACAACAGTCAATTCAGGATGCAGCGCGCCACGAAATCACGCACCTCGTCGATGGGGGCGCCGAATGGGTTCTCGTGGACGAGTTGTTTCTTGACGATCCCGTATCGATACAGCAGGCAATCCCACAGCAGCAGCGAGGGATTCAGCGACTGTTTGTACAAGTCGTAGGCCTCCTCCAACTGCGCGGCGGTGATCTTCGACGAGTCCTTGAGACCCCGGCGCAGCATCAGAAACTTCTCATACGGCCCGAGCGCGAATATCGGTTCGATCGGAAATTCCCGCCCGAGCTGACGCGACAAGCCGAGTTCGTAGAGGTCGATCACCGTTTGGCGCGAGGATACGGGACGCATCTCTTGCCAAAAGCGATTGAATACCGCGGACTCCAGCACGGATCGCGCGAACTGCAAGAAATACGACTGGGCATGAAAACCGTCCTGCCACGATATCGTGAGGGCGCGGACTCGAGCCTCAAGCGGCATGGGTTGCCGGAGTAGCGCGGAAAACCTGCCTGCATCGGCAACATAAAACGAGGTATTGAGCAGTACCACTTGCTCATAGCCCCGCGAAAAGGCGTCGAGCAACCCTTGTCGCCATGAATAAAAGTCGTAGCCGACATTCTCGCGAACGACGACGCGCACGCCCGCGAGCCGATCCCGGTAGGGCGCCGCGTTCAGTCCTGTGGAAACCAGCATCAGGTCGGCGAATCCGCCGGCGCGCAAGGCATCAATTAGTGTCAGCCAGTCCCGCGAGAGCTTTCCCGCCGGATCGAAATGGGCGATCAGGATGAGCTTGTCGTGTGCCATTGGCCGTCAGTTAGTCCGCGCCGATTGTAGCGCGGCCGTGTAACTTCCGCAGCGACGGTCGGCAAGGTGGCGATATGCTAGGCGCGAATTCAAAGCGGCTGAGATTGAAATGTCCGTAAACGAAAATCTGGCGACTGCTTGGTATGTGACCGCCCGCTCGCGCAAAGAGCTCGGCGACCTGGCTTCGGCATTGGCCTGCTATCGCCGCGCACTGGCATTGGCGCCGCACAATGCGGCGATCCTCACGAGCTGTGGTACGGCGCTATACCTGTTCGGGCGGCGCAACGAGGCTATCGGCATGTATCGGCAGGCGCTGGCTCATCATCCCGACCACGCAGGAGCGCGCGCCAGTTTGGAATTTGCCTTACCGTCGGCGCCTGGGGAGACGCACCGCCTGGGGCGACTACGTGAGGAGGCGGAACGTCTGCGAAGGGCAGGCAAGCTGCACGAAGCATTGGAGCTGCATCATCAGGCAATTGCCATCGCGCCGCATGTCGCCGGCATCTGGCTTTCGGCCGGGTTGCTGCTGTACGAGATGGGAGATCAGCCGGAAAGCCTGCCGTTCTTCGAGGAAGCCGCCAGACTGGACGCTACGCTCGCCGCCGCCGTGGAAGCGGCGCGCCGGATATGCGTGGGAGCGGGGCTGCTCGAGAAAGCCGCTTACTATTCTGGGCGGGCTTTTGCGATCCAGCCGTCCGACGACATTCGCATCGCTCGAGGATTGACTCTAGCGGCGATCCAGCCCGCGGCGGTTGCGATCGATCCGGCAAGAGCCTCTTACGAGTGCGTCCTCGATGGCGCGCTCGGCGAAGCGCTACGGATTGAAAATCTTTACGCGGCCAACTGTATCGGCGGATTCTTCCTCGCGTATCACGGACGGAACGATCGGATGCTGCAGGAAAAGGCCGCCGCCTTTCTGTTGCGGACGATCCCCGGGTTGTCGATGACCGCCGCGCATTGCCAGGCCGCGCGGGGTCATCATGGAAAGATACGCATCGGTTTCATCTCGCGCTTCTTCTATGACCACTCTATCGGCAAGACCTCGCGCGGTCTCATGCGCGAATTGTCGAGGCATTTGTTCGAGGTCGTCGCGATACGCATCACACCATCGAAGAACGACCAGACAACGGAAATGATCTGCGCAGCGGCCGACCGGGTCGTCACACTCGATCCGGACTACCGATCGGCACGCGAACAGGTGGCGACACTCGAGCTCGACATCCTGTTTTATCAAGACATCGGCATGGAGCCTACATCGTACTTGTTGGCGTTCTCCCGGCTTGCACCCGTTCAATGTGTGTCGTTCGGACATCCGAATACGACGGGTATTCCAACCATGGACTACTTCATATCGAATGACTTGTTCGAGCCGCCGGATGCGGCGCTCCATTACAGCGAGTCGCTTTTTCTGCTCGAGGATCTTCCGACACTCGCCTATTACTATCGTCCCGATCCGCCCACCGGCAGGATCGACCGGAATGACTTTGGCCTCGACGAAAATGATCATGTCTACGTGTGTCCGCAAGTGTTGTTCAAACTGCATCCGGATTTCGACGACATTCTGGGTGGGATCTTGCGTCGAGACCCCAAGGGAGTCGTGGTCTTGATACGCGGCCAATATCCCGATTATGACGCGCAGATCGCGGCGCGATTCGCGCGCAGCCTGCCCGATGTCGTCGATCGAATATTAATGCTCGATCGCATGGGCTTCCGACGATTCCTTTCTCTGCTCTCGATTGCGGATGCATGTCTCGATACGCCCCATTTCAACGGCATGAATTCATCGCTCGAAGCATTTTCGATTGGCGCGCCGATCGTGACCTTGCCGGGCGCGTTTCAGCGGGGCCGGCACACCCAGGCGATGTATCGAAAAATGGGCATCCTGGATTGCATCGCCAATGATCCGCAAGATTATATCGGCATTGCGGTGCGCCTCGGCTGCGACAAGGCCTATGCGGACGATCTGCGCGCACGCATTCGCGCGGGTAACGGCGTTTTGTACGAGAGCCGTCGAGTTGTGGAGGAGTTCGAGAGATTTTTCTTGCACGCGGCCGGCCGCGCCGGCTGATCGGCTGGCTGTCACAATAAATACATGCGGCGGCTGGCAAACTAAAGGGCCATATCCATGCCGAAGGCCCCGCGGCCGAGCGATACCCTCTGAATATGATTGGCAAAATTGGTCGAAACGACGCGTGCCGTTGCGGCAGCGGCAGGAAGTTCAAGAAATGCTGTGGCCAGCCGAGATCGGAGGCGCAGCCAGCGTCGGCAGCCGGATCCCTCGATCTGGGGCCGCTCATTGCACTGTTGCGGGCTCAGCGTCATGCCGAACTCGAAGCCGCGGTCCGTGCGCAAATCGAGGCGCATTCGAACACAGGGATCTTATGGCAACTCCTCGCGGCAGCCCTCTATGGGCAGGGCAAAGATCACCTTGCGGCGCAGGAAACGGCAGCGCGGTTGCTGCCGAATGACCCGGAGACGCAGACCAATCTCGGCAATGCCTTGCGCGCGCGTGGCCGGCTCGACGATGCCGCCGCACGGCATCGTCGCGCGCTCGAACTCGATCGCGGTTACGCTGAGGCCCATAATAACTTGGGCAGCGTGTTGCGCGATCTTGGGCGTCCCGCGGAGGCGGCCGCGAGCTTTCGGCGGGCGATCGCGCTCAAGGATCGCTTTACGTTGGCGCACAACAATCTCGGGATCGCGCTGCTCGAGTGCGGCAGTACCGAAGAAGCGCTTCAATCACATTGCCGGGCGATCGCGCTCGCGCCGGATTTCGCGGATGCGCATGCCGGCCTCGGCAACGCGCTGCACAGTCTGGGGAGGCTCGAGGAGGCGGCCGCGAGCTATTGCCGCGCCACGGACATTGCGCCCGATCATGTCGAGGCGCTGCTGCATCTCGGCGCCACGCAGATGGAACTCGGGCGGCTCGAGCCCGCGGTCGCGGCTTACCGGCGCTTGCTCGACCTCGCTCCGAACTATGCTGAAGTGCATGGCAGCCTCGGCAATGCCTTGCGCGATCTCGGTCAGCCGGCGGCCGCGGTTGAGAGCTACAAAGCAGCCCTCGCGCTGCTGCCGGACTCGCCCGAACTGCACAACAGTTTGGGCAATGCACTCTTGGATATCGGCCAGATCGAGGCCGCAGTGGACAGTTACCGGCGATCCATCGAACTCAAGCCCGATTCGGCGAAGGCGCACAGCAATTTGGCAAGCGCGCTGCGCGAACACGCGATGTTCGACGAGGCCTTGGCCAGCTACGAGCGGGCATTGGAACTACAGCCGGATTCGGCCGATATTCTGACGAACTTGGCGACCGTTCAGCGGCTACTTGGCCAGCCGGCACAGGCCGAGGCGAGCGTATGCAATGCGCTCGCGCTCAATTCTGCGTCCACGGCGGCGGTCTTGGTCCGCGGCGATCTCGCCGCGGATCGCGGCGATTTCACGGCGGCGGAGAACCAGTACCGGCGGGCGTTTGCGATGGACGCCGATTCGGCTGCGGCGTGGGCGGGCATCGCAGCAGTACGCAAATTTGCCGATGGCGACGACGAGTGGATTGCGCAGGCCCAGCGGCTCGCCGAAGGCCCGCTGCGGCCGCGAGACGCCGTCCAGCTGCATTTCGCGATCGGCAAGTATTTCGACGATAGCAAGGATTATGGCCGAGCCTTTGCGAGCTATCGCGCAGCCAACGAACTGGTCAAGACTTACCGCCCGCCGCACGATCGAGCGCAACTGACGCGAAGCTTTGAGTCCGTCGCACAACTCTACGATCGCGATTGGATCGAGGCAGCGCGGGCCGTCACCCCACCCGACGCCAGCGCACGGCCGATCTTCGTGGTCGGCATGCCGCGCTCGGGAACTTCTCTCGCAGAACAAATTCTCGCGTCCCATCCGGACGTGTTCGGCGCCGGCGAGCTGTCGTATTGGAAGCTCGCCGCGTTCGAGTTCGGGCGCATGGGCCTAGAGGCCGGACCGAGCGCCGCGCTATGCTTGGAGTTTGCCGAAGGTTATCGGCGGCTCCTCGCGGCCTTGGCGCCCGACCACGGGCAGGTGGTCGACAAGATGCCCGCGAATTTCGTGCAACTCGGCTTGATCCATTCGGCACTGCCAGAGGCTCGCATCATCCACATGCGCCGCGACCCGATCGATACCTGCTTGTCGATCTATTTTCAGAACTTCCATACGGCCCACTCCTACTCCAACGATTTGGGTGATCTCGCGCACTATTACGACGAGTATCGGCGCCTGATGCGCCACTGGCACGAAGTGCTTGCGCCCGGAACGGTCCTCGACGTGCCGTACGACGCCTTGGTGGACGACCCGGAGTCGTGGACCCGACGGATGCTGGAGTTCGTCGGACTGCCCTGGCACGAAGCCTGCCTCAATTTCCATGAAACCAACCGGATGGTCAGAACCTTCAGCAAGTGGCAGGTCCGCCAGAAGATCAACCGCCGATCCGTGCAGCGCTGGCGCAACTATGCAGCGTTCGTTGGCCCTTTGCTGCGCCTATCGCCGCATGCGGCCGTCGCCTAAGAGGCGGCGCGCGGTTTGTCCGCCGCGACGAAAGCGGCGGGCGGTAGACCCGCTGCGTGGCGCTCCCACATGAGCTGATACGCGCCTTCGAGCGTACGCCGGTAGTGATCGGTGTCGAAAAAGCGATGTTCGGCACGCTGCCGCACCAGCCCCTGCTGGAGCCCGCGCAGCCGAGCCGGATCCCTGAGCAGCGACTGTGCTCTCGCCTCGTAATCCGCCAGTGAAGTCGCGACGAGTTCGCCGAGTCCCAAATCGCACAACAAACTGCCCGCCATGCGGCCGGCGAAGGAGTCTCCCGCCAGCGTCAGCACGGGCACACCCATCGTCAAGGCGTCGCTGGCAGTTGCACCGCCGTTGAATGGCGTCGTGTCGAGAAATAAATCGGCAGCACGGTATCGCGCCAGGTAGTCCAGGTAGGGCGTTTGTTCGGCGAACACCAACCGATCTGGTGAAACGCCGCGGGCCGCGGCTTCGCGCCGCAGATTGTCGGCTGCAGCCGGGTGCGTTGCCAACAGCCATAGCACGCTCTGCGGTGCGGCACCGAGCAGGCGCATCCAGATATCGAACGTCGCTGGATTGAATTTGCAATTTCGGTTGAAGCAGCACAAGACTAGCCCCGCTTCCGGCAGGCCGAGCGCGGCTCGCGACGGCGCCGGCGGTGGGGTCTGCCGTCGATCGTCATTCGGTTGAAAGCAGCCGTCGAGGCAAACGACTTTTTCCGCATACCATGGTTCGTGGTACGCCGGAATAATAAATCGATCGGCAATCAGGTAGTCAATGTAAGGCGCGCCCATGGTGGCAGGCAGGCCCAGGTAATTGACCTGTAGGGGCGCTGCGCGCTGTGCGAGGATATTCGTACGCTGACCGAGCGTATGACCCGTCAGATCGACGGCGATATCCACTTCGAACTCGCGCATCAAGCGCACGACCTCGGCGTCGCTGCGCGCATCGATGTCGATGAAGCGCGTGAACGAGCGCTCGATGCGCCGGCGCGCCGGTCCGTCCGATTGACGATCCCACGCGAACGCGATCGTCTCAAATCGATTCTGATCGTGGCGCTCGAAGACTCCGGCGAGCAAGTAGGTCACCGCGTGCTCGCCGAGGTCGCCCGACAGATACGCGACGCGGATCTTATCGTGGTGATAGTGCATTGACTCGCCGACTGCAGGTGCTCTCGGCGGATAGTAGACGCGCGTGAATGCCTCGGCACAGCGCAACTGTGCGGCGGCCGATCCACTGACGCACAAGAACGCCGCCGGCATCGCGGCGTGCGCACCGCGATCGACGGCCTCTAACAGTGCAGTCGACCACAGTCCCCATTCTTGCCAATCGCAATCGCAGAGCTTCGCATAGACGAGGTTGCCGAGCGCATGCGGGAACTGCGGTGCGAGACGCGCGAGTTGCGCGAATGCGTCGCGCGCCTCGGCGTAGCGCTTGAGCAGCATCAGCGCAGTGCCTAGATTGTGCCAGGCCTCGGCAAAGCTTGGGTTCAGGGCCAACGCGTGCCGAAAATCCTCGACAGCCGCCGCACCGTGCTTGCGATCGAGTTGGATCAAGCCGCGGTTGTTGAGCGCCTGCGGATAGGCGGGTCGCTGCGCGAGAGCCTGTTCTGCGCTCGCGAGCGCTTCGTCGAACCGCCGCAGAGCGCGCAGCGCTGCCGCGAGGTTGTTGAACGCCTCGGGAAAGGCCGGTTGTTGTCGAACGGCCTCGCGGTAGCAGTCGATCGATTGCGCCAGCGCCTGCAGATGCTGCAGCACGTTGCCGCGCATCAGCCACGCGGCGGGGTTGGTCGGCTGCAGAGCAATCGTGCGCTCTAAGGACTCGAGGGTCGCGCGCTCGTCGCCCTTGGCGAGCAGTACTCCAGCCAGCGTGTAGTGCGCGGCAGCGTTTGCAGGATCCACGGCAAGCGCACGACGTAGCAGCGCGATGCCTTCGTCCACGCTACCGGTTTCCGTGCAGAGCAGCCCCAACAGGTGCAATGCGTCGAAGTTACGCGGATGATCCTCGAGGACGGCCAGGTATCCCACACGCGCGGTTTGGTGATCGCCGCGCCGATGGGCCTGCAGTGCATTGTTCAGACGCTGGTACAAATATTCCCCGCCCACCTGGCGCGGCGGTCGCCGGCTCATCCGACCGAAAACGCGCTCGGATTCTCACCGCGCGCGTGCCGTTGCCACATCTCGAGGTAGGCTGACTCGAGATGCCGCACGAAACGGTTCGTATCGAACAACGGGCTTGCGCGGCGATTATCGATCAAACGCCGACGCAATGCCTTTAGGACTTCCGGGTGCCGCGCGAGTTCAATCGCCCGGCTCGCGTACACCTCGAGGTCGGTCGCGATCAGCTCGGGCAGGCCGATCGTGTGCAATAGACTTCCCGCCATACGCGCCGCGAACGTCTCCCCGGCGCAGGTTAACATGGGTAGTCCGGCCCATAGCGCGTCACTCGCGGTTGTGCCGGCATTAAAGGGCAGCGTATCGAGGAACAGATCGGCGAGTCTCAGGCGAGCCAAATGGTCGGCATAGGGAATGCGCGCGGAAAAGATCAGTCGCTCCGGCACGATGCCGCGGATCCCAGCCTCGCGGCGCAGGTTCTCGGCGACGGTCGCCTCGTGGCCCAGCAGCCAAAGCACGCTACCCGGCACCTGCGCGAGTAGTCCCATCCACAAATCGAACATCCGCGGATTGAGTTTAGGGCTGTTGTTGAAGCAGCAAAATATGAACCCCTCCGTCGGCAGGCCCTCGTCGGCGCGCGCGACCGGGCGGTCGCTAATCACGCGCGCATCGTCATTCGCCTGAAAACAATCCGGCAGATAGACGACGGCCTCGCTGTAATAGCGGCGCGCATCGGGTGGAATGACGAAGTCATCCGCGATGAGATAGTCCATGAACGATGCACCCATCGTCCCGGGATACCCCAGGTATCCGATTTGAATAGGCGCCGCGCCGAGCGCAAAAATCTTTGGGCGGAAACCCTGGGTATAGCCCGTCAAATCGACGGCTATGTCGACTTCGAGGCCGTTCAGCATCTCGGCCGTCGCTGCATCGGTCATGCTGCTGACATCGATGAATCGGTCGAACGCGGCCTGGATACGTTGCCCCATCGGCGACGATTCGGCCGGACGCAGCGACACCCCGAAGGTCTCGAACCGCTCGCGGTCATGGCGCTCGAGCGCTGCAGTCAGCAGGTAGGTGACGGCGTGCTCGCGTAGATCGGCGGACACGTAGGCGACACGAATCTTTTGGTGATTGAAGTGCCGTTCTCGTCGCGGCGGAGTCTCGATTTGGCACTGGGTTCTTGCAAATACCCTGGCGCACTCGAGTTGCGCCGCTGCGTCATCGCTGATCGATAGGAAAGCGAACGGCGCGCAGACCGCCGCGCCGGCGCGAACCGCGGCCAGGATGCGGTCGCGGCCGGCAACCGGCGCGCGGACCGACCAATCTGCGCGGCTGGACTGCAGATGAAATAGTTGACCGGGTACGAAAGGGATATCCGGGTCGAGCATGAGACCACTGGCATATCCCGTAATTGCTTCGTCCTGATGATCGCCCCACTGCAGCAGCGCGAAGGAGCGATCGCATTGGACGATGGCATTGCGCGGATCGAGCTGTAGGCTTTCATCGTAGGCCGACACAGCTTCCGCGTAACGGCGCAGTGCGCGCAGCGCGTTGGCGCGGCCATGCAGCGATTCAGACAATTCACCGCCCATGCGCACGGCGGCGTCGTGCGCCGCCAGACATTCAGCCGGGCGCCCGAGATCCAGCAGCGCATTGCCAATGCCGCGCTGTGCGGCAGCGTAATCTGGACGCAGCGCGAGCGCGCGCTCGAAGCTCGCGAGCGCTTCGGCCGGACGCTGCAGGTCGCGCAATACGTCGCCGCGCGCCACGAGGGTTTCCGGGTAATCGCGGCGCGCGCGAAGCGCCTGGTCGTATGATGCCAGCGCTTCGTGCGGAGCCTTCTTGAGACAAAGCGCCAGGCCGCGCTGCAGTAGCGCCTCCGGAAAGTCCGGCTCGATGCACAGCGCCGAATTCAAGCTCTCGAGCGCAGCATCCGTCTTCTGCAGCAGCAACAGCGCACTGCCCCGATTGCAGAGCGCGACCGCGTCGGTTGGGCGTAGCGCGACCGCACGGTCGTAGCTGTCGACGGCGGCCCGCGGGTCCTTGCATTCGAACTGTGCATTGCCGCGCTTGACCAGCGCCTCGAAATCATCCGGGCTGTTCTTGAGCACGCGATCGAAGCTCGCGATCGCTTCGCGCGGCCTTTGCAGCGCGAGCAACGCGTTTCCCCGACCAAAGTGGGCGCTGATCAAGTCCCGATCCCGACTCAGGGCCGCGTCATAGCTTTCAAGCGCGGCGAGTGGTTGGCGTAGCGTCGACAGCGCATCCCCGAGCAGTGCGTGGACCCGCGCCGGCGCCGGATCCGATTGCAAGGATCGCCGTGCCGCGATCGCCGCATCTCCGGGCTTGCCCGTCTGGATCGCAATCACCGCGTGCAGCAACCATGCTTGGGCGTGCGCGGCGTCCTGCCGCACAAGCTCCGCGCAGAGCGCCGCCGCCCGCTCGAATTGGCCGCGGCGCGTCAGGTCGTAGGCCTGCCGCAGGATATCCCCAGTGTCATCAGCCGTTAGGTTCATGTCGTGTGAATTGTAGCCGTTGACGCCCTTGCGTGGAGCAGGGCCGGATCTACAGGCATGGGCTGTCATGAATTGTTCATCGAGCGACGACGGCGTAGGGCCTCCGCTACACTTCGAGGCTATGAACTCGTTGTGCCCGAACACCCATTTGTTTCAGATTTTTTACTCCGAAGAAACCCGCGCGATGCTCGATCCGGGGTTCCGGCCGCTCGATAATCTCGAGAATGAGCGGCCCGATTGGCGCGAGTATTGGCCGATTCGCAATTTCCTGCGCAACCACTCGCTGATCGCCGGCGACTACTATGGTTTCTTCTCCCCGGCGTTCGGTCGCAAGACGGGACTGTCCTCGACTGCGGTTTTCGAGTTCGTAAGGGCCCAGGGCGGAATCCCCGACCTCTTGTTGTTCTCGCCGTTCTACGACCAGATTGCCTTTTTTCTGAATCAATGGGAGCAAGGCGCGATGACCCATCGCAGCAACGACGTCTTTGAGCGCAGTCTCGAGCTGGTAGCGCCGGAGTTCGGGATCCACCGCACGGTTTCCAGCTCCATCGACAGCGTTTTTTGCAACTATTTTGTGGCAAAGGCGGAGTTTTGGCACGAGTGGTTCGGGCGTTGCGAGCGCATCTTCGAGTGCGCCGAACGAGGCGACTCCGAACTTGCAAAGGCGCTCGGAGAATCGGTGCATTACGGGCCGCAGGCAGCGCCGGCCAAGGTGTTCGTGATCGAGCGGGTCGTTTCCGCACTGATCGCGACGCAACCGCGCTGGAAGGTCAAGGCCTACAACTCGATGCTGTTGCCGTTTTCCGGCTCGACGATCAGCGCGATGGGGCTCGAGTTGTGCGCTCTGGACGCACTTAAGATCGCCTATCAGTCCGAGCGTCGCGAACAGTACCTGCAGGCATTTTTCGATCTGCGAGCGCGATACGCCGCCACTCAACCAAAGCGCTGAAAGACGCTATAAATGAATTTGCGGATAACTGAACCGGAGCTTGCTCGCGGTGGGCCGCCCGATCTCGGCGAGCATCGCTTTCAGACTGGGCAGCAGACCGTGAATGGTCGTGTCGACGACGTCATTGCGGTCATGACCCTCCCACCACGAATCGGGCCGTACCATCGAACGGCCGGCGTCCGGTGCGCCGGCGTGCTGCTTGAACGTCTTGAAGTATTCGTAGCTTTGGCACACGTAGTGATTGATCCGCAAACGGGTGTGTGAGGGTTGCGCATGTTCCGCGAAGCCTTCCGTGACCGGTCGCAGCAGCTCGTCGACGGTGCCGCGCGGCGTCTGGAAAAGATGTGAATTGTGGCCGGCGTGAACGGTGTCCCCGAGGCCGCCCCTAACGATGCTCTTGACGTGGCGGTTCGGAGCAAAATCATCCGGGGCTCGTCGAGTGTAGTTTTCCGTTATCAACCCCGCAGGCTCTTGAAGGTAGCCATTGCTGCCAAAACATAGCCAATAAACACCAAGAGCCGACAGATCTCGATCGGCGTACGGTGTGAGCACCTGGCGCATATCGTGAATCGCGGGGGAGTAGAGAAATTCATCGCCGTCGATGAAGGCCATCCAATCGACTTCGGCCCCGAAACGCTCGTACGCATGCTGATAGGCGCCGAGCTGCGGCCGTTCAAGGTCGGCACTCAGCGTAAAGACTTGCAGATCGAAGGTCCTCTGGAGTCGTAACAGGACTTCCAGCGTGTCATCCATGCATTGGTGCGCATAGAAATAGAACTTTCGAAACCCGACCAGGTAGTGAAAGGCCAGCCACTCCTCGACCCAGCGGCCGCGGTCACGCTGAATCGTGCAAATGCCGAGCTTCATGGATGACAGGGCGCGCAGGTGGCCATAGTCAAGCGATTCTGTTCGGCGTGCCGTCAGAAGTCCAGATCATAACGGTGCAGTTCCAATCGCTCGTCGAACCGTATGTCCTTCGACAGCAAGGTTTCGCTGCCCTCGATCCGCGGCATGCCAGCGAGCATTCGAGCGCGCCGGCCGGTGTCATGTTTCTGTCATGGCGAGAACGGACGCTGGGGCCACCGAACGGTAACGTTCGGTCGGTAGCTTAGAACCGAAGCATCAGCCGCGCGCCCGCGCCGCTGCAAAAGGGGGGGGTGGATGAGTAATTGGACTGGTGGATATGTCGCAGGAATCGATTACACCTTCGGCTTCCAGCCCGAATTATGTCCTTTGCGAATCCGGCTCGCGTTGACCAACGCGGGGGTCGTTGCGCCACGAATTGCAACCGCCTGCGAACTCGGCTTTGGGCAAGGCATGACTGCGAATCTGCATGCGGCCGGGTGCGGGAGTCAATGGTTCGGAACGGATTTCAATCCCGGGCACGCTGCCTTTGCGCAGGAGGTCGCCGCCTCCTCGGGGGCGGACGCGCGATTTGCCGACGAGTCGTTCGCGGATTTTTGCAGTCGCACCGACTTGCCGGATTTCGATTTTATCGGTCTGCACGGCGTGTGGAGTTGGACGACCGACGAGAACCGCCGGATCATAGTCGATTTTTTGCACCGCAAGCTCAAAGTAGGCGGAGTCGTTTACATCAGCTACAACACGCAACCGGGCTTTGCAGCGCTTCTGCCGCTGCACGACCTACTGAGCCGATTCGCCGATGCGACGGGCGAGGCACAGCGCGCACCGGGTGCCCGCGTTGATGCCGCACTGAATTTCGCGCATCGGCTCCTCGCCGTGAGTCCGCAATACGCCAATGCGCACGGCCTGTTGGCCGCGCAACTGAAATCCATCAAGAACGAGGATCGCCGCTATCTCGCCCACGAATACCTCAACCGCGACTGGTTACCGACTTCGTTTTGCCGTGTGGAGGAGTGGCTTTCGCCGGCGAAACTCGATTTCGTCTGCGGCGCCCATCACTTCCACACCGTCGATGCTTGGAACTTGTCGCGCGAACAGATGGCAATGCTCGCGGAAATTCCGGCCGGCGCCTATCGCGAAACGGTGCGAGACCTCATGACCAACAAGTCTTTTCGGATGGACTATTGGGTCAAAGGCGCGCGCAGCCTTCTGCCGCTGGAAAGAATCGAGGCATTGCGCAGCCAGCGTGTGATGCTGGTCCGGCCGCGCAGCGAAGTGCGCTTCACGGGTGACGGCGCATTGGGGGAGTTCGCATTTCTCGAATCCCAGGCCGGCCCGGTCTTGGACGCGCTCGCCGACCATCGGCCAAGGACTCTGGGTCAGATCGAGCAAATGTTGCTCGGCACGGGACTGGAGCTATCCCATATCGTCGACCTCGCGATGATGTTCAGCAATATCGGCGCGATTGCCCCGGTGCAGGACGATATAGAGATTCAGGCTGCCAAACCACGCACGGATCAGCTGAATGAGTTCTTATGTCGCAAGGCACTGATGGGAGCCGATATTCGCGTCCTCGCGAGTCCCGCGACAGGAACCGGGTTCATCGAGACCGGCGGCCGGATCGCGCTGTTTTTTCTGCATGCGTTCGCACGCGGGGCGCGGCAACCGGTGGAACTTGGCGCGCAGGCCCTGCAAACATTCCGAGCGCTCGGCATCGGTATCTTCAAGGAGGGAAAAATCGTCGAATCCACCGAGGAGAGTCTGACCATTTTGACCGCGCAGGCCGGCTTCTTCATCGAAAAACAATTGCCGGTTCTCAAGGCCATGCAAATTGCGTGATGCACGAACAATATGCCGCTTCGACCGATCGACCACTAGCCGCTCTGCGAGACAGCTCATGCACGATACCGCGTTGACGAATGCCCGACATTTCTTCAACTGTTACGCCAAACATATATCGGCGGGCCGCCCGAAGCTGCTCGAAATCGGCAGCCAGGATGTCAACGGGGCGATGCGCGGCATCGTCCCGCAGCAATTCGATCACATTGGTGCCGACATGGTGGCGGGCAATGGAGTCGACGTCGTGCTCGAAGATCCCTATGTATTGCCCTTCGCCGGCGAATCGATCGACGTGGTGGTCTCGACCTCGTGCTTCGAGCACTCCGAAATGTTTTGGCTCGCGTTTCTTGAAATAATGCGGGTGCTGAAACCCGAGGGGCTGTTCTATCTGAATGTCCCGTCGAATGGTGCGTTCCATCGCTACCCCGTGGACTGCTGGCGATTCTATCCTGACAGCGGCCGCGCATTAGTCCGCTGGGCGCAGCGTAACGCGATCAACACCGCGTTGCTCGAGTCCTACACCAGCCATCAGGTCGCCGACATCTGGAACGATTTCGTCGCGATATTCGTGAAGGACGAGAAACACGCCCCGCAATTTCCCGATCGGGTCGTGCATACGATCCGCGATTACAACAATGCGACGACCCTAGAAAGTGCGGAGATTCTAAAGTTCAGCACATTTTCGGAGGACCGTAAGAAGCTAAACGTAATTTCGCAAATCATTTCCAACAAGTTGAAGGTGCAGTAAGCGGGCATCACAGCCCGCTCAAGTTGCGGCCGTCACTCAGGATTGCCACTTGGAGATATAATGCTCATATGCGAGCCGCCAGCCGGGCGCACCGAAGGCCCCATCGCTCTCGTGCATGACGCTGATTCCCCACGTGCCCATACGCAATCCGCGCAGCTCCGCGGTACGGCAAAAATCGAGGTCATAAAAATGAAAATCGAACGCCTCGTCGAATAGCACCTGCTTTGCGAGCAATGTTTCGCTGCGCGCCGCCAGCAGAAGTCCGTCGAGCAGTTTGACCTCGTGGCCCGGCGCGCCGTAGGCGCTGATGTAGTCCGCGGGCCAGCCTCGACCGTGGGCGACGATGCCGCTGAGATTGTCGCGATGGTCGCGAGTGAATTTGTCGTCGAGGAATCTCCACGCCGGTTGACCCGCCACCCGGCGCCGGTTGCCGGCTAGGCCAAGAACATCGAATTTCGTGAGTCCCTGCGCTATGCGTGCGGGCCACGACAAATCGAGCAAGTGCACATCGTCGTGCACGAACACGAGGATCGCCGGATCGATCGCGGATTCTCTGATTGCCTCGTTGTACACCTGGGGCAAGCCGGCCGAGTTGGACGGAAACAGGCGCAGCTCGAACAGCGTCGCGTAGAGCGCCAGCGAGCGGCCGAGGGCGGTCCGCGCTGAAAAGTTCTCGGACGTTTCACGAGTGGCGCACACCACTCTCAACTTGGAGCTCATCGGTAAGCCGCACTTCCTTTACTGGTCGAATCCCATCCTACGGGCGCACCTGCGCAACCCGCAACGCGGCAAGCTTGGTCCCACAAAATGAAATGTGTCAGCAAGATGACGGTCGGTCCCGTCGGTGTGTGCGTCAGCAGGCCGCGAAAGCTCTTCGAACAAGTTATAACACTCGCCGCCAAGTGCCTGTTTTTCATAATGCAACTGTCACCTATTTCTTAACATAACGAGTTTCGATCCGATGACTATGTATGTGAAATACGTCACAGAAGTGCCATTCGCACGACACACCGTTGGCCTACCATTGCCCGCGATCGGTCCTACAACGAGCTTATGGGGAAGGAGTGAAGGTGGTCGAACAACGAAAACAAGCGGTCTCGATTCGGCTTGGCGAGAGCGACATTCGACACATCAAGCGCATCGCCAAACGATTGGGCGTGCGCGACTCCGACATCATTCGATTTGCGCTCAAGGCGACCTTGAGCCGCATTGCGCCGCTATGTGATCCGGCCATACGAGGCCGCAATTTAGTGCCCGTGTTGGTCGAATCCGGCGACGAGTTGATCCGCTATTTCGAGCTGGATGCGTTCCGGCTGGAAGGCATCATCAATGAGGGTGTCGAGGAAGGCCGGCAAGTGGAGCGCGACGACATCGCGCTGCTGACCATGAGCGGTTTGCGCGAAGAGTACCTGGCGATGCGTCTGAAGGATGGCAGCGGCGACAGCGCCGATGCGGCAAGCCCGGAGAGATCGCTGCGCGGTTACCTCTACGACAAGTATGTGTACCGCAGCGCCGATCACCAGCCGACTAACGGAAGCCACAGCGGCGTCAATAGTGTGCCGCCGGAAGCCAACGTACGTGTTTTGTTGCGGCAACCCGTAGCTTAGTGTCCGTGCGCTCCATCAACCCAGGAATCAACATCAGGAAGGGGAATATCGTGCCACTTCGAACCGTTTATGCAGCGCTCACCTTGAGCCTAGTGGCTGCGCTCATTCCACTAAGATCGGTCCAAGCTGAAACCGTGATCTACAACAGCGCGGGATTTATCCAGGGCCAGCAATCCTTCGTTCAATCATTCGACATAACGACCGCGGGTACCGTCACGGTAACCCTGTCGAATATCCCTTGGCTCGATACGATTTCCGGCTTGAATTGCTTTCTCACGACCTCGAGTGGGCTGCTGGCTCCCTCGATGGGTGTCGGGACAGAGTCGATGAACGTTGAACCCGGAGTGTATTACGCACACTGGCTCGGCGACGCAAACGGCGGATACGGCGTCGGCGTGTACGGCCTCGATATCACGTTTCAACCCAGTGGGGTAACGCCCGTGGCCTTGCCGACATCTTCGATCCTGCTGCTTTCTGGGTTGGGTCTGGTTTTCGGTTGGCAAAGGCGTTTGCATCCCCGGCGGCTGTAATCGGCGTTTGTTGACGAATAACCGACGATTCGATGACATTGGCAGCCGAAATGTCCTCGGTTGCAATGAAACTCTCACAAACGGTCTTTACACTCCGCCGTCCTAGGGGCTTTTTGAAGCGTGAACCGTGTTGTCATCGCGGCTGAGTCTGTCGGGCTTTTTGGTTTTGTTACTGCTGATTTGCGCTGGACTGCCGCTCCGCGCACAGCAGCCGGCTGCCACCGCGAAGGACGTGGCGACCGTAGCAGGCGTTCTCGACGTGCCTGCAGCTCCCGCGGAACTTGTGGCTGCGGGCGAATACAACACCGCATCGGAGGGCTACAAGCTGCGGCCCGGCGATGTATTGCAGATCTCGGTTTGGAAGGAAACCGATTTGACCGCCGAGGTATTGATACGCCCTGATGGTGGCATGTCGTTTCCGTTGGCCGGCGAATTTGCAGCTGCCGGCAATACGGTTGCCGACTTGACTAAGATGCTCGAGGCGCGGATTCGCAGATACATTCCGGACGCCGTGGTCACGGTCGCGGTAAAGGCGGCGTCCGGTAATCGTTTATACGTCATCGGCAAAGTCACCCGTCCCGGGGACTTCCCGCTGACCGGTCCAATCGACGTGATGCAAGCCCTGACGCTCGCCGGCGGGGCGACCCCGTTTGCCGACCTGAACGGAATTCGCGTCTTGCGCAGAGACGGCGAGCACCAATTTTCAATCCGCTTTCGCTACGGCGATGTCGCAAATGGCAGGCATCTCGATCAAAACATCCTCTTGAAAAACGGTGACACGGTTGTCGTGCCATGAACTGGTCTGGTTCGGCGCTTGCCTGCCTGCTAGGTGCAGCCATGTCGGTCGCTAGCGTTTCAAAGGCAGGCGTCTGGGTAACCCAACCGGACTTGGGCGTTTCCGGAGATTACAACTCCAATCCCGTATTGTTGAACGTTCCCGATACCGCCCAGACCGCCGCCGCCTTGCTGCTCGATGCTCCGACGACCTACAGCGCAAACGACTTCAAATTGTCGCTGATTCCGAGTTTCCGATTCGGTACGACACGCGGCTATGACTCGATAGACTCTGACTTCGAACATTTGACCTCCAAAGCCGAATTGGATTCGGAACGCAACGTGTTCAGCGCGTCGATCGGCGCGGCCCGCGACTCGAGCCTCTATCATGACTACTTGTCCGACGGCGTCACCGGCGTGCGGCGTGATACCGGGACGGTCGATTTGAACTGGGACCGCCTGCTCACCGAGCACATCGACTTCAACACCGACCTCACATCGCAGCGCGTGACGTACGGCGCACCGGTGGGCGGCGCGCCAACGCTGACCAATTACAAATATACGAGCTTGTCGCCCACGCTAGCCTGGGACGCCACCGAGCGCAGCAAACTGACAGCCTCGGTGAGCGGCGGCCTCTACAATTCCCTCGACGGTGCGACCGAGAGTAGATCGCTCAACCCTCAACTCGGCTACATCGGTAAGCTCAATGAGATCTGGTCGCTGTCGGCGACAGCGGGCTATTCGCGGGCAATCGATCAAGTTAGCGAGACGCTGACCGAGTATTTTTTGACACCGACGGGCGTGCAGAGCGTGTTGGTACCCTTGAACGAGAAATCGAGCCAGGACGGAAGCGTCTTTTCCTTCAATTTGGGCCGAAAGGGAGAACTGCTCTCGATGAATTTCGCCGCATCTCGACAGCTCGTGCCGTCGGGGTTCGCGTATCTCACGCGCCAAGAGATCTATGAGATCACCGCCAGCTATCAATATACGGAGCGGTGGAGTTTGAGCGGAGACTTGCGACTGGTGCAATACCAAATCCCGACTCTCGGGCAGAACGCGAGCAGCGACTTGTCGACGTACTATGGGTCGGTATCCGCTGCATGGCAGTGGACCGAACATTTGACTCTGACGATGAGCATTGCGCGGGCCGTCGAGAAGTTTGCGACGCCGGCCATCAGCGTCGACGCGAACAGCGTCAGCATCCAGCTGGTGCGCAAATTCAACCAGATGACTCTCTAGAAGATATTCTTAGAAAAACCCAGATGGACCAGACTCCCGACAACAACTCGACCGACCTGCGCGAAAAGCTGCACTCGTATTGGCGTCGACGCGGAACATTTTGGGCCGTTACGGGTGTGGCGCTCGCGGCCACGGTTCTGCTCGCGCTGCTCCTGCCGCCAACCTACCAGTCAATGGCTACGATTCTCATCGAACAGCAGGAGATTCCTCAAGAACTCGTCCGATCGGTCATTACTTCGTACGCCGATCAAAGAGTCCAAGTCATCTCTCAGCGCGTGATGACGACTCAAAACCTGCTTTCGCTGATCGAACGCTACAATCTGTATCCGGACATTCGCCGGAAGGAGCCGCGCGAGGTGCTGCTGAAGCAGATGCGCGAGGATATCGGCATGAAGATGATCAGCGCCGATGTCATTGACCCGCGCAGCGGCCGCCCCCAACAGGCGACCATCGCCTTTTCGGTTTCCTATCAAAATCATTCTGCAGATCTCGCGCTGAAAGTTGCCAATGAACTCGCGAGCCTCTATCTCAACGAGAATCTCACGAACCGAACCGAGCTCGCGCAGCAGACGTCGAGTTTCTTCGGCGAGCAGGCGACGAGGGAGGCGGCGCGAATAGCCGAATTGGACACTGCTCTCTCGGCGTTCAAAGAGAAACACCGCGATGAGTTGCCCGAGTTGGAGCAGCTCAACGTGCAGACCATGGATCGGACCGAGCTCGAATTGCGCGACGCGCAGAATCGCGTGGATGGACTGGAATCTCAACGGGTCCTGTTGGAGGCGCAACTCGCGCAAATCCACCCCAACTCGGAGGTCTATACCGATGCCGGCACGCGCGTGTTCGGCACCGAAGACCGTTTGAAGGCGCTCAAGTCGGAGCTAGCCGAATACAAGGCACGTTACTCACCCGAGCATCCTGACGTCATTAGAACCGAGCGAGAGGTGGAAGGTCTGGAAAAGGAAGTTCAGGGCGATGACATCACTTCCGACTTGCTGCGCGATTTGGCGGACGCGAGGGCGCAATTGGCGACCGCAAAGAAGAAGTATTCTGGCGATCATCCCGACGTGATCCGGCTGCAGCACGAGATCGAGAAGCTCGAGAAATCAGTCGCCGACTCCGACCTTGCAAACACCAAGAAGATCGAAAATGCCCATGTGGACAATCCGGCTTACATTCAGGTCAAGGGCCAGCTAAACGCCATCGCGGTCGACCATGAGACAGCGATCAAAAAGCGCGACGAGTTGCGTGCCAAACTGGACGACTACGAACGGCGGATGGCGCAATCACCCGAAGTCGAGCGCCAGTTTCATACCATGGCGCGCGATCTCGAAAGTGCGCAGCTAAAATACCAGGAAATTCTCTCTAAACAGACCGAGGTCCAGGTTTCGCAGAATCTCGAGAGCGAGCGCAAGGGCGAAAAATTCACGATGATCGAACCGCCTCAGCCGCCGGAAAAGCCGATTCGTCCGAATCGCATCCTGATTCTGGCTGGGGGTCTGTTCTTCAGCTTGGCTCTTGGCGTCGGCGGCGTCGTGGCGCGCGAAGCCTTCGATGCGTCGGTGCGTGGGCCCGGCGATATTCGCATGCTGCTGTTGGTTCCGGCCCTGGCCTCGATTCCCGTGATCGTGACGGCCGACGATCGAGCCCAACGCAGGCGGATCAAGATGTTCGCTTGGGGCGGCGGTCTTGGGTCCCTGATGGTGACGATCCTCTGTCTTCATTTTTTCTATCGGCCACTCGACGTATTGTGGTCGGTGCTCATGCGGCGCTTGGGAGTCTGAGCGGTGGATAGGATCCGCAAAGCCCTGGATCTTGCACGCATCGAACGCACGAAGCTGGTCGATGTCGCGAGCGAGGACGGTACGACGGATGATATCCAAGCGGATATCAGAAATGCTTCGTCGGCGAAGGCGGCGCTGGCGGCGATCGTCTATAGCCGCACGAAGGTGTACAGCCCGAGTCCGGACGTACTCGAACGAAACCGAGTACTGAATCCGGCATTTGGTGAATCCGCCGGCGGCGCGTTCCGAATGCTGCGCACCCAGGTGCTGCAGCGCATGGATGAACACGGCTGGCGTTCCCTCGCCGTTTTCAGTCCGACCGCGAGTGACGGTAAGACAACGACCGCGATCAATCTCGCGATTAGCTTGGCGAACGATCGGCTGCACACGGTGTTACTCGTGGATTTTGACTTCAGACGCCCGACGCTCGCGGAGCGACTCGGGCTAATTCCGGAATTTGGATCTGACGACGCATTGATCGGCAAGGCCTCCGTCGAGGATTGCCTCTATCATCCCGAGGGATTTGAGCGACTGGTCATTTTTCCGGCGCGCTCGCCGCTCCTTAACTCCTCGGAGATCCTCGCGGGGCCCCGCAGCCGCGAAATTGTCAACGAGTTACGCGCCAGATATCCAGAGCGGATCATCGTCTACGACCTGCCGCCCGTGCTGAGCGCCGATGACGCGCTGGCGTTTGCACCTCTCGTCGACTGCGGTCTGGTCGTCGCCTCGGAGGGGCTGACCCGACGGAATGATCTGGTTCGCACGGTTGAATTGCTGAAAAAGACTTCACTGGTCGGCACGGTACTGAATCGTGCGGTCGAAGCAGTGACAGGCTACTGAGGCGCGCATGTACCAGCGACATTTCGGATTCAAGTCAAAGCCGTTCGCGCTGACACCGGATCCCACATTTCTTTACGAATCGCGCCAACATTCCATGGCAATGACGATGCTCGAATATGGCCTCGAGTCGCAAGCGGCATTCTCGCTGCTGACCGGCGATATCGGGTCCGGTAAGACGACCCTAGTGCGACGGCTGCTGCGGCAAGTCGGCGATCAAGTCGCGGTCGGCCTGATAAACAATACTCACGCAGATTTCACATCGATTCACGGCTGGGCCTTGTCGGCCTTGGGCATCGTCCCGTCCGATGATTCCGACATCGCAAAATACGAAGCTCTCGTGGATTCGTTCGTGCGCGAGTATGGCAAAGGGCGGCGAACACTTCTGATTTTTGACGAGGCTCAGAATCTGTCGGTACAGGTGCTGGAGGAGTTGCGCCTATTGTCGAACGTGAATTCAGAGAGCGATCTGGTGCTGCAAGTGCTGCTCGTCGGACAGCCCGAACTGCGCGATAAGCTCTCGCGACCCGAACTAAAACAGTTTGCGCAGCGAATATCGGTCGACTTCCATCTGCGATCGCTGGATCGCGAAGAAACCTACGCCTACATTCGTCATCGGCTCCAGGTTGCCGGCGGCAATCCCGACTTGTTTCAACCCGACGCGATCGAGTTTCTTTACGCGCGTACCCAGGGTTTACCGCGACTGTTGAATCAACTCGCGGATTTCGCGCTGGTCTATGCGTTTGCAGATGGGCGCTCGGTGATCGATGCGGAATTGATCGTGCACGTGCTGCGCGACAGGTCCAAGGGACAAGCTTTGAAGACGTTTTCGCCGCCGAAATTTCCCGCGTCTCCGGGAATCTCCGGCAGCGGCGCGGCCTGACACCGCAGTACCGTCGTGCGGCATGCGTTCGTGCTTGGCCTGGCGCTCTACGCCGGGCACGCTGTGGCCGAGGGCCTAACGCCGGAGCGTCTAGGAGTCATTTACAATCTCGATGACCGCGCGAGCACGAGGATTGCGCGCTACTACGAGGACCGCCGGCATATCCCGGCCGTCAATGTGATCGGATTGTCTGTACCCGATCGCGCGATCCTATCTCGGGCAGAATTGCGGGAGCTCCGGGCAATCGCCCTTGGTAAATTGCCGTCGGCAGTTCAGTCTTTGCTGTTGATCTGGTCGAGACCCTTTGCAGTCGAATGCATGTCGATTACCACCGCATTTGCGGCGGGCTATCAGCCGGGCTTCTGCGAGCCCGGCTGCGAAGTTACGACCGTGAGCCCGCTCTACGACAGCCTCGGATGGCTGCCGGCCGACACGGCCGGGTGGCTGCCCGCGATGTTGCTGCCAACCCAGGATGAGTCGCTTGCACGGACGATCATCGACCGCGGCATCGCGGCCGACGGCACACATCCGAACGGGACGGTATACCTCGTTCGCACGAGCGATCAGGCACGCAATGTCCGTGCCGTAGGATTCGAAGAGGTCGAGACGCAATTCGCCGGCCGCCTCGCCGTGCGTGAATTGACGACTCCGGTTGCCGCGCCTCCGACGGGAGCGATCGCCTATTTTACGGGCGTGGCTCACGTCACTGAATTGTCGGAAATCGTCTTTCGTCCGGGTGCAGTGGCAGATCACCTGACATCCACCGGCGGTGTTCTCGAAGGATCCACACAGATGTCGGCCTTGGAATGGATGCGCCGGGGAGCGACGGCCTCGTATGGGTCCGTGTCGGAGCCCTGCAACCGACCGGGAAAATTTCCGAATCCGCGAGTACTTCTCGACCACTATTTGGATGGCGATACCGTACTCGAGGCGTACTGGAAAAGCGTCGAGATGCCCGGCCAGGGATTGTTCATTGGCGAGCCCTTGGCGCGGCCCTTCGGCCGCTCAACGGTCTACTAGAAAGGATTTGCACTTAGGGCTATGCCGACACAAGAATCCATCAAGTTGGTCTTCGTAAACCGCTATTTCGACCCCGATCAATCGGCAACGAGCCAGCTGTTGACCGACCTGGCGCGCGGCCTGGCGGCCCGTAGTTTGCGGGTCCACGTGGTCTGCTGTCGGCAGCTCTATCTTGATCGAGACGCAAAGCTGCCTTCCCACGAGACAATCTCCGGCGTGACGATTCACCGCGTGGCCACGACCAGCTTCGGCCGTGGGCGTTTGCTTGGCCGCGCCATCGACTATGCGTCATATTATCTAGCAACCGCCTGGGCCCTCGTTCGAATGCTCGATGCCGGCGACGTGCTGGTCGCGCTGACCGATCCGCCACTGATCTCTATTCTCGCGGCGCCGATCGCGCGCCTGCGGAAGGCCCGCCTCGTGAATTGGCAACAGGACGTCTTTCCCGAGGTGGCGTCCCAGCTAGGCGCGAATCCTCTGCCTCGTCGGCTGGATCGGCTGTTGCGGCGGGCGAGAAACGCGTCGATGCGCGGCGCCGCGATGAACGTACTGATCAGCGAGCGCATGTCCGAATATTTTGCGCACAATGGGGTTCCGGCCTCTCAGTTGTGCGTTATCGAAAATTGGGCGGACCCGGCGTCGGTGACGCCAAAACCAGTTTCCTCCAGTGCGCTCCGCGCGCGGCTGGGGCTCGCCGATCGATTCGTCGTCTGTTATTCGGGCAATCTTGGTCGAGCGCACGAATTCGATACCTTCCTTGTTGCAGCCGAAGAACTGCGCGCCGATCGCTCGATCGCATTCCTCATGATCGGCGGCGGCGCGAAAATGGAAGAATTGCAACGCCTGGTCGATGCACGAAAATTGGAAAATTTCGTTTTCCTGCCCTATCAAGCACGGGAGGATCTCGGCGACAGCCTCGCGGCTGCGGACATCCACCTCGTGAGCCTGCTCCCTACGCTCGAGGGCCTCATCATGCCCAGCAAGCTCTACGGCATTCTCGCTGCCGGCCGGCCGGCCATTTTTATCGGCGATGTTGACGGCGATGTTGCGCGCGTCATTCGCGGTGCCAGGTGCGGCTCGACAGTTCCCATCGGTGCGAGCAACGACCTGGTCGAACTGTTGCGCATTTATCAGCGAGATCCCGAAACTCGCGCGGCGATGGGCGAGCGCGCACGCGACCTGCTGTTGGGTCGCTATACGATGGGTAGTGCGATCGAGAAATGGAGCGCCGTTCCCGGCATCAAACCGGCGCACCCGAACGCCGCCGCCGCGCTTCCAAGACCTTCAGATCAATGAGGAACTCGTAGGTCGCACGCATCATACTGAAAGCAAGACCGGCGCGACCATCGAGAAGCCCCAGTCGCACGACGTACCAATAGAAAAAAACCAAGCCCGGACGCATCGGCAAGCGGTATGCGATATTTTTGAGGGCCCGACGCCGTTCTACCGGACTCGAGCTGAACAAAGCGGAGATCCGCAGCGGAGTTTGCGAGACCTGCATCTTCGCGAGCGCTTCCATGTCCGAATAGCGATTGTGCCTCTCGAACCAGTAGGCGACTCCCTTGTTGAACGGGTAGTGGTGCAAATGCGATTGAAGGTACGCGGTCTTGCCGTCGGCAATGAATTCCTCGTTGACCTCCCGTTCTACACGGACCTTACCGATTCGCATGAGTCGACCGAACCAAGTCGGATAACCGCTGCTGCGCCTCAACCATCGTCCCAGAAAAAAATCTTTGCGGCGCATGTAGAACAGCACGGTTTCGCCCTCGGCTTCGGATGCACATCGCTGCAATTCGTCTGCCAAATCGTTCGGCGTGCGTTCATCGGCGTCCACCATCAAGAGCCAAGGATGCTTGTATTGAATCTCGGTCAGGCCGGCATTCCTCTGCGCCGCGTAATTGTCGAATCTTCGCTCGAAAAAGCGCGCATGACGCTGAGTCGCAATCTCGCGGGTGCGATCGATGCTGAATGAATCGAGTACCACAACGTCGTCGCTCCACGAGCAAGACTCGAGGCACTCGGCGAGGTTGGCCTCTTCGTTTAGCGTCAGGATCAATACCGATATGTCGGACATTAGCGCAACAGATTCGGAAATCGCGGCGTGTTCTCGAGCATCGTGGCGCGATGAGCGGAGTCGTGCGCACGCTTGAGCGCGGGCGTCTCGAGTCGCGCTAATACAATTGCATAGGCGAACACATAAACGCTGAACAGGAGCGATCCTTGTTTCCACGATAAAATGAGTTCAAAGACGAAGAGCCCGGTCAGAATGGCCAGTGCATTGCGATCGGATGCGCTCAACGCGGCGTTTCTACTGATACGTATTGCGTTGCGAAAAGCCAAGAAGAGAATCGCGAAATAGATGATTGCTCCTAAAATGCCCTCTTCCGCCACCACCTCCAGTGCAGTAATGTGCGGATAAAAGCCGACGACGTGGAATGCGCTGGAATTACCGAGCCCGAAAACCGTCGTCGCGAAATTAGCGGTCGACGCGGCGATGAGGACTCGCGCCATGTCAATTCGGCCGGCGACGTCCTGCGAGGCTCGGGCGTCCGACCAACGTGTGCTGTCTATGTCGATGAACGAGGTGGCCCACCATCCGAGCCCGAGAACGAGGGCTGCAATGATGAACATCATGAGTATCGATTTGCCTTCCGTGGGGCGAAACGCGATCGGCAGGGCCACGAACACCGCAGCACCGCTCGCGAGAACTTGGCCGCGCGAACCGCTGCGCAAAATGACCGCGAGCGCGAGCGGAATGCAAATCGCCGCGAATATTCGCATGAACCACCGATTCGGCGGGCCCAGCGACAATGCGCAGATCAGGAAAACGACGCCCGCCATCGTCGACAACGCGAGCGGATTGGTCTCGTAGCGATAGATATTGTCCAAGTCCTGCAGTGTGTCGTGGCCGAACACCAACAAACCGCGATCGCCCCACCGGCCGAAAACCATCGCCAGTGCGCATAACACTGCGCCCGCAACAGCGGTCGAAACGAATGCCGTGCGGGCGTCGTCAAGATCGTTCAAAAGCAATGGGGCGAGCAGCGTTATCGTGATGATATAGGGGATCGAGATGATCCACTGGTCAAATGAGGTCTGGGGGTCGGGAGCCCAGCTCACCGAGACGAACGCATAGGCGAATAGCGCGAGAACCAGCAGCGACGTCGCAGGAGTGCGGCAAAAAATGCAGGATCGCTTTTGGGCGGCACGCATCAATCCGAGAAGCACGATCACGAAAACTGCGAAGTTGGTGAATTGGCGGTATTCGGAAAAAAACGCGGTCGTGCTTTGGCCCCATTGCTTGAGGCCATAGAGGCACAATACGGCAGCGATCGCGACTGGCGGGCGACGCCAAGTGCCGACGAACAAAGCGATCATAATCAGTGAAAATGTAATCAGACCGAGCATAATGGGCAGCCGCGAGGCTTCAGGGCGCTGGGAAGACCCTTCAACAGGGGCTCGGCCGGCGAGTTATTAGCCTGTAGATTTAATTTTCGAGGCTAGCGCAGGAATGTTACCGTTTTGCAACAATCGGCTGTCCTAGGCAGCCTTTTTCAGCCGTAGATTTGCTGATCCGATCAGACTTGCGCCGAGCAGTCCGAGCGCCCACAAAGGCAACGGAGAATCGGTTGCCGTCGAGCCCAATGCGCCTGCGACCGTGATCGTCCCTGTGGTGTACAGCGCACTGGTATTCCAAACGAGGCCTGCAGGCAGTGGCGGGAGATTGATTGCGCCGAACCCGCCAGAGAGCGACCCGCCCCAGCTGAATAGTTGGTAGCTCTGCCCAAGCGTGGGCGCAACGCCGCTGCTGAGGGTCACATTCAGAGTCGGTTGATTGAGCGTCAGCGACTGCGCGACGTTGTAGATGCCGCCGCCGCCGCATGACGGTGGGCCGCTCAGTTCAAGGCTCAGCGACATCGTCGCCTCGAGTACAACGCTGTATTGTTCGGTTGTGCAACCGGCCACGAGAATCTCGCCCATGAGCGCCGCAACCTCGCTCGCCGCCAAAACTTGTCCCCCGTAAGGCGTGTAGTGAAGGCCGTCGACCAAAAAGTTGGCGCTTTGTCCGCTCGTTGCGTTCCATCCAAGGCCGTCCATGAGTCGGCGCGAATTGATCACCATGACGTTGGGATCGGCCTGTGCAACGGCCAATTGTGCGCCCACGTATTGATCGAATTGGCTCTGTTGCGAAGCCGTCAGGCCGGTCCGATAGACATCTGCGATCAAGATGACCGGGAAGCTGGGGGTTTGCACCCAGGAGCGGACCAGGCTGATCAGGGCTTCTTCTTCGGACTGAAATTGCTGTGCGGAGAGCCTGGCCCCGATGTCGTTGGCGCCGTAATGCAGAATCACTGCCTGAAAATCCAGTGCCTGGAATATCGCTCCCGCGTCGCCATTGTTCTCGAGGAAGCTCGAGGTTTGGTAGCCGCCCTGTGAATAGGTGTCGACGATGACGCCTTGCGGGTAGGACTCGTTGAAATATCGCAGCCCGAGGATGTCAGTGAGCTGTTGGTTGTCCGTGCCTGCAACCTGCAAGGCCATGTAGAGATTACTGTTGTAGGGCAGAGCGGCCGTGGTGCCCGATGACACCGCGAACGTGCTCGAACTGAGCCCGAGCGTCAGCGTGCCTGACAAA